>OBEQ010907484.1_pt1 | contig 34595 bp, 26 predicted proteins | sample 1670901 | NCBI WGS metagenome assembly OBEQ01 (sample SAMEA104232315, study PRJEB22302) | groundwater metagenome | biome: forest; feature: aquifer; material: groundwater | place: USA | collected 2011-08-07 | depth 5.4 m | reverse complement strand
GCCGTCATCCCGGCGAACGCCGGGATCCACTCTGTGCAGACGCGATGTGCGCGGCTACAGGTTTGACCGGCGCGTCGCCACTCGCCCGTGCGTCGAAGCCGCGGCGCACAAACATCGCCGGCTCCACCCGCAGTGGGATGGTCGCGCGGGGAGCGAACCCGTAAGATCGCGCGGCGGCTCGGTGGCCGCCCGAGGTCGTGGGCGGCGCGGCGGCAATCCACAGTGATTCGGTGAACCGAGGCGCTCACGGAAACGAAGAATGCCCGCCGCGACTGTTTTCATCAGCTACAGCCACCAGGACGAAGCGTGGAAAGACCGGCTGCTGCCGCAGCTGCAGGCTCTCGTCACGGCGGGCGTGGCGATGGAGGTCTGGCACGACCGGAAGATCGACGGCGGCGACACCTGGTACCCCGAAATCCAGCGGGCGATGGACAGCGCCGCCGCCGCCATTGTGCTGATCTCGGCCCCGTTTCTCGCGTCCCCGTTCTGCATTCAGCAAGAAGTGCCCGCACTGCTGAAGCGCCAGGAAGACCACGGCATGCTGCTGATCCCGGTGCTGCTGCGGCAATGCCCCTGGAAAGCGCATCGCTGGCTGAAGGACCGGCAGATGATCCCGCGCGACGGGAAAACCGTCGCGATCGACTTCGCGGGGGATCTTGCCGACGAAGTCTTTGCTGCGGTGGCCGAGCAGGTGCTCTCGCACTTCGTGCAACTCGACCAGCGTCTCGCCGCGACGATGAAGATCCCCGCGCCGCTTGCGCACCCGGCCGCGCAGCCCAGGGCCGCCGCAGCTGTGAACATCGTTCCGCCGTCTCCCGTTGTGCAGTGGCCCGCGCTGCCCGCCGAATGTATCGACCTGACCCGGCTGCCTGAAACCGGCTCCGCCCTGTTCGGCCGGGACGAAGAACTGGCGCTGCTGGATCGTGCCTGGGAGTCGGCGCAGCAGGCAAACGCTGCACCCGTTCGCGTGCTCGTGTTCACCGCGCACGGCGGCGTCGGCAAGTCGACCCTCGTCAACCACTGGCTCGCCGAAATGGCGCGCGACCACCATCGCGGCGCGACCCATGTCTTCGGCTGGTCGTTCTTCAGCCAGGGGGTGCGCGACGTGGCGGCCACTTCCGCCGATGCCTTCATCGATGCGGCGCTGCGCTTCTTCGGCGACCCGGATGCGAGCGCCGGATCGCCTTGGGACAAGGGCGAGCGTCTGGCGCGCCTTGCCGGCAGCCGGCGTGCGCTGCTGGTGCTCGACGGCCTGGAGCCGCTCCAGTCGGCGCACTCCTTCGAACGGGGCAAGTTGCGCGACCCGGCGCTCGAATCGCTGCTTCGCGGCCTGGCCCGGCAATCGGCCGGCCTGTGCCTCGTCACGACGCGCGAGAACGTCACCGATCTCGCCGGACGGCCCGGCGTGACGCTGCGCGACCTCGAGCAGATCGACGTGCAGGCCGGCCGGGCGCTGTTGCGCACGGCACGGGTGCTCGGTACCGATGCCGAGCTCGAAACATTGGCGAGCGGCTTCGGTCCACACGCGCTCGCCGTGTCGCTGCTCGGCGTGTACCTGCGCGAACAACCCGGCCACGGCATCGGTCCGGCCGAGGCGCTGGCAGAGCTACCCGGCAACAAGCCGATCGATCGTGTGCTCGCCGGCTTCGAACAGTGGTTGGGCGACAGCGCGGAGCATGAAGCGCTGCGGCTGCTCGGGTTCTTCGACCGCCCGGCCGACGCTGGTTGCCTGCGCGCGTTGCGGAGGCCCCCGGCGATCCCCGGGCTCACCGACCGGCTGGCAGGCGTGGATGATGCCGAGTGGGAGCGTGTGCTGGCGCGGCTGGCAAAGCTGCGGCTCGTCCATCTGTTGGCAGGCAGGTCCGGCGGTGACGCTGTGGACGCCCACCCCCTTGTTCGCGAACATTTCGCGGACTTGCTGAAGGATGGCCCGGCGTGGCGCGACGGGCACCGGCGGCTCTACGAACACCTCTGCGCGAGCACGCAGGACCAAGCTCGGCCGACGCTCGAAGACCTCCAGCCGCTCTACCAGGCGGTGGCTCACGGCTGCCAGGCGGGGATGCAACAGGAGGCGTGCGACGCGGTTTACTACGCCCGCATCAAGCGGCGAGACGAAAACTACAGCTCGAAGAAGCTCGGCGCATTCGGTTCCGACTTGGGAGCGGTGGCGTGTTTCTTCGAGCGGCCTTGGAGTCACCTGTCACTCGCGCTCACAGCACCCGATCAAGCCTGGCTTTTGAACGAAGCTGCATTTCGCTTGCGTGCGTTGGGCCGACTGGCCGCGGCCATCGAGCCGATGCGGGCTGCGCTGCAGATGCGCATCGCGCAGAAGGAACTGAAGCATGCCGGCGCCTGCGCCGGCAATCTGAGCGAGCTGGAACTCACGCTCGGCGAGGTGAGCACGGCCTTGCGGGACGCCAAGCAGTCCGTCACCTACGCCGATCGCAGCGGCGACGGGTTTCAGCGGATGGCCAACCGCACGACTCATGCCGACGCCTTGCACCAGGCCGGTCAAAGGTCTGAGGCGGAGGGACGCTTCCGCGAGGCCGAGGCGATGCAGATCAAAGACCAGCCGGACTACCCCCTGCTGTACTCCCTGCAGGGGTTCCGGTATTGCGACTTGCTCCTCGCCGATGGCGAGCGTGTCGCGTGGCAGTGTGTGCTGGGAGGCGCCGACTGCAAGTCCGACGGTTCCGGCGTCGGACAGCAGGGGCCCACCCATGCGCCCGGTAGGACCGCGCGCCAGCTTCGATCGTGCGGCGCCGTGTCCGACCGCGCAGCGAAGATGTTCGAGTGGCGAGTCCCCAGCGACTCCCTCCTCGACATCGCCCTCGACCACCTCACTCTGGGCCGAGCTGCGCTCTACACGGCGATTCTGGAAGGCTCGTCTCTCAATCCTTGCCACTCGTCCATCCAGCACGCTGTAGACGGCCTCCGTCGCGCCGGCTCGCAAGACCACCTTCCCCGCGGCCTCCTCACCCGAGCCTGGCTGCGCAGCCTCGCCGCCGCCCGCACCGGCCCCGACAGCGCCCAGCACGACCTCGACGAAGCCTGGGAAATCGCCGAGCGTGGCCCGATGCGGCTCTTCCTCGCCGACATCCATCTCCACCGCGCCCGCCTGTTCGGCGCCAGCCCCGAAAACTACCCGTGGCAATCCCCCGCTGCCGACCTCGCTGCCGCTCGCCGCCTGATCGAAAAACACGGCTACCTGCGCCGGACGGAAGAGCTCGAAGACGCGGAAAACGCGCTGCTGCGAAAGCCGGAGTCCGACTCGCCATGAAAGCCCGGCCCACGCTCTTCATCAGCGGCGTCTCGCACGAATTCGGCAGCTTTCGTGACGAGGTGGAGATCGAGGTCCAGAAGAAGGGTTGCTTCGCCGAGAACCAGCCGGGCTTCGCGCCTGACCACCACACCGTCGAGCAGATGCTGCGGCGCAAGCTGCAAGACGCCGATGCGGTGATCCACATCGTCGGCTTTCGTTTCGGCGCAGAGCCGCACGGCCGGCCCGCAGGAGCGGCGCGACGCTCCTACACCCAGATGGAGTTCGACATCGCGCGCGAGATGAACAAGCCGGTGTTCGTCTTCCTCTCGATCGACGCGAGCGTGCGCGACGCGGCGAAGCCGGGCGAGTGCGCGGAAGACATCGAAGCCGCGCCGCTCCAGCTGGCGCACCGCGAGGCGGTTCAGACAAACAACCACCTCTACTACTTCTTCAAGGACAAGGCCGAGCTGTGCAAGCTGGTGGCCGAAATTCCGCCGGTGCGCTCTGCCGGCTTTCACGCCGACATCTCGCGAATCATCAAATACGCCCCCGCGCAGCTCATCGGCCGCGAGGCTGAAATGCGGCTCCTCGCCGATGCCTGGGACAAGGCGGCCCGCGGCGAGGCGAAGCGCCCGCACCTGCTCACCTTCGTCGCCCTCGGCGGCGAAGGGAAGACCTCGCTGGTGGCGAAGTGGGCGGCGGATCTGGCGCATCACCACTGGCCCGGCTGCGACGCGGCGTTCGCGTGGTCCTTCTACAGCCAGGGCACACGCGAGCAGACGGCGGCTTCGTCAGATCTGTTTCTCAAGGAAGCCCTCAGCACCTTCGGCGACCCGGTGCTGGCGGGCAGCGCACAAAGCGGGTTCGACAAGGGCCGGCGGCTGGCCCAGCTCGTCGGCGAGCGGCGCGCGCTGCTCATCCTCGACGGCCTGGAGCCATTGCAGTACGCGCCCACCTCGCCGACGCCGGGCGAGCTCAAGGACCAGGGCATCGCCGCCCTGCTCAAGGGGCTGGCCGCCACCAGCCAGGGCTTGTGCGTGGTGACGACCCGCTATTCGATCCCGGACCTGCGGGCCCACTGGCAGACCAGCGCGCCGGAACACAAGCTCACGCGGCTGACGAGCGAAGCCGGTGTGGCCCTGCTCGAGTCGCTCGGCGTGAAGGGCACGCCGAAAGAGTCCGAGACGCTGGTGAACGACGTGCAAGGCCACGCGTTGACGCTGAACCTGCTCGGCAGCTGGCTGCGCGATGCCCACGCCGGAGATATCCGCAAACGCGACCTCGTGAAGCTGGAGGAAGCCGACGCCGAGGAGCAGGGGGGCCACGCGTTTCGCGTCATGGATGCCTATGTGGGGTGGTTCGAGGGCGATGGCGAGAAGGGCAGGCGTGCCCTCGCCGTGCTGCGGCTGCTGGGCTTGTTCGACCGGCCCGTGAGCGCCGACTGCGTCGCCGCGCTGCTGGAGGCTCCGGCGCTACCGAAGCTGACCGAGGCGTTGGTCGGGCTGGGCGAGGCGCAGCGCAACTTGGCCTTCACGCGGCTGGAAGCCGCGAAGCTGCTTACGGTGAACCGGGACGCGGCAGGCTCACTGGTCGCGCTCGATGCCCATCCGCTGCTGCGCGAATATTTCGCCGTGCAGCTGCGCAGGCAGCAACCCGAGGCTTGGCGCGCGGCGCATCGGCGGCTCTACGAACACCTCTGCGCGAGCACGCAGGATAAGGCTCGGCCGACGCTTGAAGACCTTCAGCCGCTCTACCAAGCGGTGGCGCATGCCTGCCAGGCGGGAATGCAACAGGAGGCGTGTGACGCGGTTTACTACGCCCGCATCATGCGGCGAGACGAAAGCTACAGCTCGAAGAAGCTCGGCGCATTCGGTTCCGACTTGGGAGCGGTGGCGTGTTTTTTTGAGCAACCTTGGAGGCGCCTGTCACCCGCGCTCGCAGCACCCGATCAAGCCTGGCTGTTGAACGAAGCTGCATATCGCTTGCGTGCATTGGGCCGCCTGACCGAGGCCATCGAGCCGATGCGGGCCGGGCTGCAGATGCGCATCGCGCAGAAGGAACTAAAGCAGGCCGCCATCAGCGCCAGTAACCTGAGCGAGCTGGAACTGACACTCGGCGAGGTGAGCACCGCGTTGCGGGACGCTGAGCAGTCCGTCACCTACGCCGATCGCAGCGGCGACGCGTTTCAGCGGATGGCCAGCCGCACGGCCCATGCCGACGCCTTGCACCAGGCTGGCCAAAGGTCCGGGGCGGAGCAACGCTTCCGAGAGGCCGAGGCGATGCAGCTCAAAGACCAGCCTGCTTACCCCCTGCTGTACTCCCTGCAGGGGTTCCAGTACTGTGACCTGCTCCTCGCCGACAGCGAGCGTGTCGCGTGGCAGTGTGTCCTGGGCGGCCCCGGCATCCAGTCCGCTGGTACTGGCGTCGGACTGCAGGCGTTCAGCCACACGCCGGGTGCCGCGGCGGGTCCGATTCAGTCCTGCCACCTCGTCGCCCAGCGCGCGGCGCAGACGCTCCAGTGGGCCGAGGAGAGCGACGCCGCCCTCCTCACCATCGCCCTCGACCACCTCACTCTGGGCCGAGCCGCGCTCTACACGGCGATTCTGGAGGGGTCGTCGCTCGACCCTTGTCACTCGTCCATCGAGCACGCTGCGGACAGCCTCCGTCGCGCCGGCTCGCAACACCAGCTTCCCTGCGGCCTCCTCACCCGAGCCTGGCTACGCAGCCTCACTGGCGCTCGCACCGGCCCCGACAGCGCCCAGCACGACCTCGACGAAGCCTGGGAAATCGCCGAGCGTGGCCCGATGCCGCTCTTCCTCGCCGACATCCGCCTCCACCGCGCCCGCTTGTTCGGCCCGAGCCCCGAGACGTACCCGTGGCAATCCTCCGCCGCTGACCTCGCCGCCGCCCGCGATCTGATCGAAAAACACGCCTACCTGCGCCGGATGGAAGAGCTCGAAGACGCCGAAGCAGCCGCCCGTCATTGGCCGTGCGCCGGCGCATAGGCGTGCGGCAGCTCACTCGAAAGACTGACATCAAGTGAGCGCAACCTGACTCGTGACGAAGCTCGGCCCACGCGCGTCATCCCGGCGCACGCCAGGCGCACGCCGGGATCCACTCTTCAACATCGCGCATCTGCCACGAGTGGATCCCGACTTTCGTCGGGATGACACGAGGCAATCAATGCTCCAGCGCCAACCCCACATAGTTCTCCGCCATCACCGTCGACGCCGCCTGCGACATCACGAGGTATTCCAGCTCCGCACGCTGCATGCGCTGCCCGAACTCGCCGGTCTCAGGGAACTTGTGCATCAGCGATGTGAACCACCACGAAAAGCGTTCGGCCTTCCAGATGCGGCGCAGGCACTGCCCGGAATAACTCTCGATGCCATGTTCGCTTCCGGCGTAGAACTCGGTCAGCGCCCGCGACAGATACCCCACGTCCGACGCCGCCAGGTTGAGCCCCTTCGCGCCCGTCGGCGGCACGATGTGGGCCGCGTCGCCGGCGAGAAACAGCCGCCCGAAGCGCAGCGGTTCGGCGACGAAGCTGCGCAGCGGCGCGATGCTTTTTTCGAGCGACGGGCCGGTCACCAGCGCCTCGGCCGCTTCGTCGTCTAGGCGGCGCCGCAGCTCGTCCCAGAACGCGGCGTCGCTCCAGTTCGCAGCCTTGTCCTCGATCGGGCATTGCAGGTAGTAGCGGCTGCGCGTGCGCGAGCGCATGCTGCATAGCGCGAAGCCGCGTTCATGGTTGGAGTAGATCAGCTCATCGGCCACCGGCGGTGTCTCGGACATCATGCCGAGCCAGCCGAACGGATAGACCCGCTCGAAGATGTGGATCGCGCTCGACGGCACGCTCTGGCGGCTGACACCATGGAAGCCGTCGCAGCCGGCGATGAAGTCGCACTCCACCTCGCGCTCGACGCCGTCGTGCAGGTAACGCACTCGCGGTGTCGTGCCGTCGAAGTCGTGCAGGCTCACCTGCTGTGCTTCGTAGACCGTCGCGAGCCCTGCCGCTTCACGTGCCTGCATCAGGTCGCGCGTCAGTTCGGTCTGGCCGTAGACCATCACATGCTTGCCGCCGGTCAGCGTCTGCAGGTCGATGCGGTGCCGCTTGCCGCCGAAACACAGCTCGATGCCGCCATGCTGCAAGCCTTCGCGATGCAGCCGGGTCGAGACGCCGCCCAGGTCGAGCAGGTCGACGGTGGTCTGTTCCAGCACGCCGGCGCGGATGCGGCCGAGCACGTAGTCGGCACTGCGCTGCTCGAGGATCAGCGCATCGATGCCGGCCTTGTGCAGCAAGGCCCCGAGCAGCAGTCCGGCCGGGCCGCCACCGATGATCGCGACCTGGACCCGCATCGCCGCCTCAGAGTACGGTGCGCAGGCTCGCTTGCGCCTGCAACAGCGCCGGCAGGCACTCGTCGACCAGCTGGTCCATCGACACCCGGGCGGCGTGCACGCTGACGTTCAGCGCGGCCAGCACGTCGCCGCGGTAGCTCTTCAGCGGGACCGAGATCGTGCGCAGGCCGAGCTCGAGCTCCTGGTCCACCAGCGCGTAACCCTGGGCCCGGGTGCGCGCGATCTCGACCCGCAGCCGGTCCGGGTTGGTGATGGTGTTGGGCGTCAGCGGCGCGAGGTTCTGGCGCGCGATCCAGGTTTCGACCTGCGGCTGCTGCAACGAAGCCAGCAGAACACGCCCGTTCGCCGTGCAGTAGGCCGGCACGCGGGTGCCCGGCTGCAGCGTCGACGAGACGACGCGGCCGGCGCTGGTGGCGGCGATGCAGATCACGTCGGCGCCGTCGAGCACGCCGGCCGATGAGGCTTCCTTCAGCGCATGAGCGAGCTTGTGCAGCTCGGGCTGCACGATGCGCGGCAGGCGCGCCGAGTGCATGTAGCTCTGGCCCAGGCGCAGCACCTTGGGCGACAGCGAATACATCTTGCGTTCGCTGGTCACGTAGCCCAGGTATTCGAGCGTGATCAGGTAGCGCCGCGCCGCCGCGCGCGTCAGCCCGCACAGCGCCGCGACTTCGCTCATCGTCAGGCGCGGCCGGTCCTGGTCGAACGCGGCGATGACGGCCAGGCCTTTTTCGAGCCCGGCGATCAGGTCGCGCTTTTGCGGGCCGGGCGCAGGGGCGATGTCGACAGGCATGGCAGCGCTGTCCTGCGGCTGAAGTTCAATCTCCGGTTCGGGTCGAAGCAATGCGTTCATTGGAGTGTCGCGGTGAATACCGGGGCGATACGCGCCCGGCATGGGGCCATTTGAGCACGGCGGCCGACTGCCCGCCGAGTGAACCCCCATATTAGCCGCTTGTGTGCGATTGCGTTCGTCAGGTAAACGTAAGTGCGTTAATCGCGCTTCGTTGTATGCAGAATGGCCGAATCAGGCGGTTGGCGAGCTCATCGCCAAGGCCAGCAGGCGGTCCATGGCGACGGCCTGGGCGTGGGCTTCGGCAAGGCTCCAGCGAAGCGGCGCTTCGCCCTGCGCCGCGGCTTCGAAGTGCGCCACCATCAGCGCGTAGGGGTCGCAGGGCGCGAAGCGCTCGGCCACGTCGCCTCGCATCAGCAGCGACTCGACGTTCTTGGCCGCGAACGGCACGTCCAGCCGCAGGATGCCGTCTTCGCACAGCGCTTCGAAGTGGCACATGAAAGGCAGCGAAAACGCGCAATCGAGGTGGCCGAAGACGCGGCCGGCAGCGGTCTCGAAACGCAGCGTTGCGTGCGCCGCGTGGTCGACGCTGCCGTTGTGGATGGCCGGGTCGGTCAGGCGCGATGCGACGTTCAGCACCTCGGGCTCGGCCTGTGTCAAAAGGCGCATCAGGCTCAGCGGATAACAGCCCAGGTCGTACAGCGCGCCGCCGCCGAGCGCTGGGTCCCAGCGCACGTCGCTCATGTCGCGCAGCGAGTAGGTGAAGCTGCCGCGCAGCCATTTCAACCGGCCGAGCGCTGCCGTGGCGATCAGCTCGCGCAGCCGATCGATCTGCGGGTGAAAGCGGTACATGAAGGCTTCGAGCACGAGCTTGCCGCTGGCCGCGCTGGCGCGCTGCATCTGCGCCACTTCGGCGGCGTTGAGCGCGAGCGGCTTTTCGCACAGCACATGCTTGCCGGCAGCCAGCGCGGCCAGTGTCAGCGGCAGGGGGGCGTGGTTGGGCAGCGCGATGTAGACCGCGTCGATGTCGTCGCGCCCGAGCACGCCTTCGTAGCTGTCGACATGGGCGATGCCGTGCATGGCCGCGAAGGCCGCGCCGCGTTCGACATCGCGGCAGCCGACGGCGACCATCGTGCTGCCGGTCGCGCGCAGCGCCGGCACCAGCGCCGAGGCGGCGATTCGCGCGGCGCCGATCAGGCCCCAGCGCAGCGTCTTCGGGGATGTCATCGTGCGAGCTTCCTCGGCTTGTTCACAGGTCGACCGGCAAGGGCGCCGGCGCCTTGACTTCTTCCATGCAGATCATCGATCGAACGTCGTCGACGCCGGGCACCTGCATCAGCCGGTCGGTGAGGAACTGCGACAGGCTCTTCAGGTCGCGCGCGACCACTTTCAGCAGGTAATCGTAGTCGCCCGACACGGTGTGGCACTCGAGGATCTGCGGAAAGTCGCGGATGCTGGCTTCGATCTCGCGCACCCGGCCGAACTGGCCGCCGTCGATGTTCAGGCTGACGTAGGCCATCACCCCGAGGCCCAGCGCTTCGGGCTGCACCTCGGCGCGGTAGCTGCGGATGACGCCGCGCTCCTCGAGCGAACGAACCCGGCGAAAACACTGCGGCGCCGACAGGTGCACGCGCGCCGACAGCTCGACGTTCGAGGCCCGCCCGTCGGCCTGCAGGGCATCAAGAATCTTGCGATCCAGCGAGTCGATGGAAGTCTGTGTCATTGAAATGTCATCAAGAATGAACGGATCATGCGCCGATCGACGAAGCAATGCAATATTTGGAACGCAAATTTCACCCACCAAAGCCTAGACTCGTCGAATCCAAGATTCAAGCTGCCCAGGATCCATCATGACCACCGCCGCCCGCGCTGCCGCGCTGCATGCCAAGACCACCCGAACGCCGCTCGCCATCGAGCTCGAAGCCCGCCACGGCGCGCACAACTACCACCCGCTGCCGGTGGTGCTGTCGCGTGGCGAGGGGGTCTGGCTGTTCGACGAACAAGGCCGGCGCTACCTCGACATGATGTCGGCCTATTCGGCCGTGAGCTTCGGCCACAGCCACCCGGCGCTGGTGCGCGCCCTCACCGAACAGGCCGGGCGGCTCGCGATCACGAGCCGCGCCTTCCACACCGACAAGCTCGGCGTCTTTCTTCAAACGCTGTGCCGCATCACCGGCATGGCGCGTGCGCTGCCGATGAACAGCGGCGCCGAGGCGGTCGAAACCGGCATCAAGGCGGCGCGCAAATGGGCCTACAAGGTCAAGCGTGTGCTCGAGGGGCGGGCACACATCATCGTCGCCGACGGCAACTTCGCCGGCCGCACGACGACCATCGTCGGCTTCTCGAGCGAAGCCCGGTACCGCGACGGCTTTGGCCCGTTTGCGCCGGGTTTCACGAGCGTGCCGTTCGGCGACGCCGCGGCGCTCGAGGCCGCGATCACGCCGCACACCGCGGCGTTCTTTGTCGAGCCGATCCAGGGCGAGGCCGGCATTGTCGTGCCGCCGGCCGGCTACCTGAAGGCGGTGCGCGAGATCTGTACCCGGCACAACGTGCTGATGGTCTGCGACGAGGTCCAGACCGGGCTCGGCCGCACCGGCCGCATCCTCGCCTGTGACCACGAAGGCGTGAAGCCCGATGGCCTGATGCTCGGCAAGGCGCTCGGCGGCGGGCTGCTGCCGGTCAGCGCCTTCCTGGCACGCGACGACGTGATGGCGCAGTTCACGCCCGGTGACCACGGCAGCACCTTCGGCGGCAACCCGCTGGCCGCGGCGGTTGGCCAGGCGGCGCTCGAGCTGCTCGAGAGCGCCGACCTCGCACGTGCGGCGCACGACCAGGGCGCCTACTTGATGGCGCAACTCGGCAAGCTCGCGCATCCGGCGATCACCGACATCCGCGGCAAGGGCTTGTTGGTCGGGGTCGAGATCGATCCGGCGTTCGCCAGCGCACGCGCGGTCTGCGAAGGGCTGATGGCCGAGGGCGTGCTGAGCAAGGACACCCACGACACGGTGGTGCGGCTGGCCCCGCCGCTGGTCATCGAGCGGGCTCAGATCGACTTCGCGGTCAGCGCGCTGCAGCGGGTGTTGCAGGGACTGGCCAGAACCCAGCCGCGGCGAGAAACCGCGGCGGCCTGAAGGCCACGTCACCCCAGAGTCGTCACCCCCTGGAGCCGTCACCCCCTGGAGCCGTCACCCCGGCGAACGCCGGGGTCCACTCGGCGGACAGCGCGTCGGTATGCAGTGGGTCCCGGCTTTCGCCGGGACGACGGACTTCGAGGGCCGATCAGCCCGGCGTGGCGAGCTTCGCGCCGCACTTGGCGCAGAACAACGCACCGGGTGGCGCCGGTGTGCCGCAGCGCGAGCAGTGAATGGCGCTGGCCGAGCCGCCCAGGTCCACATCGAGATCGACTGCAGGCGACGGCACACGCGCAAGCGCCGCCGCGGTGTGCAACTGGTGGCTGATCTGCGCCGCCGATGGCCCGTCGCCCGGCCCGATCAGCCCACGTTCACCGAGGTTCAGCGCGGCGATGCGAGCCTGGTCCTCGGCAGCGCCCGGCGCCACCAACACACTCTGGCTGCGCGCGAACTGGACCAGATGCGCGGCCAGCGCCTTCGCTTCCTTCTCGGTCGAAAACATCGCGGTCACCTGGCGTGCATCGTCCTTGCCGAACACCACCGACTCGATGCGCGAGCGCCAGATGCGCAGCGTCATGGCCTCCGTGCGCACCACGTCGTTTTCGGTGTTCATGCGGCTCGAGAAGTTGTTGCCGGTGCCGATGCGCGAGGTCTGGTAGCTGCCGATCATCTCGACCCAGATCAGCACCGACTCGAAGTTGAAGCGGCCCCACAGCTTGCCCGACGATTGGAAGCAGAACGCGGCGACGAAGGCGAGGATGGCCGAGGTGCCGAGCAGCGAGAGCTGGCTGCGCTGCCAGCCGGCGAGCGCGTCGAAGCCGCGCACGAAGTGCAGCGACATCGCCACCGCCGCGACCACCAGCGCGAGTGCGTACAGGTCGAGCAGCACCAGCGGCAGGTGGCGCCGGTCGGCAAACGCAGCGCCGAAGCTCGGCGCCTTGGTGCCGGCCACCGGCAGCGGCTGGGTCTCGTCGAACAGCTCGCCGGCAAAGCTGCCGCTCGGTGTCGCCGCGGTCACGACCGGCTCGATGCGGGCGTAGCGCCGATTCGGAATCCGCTCGGTCCACTCGTTCTGCAGCGTGCGGTCGAGCTCGTCGAGCAGCGTCGACGGCGGTGCGTTCATCGACAGCCGCCCCTGCTCGACGCTCGCGCGGGTCTGCGGCGAGCTGTCGACCTGGGCCAGCACCGCGGCCATCGCGAGCGCGCAGGCGACGAGCGAGGTGCACAGCATCACGAAGGTCTGGGTGTTGAGCGAGAAACTGCCGAGCGGCGGCAGGCTGGGGCCGAGCAGCCCGATCGCGACCGGCCCGAGGATCGCGGCGGCGATCAGCCCGATCAGGGACGCCGTGGTGAGCCGTGCGCGGTGCTGCGACAAGACCGGCTTCAGCAGGAAGAACAATCCGAACGCGAAGTACAGAAAGCCGATCCACGGCCGCGTCGATTCGGTGCCGAACACCAGCCATGAAAAGACGAAGCTAACGAGCGTCGCCGCGATCGCGGCCAGGTTGAACACGTAGCGCCGCGCCAGGAACTGCACCTCTTGCGGCGCGGTGATCAGGGTCGGCGCCCAGTGGTACAGCAGGCCTTCGATCGCGCCTTGCGGTTCGGGGTAGGTGATGCCCCCCTGGCGCAGCATGTCCTTCACGCGGTCGGCGGCGGGAGAGCCGCCGGTCGCACCGACCGGGATCTCGGGCGCGAGCGACGCCGGTCGGCCACGGCCGAAGAAGAAGCGCAGCCGCCGCGCTGCGGTCGCCGCGCAGGCCATCGCCGCGGCGAGCATCAGGAGGCCGGTCAGCAAGGGCGCTGCAGCAAAGCGCATCGCCTGGTCCTGCATCGCGGCGCGGGCCCACCACAGGCTCGTCACGCCGGCCACGAACAGCAGCGCGGCGCACAGCCAGAGCAAGCGGTTTTGCAGCTGGTACGGATTGGGCAGCTCGAGCCGCTTGGACTCGGAGCTGTAGTCGTAACTCATGCGGCGTCACTCCTGCGGTCGATCGACCGGGGGAGTGTAGGCCGGAGGTTCAGACTCTCTCGACGATCAGCGCGATGCCCTGGCCGACGCCGATGCACATCGTGCACAGCGCGTAGCGGCCTTTGATGCGATGCAGCTGGTTGACCGCGGTCGCCACCAGCCGCGCACCGCTCGCGCCGAGCGGGTGGCCCAACGCGATTGCGCCGCCATTCGGGTTGACTCGCGCGTCGTCGTCGGCGATGCCGAGGTCGCGCAGCACCGCGAGGCCTTGCGCGGCGAAGGCTTCGTTGAGCTCGATGACGTCGAGTTGCGCGAGGGTCAGGCCGGTCAGTGCAAGCACCTTGCGCACGGCAGGCGCCGGGCCGAAGCCCATGATGCGGGGTGCGACCCCCGCGGTCGCCATGCCGACCACGCGTGCCTTCGGCGTCAGGCCGTGTTTCGCGGCAGCTTGCTCGTTGGCGAGCAGCAGCGCGCAGGCGCCGTCGTTGACGCCCGACGCGTTGCCTGCCGTCACCGTGCCATCCGGCCGCACCACGCCCTTCAGCTTGGCCAGCGCCTCGAGCGAAGTCTCGCGCGGGTGTTCGTCCTTCGCGACGACGAGCGGGTCGCCTCTCTTCTGCGCGATCGTTACCGGCGTGATCTCAGCGGCCAGGAAACCCGACTGCTGCGCCGCCACAGCCTTCAGCTGCGAGGCGAGCGCCATCCGGTCCTGCGCCGCGCGTTCGATCTTGAAGTCGGCGGCGACGTTTTCGGCCGTCTCCGGCATCGAGTCGACGCCGTACAGCTCCTTCATCCGCTTGTTGACGAAGCGCCAGCCGATGGTCGTGTCGTAGACCGCGTTGTTGCGGCTGAACGCGCTCTCGGCCTTGGGCAGCACGAAGGGCGCGCGGCTCATGCTTTCGACGCCGCCGGCGAGCATCAGCTGCGCCTCGCCGCTCTTGATCGCGCGCGCCGCGGTGCCGACCGCGTCCATGCCGGATCCGCACAGGCGGTTGATCGTCGCGCCGGGCAGCTCGATCGGCAACCCGGCAAGCAGCGCCGACATGCGCGCGACATTGCGGTTGTCCTCGCCGGCCTGGTTGGCGCAGCCGTAGATCACGTCGGTGACGGCGGCCCAATCGACTTCCTTGTTGCGCGCCATCAATGCCTTGAGCGGAATCGCGCCGAGGTCGTCGGTGCGCACCGTCGAGAGCGCACCGCCGTAGCGGCCGAAGGGCGTGCGGATGGCGTCGCAGATGAAGGCTTGGGTGCTCATGGGTCGGTCCTCGTCAAGTGTCATCCCGGCCCTTCGACAGGCTCAGGACAGGCCGGCTTCGCCGCGCCGGGATCCACCGTGCCGGGGTACACAGTGGACCCCGGCTTTCGCCGGGGTGACGGTTAGGCGGCAATCAGCGGTACGCCGCTCAGCCGTTGCAATTCATCGAAGCCGAGCCCGTTGAAGGTCTCGACCACTTTCAACCCGCCCGGCGTCACGTCGATCACCGCCAGGTCGGTGTAGATGCGGCTCACGCAGCCTATGCCGGTCAGTGGGTAGCTGCAATGTTCGACCAGCTTGCTCGCGCCGCTCTTGGTCAGGTGTTCCATCATCACGCAGGTCTTCTTGGCGCCGATCGCGAGGTCCATCGCGCCGCCGACGGCGGGGATCGCATCGGCACCACCGGTGTGCCAGTTCGCCAGGTCGCCGCGCACCGAAACCTGGAACGCGCCCAGCACGCAGACGTCGAGGTGCCCGCCGCGCATCATCGCGAAGCTGTCGGCGTGGTGGAAATACGCGCCGCCGGCCAGCAGCGTCACCGGCAGCTTGCCGGCGTTGATGAGGTCGTAGTCTTCGGCCCCGTCGGCCGGCGCCGGGCCCATGCCGAGCAGGCCGTTTTCGCTGTGCAGGAAGATCTCGCGGTCCTTCGGCAGGTGGTTGGCCACCAGCGTCGGCAGGCCGATGCCGAGGTTGACGTAGGAGCCTTCGGGAATGTCGCGCGCGACGCGGGCCGCCATCTGGTCACGGGTCAGTCTTTGCATGGTGTCTGACCTCAGGCGGCCTGTTTGAAACCAGCCGGCCCGGTGGCCGTGCGCGGCACCTTGACGACACGCTGCACGAAGATGCCCGGCGTGACGATGTGCTCCGGGTCGAGCCCGCCCAGCTCGACAATGTCGTGCACCGACGCCACCGTCAGCTTGGCCGCCATCGCCATGATCGGCCCGAAGTTGCGCGCCGTCTTGCGATAGACGAGGTTGCCCCAGCGGTCGCCGGTTTCGGCCTTGATCAGCGCCACGTCGCCGGCGATCGGCGACTCGAACACGTACATGCGGCCGTCGATCTCGCGCGTCTCCTTGCCTTTCGCGAGATCGGTGCCGTAGCCGGTCGGCGTGAAGAAGCCGCCGACGCCGGCGCCGGCGGCGCGGATGCGCTCGGCCAGGTTGCCTTGCGGTACCAACTCGAGCGCGAGCTTGCCGGCGCGGTACAGGCCGTCGAAGATCTGCGAATCGACCTGGCGCGGAAAGCTGCAGATGATCTTGCGCACACGCCCGGTCGCGAGCAGCGCGGCCAGGCCGGTTGCGCCGTTGCCGGCGTTGTTGTTGACGATGGTCAGGTCGCGCGCGCCCTGGGCGATCAGGCCGTCGATCAACTCGCTGGGCTGGCCGGCGCCGCCGAATCCGCCGATCAGCACCGTGGCGCCGTCGGGCACGTCTTGCAGCGCGGCCTCCACCGACGCGGAAATCTTGTTGATCATTCGAGTCTCCTCAGGGCGCTGAAGTTCGCAATAAGAACATCTGTTCATTGGTGGAACATCATAACGCCATTCGAGAGCTTGACACGCCCGGAGTGCAACAGACGCCGATTTTGGCCGGCTGCAAGCCGGCTCGTGGATCAAACTGGAACCCCCTCGCGGAGGGGGCCAAGGGGAGCGGGACCTGCGCCGCGCAGCGGCGTAACAGCCTGCCCCTGCAGGCTGTTACGCCGCCTTCGACAGTTCGTCCATCGCGTAGAAGCGGCCGAAGCGGTTGCCCAGGAAGTCCGCGAGCGGCACGTCCTCCTGGCGCACGAAGCCGCTTTGCGGCAGCCGGCCGTCGGCCAGCATGTCGAGCATCGCGCACAGGCTGCCGGCGGTGGTGATCTGGATTGCGCTGCGCATCTTGCCCGCCAGCACATGGCTGTAGACCTTGCGCGCGTAGGTGTCCTGCTGCAGATGGCCGTCGCGCATGCCGGCGACCGTCACGAACACGATCACGACGTCCTGCATCGTCGTCGGCACTGCCTGCTCGAGGATGTCTTTCAGCACGTCGCGCCGGTCCTTCAGGCGCAGATCGTGCAGCAGCGCCTTCATGATCGCCGCATGCCCGGGGTAGCGGATCGTGCGGTAGTTCAGCGTGCGCACCTTGCCGGCCAGCGTTTCGCACAGCGTGCCGAGGCCGCCCGAGGTGTTGAAGGCTTCGTACAACACGCCGTCGAGCGAGAACTCCTCGCGCTCTTCGAGCGCCGGCACTTCGCGCTTCTGGCCGTCGACGATCGCCTCGCAAGGCTCGCAGTATTCGTTGATGACGCCTTCGGTGCTCCAGGTCAGGTTGTAGTTCAGCGCGTTGCTCGGGTAGGCCGGCAGCGCGCCGACGCGCATCCGCACCGAATCGAGCGAGTCGAACTTGCGCGCCAGGTCAGCCGCGACGATCGAGATGAAGCCGGGCGCCAGGCCGCATTGCGGAATGAACGCGGTGCTTGCGCCGACCGCGAGCTCGCGCACCCGACGCGTGCTGGCCACGTCTTCGGTCAGGTCGAGGTAGTGAACGCCGAGCTCGCGCGCCGCTTCGGCGACCTTGATCGTCAGGTGATACGGCGCTGCGCTCAGCACCGCGTAGCAGCCCTTCAGCGCGGCGCGCAGCGCGGCGGTGTCGTTGACGTCGAGCTGCAAGGTCTTGAGGCGCGGCGACTGCTTGGCGCGCTCGTTCAGCTCGGCCAGCTGCGCCGCCGAGCGGTCGGCCACCGTGACGCGGTAGCCATTGTGTTCGGGCGTGTCGACCAGCAGGTCGGCGACCACCGAGCCGATCTTGCCGCCACCAATGACGAGGATGTTCTTCATGTCGTGCCTTTCAAAGTGCGAAGCGCTGCAACTTGGATTCTGTCGCGCGACTGCGCAAAGTGCAGCTACGTGCCAGACGAAATCACTGGCAAAATACGGCAGATCGAATAAACTATTTCGGCAGAATGCAAAAGCCCGTCCTCGACGACACCGATCATGCGCTGATCAACCTGCTGCGCGAGGACGCACGCGCCCCGACGGCGGTGCTGGCGCGCAAGCTCAAGCTGTCGCGCACGACGGTGCAAAGCCGGATGGAGCGGCTGCAGCGCCAACGCGTGATCGCCGGCTACACGATCAGCGTGCCCGATGAGCTCGAAGCCTCGCTGGTGCGCGCCCACGTGCTGATCACGCTGGTGCCCAAACAAAGCGCTGCCATCGAAGTTGCGCTGCGCAAGATCCCCGAGCTGCGGGTGCTGCATTCGGTCAGCGGCCCGTTCGACCTGATCGCCATCGTCGCCGCCAGCTCGATCGGCGAGCTCGATGCGCTGATCGACCGCATCGGCGCGCTCGACGGGGTGGAGCGCACGACCTCGGCGATCGTGTTGTCGACGCGCATCCAGCGTTAGCGGTCACCCCGACCCTTCGACGGGCGCACCCCGGCCTGTCCTGAGCCTGTCGAAGGGTCGGGATGACACTACGTGACACTCAAGTCGTTGCAACTTGTGCCGACAACCCCTACAGGCCGCCCGCGCCCGATGCGCGCGCCCGCAGGGATGAAAGCCACCGCAACAACCGCACAGATCGAGGTCGAGGCGCTGCGCGTCGGGATGTTCGTGCATCTGGACGTGGGCTGGATGTCGCATCCCTTTCCGCTCAGCAGCTTCAAGCTGGCCAGCATCGAGCAGATCACGACGATCCGCTCCTTGGGCGTGAAAAAAGTCCGCTGGAGCCCGGAGCAGAGCGACTTCGACGCACCGGTTCGACCGGTACAGGCCAGCGCCACCGCGCCGACCCAGGCCCAGGCCGCGGCACGCGCCGCGCTGCGCGAGCGCCGCGCGGCGCTGGCCGCCCAGCGCGCCGCGCTGGCGGTCTGCGAGCGCCAGTTCGCCGAGGCGAGCCGCGAATTCCGCCAGCTCAACGAGCTGGTCGGCGCGCAGCCGGCGCTCGCGCGCGACAAGGCCCAGGCGCTGTCGAACACGATGGTCGACAAGATGGTCGGCGCCGACGAGTTGTGCATCCGCCTGCTCACCGAAGCCGCAGGCGACAAGGCCTCGACCCACGCCGTCAACGTGACGCTGATCTCGCTGCTGCTGGCGCGCAGCTTCGGGCTCGACGCCGCCGAGCTGCGCGACCTCGGTGTCGGTGCGCTGCTGCACGATGTCGGCAAGCTGGCGCTGCCCGAGCGCCTGCGGCACCGCCAGGACACGTTCGGCGCCAGCGAAACCCGCTGCTACGAAGAACATGTCGCACTCGGCGTCAGCCAGGCCCAGCGGATGGGCCTGTCGGCCGGCGCGACGCTGGTCATCGCGCAGCACCACGAACATGGCGACGGCAGCGGCTTCCCGCTGAAGATCGGCAGCGATCGCATGACGCCGGCGTCGGCCGTCGTCGCGCTGGTCGATCGTTACGACAACCTGTGCAATCCGAAGGCCGGCGCCAAGCCGCTGACGCCGCACGAAGCGGTGTCGCTGCTGTTCGCGCAGGGCAAGAACCGCTTCGACCCGGCGATCCTCGGCGGCTTCATCAAGATGATGGGCGTGTACCCGCCCGGCTCGGTGGTGCAGCTCACCGACGACCGCTACGCGATGGTGGTCGGGGTGAACTCATCGCGCCCGCTGAAGCCGCGGGTGCAGGTGCACGACCCGCGGCAGCCGAACGACGACGCGCCGATCGTCGACCTCGAGCACGCCGGCGGCCTCGGCATCCGGCGCAGCATCAAGCCGCAGGCGCTGTCGCGCGAGGCGCTGGACGCCCTGGCACCGCGCCAGCGCATCGCCTACTACTTCGAACCCGCGCCGTTGCCGCAGGCCGCATGAAACGTCCGAGCCCGTTCGAAGCCGCCGCGCTCGCCTGCCCGCGCTTCGCCGCCGAGCTGATCGACGCGATGCTCGACGCGGTCTGGCTGGTCGACGCGGCCAGCCTGCAGGTGGTGGCCGCCAACGCCGCGGCCGGCGCATTGATGGGCGGATCGCCGCAATCCTTGTGCGGGCGTGGCGTGGTCGAATTCGGCGTCGCGCCCGAAGACCCCGCGTTCTGGCGCGAGCTGACTCAACGCGCCAGCGCGCCGCTCGAATCCGGCGCCTGGGTGCGCAGGCTCGACGGCTCGGCCATCGCCGTCACGCGACGCATCAGCCGCATCGAGCCGGCTCCGGGGCACACGCTCTACATCGTCGCACTGCACGACCGCAGCGACGAGCACCGCCTCGAGGCGCTGTCGCTGACCGACGCGCTGACCGGCCTGCCGAACCGGCGCGTGCTGGTCGATCGCTGCGAGTTCTCGATGGCGCTGGCGCAGCGCGACGGCACGCCGTTCGCACTGCTGTTCGTCGGCGTCGACCGCTTCCGCCATGTCAACGACACCCTCGGCCACGCCTTCGGCGACCGGGTGCTGGTCGACGTGGCCGAGCGCCTGAAGGGCTGCCTGCGCCAGGTCGACACGGTGGCGCGGCTGGCCGGCGACGAATTCGTTTTGCTGGTCCACCATGCCGACGCACACGGCGCCGAAACCACCGCCCGGCGCGTCCAGGACGCGCTGCAGCGCCCGTTCAGCCAGGACGGGCTGAGCTTCACCGTGACCTGCAGCATCGGGATCGCGCTCTACCCCGGCGACGGCGCCGCCTTCGACGAGCTGCTGCGCCGCGCCGATGCGGCGATGCGCTCGGTCAAGGACGCCGGGCGGGCGAGCTTCCGCTTCCACCAAGCCGGCGCCAGCGCGGCCGAGCCGAAGCGGCGCTCGCGCCTGACGCTCGACCACGCGATGCGCCAGGCGCTTGCCACGCGGCAGTTCCGCCTGCACTACCAGCCGCAGGTCGACATGCAGACCGGCCAGGTGCGCGGTGCCGAGGCGCTGCTGCGCTGGCGCGACAGCGAGCTCGGCGAAGTCTCGCCGGGCGAGTTCATTCCGGTCGCCGAAGAAAGCGGCTTCATCGTCAGCATCGGCGAATGGGTGCTGCGCGAAGCGGTGGCGCAGGCCGCGCTGTGGCAGGCCAACGGCAGGCAGCTGATCGTCTCGGTCAACGTCTCGGCAGTGCAGTTCCAGCGCGCCGGGTTTGTCGACAGCGTGGCCGCGGCGCTGCACGACTCGCAGCTCGACCCGCACCTGCTCGAGCTCGAGCTCACCGAGTCGATCCTGATCCAGAACGCGCAGGAAACGCTGGTGCGCCTGCAGGCGCTGGCGGGGCTGGGCGTCAAGCTGTCGATCGACGATTTCGGCACCGGTTATTCGAGCCTCGGCTACCTCAAGCGCTTCCCGATCCACCGCCTGAAGATCGACCGCAGCTTCGTCAAGGGGCTGCCCGGCGACCCAAGCGACGCCGGCATCGTCAATGCGATCGTCAACCTCGGGCGCGCGCTGCACCTCGAGATCGTCGCCGAGGGCGTCGAGACCGAGGCGCAACGCCAGTTCCTGCAGAACACCGGCTGCGAGCAGTACCAGGGTTTCCTGTTCGCCCCGGCGCTCGCGACGGCCGGGTTCGAGGCGCTCTTGCCACTGGCGAACGTGTAAAAGCGGCGCCGGATGTAACGCGGCGCGGAGTTGGGCGGTGAAAGTCGGCGTTTTGGGCGCTTGGGTCGAGCCCGCCCAGCTCGATGATTTCAGAGCGCGCGGACTTTGCCGATAAGGCTGGCATGCGCGCCCTCAGGGACGCCAACACCAATGAGCCTTTCCGTTCTACCCCGCCCGGCCGACGATCCGGCAGCACTGCCCGACCAGTTGTTCGTGCAGACGCTGGACGTCTGCCGCGGGCCGCTGCTGCTGTGCGACATGCGGCTTGCGGGCCAGCCGGTGGTCTACGTCAACCCGGCGTTCTGCAAGCTCACCGGTTTCAGCGCCGCTGAAGTGTTGGGCCGCAGCTGCGCCTTCCTGCAAGGTGCCGACACCGACCGGGCGGCGCTTGCCGAAATGCGCCGCGCCATCGGCGCCGGCGAGTCGCTGACCACGCTGGTGCGCAACTACCGGCGCGACGGCCAGGCGTTCTGGAACCGTCTGAGCCTGGCGCCGATCCGCGACGCCACCGGCGAGCTGACCCACTACGTCGGCATGCCCGAAGACGTGAGCGAGCAGATCAGCAAGGACTTCAGCCTGCAGCTGCTGCTCGACGCACACGGCGCGGCCGCCGATTCGGGGCGCTCGTTCATCACCCGCCGCATCGACGAGGCGCTGGCCGAACACCTGATCACCGGCCGCCACCACGCCTTGCTCGAAGTGCGATTGAGCGTCAGCAGCGCGAACGGCGAAGCGGACCCGCTGCAGATCGACGGCATCAGCGCCACGGTCGCCACCCACCTGCGCAACCTGATCCCGGCGCGTGCCAGCATGTCGTGCCTGGCGAAGCTGCGCTTCGCAGTGATCGTGCCGCTGATCGGCTCGTCCGAAGAGGCCGAGATGATGGCCACCGGGCTGCTCGCCGAGTTGCCGATTCCGCTCGAGTGCCGCAACCCGCCGATCCAGCTGACGGCGTCGGCCGGCATCGCGATGCTGCCGCGCGACGGCAAGGACGCGGCCGGCCTGCTCGCCGCAGTGGCCGACGCGGCGACCCGGGGCATGCAGCCCGGCGAAGAGCCGCTGCAGTTCGTCTCAGCCGGCTTGAACCAGGGCCGCGCCTCGTTGCGCCTGCTCGAGTTCGACCTGCACAACGCGCTGGCGAAGAACCAGTTCCGCCTCGTGTTCCAGCCGCAGGTGCACCTGTCCACCGGCTGCGTCATCGGCTTCGAGGCGCTGCTGCGCTGGCAACACCCGCTGCGCGGTGCGATCCCGCCGGCCGAATTCATTCCGGTCGTCGAAGGCTGCGGCATGGCCGGCGTGGTGACGCGCTGGGTGCTCGAACAGAGCATGGTCCAGCTGCGCGCCTGGGAAGACCTCGGCCACCACGGCCTGCAGATGGCGATCAACGTGCCGCCCAGCGTGTTCGAGACCGACGAGGTCGCGAACCACCTGCTCGCGCTGCTGAAGCGCCACGAGATCGCCGGCAACCAGATCGAGCTCGAGCTCACCGAACGCACCCTGACCGATGCCAGCCCGGTCGTCATCGAGCGGCTGCAGGCGCTGCGCGGCCACGGCATCTCGGTCGCGATCGACGACTTCGGCACCGGCTACTCCAACCTCAGCTACCTGACGCGGCTGCCGCTGGACTGCCTGAAGATCGACCTGAGCTTCGTCCAGGGCGCCACCTCGAACCCGTCGGACGCGATGGTCGCGCGCATGACCTGCGAGCTGGCGCGCGCGCTCAAGCTGCGGGTCGTCGTCGAGGGCATCGAGACCGAAGGCCAGCTCCAGTTCTTCTCCAGCCTGCGCTGCGAGCTGGCGCAGGGCTACCTGTTCGCCCGGCCGCTCGAAGTGGCCGACGCGAACGCGCTGCTGCACTCGGGCCGGGTGTTCCAGCAAGCCATCGCGCCGGTCGAAAAGGCGCGCCACCTGCTGCTGCTCGACGACGAGCCGAACATCCTGCGCTCGCTGCGCCGGGTCTTCCGCGCCCATGCCTACACGGTGCATGCGGCCAACACGCCCGACGAGGCGTTCGAGATGCTGGCGCGCTACCCGGTCGGGGTCGTGATGTCGGACCAGCGCATGCCGCTGATGCGCGGCACCGACTTCCTGGCGCGCGTCAAGCAGCTCTATCCGGACACGGTGCGCATCGTGCTGTCGGGCTACACCGAGCTGCAGTCGATCACCGAGGCGATCAATGAGGGTTCGATCTACAAGTTCCTCACCAAGCCGTGGAACGACAACAACCTGAGCGACGAGATCGAGCAGGCCTTCGGGCAGTACGAGATGGTGGCCGAGAGCCATTTGCTGCAACAGCGCCTGCGCGAAAGCAACCGCCAGCTCGAGAGCCGGCTGCAGCAGAACGAGGTCCGGCTGCAGCGCGAAGAGGTCGCGCTCGACGTGTCGCACGAGGCGCTCGGCGTGGTGCCCGTGCCGATCCTCGGCATCGACCTGTCCGGAATGATCGCGATCAGCAACGCCGCGGCCGATGCGCTGCTCGGCAGCGGCGGCATGTCGCTGGTCGGCGAGCATGTCAGCGACGTGCTGCCGCCCGAGCTCGCCGGCCCGCTCGAGGCCGGCGGGTGGGACGGCCAGCGCGTCGTGCAGATCGGCGACATCCATTACGAAGTGCGGTGCAACGACCTGGGTGCCAACTCACGCGGCACCGGCACGGTGATCACCCTGCTTCAGGGAGCAAGAACATGAATTCCCCACTCAAGCTCAGCGCTGCAGCGCCGCCGCGCGCGAAGCGCCCGGCCCTTCCGCCGCCGTTCCCCGCGGTCGCGGTGCAGCTCATTCAGCAGATGCAGCAGCCGACCGTCAGCGCCACCGACGTGGGCCGCCTGATCGAGCTCGACCCGTCGCTGACGGCGTCGCTGCTGCGCACCGTCAACTCGCCGTTTTTCGGCATGCGGCGCGAGATCGGCAGCGTGTCCGAGGCGGTGATGGTGATGGGCATGGGCGCGGTGCGCCGGATGGTGATGTCGCTCGCCGTCGCGACGCCGCTGCGCCAGGCCCAGGGCGACCCGGCCTTCGCGAAGGCGCAGTGGCACCACTACGTGAGCTGCGCGGCGCTGGCGCGGCGCCTCGTCGTCGACGATTCGGCCGCCGCCGACCTCGCGTTCACCGCCGGCCTGCTGCACGACATGGGCCAGCTGCACCTGCTGCAACAACACGGCACGGCCTACATCGAACTGCACACGAGCGCCGCCGGCGCCGATGTGCGCCCGCTCGAGGCGCAGCGCTTCGGCCAGGCCCACGACACGCTCGGCGCCGACCTGCTCGAAGCCTGGGGCCTGCCGCAGGCGATCGCCGACGCGGCGCGGCAGCACCACGCGACGCCGCCGCTCGGCTCGTTGACGCTGGTGCAGCAGGCGGTGTGGGTGGCGAACCGGCTGGCCGGCACACCCGAAGAGGCGGCGCATGCGATGACCCATTGCCCCGACACGCTGGCGTCGCCGAAAGAAGCGCTCGAGCAGGCCGCGCCCGAGATCGACACGCTGAGCAAGCTGCTCAACGGCTGAGCCCGGAATGGAAGCCAGCACCGCCGCCCTCTCGCTCATCGAAGAGCTGCACGAGCTCAGCCGCGAGGCCGACGGCGAGAGCCAGGCGCTGCAGGCGATGCTGAGCCACATCGTGCGCAGCTTCGGCGCCCAGAGCGGCAGCCTGGCGGTGATCGACCGCGCCGAAACGAGCCAGCTGCGCATCGTCGCCGGCATCGACCTGCCGCCCCACGTGATCGGCCAGACGGTGCAGCTCGGCGCCGGCGTGCTCGGCAAGGTCGCGCAGACCGGCGAGCCGATGCTGATCAACGGCGAGCTCAAGCGCGAAGGCGACGACCCGAACCAGCAGCGCTCGCAAGGCCGCCCGCGCTCGGCGATCTGCTGGCCGCTCGCGATCAAGAACCGCCGCATCGGCGCGCTGTCGATGAACCGGCTCGCCGAGGCCACCCCGTTCGACGCCGGCGACGTCGAACGCGGCCGCTCGCTGGTGACGCTGGTGGCGCTGGTGGTCGACAACGCCAACCTGCACACCGAGCAGCTCGACCGCATCGACCGGCTGTCGCAGCTGAACGAAGAGATGCGCACGATGAACGCGCGGTTGCAGTCGACCCAGGCGCAGCTGATGCAGTCGGAGAAGATGGCCTCGATCGGCCAGCTCGCCGCCGGCGTCGCGCACGAGATCAACAACCCGGTCGGCTACGTCTATTCCAACCTCAGCACCTTGCAGGGGTATGTCGACGAGCTGCTGAAGGTGGTGCGCCACCTGAGCGGCAAGGGCACGGGGCCCGCGCCGAGCTGCGACATCGACTTTCTCGAAGAGGACATCCCGGCGCTGGTCAGCGAGACCCGCGAAGGGCTGGACCGGGTGAAGAAGATCGTGCAGGACCTGAAGGACTTCTCGCGCGTCGACAAGAGCGACGACTGGGAGCCGGCCAACCTCGTCAAGGGGCTGGAGAGCACGCTCAACATCGTCGCCAACGAGGTCAAGTACAAGGCGACGGTCGTGAAAGAGCTGGTGCCGCTGCCCGAAGTGCCGTGCCTGCTGACCCAGCTCAACCAGGTCTTCATGAACCTGCTGGTCAACGCCGCGCAGGCGATTCCGAACAAGGGCACGATCACCTTGCGCTCGGGCTTCGACGACAAGAATGTCTGGGTCGAGGTGAGCGACGACGGCTGCGGCATGCCGGCCGAAGTGCAGGCCCGCATCTTCGAGCCCTTCTACACCACCAAGCCGGTCGGCAAGGGCACCGGGCTCGGGCTGTCGGTGTCGTATTCGATCGTGCAGAAGCACCAGGGCAACATCGAGCTCAGGAGCGCGCCCGGCGAAGGCACGACCTTCCGCGTCGTGCTGCCGCGCGTGCGCAGCGGACAGCCGGAGGTGGCGCATGGCTGAGGCCATCGGTGCCGGCTTCTCGGTGCTCGCGGTCGACGACGAGCCGAACATCGTCTCGGCGCTGCGCCGCACGCTGCGCTCGCGCGGCTTCACGGTGCACACCGCGCTCGGCGGCGCCGAGGGACTGAAGCTGCTCGACGAGCAGAAGGTCGACGCGATCATCTCCGACATGCGCATGCCCGAGATGACCGGCGCGCAGTTCCTGCAGCAGGCGCGCACCAAGCTGCCCGAAGCGGTGCGCATCCTCTTGACCGGCTACGCCGACATCACCTCGACCATCGAGGCGGTCAACAACGGCGAGATCTTCCGCTACCTGTCCAAGCCCTGGGACGACGAGGTGCTGCTGTCGACGCTGCACGACGGCCTGGAGCGCAAGCGCCTGGCGCGCGAACGCGACCAGCTGCTGGTGCTGACGCGCGACCAGAACGCGCAGCTGCAGACGCATGCCGCAGAGCTCGAAGGCAAGGTGCGCGAACGCACCCGCGACCTCGAACGGGCGAACGAAAGCGTGGTCGCGGCGAATGCGCGCATCACGTCCGACTTCCAGGGCACGGTGAAGATGCTGTCGACCATCCTCGAGCAGCGCCCGGGCCTGACCGACGGCTGCTCGCGCCGCGTCGCCGAACACGTGAAGCTGCTCGGCCCGCGCGTCGGGCTGTGCGGCGACGCGCTGCAGGACACGGTGTATGCCGCGCTGCTCGAAGACCTGGGCAAGCTGACCTTCGCCGAGGAGTGGCTGACGACGCCGCTGCACTCGCTGTCGGCCAAGGACCGTGACGAGTTCATGAAACACCCGCTGCATGGCGACGGCCACCTGATGGCGCTGCCTTCGCTGCGCGGCGCCGGCCGGGTGCTGCGCAGCCTCTACGAACGCTTCGACGGCAAGGGCATGCCGGCGCACCTGATCGGCGAGAACATCCCGCTCGGCGCGCGCGTGCTGCGTGCCGCCAGCGAATACGAACGGCTGCGCAGCGGGTCGATCGAGACGCGCCGCTTCTCGCACGACGACGCCTGCGCCTGGCTGCGAAACGGCAGCGGCACCCGCTTCGACCCGAGAGTGTGCGACGCCTTCCTCGGCGTGCTGAGCGAAGCCGGCAGCGCCGCCGCCGCCAAGAGCCTGACGGTGGCCGCGCTCAAGCCCGGCATGGTGCTCGCGAGCGACCTGGTCGCCGGCATCGGCGTGCTGCTGCTGTCCAAGGATCACAAGATCGACGAGACCACCATCCGCCGCCTCGACGCGTTCCAGAAACGGGTCGGCAAGTCATTCGAAGTCCTGGTTTACCGGAGCACGACATGAACAACATCCGCATCATGCTGATCGACGACGAGCCGCATGTGCTGACCTCGCTGCAGCGCCTGCTGCGCCAGAACACGCCGGCACCCGGGCGCACCTGCACGGTCGAGGCCTTCCCCTCGCCGCTGCGCGCGATCAGCGCCGCCGAGGAACGCATCATCGACGTGGTGGTCTGCGACTACCGCATGCCTGAGCTCGACGGCGTCGAGACACTGCGCCGCATCAAGGCGACCCAGCCGCAGGCCGGTCGCATCATGCTGTCGGGCTCGCGCGACTTCGACACCGTGCTCGACGCGATCAACGTGGCCCAGGTCGGGCGCATCGTCGTCAAGCCGTGGAACGACGTCGAGCTGGTCGCGGCGATCCGCGACGCGGTCGAGACGCGCCGGCTGCAGGTCGAGAACGCCGAGCTGGCGGACCAATTGCGGGTCCAGCGCGGGTTGTTGACGAAACAGGACGCGGAGCTGCGTCGCATCGAGACGATGTGGCCGGGCATCACGCGGGTCGAATGGAGCGAGGACGGCACGATCTGCATCAGCGAGGTCGATGGGCTGGATACGACGGCGCGGGCGCAGTTCTTGAGCTGAGGCAATCCGCCCCGCTCCGCCCCCGACCCTCTCCCCCGGGTACGGGGGGAGAGGGAGCCAGAGTCCGCGGTGTGCCCCCGCTCCCGCTTGCGGGAGAGGGTTGGGGTGAGGGTCGATGGCAGCAGCACGCTTTTTTTCGTAAAGTCGTCCCTGCCATGAACCCCTTCACCGCATTGCTCGAGCGCAAGCTCGGCGCGCTCGAAGTGCCGCTGGCGCTCGAGCTGCCGGGCGGCCAGCGCCTGGGTGCGGCCGACCCGCGGGGGACGCTGAAGCTGCATGCGCTGTCGCCGCTGTCGGAGATCGCCTCCGGCCGGATCGGCAATGTGGCCGAGGGCCATGTCGAAGGCCGGGTCGATGTCGACGGCTCGATGCGCGACCTGATGGCGATTGCCGCGCAGATGCTCGAAGACAACCCGACCCGCAACACCACCGGGCCGGCGCCGCTGCGCTGGCTCGGCCAGCTGACCCCCCGCCCGCGTTCGCGCGCCCGCCACCACAGCGAAGCCGACGCCCAGCAGGTGCAGTTCCACTACGATGTCTCGGACGACTTCTACGCCTTGTGGCTGGACCCGCGCCGGGTCTATTCCTGCGCCTACTATCGCGACGAGGCGATGACGCTCGCGCAGGCGCAAGAGGCCAAGCTCGACCATGTCTGCCGCAAGCTGATGCTGCGCGAAGGCGAGCGATTTCTCGACATCGGCGCCGGCTGGGGCGCGCTGTTGCTGTGGGCGGCCGAACACTACGGCGTCGAGGCGCACGGCATCACGCTCAGCAAGAACCAGCATGCGCATGTCAACCAGCTGATCGCCGAACGCGGCCTGACGGGGCGGGTGACGATGGAGCTGCGCGACTACCGCGATCTGCCGGCTGCCGAACCGTTCGACAAGATCGCCTCGATCGGCATGTTCGAGCATGTCGGGCGGGCCCAGCTGCCGGCCTACTTCAGGAAGATCCACAGTCTGCTGCGCCCCGGTGGCCTGCTGATGAACCACGGCATCACCGCCGGCGGCACCCGCAACGAGCAGCTCGGCGCCGGCATGGGCGACTTCATCGAGCGCTACATCTTTCCGGGCGGCGAGCTGCTGCACGTGTCGCATGTGCTGCGCGAGATGAGCGAGGCCGGGCTCGAGCCGCTCGACCTCGAGAACCTGCGCCCGCACTACGCCCGCACGCTGTGGGCCTGGAGCGATGCGCTGGAAGCGAACCTCGCGCATGCGCGCGAGATCACCGACGAGCGGGTGGTGCGCGCCTATCGCCTCTACCTGGCCGGCAGCGCGATGTGTTTCGAGCGGACCTGGACCTCGCTGTTCCAGATGCTCGCGTCGCGCCCCAGCGGCGACCTGAACGACGGAACGATGCGCGGCGCACAATCGGAGTTTCCGTTCAACCGCGCCTACATCTACCGATGATCTACAAGTTCAAGTCCAAGGCCGCCGGCGACGTCATCATGATGGGGCCGACCGGCGACCAGGTGCTGCGCGCGATCGGCCGCGAGCCGGCCGCGAAGGGGATCATCGAAGTGGCGGCAATGACATCGGCGATCGCCGCGATCGAGCAGGCGGTGGCGGCCGACGAAGCCGCGCGCAAGCAGGCCGAGGACGAAGCCGCCGCCGAAGGCAAGAAGCTCGGTCCCCGCGACAGCGTCAGCCTGCGCCAGCGCGCCTGGCCGCTGGTGGAGATGATGAAACGCGCGATGGCCGAAGGCCACGACATCGTCTGGGGCGTCTGAGATTCAGGAAGGAGAAAGATCGATGAAGCTCTGGAGCGACAGCTGGATCAACGGCGAGCGCATTCCGCCGCAGTACGCGGCGGGCCGGCTGGCCGGCGCGAGCGGGGTCGGTTTCTCCGACAACCTGAACCCGCACCTCGCGTGGAGCGAGGTGCCCGCCGGCACGAAGTCGCTGGCACTGATCAGCCACGACTTCGATGTGCCGAGCCGCGGCGACGATGTCAACCAGAGCGACCGCGAAGTGCCGGCCGACCTGCCGCGGGTCGACTTTTTCCACTGGGTGATGGTCGACCTGCCGGGCACATTGACGCAGATCGCCGAAGGTGAATTCAGCCGCGGCTTCACCCCGCGCGGCAAGCCCGGCCCGGCCACGCTGCACGGCGCGCGCCACGGTATCAACGACTTCACCGGCTGGTTCGCCGGCGACCCCGAGATGGCCGGCAACTACTTCGGCTACGACGGCCCGTTCCCGCCGTTCAACGACTCGCTGGTGCACCACTACGTGTTCACGGTGTACGCCTTGTCGGTCGCGCGGGTGCCGCTCGAAGGCGTGTTCGGTGGCGCGCAGGTGCGCGAGGCGATCTACCCGCATGTGCTCGGCGAGGCGACCCATTCGGGCACCTACACCCTCAATCGTCGGCTGCTGGGCTGAGAGGTTGAGAGGATATCGCCCTCAACCACGTCATCCCGGCGCACGCCGGGATCCACTCTCGCCCCAGCGCGCATCGATCACCAGTGGATCCCGGCGTTCGCCGGGATGACAGCGGAAAAACTCTCACCCTCTGATCTGAACCGCCGATGCACGACGAAGTCCCCCGCATCCTCGCGATCCGCCACGGCGAAACCGCCTGGAATGTCGCCACGCGCATCCAGGGCCAGCTCGATGTGCCGCTCAACGAGACCGGCCGCTGGCAGGCCGCGCGGGTCGCCGGCGCGCTGGCCGACGAACGCATTGACGCGATCTATTCGAGCGACCTGAAGCGCGCCCATGACACGGCGCTTGCGGTGCAGCGAGAGCTCGGCTGCGCGATCGTCAGCGACACCGGCTTGCGCGAGCGCCACTTCGGCGAGTTCGAAGGCTGGACCTGGAAAGAGATCGAAGAGCGCTGGCCGCAGCAAAGCGAACGCTGGCGTCGCCGCGAGCTCGACTTCGCGCCTGACGGCGGCGAGTCGCTGCTGCAGTTCTATGCCCGCGTCGTCGACTGCGCGACGCGCCTGGCCGCGGCGCACCCGGGCCAGACGCTGGTGTGGCTCACGCACGGCGGCGTGCTCGACTGCCTGTACCGCGCGGCCTCGCGCATCGAGCTGAATGCGCCGCGCTCTTGGCAGCTCGGCAACGCGAGCATCAACCGGCTGCTCTACACGCCCGAAGGGTTCACGCTGGTTGGATGGGCCGACACCTATCACCTCGAAGACGACTCGCTCGACGAATCGTCAGACCGGGTAGAAGCAGCGTGACATGAGCCCCCCAGTCGCTTCGCTCCTGCCCCCGCGGGGCGCTGGCTGCCTTGGGACGACCCGGCGGCGTGACATGAGCCCCCCAGTCGCTTCGCTCCTGCCCGCCGGCTTGCAGGCCGGCTGGCGCTCCGGCGGGCATTCCCCAAGCAGTTGGGGAATGCTTTTCCGCCTCCGCCCCCCGAGGGGCGCTGGCCGCCCCTTCGACCAAGCTCAGGACAGGCTTGGGACGGCCCGGCGGCGGCCATGATGCCGGCTCGCGTCGGCGACACCGTCGACGCCATCGACACCCCCGCTCTCGTCATCGACCTCGACGCGATGCAGCGCAACCTCGCGACGATGGCCGACTTCGCGCGGACACACCAGGTGCGGCTGCGCCCGCACGCGAAGCTGCACAAGAGCGGCGTCATCGCGCAGATGCAGATGCGCGCCGGCGCGGTCGGTGTCTGCGTTCAGAAGCTGAGTGAGGCCGAAGCGCTGGCCGATGCCGGCGTGACCGACATCTACCTCAGCAACGAGGTCATCGCGCCGCCCAAGCTCGAACGTGTCGCGGCGCTCGCCCAGCGCATCACGCTCGCGATCGCGGTCGATTCGGCCTTGGGCATCACGCGCCTCGCCGCGGCGCTGAAGGCGGCCGGCAGCATGCTCGATGTGTTCGTCGAGATCGATGTCGGCCAGGGCCGCTGCGGCGTCGCGCCGACCGCGGCCGGCGCGCTCGCGCACCAGGTGGTCGCGCACGGCCTGCGCTTCGCCGGGCTGCAGGCCTACCACGGCCGCGCCCAGCACCTGCGCGGCGCGGCCGAACGCGAGGCGGCGGTGCGCCACGTCGTGAGCCTGGTTCGCACCGCACAGGCGATGATCACCGGCGCCGGCATCGCCTGTCCGCTGGTCACCGGCGCGGGCACCGGCACCTTCGCGTTCGAAGCGGCGGGCGGCGTCTGCGGCGAGCTGCAGGCAGGCAGTTATCTCTTCATGGACCGCGACTACGCCGACAACGACCCGGCGCCGAACACGCCGCGTTTCGAGCACGCGCTGTTCGTCAAGAGCCAGGTCGTGAGCCGTGGCCATTCGCATGCGGTGGTCGATGCCGGCCACAAGTCGCATGCGATCGATTCGGGCCTGCCCAAGGTCTGGGGCCGCGACCTGGCGTTCGCCAACGGCGGCGACGAACACGGCATCCTGCATGCACGCGGCGACGCGCTGCCCGCGCTCGGCGACACCGTGTGGCTGGTGCCGGGGCACTGCGACCCGACGGTCAACCTGCACGACCACTATGTCGTCGTGCGCGGCGGATTGGCGCAGGGTGTGGTCGAAGCGTTGTGGCCGGTCGACGCGCGCGGCTGCGTGACATGAGCTGAGCCCTCGAGCCGGCGCGCCCGGCGCGTGGCAAGATGCCGCGGTCCAAAATGATCTCCGGGGGTGCCGCGTGACGCGTCGCTGGAACGGATGGGGCGATGACACGGTGCAGGTGCCTCTGCCGGCCGATGCGCTCACATTCCTGAGCGAGCTCGTCGGCCGCGGCACGCCGCCCGCCGATGCGCAACTCGCCGCGGCACTCGCCGCGGTGGCGGCACAACCGAGCCGCTTGCCGCCGCACCCGCGGGTCGACCTCACGCCGGCCGCGCGACTCGCGGCGAGCTTCGGCCAATCCTGCGGCGACTGGATCAACCTGCGCTTCGGCGTGCTCGGCCGCGTCTGCGATGGCGTCGCCTTTCCCGAGACCACCCAAGAGGTGCGCGAGCTGCTCGCCTGGGCGCGCACGGCCGGTGCCCAGGTGCTGCCCTGCGGCGGCGCCACCAGCGTGGCCGGCCACCTGAGCCCGAACGACGACCCGCGGCCCTTGCTGGTGCTGCGCCTGACGCGCCTGCGGCGCCTCATCGACCTCGACGAAACCGCGCAGCTCGCACGCTTCGAGGCCGGCGTGTACGGCCCCGACCTCGAAGCGCAGTTGCGCGAACGCGGCTGGACGCTGGGCCACTTTCCGCAGAGCTTCGAGTATTCGACGCTGGGCGGCTGGGTCGTCACCCGCTCGTCGGGCCAGCAATCGGCGCGGTATGGGCGCATCGAGCAGCTGTTCGCTGGCGGCACGGTCGAGACGCCGCGTGGAACGCTGCAGATTCCGGCCTTCCCGGCATCGGCCGCGGGACCCGACCTGCGCGAATGTGTGCTCGGCTCGGAAGGCCGGATCGGCGTGCTCACCGAAGCGGTGCTGCGGGTCAGCCGCCTGCCCGAAGCCGAAGCCTTCGTCGGCGTTTTCCTGCCCTCGTGGCAAGCGGCCCGCAGCGCGGCGCGCGAGCTGGCCCAGGCGCGGCTCGGGCTGTCGATGCTGCGCGTCTCGAATGCCACCGAAACGCTGACCACCTTGCGCATGGCCGGCCACGCCAAGGCCATCGCGTGGCTGGAGCGGCTGCTGGCCTGGCGCGGCTGCGGGGCCGGCAAGTGCCTGCTGATGGTCGGCTTTACCGGCGCCCGCACGCAGGTGGCCGCCATGCGCGGTGCGGCCGCTGCCATCTGGCGACGCCACGGCGGCGTGTCCACCGGCACGCTGCTCGGCGACAAGTGGCGCGCCAACCGCTTCCGCTCGGTCTACCTGCGCAACAGCCTGTGGCAGGCCGGTTACGCCGCCGACACGATGGAGACCGCCTGCGACTGGGGCCGGGTCGACGCGATGATGGCGGGCATCGAAGACGCCGGTCGTGCCGCGCTCGCGGTCGATGGCGAACGCACCCATTGCTACACCCATCTGTCGCATGTCTACCCGCAGGGCTCGAGCGTCTACAGCACCTTCTTGTTCCGCGTTGCCGCCGATCACGCGGCGTGTCTGGCACGCTGGCGGCGCTTGAAAACGGCGGTCAGTGAAGCTGTCGTCGCCAACGGCGGCACCATCAGCCACCAGCACGGCGTCGGCAAGGACCACGCGCCCTACCTGGGCGCAGAGAAGGGCGAACAAGGCCTGGCCGCCATCGCCGCGCTGATCGCGCACTTCGACCCCGAGCGCCTGCTCGCACCCGGCAACCTGATCGATGGGCGCTGACGAGCTGCCGCCGAACCCGCTGGTGGCGCCCTCGGCGCTGCCCGGCGAGACCGACGTGCTGGTGATCGGCGGCGGCATCACCGGCGCCGGCATCGCACTCGAAGCAGCGCGGCGCGGCGCCAGCGTGCTGCTGGTCGACGCGCAGGACTTCGCCGGCGGCACCTCGTCGTGTTCGTCGAAGCTGGTGCATGGCGGGCTGCGTTACCTGAAGAGCGGCGGCATCGGGCTGGCGCGGCAAACTCTTGGCGGGCGTGGCGCGGTGTTCGCGTTTACGATGGAGGGAATTCCCCCCCACGATATTGGCTCCATCCTTGATGAACAGCACATTGCCATTCGGGCCGGACATCATTGCGCCATGCCGTTGCATCAGAAATTAGGG
>OBEQ012452599.1_pt1 | contig 34604 bp, 37 predicted proteins | sample 1670901 | NCBI WGS metagenome assembly OBEQ01 (sample SAMEA104232315, study PRJEB22302) | groundwater metagenome | biome: forest; feature: aquifer; material: groundwater | place: USA | collected 2011-08-07 | depth 5.4 m | reverse complement strand
TTTACAAAAGTGTTGCTCTACCACTGAGCTAAGGTGGCCTAGTTACCCTGTATCTGGCTCATTTTATCAGACAACTCCAGTTTGCGTTTAACACCTTTGATTGTTGGGTCAAGCTTAAGGACTGACGCAAAAGATTCATGAGCATACCTCCACTGTTTTGTTTCAATATAGAGGTCTCCTAATTTTTTATAAAATAGCGGGTTTTTTGGATTCTTGGCTATCTCAATAATAAGATCGTGCTCCCTCTTCTTAACATCAGCAGATTGATCCTCCATAACATCTACTACCGGGGCTAGGTCTGCTGATTTTTGCGCCTCAACCTTTTCTTGCGATTTTTGCACCTCCTCAAGATGCGATGCTCTGATTTTATGTATGAGACTATTCGATAGGTTGTCTACTCTCAAGAAAGTAAGTCTAATCTTGCGTAAGAATTTCTCAAATTCCAACAAGAGACTGGACTTATGCGCGGCAACGTCAACTCTGCGGAAATAGTCAAAAATTTCCGGAAACATCTGGTAGATAAATTGCGCCAATGTCAGTTCAGAAACTTCAACTGCTCCACTACTTTGATCTGTATTCAACTTTTTTAAGTAACTAAGTTTTCTAAAAGAAATAAAGAATACGACTACAGAAGAGGCAACAAAAATAATTAGAGGTGCGACTAAAAACATGACATATTTACTCAACGAGGCAAGCAATTCTGATTGCGATGGTGAGTTGTTAGAAAATTGTCACGTCGGTTAGATTGTATAACCGACGTAAGCAACCGTTTCCAATCGAGTTTCGTGCTACGCACTCACTCTCTTGGACGTTTACTTATATTTGGTATCTAATAAAGTTACCAATTTGAATGTTTTCGCCTAATTTTGCGATATAGGAATTGATGAGGTCTTTAATAGTAATTGCTTGGTCCTTAATAAACGGCTGACCCAATAGTTCCGCAACGTCAGCAGGATTCATGGCAGCAATATGCATTGCTACCTCGTGAGCTAGTTCCGAAAATAACGGATTACGTGCGACGAAGTCAGTTTCACATAGGAGCTCAAGAGTGGCTGAAGTCTTCTTTGTGGCGTGGACATAAGATTCAATAATTCCCTCTTTTGTTGAACGATTGGATTTTTTAGCAGCCACCACGGCGCCTTGTTCAGACAAAATCTTCACTGCTTTATCCTCATCCCCACCAGCATCATCCAGAGCTTTTTTAATTTGATTGAAGGATAGCCCTGTTCTCTCACGCAGTTCTTTAATTTTCGACAAATTATCTCCCATTTATTGTAATTCGTTTTTGATTGTTTCTAAAATCAGTTCGACAGACTTCTTAGAGTTATCATTGGCTGGAATTGCATAATCCAAATCGTCTGGATTACTATCAGTATTGACGATACCGACCAACTTGACTCCCATACGCTTGGCTTCACGGACAGCCAAAGCTCCGTCCTTCAAGGAAGAGACGAACACCACATCTGGAATCTTGGTCAGTTTGCGGATACCTTCAAACCTCAATCCAAGGGAATTCATTTCTTTCTGCTTCATAAGCTGTTCTTTTTTAGTGTACTTCTCAAAAGCACCGCTGGCCTTTTGGCTTTCGAGATCATCGAGATATTTCACTCTCGCCATAATTGTCTTGAAATTCGTCATGGTACCACCTAACCAGCGATTGATCACAAATGGCATGCCGAGCGCTTGAGCAGTGGATTTCACCGCATCGCCGGCTTGCTTGCTTGTACCGACAAAAATAATGACCTTTCCCTCTTCTTTGGCCTGTCGTAGGAATTCCACAGCCTTGATAAGTGAATCTCTGGTCTTAATCAAATCAATAATATACAGATTTTCTTTCAGAGTATAAATAAAAGGCTTCATACGCGGATGAAAAAAAGACTTCTTGCGTCCGAAGTGCATGCCCGCCTTAATCATATTCTCGTATTCCGGCAGTTGTATAGCTGGTTTATCCATAAAATAAACTGTCTTTATTAAAATGAGACAGCTTAGGCAGTATACCAAAGTTGACCATTCGCATCAAGGGTGCTAACATAGCTACCATATGCAAGCGAATATTCATCCCAAATACTATAGCGATGCCAAGGTCAAATGCGCTTGTGGACATACTTGGAACACCGGCTCGACTCTGCCGGAAATTGAGGTGGAAATCTGCTCCAACTGCCATCCTTTCTACACCGGCAAAGAGAAAGTCCTCGACACCCGCGGTCGCATCGACAGATTCCAAAAACGTATGACCAAACAGGGAGAGAAAAAAGATAAAACTCCGGTCAAGAAAACTCGCATCGCCAAAAATAAGAAATAACCACTCACCAAACACCCTTCTCGGGACGCTTGCCATCCCCACCGTGTCTGGCTGCGCTCGTTGTCTCATGTGGATAGTTCCAGAAACTGGAAACCGTGGCTACCCACAATCGCCAACGCCCGATAAGAGGCGTTTGATTCGTTTTTGATTAAATGTCAGAAAACCTCCAAGAAGAACTGAAAAGTATTGAAGAACAACTCCAAAAACCGGAGGTGGTTTCTGATTATAAGAAGGTGGCTGAACTCTCCAAGCGCCACGCAGAGATATCTCGTTCTTTGGTTGAAGATAACTCAAGCGCAGGTAAAGGTGGCCGGAGTGAAGCCATTGTTGAGATTAGGGCTGGTACTGGTGGGAATGAAGCGGGGCTATTCGCTGGTTCACTTTTTGAAATGTATAATAAGTATGCCGCTACTCAACATTGGAATGTTACTGTCTTAGACTCCAATAAAAATGATGCTGGCGGTTACAAACACATCACATTCGAGCTATCTGGTAGAGAGGTCGTGCCAAAGATGCGCCATGAAACCGGCGTGCATCGTGTCCAACGAGTACCCACGACGGAGAAAAGTGGCCGAGTCCACACCTCAACCGCAACTGTAGCCGTTTTGCAAAAAGCTACCGAACAAGAAGTCCATATCCGGCCAGATGAAATAGAATTCACCACCTCTCGCGCTGGCGGACCGGGCGGCCAGAACGTCAATAAAGTCGAGACCGCTGTCAGAATCCTCCACAAACCTTCCGGTATAGTGGTCTCCTCGAGAGAGGAACGCTCACAAGCCGCCAATCGCGAACGAGCTATGGGTGTCTTGCGAGCTAAGCTCTTGGAAATCAAAATCGAAGAACAAACCGGCAACATTACTGAAGAGCGCCGCAAGCAAATCGGTACCGGTGAGCGGGTGGAAAAAATCCGCACCTATAACTTCCCTCAAGATCGTATCACTGACCACCGCATTAAAAAAAGTTGGTCTAATATCGATTCCATTCTCAATGGGAATATGGAGCCAATTTTTGAAGCATTGAAAACTAACTCATAATCTTCGACTCAAACGGAAATTAATTGTTTGAGCTCTGCTGCGCCGTGAGGCTTGCGTTAGTCGCTTGTTGATTACAAATTTATAAAAAAGAGTAGAATATGGGTATGAGTTCTAAATCTAAACCACAAGGCAAACAAGTTAATCTTTTCCCTGAAAAAGGAGAGAATTATGTTGCCAAAGGACCAATATTCGACCGTCAAGCTCACTCTGGCAAAAGATACCTACTAATTGTTGCTATCGTAGCAATAGTTGGCATAGCTGGTTTTTTTGGAATCAAACGCTGGTCTAGGACACCGTCTCCCGTGAACCAACCGGCCACTATCTCGCAAACAGTCATGATCAATGACAGTCAGACCAAACTGGCTCGTCAAGCATTGGCAACTTACCTCGGACAGCAGCCAGACATCACTCTATCTAATGCGCAAAAATTATTCATTGAGACCACTCTCGCCCAAGCACACAAAATACCGCACCTCACCGTTGGCTCAAGTGTAGAATTTCAAATCTCGGAAATTGCATCTCTCATTACTCAATCGCAAAATTTGACCGCTTCTCAAATCCAAAAGTGGTCAGAATTAGCTCGTGGTGTAAAATTCTAGTCTTATTCTCATAACAGCAAAGATAAAGCCCCGTTCCGCGGGGCTTTGATTATTTCTTTCGTTTCTTAGGTTTTTGTGCTTGTTTCTTGTTAAGACTTTTCTTCGCGGGTCTCTGACCATAACTTTTGTGAACCGTGATGTGAAAACATGGTTGCACATGCTCCTCGATTACCGCAATCTGACCACTGTCGACAAGAGGCTTGAGGTACAAGCGCACCCAATCAGCCTGCTCGCTGCTCATGCCAAACTTGCTCCAATCCCAGGTATTACCCCGTTCATGCATAGAAGCAGTCGGACCGGTAGCTTTAGCCGCATTGCCGTTACTCAAATTCTCTTGAGTTACCTCGTCACGGGTCAAAGAGCCAATCCACACTACTGACTTACGAAACTTTTTGGAGTACTTCTTTGATGAATCTTGAATCATTCTTCGAAGCCATGGCCGGCCGTAGCGTCTATCACTAGGCACGTTGCGAAATTTGATTGTCGTGGTTTCTCTGATTGAAACCAGATAATCTTTGGCAATCATCTGCTTCATCATTTTGCGATTTTTGATTCGACTTAGATTCTCCTTGTCCGCTCTTTTATTTTCGCGAATCTGCCATGTCTTAGAACCCGGAAAGCGGATTCTGTGTTTCTTAGTTTTTTTAATGTGCGTCTGTCTTTTTTGAGTTGGGGTTGCATGGCCAACAATCGGTGTGAATCCAACTATACAAGCCAAAAGTATCAAAATTGTTAATCTTTTCATCTCATCTCCTCCGAGTAACGAAAATAGCTAGAAGTAACGTAGCATATTATTAGCTACTTGTCAAACACATTCTCATTGCCGTGCTCAGTATTTCCTACATACACTCTGTTGAGTTTTAGTACTTCCTCACTCTCGTTTGGTCGTCATCTTCGTTCGTCAACAGAAAAAGCCTCGCCAGATAGAAGCTAGGTTTAGCTTAATCTGTACGAGGCTGTTGGCTCAGCGCTTGCCGATGAGCTCCTCGGCTTGCACTTTGGTCATTCCGATTTCCTCTGGCTTGAAGTTCCAATCCCTGAGGGCATCATAGAGAAGGTCACGCTTTGGCTTCTTCTTTGCAGCTTCTTCTTTCGCCGCTGACCGAGCCATATCGCGTAACGACTCTTTGGTTAGCCCGATGTCCGATGGCATGAGCAAGAACTTTCCGTTGTTGTTGTCCTTCGACCATTCGAGGGTATTGGAAATTTCCTCAACTATCCTAAACTTATTTTCAGCGAGTATCGCCCCCTCCCCACCTTCGCAACGCGGGGGCGAGTTGGTTTTGTAAGCTGAAACTAAAGCCTTCAGATAAGTAACACCGGCGGCTTTGAGTGCAGCCCTGTACTGAACTTCGGTAAGACCGATGTCTTCAAAAGATATCTGGTGGGTTTCAAAAGTAATGTCCCTACCAGAAACATCGAAGTTCATGTAAGACCCAAAACTCTGGATATTGTTGTAACGACCACCAAGCGAGCAAGCATCGTCGTTACGCTTCTTCATCTGCTCAACCCAGTTAGGGTTGAGCATGTCGCGCCACTTGAGCTTGAGGTCTTCGACTTTTTGAGCCTTGGCTTTTGCAACCTCAGCCGTGGATGGAATGCGCTGCTTCGGTGTCGGTGCCTGAGTTGGTGTCGGTAACATGCGCTCCTGTGTTCGCTTGTACACCGACGCATTGTTATTGTTGTCACTGCTGCATCCTGTGAAAAACACAGCAACGAGAATGAGAATGCCGACTGGCATTCCGAAGTGAAACAAGGCTTTCTTCATTTTGCTACCCCTTGCCTTTCTCCGAGCTTAGCTCCGGATCAAAATTATTTTGGTTTTTCTCTTGGCCAAGAGAGGATGGGATTGTCAAAGTACGCAATGTACAAGGCACCATCCATATCTGTATATCATAGCATACAAACCCAAAAAACACAAGAGCACGCTTTTGGCATGCTGTGGAAGTCTGAACTGGTACTCGAATGGTACGGAAGCGCTATACTTCTTTCGCAGACGACGGCGAAGAGTCCGACGCAAGAAAGAGGTGTAGCGCTGGAGCTCTAATGTTCGTGGCAGACATAAAAGTTACTTCTTTGGTTTTTCTGTAGGAGCTTTTTCAGCAACCTCCGCTTCCTCATCCTCTTCCCCTTCTGGCTTCTCTTTCTTAATAACCTCAACATCTTCTGCTGTTGCAGTTGGGGTTTCGAGTTCGGCTTTGAGTTCCTCTTCGGTGCGTGGTTCTTGGATTAGTACAATCGCATCAGCTGGGTTGGCTTTTATTTCCACTTTCTCACCCAGCTTCAAATCACCGACAGAAATGCTGTCATGAAAATTCTTAAGTGCAGAAATGTCAACTTCAATTTCGTGCGGCAAATCCTGTGGGAAAGCTTCTACTTCAATCTCGTTGATATTCTTAACTAAAATACCACTCAAGTCTTTCACTGCTGGCGACTCACCCACAAAAACCACTGGGACATGAGCAGTAATCTTTTCATCCAGTTTGACCTTGTAAAAATCAGCATGCACGAACTTATCGCTAACTGGGTCAAGGGTCACATCTTGGATAATCGTCGGGTAATCCTTGCCATCCAAATCTAAATAGACCAGTGTTGATTGGCCGGCCAGCTTGTAAGCCTTCTCGAAGTCCTTGGCGCTCACCTGCAAGGTCAAAGGGTCGAAGCCGTGGCCATAGACCACACCCGGAACTAAGCCCTGATTCCTAAGGGTTTTAACTTGTCGGCCGATAATGGCTCTAGATTGTGCTTGTAGAGTAATCTTTTGCATGTTGTTGTATTATATCGAAAATTTAGGAAAAGGCAAACTTCGCTCCTAAATGGTTGCTACGAAGAAAAAACCGAGCTAGGCTCGGCAACAATAAAAAGTTTATTCCCAAAGTGGAGTATCGGGAGCAAGTGGTGAAGGGTGTAAGTCAGAAACTTCGTTTGCATGACATTTAGTACATTTCTCAACTTTTGTTGCCCAAGTAGGGTCTTCGAACCAGTGGTCTGATTGAGTTGGGGTAGTCTGAATCTCCACATACTTTGATTGTAATACTTTCGGATTCTGTAAATTTTCCGCCAATGTAGCAGTCACTACTTTATGAAGCCGGGCGTGCAAAACTCGATCAAACTCATCAGCACGTTCATTGTAAATGAATTGTAGTGACAAGATACTCTCAGAATTATCAGTTCTTACAACCACTCCTCCAACATCTGTAGGCAAAAGTTCTTCATTAGGAGTAGAAACTCCACTCATGCTCTCCCAAACTGTTTTACAGGTTTTTTGGACTTTAGATGTCATCCAACTTGGAATATCAACTGCAGGTACACTTACTACTACAAAAGGCATTGTAGTCTCCTCTCTGTTAAACAACCTGAGAAGACACTAACACAAGGGTTTAGATTTTGTCAACAGAACCAAATAGTTGGAGTTTAGCGGTAATCATTTTTTGAGTAGCGTCATCGGATGCCTTGAGCATCTTGTATGGCGTAGTTTGAGTTGGGTCCTCTTTGAGCTCTTTCATAAGTGCGTCATGATAAGCCACACGAAGTTCGGTGTTGATATGAACATTGGAGATACCGGCTTGAATCGCAGCTCGTACATCATCATCCTTTAGCCCGGAGGCACCATGCAAAACTAATGTGACATCAGATGGTAAAGCAGTTACAACACGCTTGAAATGTTCCACATCTAACTTCTCTTCTTGTTCTGTAACAATTCCGTGAATATTACCAAACACTGTGGCTAAACGGTCTACTCCGGTCTTTGTGACAAAGTCTATCGCTTGTTCTGGCTTGGTATAGTCATCAGGGCTTATTTCTATTTTTTGTTGTACTTCTGATGAGCCACGCAAGTAGCCCAACTCCCCTTCCACCGAAATATCCGGATTCACAGAATGAGCATAGTCAACGACTTGCTTGGTCAGAGCGAGATTTTCTTCATATGGCAGTTTGGAAGCATCGATTAAGATGGAATCGTAACCAACATCTATGGCTTGTTTGCATTTCTCAAAACTATGATAATGATCAGCACTAAGCCACACCGCGTAACCAAGCTTCTGATAAACCTTCACTAACGCGGCCGCTTGTTCCATACCAAAGAAATCGGCCTCACCTTCAGAAGTTGCTACCATGACTGGAGACTTAGACTCCGTCGCCGCTTCTACAAAAGCCCGCAACTGATCAGCAGTTGAGAAATTGAAATGTCCCACCGCCCAGTGTTCCAATCTCGCCTTTTTTAAATAATCCTTTAGGTTCATAATTCTATATATCCCTTAAGGAGATTCTCTTCTATTAACCTATTCATTTTATCACGTCCAAGATACTCAATGAAGATTTGGTTCCAGAGTGCCTCCTGTTGATGGTAAATATATTTGATATCCGATTGGGACGCCAAATCCATCGCAAGATCAACGATATCAAAACTTACTAGTTTTTCTTGTTCTGCCTTCGTCTCGAGCTCAGGCCTAGGGGAGACTGTTGAAGAATCTCCTTCTTGAGATGGAAACATAGCCCCAACAAAATGCAGCTCCTCCCAGCCTTCAAATAAATGTGCCTTGTCGGTGAAATACTGTTTTAATTTTGTAAAATCTGAACCCGCCTTGTACCAGTGCTCGGCTTCTGGGTCGACGTGTGGCTCCAGTAAACGGAAATCATTAGGGTCATCTTTGGCTAGGTAGCGCTGGACGATGCGAATGGCATTCTCTGATGGCAAAGCACCATCCAACACGTCACCACGCAATAGAGACTGGAAGTTGGCCACAAATTCGCCAGTTGGTGAATCAGCAACGATTAATTTCTTAAATAGTCCAGAATAATAAGGAACTTCATTGAGGTAATGCAGAAGAAGCAAAAAAAGTCTAACCGTTTCTCCTGCCGGAGCTAAATCTACTGGAACCACAAAAATCACACCCATTTCTTTTAGGTGGCTGACATTATGATACTTATGCTTGGTAAACTTCTGAGCAATCTCCAGCCATTTTTTCTCTAAAATCTTAATCTCGATATCCCGCTCCTCAAAATCATCAGCAGTAAGCTTATTATAAGCCTTATCAAAGAAATCGTGCATCCATTGATTGTCTTGCGCAAATCGTAGAGCACAGAAGATGGTGGTGAGTCCTTCCTTCTCCACAAGCTCGGCTACGGTCTGACATTGGAAATGCTCCAGCAGATTCTGTGGTGGAAAAGCCTCGAGCATCTGTTGTAATTTCTCTTTTTTAATAAAATAGCCCCGACGAGCACCACTAAGCTCAAAAGCTACATCACAAAGCTTGGTTGCCATGCCGGAGCCCTGCGACGGCGAGCCACCATCCGAACTCATTTCAAATAAATCTGGCTTACCCACGAATTCAAACAATGCAGAGTCAACTTGTATAATTCTTTTTGTCAAAGCTTCATAAACCTTTCCGGCCGTCTGCTCTGAGTCTGTCAGTCCCACTTCAACCATCATTTTTTTGACCAAGGTATCATTTTCATTTGCGATACCCTCCATGACTTCTGTCTTGCCAGTAGCCTTGTTCAACTTCTTCTCCAAGTCCAAAAGCGACCCTTGGGAGGTGCGTAATATTTTAGCTAATTTTTCATGATAACTTGCCATGCTACTTTTTAGTTATCTCAACCAATGGCCATGGGCCCCAATCATCTTTTTTCAATATCCCAGCCTTGGCACCAAATTGTGTGACTACTGATGAGGCATTAGCTGTCGCGAACTGGATAGCCTTACTCACGTCGCCACTGCGAATATATTCACAGACGAAACCAGAACCGAAAGCATCCCCTGCTCCCGTACGCTCAATGACCGGTGAATCAGGCACGCTAGCTTCATAATGGTTTTTGTCACTATCTACTACCCGCACCCCGCTATGACCATCGCTGACAATGACAATGCCTGGAATATGTTCTTTCAATTTGTCAGTGACTTCCTCCCACTCTCCCTTACCCACGAGTTCTTCAGCTTCTTCCTTGTTGGTAATATAAATATCGACATGTTCTAAAATGGGTTTAAGTTTTTCTAGACCCTGCATGATTTCCTTCGTGCCTGGATTCATCGCAATTTTAATATTATTTTTAACTGCGTGATTAACGACAGCTTCCAACAAATCATAGTGGCCGCCGATAGAGTCAATATAAAACCATTGGGCTTGGAGCTCATTTAAAGGAATCTTACCAACGTCAAAATTTTGTCCTTCGCCTTTGTAACTAAGAATGGTTCTCTCTCCGGAAGAATGCACCAAAATAACCGAATAGGCCGTTCGATCATTAGTTCGATTTTGGAAAAATTTCGTTTCAACACCCTCTTTGATTAAATCATTGAGTACTTCCTGACCATTGGGCCCATTTCCAACCACGCCGATACAAGCAGTAGCAAAACCTTGCCTTGCAAATGTCACTGCCGTATTCGAACCGCCTCCGCCCGTGGTAAATACTATTTCTTTGACCTCAATTTTAGCACCAAGCGGTAAACACTCCTCCAGACCGGTTTCAGATGCTTTATCTTCTACAACTTTAAAGTCGTCGCTCTTGATGAGAACATCTCTGGTAGAGGAACCTATAGTGATAACATCAAACATTTTGTAGTTCTTTAACTGCTTTTCCTATATCTTGATTTGCGAAGATATAACTCCCTACTGCTAATACTGATGCGCCAGCGCGAATGCACAGTGGCGCTGTCTTGGGATTGATGCCACCATCGACTTCAATAGACAGGTCTGGGTAGAAATAGCGTAAGTCCTCGATTTTTTTGACACTCTCTTCAACAAAATCAGCCCCATACTGGCCAGGATGAACTGTCATCACTTGAACTCCATCAATCATGTCTACATAGGGTGCCAGCTTTTGATAATCTGATTCTGGATTCAACACCGCAAAGACTCGATTATCAGCATCGTGAACTAAGTCAGTAATTTCCTTCAGTTTGCTAGTTGATTCAACGTGAACTAAAAATTTGTCAGCGCGAGTCTCTAGCCAACGGACTATCCGATTTTCCGGCTTAGATACCATCAGGTGGATTTCAAATGATAAATCTGTATCTAGTCTCTCTACCTCGCTGGGTCCATCTATAGTTCGATGTGCAACGAAAATACCGTCCATGATATCTATATGCACCCGTCTAACATGCGGTTCAACTTGTTTAATTTTTTCTTCCAGCTCGTTATACGAACTGGCAATAATAGTGGGTATAACTTCTGTCATAAATTATTCATTCGTATTCGCTCACAACACTTTATTCATTTTACCTTATTTTTCCAGTTTTTCAATTTTTTTAAGCCGGCGTAGATACCTCTCATCTTGACCAAGGGGAGTATCTAAGAATGCTTTAACTATCTCTTTAGCCACTTCTTCACTACTGAAGTCGGATGAAAGGGCTAAAACATTGAGGTGCTCGTCATTCACAGCAGCTTGGATTTGATCCGGATTGTAAGCTGTACCGGCTCGGACTCCCTTAACCTTGTTAGCAGCCACTGCAATACCAATGCCGGAACCGCAAATGACGATACCCTTAGAGTCCGCGCCCTTCGACAAACTCAGGGCAACTGCGTTTGCAACCGCAGTTGCAAAATCAGGGTAATCATCATTTTTATCATACTCAAAAGCTCCCATATCTTCATATTGGTAGTCCAATTCGTAAAGAAATTTCTTAATCTCTTCTTTTAATTCGTAACCGCGGTGATCCGCACCAATGTAAATCAATGTGATAGTATTAAGTATCTAGAATTATGTATTAAGTATAAATTCCGAATACTTAATTCTTAATACTTACTTCTTAATTCTTAATTCTATTGAGATAATTCACTGCACTCAATAATGCTATCGTCCCCTGCCCTGCGGCAATCACAATCTGATTATATGCAATATTAGTGACGTCACCAGCCGCAAATAAGCCGGGAACATTTGTTTCTCCATTCATGTTCACCACAATTTGACCCATATTGTCTTTCTCAACTTCTGCTGGTACAAGTCCGGAATTAGGTATCATGCCGATATGAACAAAAATACCGCCGAGGGCTACTGTGGAAGGCTCACGCCCCAGCTTTGATCCTGTCGGATCCCTTTGGATATATTTTATACCAGTTACGTACTCATCTCCTAAAATCTCTAAAGTATCAGTGTTATATAAAATTTCTACATTTTTCTTAGTATTCAGATTATCAATTAAAATTTGATCACCCTTGAATTGGGCATTTTTGTTAATAACATAGACTTTAGATGATATATCGGCTAACATCAACGCTGATTCTAGTGCCGAATTGCCACCCCCAATGACTGATGTGACCTTGCCACCGAATAACGGCCCATCGCAGACCGTACAATAACTCACACCTTTGTTGCGGAATTCCTTCTCGCCAGGGATATTGAGCTCTTTGGGATGTACACCGGTGGTGATTATGACTGCCTTGGCCTGATATTCTCTGGGCTCTTCGCCAGCCTTAGCATCAATCAGAAAACTACCATCATCCTGCTTCTTGATGCTCTCAACCCAAATATCAAGCTCTGGTTCTACACCAAGCGATTTGAGATGTTTCAAAAACAAATCTGACAACTCCAGTCCATCAGTGTGTACCATCCCCGGCCAGTTACCAATCTCGCCCGAGGTCGCTACCTCGCCCCCAAAATCCTTGGAAATAATCTGGAAGTTAAGTTTCCTGCGTGCAGCATAAATCCCCGCCGCGGTACCTGCTGCAGAGCCGCCAATTATTATCAGATCGTAAGTTGTATTTTGCTCTATTGTCATGATATTATTAACTTTATTAATTATAGCACATGAGTCAATCACTTAAAAAACATTGGCCAGTCATATTAATCTTAGTCGTCAGTCTTGTCACGCATTTCTCATTTTTTGGTCATCCCAATGAAACCGTCTTCGATGAAGTCCATTTTGGCAAATTTATCTCCGGCTACTTCACCCACGAGTATTTCTTCGATATCCATCCCCCGCTGGGTAAGCTCATCATTTCTGGCGCCGGTTACCTGACCAGTTTCAAACCAGGTTTTAGTTTCGCTAATATTGGGGAAAAATTTCCCGACAATAGTTATCTTTGGCTACGCCTCCTGCCAACATTGGCCGGGGTGCTATTACCAATCATCATTTACCTTCTGGCATTAAGACTTGGTCTGTCACGGCTAGCTTCGACAACACTGAGCTTGCTTCTGGCCCTGGAAAACGCTTTCATTGTTCAGTCACGATTCATCCTTCTTGATTCTTTCCTGTTACTATTTGGCTTCTCGGCATTGCTGGCTTACTTTCGATTTAGAGCGGACAAAACACGCTGGCGTTGGTTTGTTATAACTGGAGTTCTCGCGAGTTTAAGCATTTCCGTCAAATGGACGGGTTTATCCTTCTTGGGAATCATTTTTATAATCGAAGCATTGGATCTTCTCAAAAAACCGAATATCAAATCTCTGGGCTTAATCCTGGTAAGTCTCATCACAGTACCGTTAATCCTTTATTGTTCGATATTTGTTATTCATCTGGAGCTACTAACTAAGACTGGGCCTGGTGATGCTTTTATGACGCCGCAATTCCGCAAAACACTCATTGGCAGTTACGACTCTACTAATCCATCTGTTCAACCATTGAACATGTTACAAAAAATTGTGGAACTCAATGTTGAAATGTATCAATCCAATGCCACACTGACCGCCACGCACCCCTATTCCAGTAAGTGGTACACCTGGCCATTCATGCAACGGCCGATATATTACTGGCACGGTTCAGACACTCGAATTCTTCAACTAGGACAGAATATTGCTCCGAAAGATTCTCGTATTTACTTCCTCGGCAATCCGATTATCTGGTTCTTATCTACGATTGCCATACTCTACCTCATCCTGGATCAATTGGGCAGTCTTTACAGGAAAAGAAAGTTAGATTTCTTACCAGGATTAATTATTGGCGCCTACGTTGTAAACATGCTGCCGTTTGTTGGAATCACCAGAGCCATGTTTTTGTACCATTACATGATTGGCTATATCTTCGCGTTGTTGGCATTAATCTACCTCATTGATAAAATTCCCAATCAAGTTAGCTGGATAAAAAGTAAAACAATGGTCTGCGCCATTGTTATTATTGCTAGCATTGCCAGTTTTCTCTACTTTTCTCCTCTCACTTACGGCACTCCATTAACCGAAAAGGCCTACAATTTCCGTGCCTGGCTCCCCAGCTGGAAATAGCAGTAAATACAATTGTGTTATAGAAATATAAAACGGGATCCGTGCGGATCCCGTGTGAGTTTTTAGTTTGTACTGAAATGAATTATTTGTCATTACCATACTAACATCTAGAATTAGTCAACAACAGAGCGATAAACTCGGACACCGAGAAGCGCACCTGCAATCGGACCCAGAATATAAGGCAAGGAAAAAGAACCAATTCCAAAAGCCACGGCTGGATTGAGAACACCATTAGAAACAACTGATGCCAGTAAAGCGCCTAGAGCTAACGAGCCACCAATAACCAGACCGCTCACTGGATCGGACACTTTTTTGTTCACCGCCGCGCTGACTGCCAGTAACAAGAAAAACGCACCGATGGCTTCTGCTATATAGAGATTAAACCCACTACCAGCAATAATTGATGGTGAACCAACCAAACTACGACCAAGCAACATTGCCACACTTGCACCAATAAATTGAGCAATGACGTAGAAAACCGCCTCTCTGGTACGAATTTTTCCAGCAGAATAGAGGCCTATCGTCACTGCCGGATTAATATGCATCCCGGAAACATGGCCGAGCGTGTAAACAAATATGCCCAGAGTTAAACCGGCCATTAGAGGAGTAGGCACCGGAAAGCCGTGAGACAAAGACAACAAAACCGCTAGAGTCAGCGAAAATGTGCCAAGGAGTTCTACAAAATACTTTTTAATCATAGCGAATATTCTCGAACCTTTTTGTAAGTTCCTTCTGCTTTCGCCCAGTCGAAGTTCTTCCAAAAAGCTTCAATGTAGGCTTTGCGGTCAGAACCGAAATCGATGAAATAAGCGTGCTCATAAACATCGAGTACAATGATTGGAATACAACCCCAGACACCACCTTGGTTGTGTGCATCAGCATTGTATTGGCGCAACTTGCCATCTTTGGTATCCCAACATAAGATTGCCCAACCTCTGGCAGCCATTCCGCATTCACTCATGTACTTAATGGCATCTTCCATAGAACCCCACTTCTTGATTAATGCCGCGGTTAATTCTGGTGCTTCTTCAAACTTACCCATACCACCGAGAATGTCGAAATACCACTCGTGCAAATAGACCGCATTAGTTACAAAGTTTTCCGCATCTTTCAATGCTCGTAGCTCACTGTACGTTGTATTCCCTTCTGCTTTTCCCGACTTACGAAGTTCAACAAGCTTATCTCCAACCTCTTGCTCTTTCTTAACATAGCCAGCATAAAGTTTATCGTGGTGAATTGCCAGAGTTTTCTTGGAGATTCCGTCTAATTCTTTATCGAAAGGTAACGGTTTAGGTTCTGCCATAATTTAGAAAGTTAAAAATTTATAAAGCTAAGTTGGGTGGTGTGTTTCTTTCGCAGACAACGGCGAGGAGTCCGGTGCAAGAAAGAGACGCACCAACAACTTGGCACCTAACTAATTCCCAACGCTTGGTTAATTCTAGTTTTATCAAAGCCAATGACGATTTTACCATCAATATCGATAACTGGTACGCCGAACTGATGAGTCTTGTCGAGCATCTCTTGGCGCTTGCTCAAATCGGTCATAACGTTGTACTCTTCGTAAGCAATATCGTTCTTCTTGAAATATTCCTTGGCCATTTTGCAATAAGCGCAAGTTGGGGTTGTATATATCTTTACCATAAAACTTTTATGCTCTGGTCATCAAAATCATAGATGACCAGCGAGCCCTTCGGGTTTGTCCGATTCCTTCGTTAAAATCTCCGCTTCTCGCTCAACATAGATGACTATGCCTCACTTTGATGCTCAATTTTGCCTCGGACTCGAATCAAACACAGAAAGTTTTTAAATCATATCTTTTAATATATTTTCATTATACCATACAAGTCAAGGAAAAATCAAAACCCCGCATACAAGGGGTCAGGAGGGTTGGCGGAAGAATCTATTTTTTCTGATTTTTAGTAAAAACCAAATTAGAAAAACGGGTACGCCAATCACGATTCCCAAAAAAAGAGCTATTTTCTTTTTCGTCCAAATACTATCAGAAATGTCGTGATCATTAGAGACTTCCCAAGAAACCTCTTGGGAAGTCTCATTTGAAACTTCAAGTTTGTCGTAACCCTGATACTCATTCTTTCTTATATTCTGGTTAGAGAAAGTTCTTGTAAGAAGTCGAGTATCATAATCTACAATAATATTGGCAGATTTAGCGACAACAAGATTGCCAAGTTGTTCAGTTTCAAAAACAACACTTGCTGAAGTCACCACCAAACCAGCGGTTGGCGGTTTGCCATACTCTACATTTACTTCTTCTGGAAGGTGCGCTCTAAATGCAAGAAGGGCCATATCGCTCTCCCGTATCTCAATCTCCCCGACTAGGGCATTGATGGTCCGGTCAAAAAGGTGTTTTTCTTCTAGGTGCCGTTTTGGGGTAAAAGACATGATGATAGCACTTCCATCATTGGTCTGTTTACGCCCCTTGAACTTATAGTGGAAACGCTCAAAAAACGACCGATTAATATCAAATTCTTTGCTGTAGGGATGGAACTTTTTGTCCGAGTCATAGATTATTTTGTTACTAGAAATATCCCTTCTCATCATAATATCTTGAATTTGCCTATACTCATAGAGAGTTTCTTTGTAGTCAACGTCATGTCGCAAAAAAGATGTGCTTTGGCTGCTTTCCAACACTCGAAACTTATAATGCTTTGCAATAGTATCGAGGTTGTAAAAAAATTTATCAAAACATTCGTTGGCTATCTCATCATCGTCTTTTTCATGTTTTGGAACTTGATCAGATATTTGATTGCTCTTCTGACCATTAATTGGGACGGCAAAACAGAGACAAACAAGTAGAAGTATGAAAGGTTTCACGAAGAGATCTCCTTTGGGGTTTTCAAACAACTAATGACTCAATTGTAACATCCGAACAGTAAATTGTCAAAGATTAATTTACTAATTATCTAAAACAAAACAGCCCCGAAGAGCTGTTTTGTTTTAGAGCAATGGTTACATTTACCCCGTCAAATCCCTTTCGGGAACTGCTTTCGCAGTTATTTGACTGGGTGAATTAGTAACCGCCTCGACTGCCACCACCGTAACCATGACCACCGCCACTACCACCGCCGAAACCACCAGTTCTTGGAGGTCTGTCGGTCTTTGGTCTGGCTTCATTAACGACTAATTTGCGGCCCTCTAACTCCTGACCATCGAACATTTCGATGGCCTTGGCACCGTCTTCGGCCATCTCAACGAAACCGAAGCCTCGTGAGCGACCTGACATTTTGTCGGTAATGACGTTGGCTGAGACGACCTCGCCAGCTGGAGCAAAAGTTTGCTTGAGCTGATCATCGGTCATGCTGTAAGGAAGGTTCCCTACGTATAGCTTTGTTGCCATTTTGACCATTCCTAGCGCGCTTGTTTGAGCCCCGACGACTTTCGTATCGGGGCCCCGACTGTAACGTCGGGGCAATATAACAGCAACACTGGAACGCATTTAACTAATAACTTGTAGGAAGACCGTCCTAACACTAACCTTGACTAGCAAGGCCCTAACAAAGAGTTTGGGGCTAAGAACACCTACAATACATCCAGTATACAGGAAACCAGGTGCAAGTCAACCTAAGCTAAATTATTTAGAAAGTTGCAAATTAGTTAAAATTTCGTATAATAAACATCGATTCCAATTGATATCTCGACGGATATTCATCGGCGACAGTCATTCGACTGGCCGATATCCGTCGACCGTAAAAATTACTCCAAAGAAGCAAATCTCTCGGAAGCAGTAAGACAGGGACTTCTTTACCGTAATTTTTACTGATATCAATTGGAACCTTCGACGCACATGCTATCAATGAATGATTTAAAAAATGGAATCTTTTTCATATTTCATGACGGACAACCGTACGAGATTTTGAGTTCACAACATTTGAAAATGCAACAGCGTCGACCGGTACTACAGGCCAGAATAAAAAACCTGATGAATGGTAAGATTATAGAACACAACTTCGCCCAGTCTGATCAATTTCAAGAAGCTGATATAAGTAAGAAGAAAGTAAAATTCCTCTACGCTCACCGCGATGAGTACTGGTTCAATGAAGAAAAAGACCCATCAAAACGTTTCAAGCTTGAAGAAACTCTCTTAGAGGGAAGTACCAGGTTCCTCAAGCCAAATACAATCATCGATGCTTTGTTGTTCAATGACACTGTAATCAACATCGAATTGCCGGTCAAAATGGACTTCAAGGTCATCGAAGCTCCTCCGGCCATCCGTGGTAACACCGCCCAAGGTGGCGTCAAACAAGTAGTCATCGAGACCGGTGCCAACATCAATGTTCCTCTCTTCATCGAGCAAGATGATACCATCCGAATCAACACTCAAAGCGGTGACTACGTAGAAAGAATGGAAAAATCTAAATAAGAACAGGTGGTCAGCCGGTTGTTTTATTATCCACATTTTTTGATGGTTTTAGAAACAACATCCTCAACAAGGCCATGCGGATATAGAGCCCATTTTGGGCTTGCTGGAAATAACTAGCACGGCTGTCTGAATCAACTTCTCTGCTAACCTCATTAACCCTTGGTAGAGGATGCATTATGACGGCATGCTTGTTAAGCTTGGTCAGCAATTTTTTATTTAAGACAAAATAATCTTTTACGCGTCTATAGAGTTGCGGTGACGAAAATCGTTCTTTCTGCACTCTGGTCATGTATAAAACATCAACTTCTGCTAATATACTTTCCAAATTGTCCAATTCGGAAAATTTGATTTTATGTGCCCTCAAAAACGATTTATATTCTCTTGCTAATCGTAATTCTTTTGGTGCAACGAGAAAAACTTCTATCTGTCGCCCCAAAGAGAGTAGGTAAATAAGGGAGTGAATCGTCCTGCCATGAAGCAGGTCGCCAACCAAACCAATCTTGAAATTATCAATCCGACCAAGCTCTTTTTGTATAGTATATAAATCAAGGAGTGCCTGTGTCGGATGTTCACCGATACCGGCACCGGCATTGACGACCGGAACTAAGGAAACTTTTGCCGCTCTATCGGCGGAATCTGTCTCTGGATGGCGAAGAACTATAACATCAGCATATCCGGAAATAACTCTAATACTGTCTTCCAATGTTTCACCTTTGATAGCCGACGAAAAATATTCCGCATTTTCAGTAGAAATTACTTGGCCACCTAGCTTCAGCATGGCCGATTCAAAAGAAAACCGAGTACGGGTGCTCGGTTCATAAAATACAGTGGCCAGAATTTTTGCCTGGCAAGATTTTAGGGATCTTGCCTCTTCGATCGGCCTGCCCAAAATTATCTGCAATTCTAAAGATGTCTTGAAGCATTTTTCTATCCAGAAATTGTTGCGTGCTTAAAATATGTTTTAGTTTCATGGTTTTGGTTGTTCTTGAGTCATGATTGCTTTAACCTTATTAACTCAACAAATGTAGATACGATAAAAACAACCTGTAGTACAGAAAAAATTAGACTTTTTATGCTGATACTATAAACAAGTAAGAGTAGCCCGCCGAGAACAAAAAGAATATCTTGTCGCTTTTCATTCCTTATCCAAACTGCTACGGAGATAAGAACCAATCCAACGATTCCTAAAATTATTGCCATAAATTTATGTTACCACGGCCTACTGGCCTTTGGCACTTCGTCGCCTTCGCTCCTTGGTGCCTGGGGAGAGACTCGAACTCTCAAGCCCTTGCGGGCAAAGGATTTTAAGTCCTTCGTGTATACCATTCCACCACCCAGGCTACTTACTAATCATTATCTCCAAGCATGGGATTTTTTCAATAACGGTCGCCACCACTTGGGATTATCCCGATACCACTCGACAGTCTCTCGTATACCCTGCTCCCATTTCACTTTCGGCTTCCATCCCAACTCTTTCTTAATCTTACTGGAATCGAGCAGATAACGGGCGTCATGTCCGGCACGATCTGGTACAATTGTTTTTAAGCTTGCCGGCTTTTCCAAAATCTTCAATATCTCATCAGCGATTTCGACGATACTTTTTTCCAAGTTACTGCCAACATTGTAGGTCTCACCTATTTCTCCTTTAGTCAAAATTAAATCTATTGCTCGACAGTGATCTAAAACGTGCACCCACTCGCGCTTGTTGTGTGTGGATGCGAACATCGGCAATGATTTATTCAGTAGTGCTTTAATCGTAAAAATAGGGATGATATTCTCTGGAAATTGATTGGGGCCATAGTTATTCCCACAATTGCTGATGGTGATGGGTAAGCCGAAAGTATAGTGATAGCTCCTGACAATATGTTCTGCCGCCGCTTTGGAGGCGTTATAGGGCGTACGTGGGGCTAATGGCGAGTCCTCGCTGAATTTGGCCTTACTGGCCAAAGAAAGTTGCCCATAAACCTCGCAGGTTGAAATATGATGAAAACGCTTGACCTTATTTTGCCGTGCTGCTTCAAGCAGTACTGCCGTCCCCAGTGCATTGGTCTTGGCGAAATCTATCGGCTTAACCAGTGCCTTATTATTATTGGATTCTGCGGCGAAATTCACAATACAATCAATACGGTGTTTTTTCATAATCGCCGACATCTTGTTGTAATCGGCTATATCCGCCTTGTAGAACCTGTAACGCTTATCCCGTGAAATTTCGCGCACATTTTCTGGATTAGCACAATAACTCAAAATGTCCACGTTCACAACATGGATATTTTGAGATTTTTTAAGTAAGTATTTAATAAAGTGGCTGCCTATGAATCCACACCCACCGGTCACTAAAATATTTTTGTATTGCATAAAAATAAAAGCGAGTTTTGTCCCGATAATTCCAAAAATTTGGAGGTGCAGGGGGGAATCGAACCCCCGTATAAGAGTTTTGCAGACTCATGCCTTACCACTTGGCTACTGCACCATGCCAAATTTTTAGAATTATCGAGGATCCTCGATTTCTCATAAAAATCAGAATTTTTTAGAAATCGGGACAGACCTCATGCCTGGACCCTGCCCCGCATCAGCGGGGACTTGGCTACCGTGCCACTATTTCTCAATATTTTCTATTAGTTTTTCAATCTCGGCTGCCTTAGCTTCAGTCGTATCCAGCTCAAATCTAATTTTAGGAACAGTCCTTAAATTCAATCGCCTATTCAATACCTGTTGGATTGGATAAATCTTGTGAGTCAGTTTCTCAAGAGTGGTATCACTTTTATCCAACGGGAAAACCGAAATTATAATTGTTGCGTGCTCGAGTGTCGGTGACAACACGGCGCCCATCACTGTTACAAAAGTACCATTGGGTAGAGCGACCTCGTCTAGGAGTGCCATCGATACTTCGGTGACTAATAGTTTTTTCAATTTTTTCTCTCGATTGTCGTTCATTTATTTCTCTTCTGGATTTTTGCGTTTGAGCAAGTTCGAGGCAAAATCGAGTATTGAGACGAGGTGTAGTTACACTACATCGAGGATCAAACGGAGATTTTAACAAAGAAATTGGTCAAACCCTTGTGGCTTGGCCATGACCACCATAGATTTGTGGTCGGCCAAGCGCAAAATCCATTAGATACTTCTCTTAATTTTCTCTTCTTCGTAGATATCCAACACATCCCCCTCTCTGATGATCACGGGCGCATCGCCAGACTTGTGTGGAGGCATATCGAAGCGAATACCGGCTTCCAACCCCTCCTGCACTTCAGGCATATCTTGTTTTTTGTTTTGGAGTTGCCCAATACGGCCGGTCACGAGGATTTTCTCACCTCGCATGATATCGGCCTTAGCCCCGCGAACAGCTTTGCCGGATATAACTTTACCGCCGATGATTTGATTTTTGGATTCCTTTTTAAAAATTGCCAGCACCTTAAGCTTTCCTAACGGGACCCGTTTCACCTCCGGCTCCATTAAATCAGACATAGCTTCTCGGACAAATTCGACTAACTCATAAATGATATCGAATGTTTTAATGGTTATCCCTTCACGTTCGGCCTGCTTCACCGTAGCATCATCAGTTGCAACGTGAAAACCAATAATGAAAGATTTGGTAGCTATAGCATTTTTTACATCACTATCACCGATATTGCCTACACCGTAGGAAGTTACCAAGTAGCCAACTTCTTCCGTGGGAATTGTTTTGAGAATTTGGTCGATGGCTTCCAATGAACTAGCCACGTCACCTTTGACCACGAGATGTAGAAGCTTCTTGCTACCTCTCGGTCCTGAGCTCGGGGTCGAAGGATTGTTAGGCACTTCGGACGTAGTGATAAATAACTCCTGACTTTCTAGTGCATGCAGTCTTGCTTCTTTTTCAGCTTCTTGGCCGGAAGATACTACCTTCATGGCTGAACCTAATTCTGGAGTAGCTTCCCAACCCAAAATCACTACCGGGTCAGATGCTTTGGCAGAGTCTGTGTTCTTGCCATTGAAATCGGACATGGCCTTCACTCTGCCAAAGGTTTTTCCGGCAACAATCCAATCTCCAATTTTCAACTGACCATCAGAAACTAAAGCGGTGGCAACCATACCTCGTCTTTTATCAAGGTGAGATTCTATTACCACACCGACTGCTGGTGTATCAGATGAAAATTTTAATTCCTCTAATTCGGCAGCGAGTAGAACGAGTTCGAGCAGAGCATCGAGTCCTTCGCCTTTCTTGGCTGATATTTCAACTACAGGCGTCTTGCCACCATAGTCCTCTACAAACACTTCAAGTTCAGCTAATTCTTGCCTGACTCGTTGTGGGTTAGCGCCTTCTTTATCGATCTTGTTGATAGCAACAATAAAAGGAATCTCGGCCTGTTTGATGATGCCGATGGCCTCCTTGGTTTGAGGTTTGATGCCCTCATCAGCGGCAACTACCAAGATGGCAATATCAGCAACCTTGGTGCCGCGAGACCTAATAGCACTGAACGCTTCATGTCCAGGTGTGTCCAAGAAGGTAATCTTCTTGCCTTTGTGTTCAATCTGATAAGCACCGATGTGTTGGGTAATTCCTCCCGCTTCTTTGGCAGCAACTTTGGTTTTGCGAATAGTATCAAGAATTGTTGTCTTGCCATGATCGACATGACCCAAAACCACCACTACCGGAGGCCGAGTGTCCGATATTTGATTTTCGGATTTTTTGTTAGTCATGCTTAACTAGATTATCACAAAAACCCTAGTTTAGCTAGGATTAATGACGTTCGTCCTTTATTACACTGATGCTCCGCACAGGTAAGGATTTACCTTTTTGGCGGTGAGGGTGAGATTCTCCCTCGCCTCTCGTCGTGCCGTCGCACTCCTCGGGCTGGTCACCGACTCGTGATTTCATCTGCTGATGAAATATCACTCCGTCGTTCGAATCCCACCATCACTTCCAACACACAACAAAAAAACATGCGCTAAAGGCATGTCCATTTTGTTGATGCGGTGAGGGTGAGATTCGAACTCACGATACGGTTTCCCGTATGCCGCTTTTCGAAAGCGGTGCTTTCGGCCACTCAGCCACCTCACCAATAATTTTAGTTTTTAATACTTCGGCTTTTACCGAAATCTGCTGATTTCGGTACTCGCTCACCTTCGTTCGTTCGCAGCCACCTCACCAATAATACTAGATTATCAATTTTCAGAGAAAAAAAGAAACCCCCAATGGGGGCTACTAATCAATGGAAGAGATACAATATAGGAATCCGTCTGATCGGATAGCTTATTCTTGTTTTCTGTCTCCGCTTGTCCTTAAGCGGATGCTTGGCGTTGTAAGACTTAATGCACGACTGATGTAAAATTGGTATTTCTGGATTAGGGATTTGCACTCTACGACCACGCCTATTGTACTTATTTTCTGCTACACCAAAAGGTAGGAAACAATCCGCGCAAGCACTTCTTAAAAGCTGTGGCATGTTGCTCTCCCATACGAACCCTTTTATTATAAGAACGAACTTCATTATACATCCGGCTTATTTCTTGTCAAACTCCTGCTCCTCAGTTCACTTTAACTTGAATTTCTGGTAACATTTAACGCATATGACAAAGATTCCAAAAACGGAAGAACTAGAACATATGCGCCACTCATTGGCCCACCTTTTGGCTGCGGCAGTTTTGGAATTGTACCCTGACGCCAAGCGTGCTATCGGACCAACTATCGAAAATGGTTTTTATTATGATTTTGAATTCTCAAGCCCAATCTCCGAAAAAGATCTTCATCCTATCGAAAATGCCATGAGGGAACTACTCCACACGTGGAGACAATTTGAGGAGGTCAAAGAGACGGCCAAGTCCGCTCGTGAACGCTATGCTGACAATTCTTACAAACTGGAACTCGTCGACGAAATCGTTTCAAAAGATGAAAAAATCACTTCTTACAAATCAGGTGAATTTATTGACCTCTGTCGCGGTGGCCATGTTAAAGATGCCAAAGAAATCAAACCTGATTCCTTCAAACTCACTCACCTTGCTGGTGCCTATTGGCGTGGTGATGAAAAGAACAAGATGTTAACTCGCATCTACGGCCTCGCCTTCCCAACCAAGAAGGAACTCGATGATTATCTGACCATGATGGAGGAGGCAAAGAAGCGAGACCACCGCAAACTTGGCAAAGAACTAGATCTCTTCACTTTCTCTGAAAAAGTCGGACCCGGTTTACCGCTTTGGACTTCAAAAGGAACTACCATCAAAGAAGAATTAGAAAAATTCGGCAAAGAAACTGAAGCTCAATGGGGTTATGAGCGGGTAAGTACACCACATATCGCAAAGGAAGAACTATTTAAAACGTCCGGTCATTTGCCATATTACAAAGATGATCTCTACCCGGGCATGAAACTGGACGATGCAACTTATTACTTGAAAGCAATGAATTGTCCCATGACCATGGAATTGTTTGCCAGTAAACCGCGATCATATCGGGATTTGCCAATGAGATTAGCGGAATACGGCACTGTTTACCGCTACGAGTTATCTGGAGTATTGAGTGGACTATTGCGGGTGCGAGGATTCACGCAAAATGATGCACATATCTTTTGCCGGGAAGACCAAGTAGAGCATGAATTCGTGGAAGTAATGAATCTCCATGAATATTACTACCGGGATATTTTTGGCATCAAAGACTATTACATCCGTCTATCCTTGCGCGACAAAACTAAAGAAAATAAATTCGGTGGCAACGATGAAATTTGGGATAAGGCCGAGACGACTATCCGTAATGCCATTAAAAAGTCCGGTGTCCCATTTGAAGAGGTCGTAGGTGAAGCTTCCTTCTATGGACCCAAGGCAGATTTTCAGATAAAGAGCGTCATCGGACGAGAAGAAACTGCTTCGACTAACCAAATTGACTTCATCATGCCGCAACGGTTCGGTCTGACTTACACCGGAGAAGATGGCAAAGATCACCCGGTTGTTGTGATTCATCGAGCTCCTTTAGGAAGTCACGAAAGATTTATCGGATTTCTAATTGAGCATTATGCTGGAGCGTTTCCGCTATGGCTCTCACCGGTACAAATCGCTGTTTTACCCATCTCGGATAAGGTGTTGGATTATTCTACACGAGTTGTTGCCGAACTCAAACAAGCTGGCTTACGGGTGGAACTAAATGAAAAATCAGAATCCATCAGCAAGAAAATTCGTGAAGCGGAGATGCAAAAAATCCCCTATCTTATTGTAATCGGCGAAAAAGAAAAAACCGCCAATGTAGTGGCGGTCCGCAAACGTGGCAAAGGTGATGAAGGAACTTGCACGTTGCCTGAATTGATTCATCGTCTCAAACAGGAAGTAGAAAAGAAGAGTTAGAAATTGGCTTCAAAGACTCGTCGGATATGATAACCCTGGCCAGCTAGTCGCAGGGCTTGAGCAATCCGATTAGGGTATTTGATAAGCACCCGGACAAAAAATTTTCTAAATTCTTTCTCACCTTCATCGTCAAAACCGAGTTTTTCAACAATGTGTCGTAGAGACGCAAGGTTTTCTTTAACCGTAAGACCGTTCGAAGATTTTGGGATGTGGCGTGGTAATCGTGATAGACATCTTAGAATCCGATTGTAATATGCGCGTGGCGTATAAATTGATCTAACTATTTCTTTGTAACCATCAGTTAAAACATTGCGATCCATTATGGGCTTAAAATTTAATTCAGCATTGAGAATAGCATCAGTGACTTCTCCTAATAACCGACCCTCCTTTTCAAGGCGGTTCCACAATGGCGTACCCAGTAATGCACCGAGTAATCCAACCATGGCAAGGGGAATAGCGCTATCTTCAATGAAATCAATCTGAAGCTTAACAAAGTCTGGTGGGTCATTATCAAACCCGACAATGAAACCGGCCATAACCTCCATACCGTATGCCTGTATCTCTCTAATGGAGTCTTGCATGCTCCGTTTGGTGTTTTGGTATTTTTGAGTTTCAACAAGACTTTCTTGCACTGGAGTTTCGATTCCCAAAAAGACTCTCTCAAATATGGCAGCTGCCATTAATTCCATTAACGGAATGTCATCAGCCAACAACACGGTCGCTTCGGTAAAAAATGAGAATGGATATTTATGTCTCTTTTGCCAACTAACTAAGTCGGGGAGTAACGTCCTTGCTCCTTTTTTATTACCGATAAAATTATCATCAACAATAAAAATTGGACCTTTATAACCCAACTTTCTGACAGCTTCCAATTCTTGGAGAAACTGGGCATTACTTTTAATTCGGGGTAAATTACCATAAATGACAGGGATATCGCAAAACTCGCAATTGTGAGGACAGCCCCTCGAGTACTGAATCGAAATACCACTGTAATCCCTAAAGTTGATTAAACTATAATCAGGTACCGGAACAACTGATAAGGGAATGCTGTCGCTACCCTGGTAAACACGCTTGGTGTTATTTGATGCCAAGTCCTTAACAAACTGCGGTAACGACTCTTCGGCCTCTCCCAAGAATATATGATCGGCCTCGGGAAATTCCTCTTTGGTCGTGCTAAGAAATGGACCGCCCAAGAGAATCCTCTTGCCAGCAGCTCTGCACTGGCCAACAATTTCACGTAAGCGGTGTTTCTGTGGAAGCATCGCGGTTGCTAAGATTATGTCTGCCCAATCAATATCTTCTTGCGTTAATTTTCGAACTTCTTCGTCGACAAGACGACGTTCCCATTCTTTGGGAAGCAATGGCGCAATCGTCAATAAACCAAGTGGTGGATAGGCGCATTTCTTACCTACAAGCTCGAGAGTATATCTGAAATTCCAAAATGTCAGCGGAAAACGTGGATTTACTAATAGCACTTTCATGTTCATCTCTCCTATTTTTTCTTCCAAGTTGCCAAAGAACCAATTATAGCCATATTATAGGATAAGATGTCAAAGCACAAGCCCAAGATTATAGTCCTAGTTGGACCAACTGCTTCCGGTAAGTCTGATTTAGCTGTTCATTTGGCTAAAAAATTCAATGGCGAAATCATTTCGGCCGACTCTCGTCAAGTTTATCGAGGACTGAATCTCGGCACCGGTAAAATCACTAAACGGGAAATGTGCGGAGTCCCCCACCATCTCTTAGATGTAGTACCGCCCAGGCAAATTTTTACCGTGGCACATTATCAAAAACTCGGTAAAATCGCTATCAAAAAAATCTTGAAGAGAGGTAAACTACCCATTATCGTCGGCGGAACTGGTCAATATGTGAATGCTTTAGTTAACAATTCTGTTCTTCCGGCAGTGAAACCCGATTTGAAACTCCGACTGCGATTAGACAAGCTGACGGCGGCGGTGCTTTTCAAACGACTACAGAAACTAGACCCACGAAGAGCAAGCAACATTGACCGTCACAACAAAAGACGATTGGTTAGAGCGTTAGAAATAATTGAAGTCACGGGTAAACCCGTACCCAAGACGGAATCAAGTATTAAGTATCAAGTATTAAGTATCGGAATAAAAAAGTCAGACCAAGAATTAAAAAACCTAATTCACGGAAGACTTAGGGCCAGAATAAGGAAGGGGTTAGTAAAAGAAGTTGAAAAACTCCATTCTAGTGGACTCAGTTGGCAGAGATTGGACGACCTGGGACTGGAATACCGCTGGATAAGCCGTTACCTCCAAAACTTAATGACTAAACCAGAAATGCTGGAAAAACTAGAAACGGAAATCTGGCGCTACTCTAAACGTCAAATGACTTGGTTCAAACGAGATCAGGATATTCGCTGGGTCAATAAAAAAGACCAAGCACTTCGCTTGGTCAAAAAGTTTACTTCGTCTTCCTAAAACTTAAGCTTGTTTAACAAAAACTGCTGAACTTAACAAGGTTCCATTTCTGTTTGCCTCTTTCCCTTGCTCACCGAATTTTGAGTTACGCCAACAACGTAATTCCTCGCCATGACCCCATACCTGCATTAAAATTCGTACGGTTTGATCTACACCGTGACCAGACATGCCTTCCAGATCTGCCTCACTGCAGGTTGTTCCGGCAATATCTTCAAGCTTTTTGCCACAAGCCATCTCTCGCTCCATAATATTAGCCCAACGAGCCGCATGACGAACATAAAAGCCCATAAAAGCATCTCTCTTACTAGCTTTAACAAATTCTTTCCATTCTTCAGTATTGGTTACCGAGAACGGCAGAATCTGTTTTCGATAATAATTAGCGATTACTTCTGCTCTATCTCCTGGTTTGGCCACAATCTCCACACCATTGAAGTTGGATAGCATTATCTGATCTTCTTTTCGTGCTTCCTTTGCTATGGCTAGAGATAAATCATGTATATTCTGTGTGACATTCGGATTGTATATTTTCATTCATCCTCTCCTTATTTTAAACAGCTAAAGAACATATAAGCAATTAATGCTTAATTTGTCAATAAATAGTGCGAGTATGCCAATATTATCGCGCTACTGCGACAACTTCTTAGAGAGAATAGTAAAAGCTATCTCAGGATTGGCGCGACCCTTAGACTCGCGCATCATTTGGCCGACAAGGAATTTAATAACCTCTGTTTTGCCTTTTTTATAATCCTCTACCGCCTTGCTGTTGTTTGCGATAATCTGCTCGGCAATCTGCTCCAATTCTGACTCATCCGATACTTGTCCAAGACCTTTTTCTTTGATGATGTGGTCAGGATGCAATCCTGTCTCAGCCATTTCTTTTAAGACCGCTTGAGCACCGGTTGAAGAAATTGCTTTATTAAAAATTAATACCATTAATTCGGCAAAAGCTTCTGGAGAAACATTAATGCCCTCAATCTGGTCAATATCCACTCCGCGCAAATTCAATAATGGTGGAAATTCAGTAATAATATAATTGGCAGCCAGAGTGTAAAGTTCAGGACTTTTGACAGCAACCTCACCTAGCTCGCTGGCCACTGCTTCATAATAATCCCCCAAGTGTTTGGCTACTGTAAAAATTTCTATCTGCGAGTTGTTTAGCTCATATTCTTTCTTGAATCGCTCTCGTCTTTGCCATGGTAGTTCCGGCAAAGAAGCTCTGACATCCTCAGCTGTATTTTTGTCGAATCTCATCGGCGGCAAATCCGGCTCCGGGAAGTAGCGATAATCAGCCGACCCCTCCTTCAACCGCTGGCTAACGGTTTTGCCCTTGTTCTCATCCCAGCCTCGGGTTTCTTGAACAATTTTACCGCCCTCATTCAAAACTTCGGTCTGTCTTTTAATCTCATACTCAACTGCGCGTCCAGCCGCATTGATAGAATTGATATTTTTGACCTCAACTTTAGTACCCAATTCATCGGTTTTACTTAAAGAGAGGTTAACCTCCACCCTCATCTCACCTTTTTCCATGTTCGCGTCGGACGCGCCGACATAACGGAGAATTAATTGTAATTCTTGGGCAAAACGCCTAACATCATCAGCACTCTTTAGGTCCGGTTCAGTCACCAATTCCATTAGTGGTGTGCCTGCACGATTGAAATCAACTAAAGTACCGTCACCAGCGTGCTGAAGTCGTCCAGCATCTTCTTCCATGTGAATTCTGGTAATGCGAATCTTACGGGCTGGAGCAATCTCGAGCCCTTCGGCTCCGTCCAGGACGAGCCAGCCACCATGACACAATGGTAAATCATATTGGGAGATTTGGTATCCTTTTGGTAAATCTGGATAGAAGTAACTTTTGCGATCAAACTTAGAGAACTCGGCTATCTTACAGTTCAAAGCCACCCCAACCTTCATCAGTTTCTTAATCGCCTCTTCATTGGTTGTCGGCAATGTGCCGGGATGACCCATACAGATCGGGCAGATGTTAATATTGGGATGACTTTCGTCATGGTCATTAAAACAACTACAAAACATCTTAGTCTTGGTGCTAAGTCCGACGTGAATCTCTAAACCAATGGTTGGTTTGTATTCAGCCATACACCTAATTTATCATGATTTTGAGTAATAAAAAAGCCCTGGGAGGGCTTCTATCTCTTAAATATGTCCTGATCCTCAAAAGGGGTAACGCGCATCACACCAGCCAAAAATGGGTATTTCTCCAGCATAAGTTCATGCATCTGGCAGGCAATTTTTCTATAAGAAAAATGTCCAGCAGGAGTAGAGCGAAGCTCGGTTACGTAAGCAACTTGGGATAAGTTTTGTTTGTAAAGTGTTGCAGAGCGAAAAGCAAACGGTATGAGATAATCTGCTTCTACTCCAACCTTCTTGTTTAAATTATTGATTTCATTCGACATAGACAACATGAAATCATCATAATCATTCCCTAACCCTAACTCTACGATCAAATCTGGCTTTTCCCACCCTAGTTCTGTTGTTAAAGGTTGGTGAATTTGAATACAATTTCTGTGGCGGTGTAAATCTCTCTCGCCACCTCGATCCATAACAATATCAAATTGTAGTTTGTATCCTGAAGCAAAAGCTCTTGGCCAAGCATCATGAGTACCCCGTTCGGCAAGCGCCAAGTTAAAAATCATTTCCTGATTTTTTTCTTTGAGTCGCCATACAAAATCTAGGATATCTGCATAACTTCTATGGGAATGTTGGTAAAGTAGAGTAGCGACCGATTCTATCAAAAGATTGTACCCTCCTGCCATTTCTACAGCAGAAACAGTTTTTCTAAATGGAATATTTACTAGTAGTCGGTCGGCTAATTGAGTCAGCTCTTCTCGAAAGGATACAAGGTATCGATTAGCATCAACGTACTTCAATAACGTAGGAGCTACCGGTGGCTCATCTTTTCCTTCTGGGCAAAAAGGCTTTGCATTACAAGCTTTTTTAATTGATAGTCCTAAATCTCTTATTTCTTCATACGGCGAAGATAATAGGCGGCAGGATTGCTCTTCTAGTGTACGCGCGCTAGTAATCTGTCCCACGTTGGTTTTAATTCCGTTAAATAGACAATAGCGCGCGACATCAAATGCACGGGCTTTTAAGGTTCTCACATAGACATCATCGTCCATATTAGAGGGTTTAGAATATTTTTGTGATAAACCGGTCAATATTTGTGCAGAGAAGTAACGATACCTTTCCATTAAACTCTCGGCAATTTCTACGTACTTACTCTCAAAAGGAGTTTTCTGTATAGATGCGGGGATAAATATATTGTCATCTGTGTCAAAACTTTGATATCGTGTAGACCTCTCTTGTCCATCCCACAATGATTGGTCTTCAAGTTCAAAAGCGGCAATTTGAGAAATATTTTCAAAAGATAAACTGATATGAGCATTGTCAGCTATGGACTTATGCCCAAAACCAAAATAATATTGCTCAAAAAACTTTTCACTTTTTTCTTCACTGATTTTTTTAATACTTTCTCTAATGGATAACTTAGATCTCGAATACATTGCATACGCATAAGCAAGAACTTCCGGCGACCATCCTGCTAGAGCTATAACTTCTGACATATAATCCTCCTGATTTTAAATGTACGTTAAAATAATCTACACCATTACAACCTTAAATCAAAGCTCAGCTTGTTAATAAAATTTAAAACCGAGCGGTGCTCGGTGTTTATGTACTTTCTAGAAATCTTTTCTGGAAATCTTCTTTAATCTGCTCAAAAACTTTATCTTCCCCCTGCATACCATCAATAACTACCATTTTGCCGACGTCCGTTCGTTGTGCCAGTTCATGATAATTCTGCCTAGCCATCTCTAGCCTTGGTAAATTTTCGTAAAGTTCATTGGCCTTGCGACCGCTCTTGATACGCCTCAAAGCTTCTTCCACGGTAATATCAATAAAATAAGTCACGTCTGGCCAAATCATGTTGTCACGGCCGATTATCTCCCAGTGCAACAACAGGATCGCAAGCGGTTTATACGGTGGCGGAATGTAAGCTATGGTTGAATGAGCATAACGGTCCATGAACAGAAAACCACTTTCATTCTTTAAAAATGGTCCAATTTTCCAGATAACATCGCAGTACCTATCAATGACAAATCGTCTTTGCAGTTCAAAGTCTCCAGGATTTGGAGCCCGGCCTTCCAAAACTGCTCTTATGTGGCGACCCATGTCGTTATCTGAATTGGGTTCCTTGATTAACTTTGTATTATGCTCTTGTTTTTGAGCCCAAGACATTAACCTTTCGAGCTGTGTCCCCTTTCCACAGCCGTCAATTCCTTCAAAATTTATAAATTGAGCCGGCATGACTTCTCCTTTTTCAAAAAACTAAAATGAACCGTTCGGTTCATTTTACATGATTCAGTAATATTTACTAGTGGCGACCGAGCGAAGAGCGAGGAAGCGCCGAGCAGAGCATTGCGAGGCGTGCTTATTTAACTTCGATCCCCATAGAGCGGGCGGTGCCTTCTATGACCTTCATGGCCTGTTCAACATCATTGGCATTAAGGTCTGCCATTTTGGTTTCGGCAATTTCACGCACTTGAGCTTTGGTCACTGCACCGGCTTTTTTCTTATTTGGTATACCCGAACCTTTCTCAACCCCAGCGGCTTTGCGAAGCAAATACGCAGCCGGAGGAGTCTTCAATTTGAAATCAAAGGTTCGGTCTTCATAGACTGTGATTTCTACCGGTATGACTACTCCCTGCTGGTCTTTGGTCATGTCGTTGAACTTCTTTACGAAATCCATGATATTCAAACCATGGGGACCAAGGGCAATACCTACCGGCGGTCCGGCTGTAGCCGTGCCACCATTAACCTGTAGTTTTATAGTTGTTTTGATTTTCTTGGGCATGAGATTTTTCTCAACGAGACAGATAGTCTTTACTATCTAATCGAGTTGATGATTTAAAAAATGTCATCCCGTTAATTTTGCTTTGAAAATTAATCGGGATAGATACCATTGTTAGTATTTTGCTTTTATCCCACGTCGGCTTCGCTATCTACTGAATCCTGCTAGATTCAGTACTCCCTCCCTCTACGGTCGGTCGTCGGACAAGCTATATTTTCTTCACCTGCAAGAAATCCAGTTCAGCTGGAGTTTCTCGGCCAAACATGGTTACTAACACTTTTACCCTGCCGCGAGCTTCATCAACTTCTGCCACCCGCCCGGTAAAATCTTTGAACGGTCCATCAATAATCTTGACGTGCTCACCGATAGCAATATCGAACTTGTATTTCGGCTCTTCTACTCCAGTACGCTTCAGCAACGATTCCACTTCTTCTTTAGATAATGGTGTCGGTGTAGTACCGGCCCCGATAAAGCCAGTGACGTTGGGCGTATTACGAACTACGTACCATGAATCATCGGTAACTACCATCTCTACCAGAACATACCCTGGGTAAAGCTTCTCTTCAATAGTCTCCCGCTTGCCCTCTTTCATCTTAATCTTTTTTTCCTTGGGTACTAAAACATTAAAAATCCGGTCTTCATAACCGAGTGAGGCAATACGCTGTTTGAGATTACGGGCGACATTATCCTCATAACCCGCATAGGTATGAATTGCAAACCATTCCTTTTCGCCTGTAGATACTTGTTTTGGCATTAAGTATTTATCCAAGAGGACAAGTCAAGTCGCGTAAGCGACGCAGTGCACGAAGTCCGATTGGCTAATAAATTCTTACTCAGTATATGGACTTAGTTCATATACTGAGATACGTTTATCGAATTAGAAACTTATTCAAAATCAAACTAAACACAGCATCGAGTCCACCCAAATACAGAGCAAAGACCAACGACACCCCAACAACCACAAGTGAATACTTGACCGTCTGTTCTCTGGTCGGCCAATTAACCCGTGATAACTCTAGTTTTACGTCTTTTAAAAACGCGATTAGTTTAGACATTGATTTTAAGCTTATTTATCCCGCCTTTATCTTAACACATCCTCAAAAAAGTAGGAAAGGCGGGATTAGATATCTGTAACATGCTCTACTCACTTCGTTCGTATGCGCGTGTACACCTATCTAAAAACCCCGTCGGGGGCTTCATTAACTCCAGTATACCAGCACCGTACAAGATGTCAAGAATAATTTTAAATATCCAGATTCTTCTGCCCATTCGCTTCGCTCAGGATGAAAAACTGATATATTAGATATCGAGATTTTTCACATTCTTGGCGTGGGTCTGAATAAATTTCTTGCGGGGCACAACATCGGAACCCATGAGCACATCGAAAATATTGTCGGCCTTCTCGGCATCATTGATAGTCACACGAAGGAGCATGCGATTGTCCGGATCCATAGTAGTCTCCCAGAGTTGGTTAGGGTTCATTTCTCCAAGACCTTTGTAACGCTGCATCCCGACTC
>OBEQ012126647.1_pt1 | contig 34605 bp, 48 predicted proteins | sample 1670901 | NCBI WGS metagenome assembly OBEQ01 (sample SAMEA104232315, study PRJEB22302) | groundwater metagenome | biome: forest; feature: aquifer; material: groundwater | place: USA | collected 2011-08-07 | depth 5.4 m | reverse complement strand
ACCGGTATTTCCCACAAAATCGGCGAGGTTCATGAAGGAGCGGCCATTATGGATTGGATGGAGCAGGAAAGAGAACGCGGCATTACTATTACGGCGGCGGCAACAACAACTTTTTGGACCCCGACTCTTTTAAAAGGTGAAGAAAACGAGCATCGGATTAATATTATTGATACTCCGGGACATATTGATTTTACCGTTGAAGTTCAACGCTCTCTAAGAGTTTTGGACGGCGCCGTCGTGGTGTTTGATGGCGTCGCTGGCGTTGAGCCGCAATCGGAAACCGTCTGGCGCCAAGCCGACAAATACGGCGTGCCACGAATTTGTTTTATAAATAAATTAGATCGGACGGGCGCGTCTTTTGAAAAAAGTTTGGCCTCAATCCGCGAGCGTCTCACGTTAAACGCTATTCCAGTAAATTTACCGATTGGACTTGAAGAAAAATTCGAGGGTGTTATTGATCTTATTGAAGAAAAAGCCGTTCGTTTTTTGGGCGAGCACGGCGAAAAAGTTGAGTATTTTGATATTCCGGAAAATCTTAAAAAACCGGTGGCTGAAGCCAGAAAAAATTTAGTGGAGAAAACCGTTGAAACCGACGAACAAATAATGGAAAAATATCTAGAAGGGCAGAAAATTTCTAAAGATGAAATCAGAAAAGCAATGAGAAAAGCGGTTATTGCCAATAAAATTGTCCCAGTTTTTTGCGGTTCGGCCCTAAAAAATAAGGGCGTTCAGCTCGTGCTTGACGGCGTTACAGAGTATTTGCCTAGTCCCTTAGATCTTCCTCCCACCAAAGGCATTGAACCCGAAACCGGCGCTGAAATTTTGCGCGAACCGAAAAACGACGAACCATTTACGGCGCTGGCTTTTAAAATTGCCAGTGACCCTTTTGTCGGCTCGCTTACTTATTTTCGCGTTTATGCTGGCCGATTGACCAAGGGTTCTTATGTTTTAAATTCAACCAAAGATTACAAAGAGCGAGTCGGCCGGATTTTACTCATGCATGCCAACGACCGGGAGGAAATTGATGAAATAAAAGCCGGAGAAATCGGCGCCCTTGTTGGACTAAAAAACACTACCACTGGCGATACACTTTGCGACCAGGAACATCCGATTATTTTGGAAAAAATTGTTTTTCCAGAACCGGTCATTTCCCAGAAGATAGAACCAAAAACTAAAGCCGATCAGGAAAAAATGGGCCTAGCAATGAAGCGCTTGTCCGAAGAAGATCCGACTTTCCGGATTAAAACCGATTCCGAGACCGGTGAAACAATTATTTCCGGCATGGGTGAACTTCATTTGGAGATTATTGTTGAGCGAATGAAGCGGGAATTTAAAGTTGAAGCCAATATCGGGCGGCCGCAAGTGGCTTATAAAGAAACCGTCAAAAAAATTGCCGAAGCCGAAGGTAAATATATTCGCCAGTCGGGCGGCCGCGGTCAATATGGTCATGTTTGGTTGAGGGTTGAACCGGCCGACCGGGGAGGCGGTTTTGAATTTATCAATGAAATAAGGGGCGGCGTTATTCCGCAAGAATTTATTCCCGCCACAGAAAAAGGCGTTATAGAAGCGATGGAAAAAGGTATTAAGGCCGGATTTCCGATGGTTGATATGAAAGTGGCGCTTTATGACGGTTCATACCATGACGTTGACTCCTCCGAAGCTGCTTTCAAAATTGCTGCCTCAATTGCCTTGCAGGAAGCGGCAAGGCGCGCTACGTTAGTATTACTAGAGCCGATTATGAGTGTTGAAGTGGTTGTGCCGGAGCAATTTTTTGGAGACATTACCGGCGACTTAAATTCCAAGCGCGGCAAAATTGAACAAATGTCGGAAAGAGCGATGCTGAAAGTAATTGATGCCAAAGTGCCTCTTTCGGAAATGTTCGGCTATGCCACTAAACTTCGCTCAATGAGCCAAGGTCGCGCGAGCTATACTATGGAATTTGATCACTACGATGAAGTGCCGGCTAATGTCGCTGAATTGATTATCGCCGGGAAGAAGTAGTTTAAATAATAAATAAATCATTTTCCTCGCGCGCTCGCTCTCCAGCGTTTCGCTCGCTGTCCGATGAAAGCGTTTTATCCCGCCAAAGGCGGGAACCATGCTAAAACGCTTTCATAAGCTTCGGAAAATAACTTATTTATTATTTGTAATTAAATTATGGATACATTTGAAACAATAAAAAAATTTTTGGCCGAAGGCGGAAAGTGTCTTTTGATTGAAAATGGAAAACCTATGGGTGTTGTTTTAACTATGGAAGAATTTGAAAAACTTAAGGAAAATAAAAAAGCCACGCCTACACTCAGGCAGGAACAGCCTGAATTATTGATGTCCGACATCAATACAACTGCACCTTATCTGCCTACCGCCGCTATTGACGATTTTGGAATAGGCGAGGCCATGTTAAAAGAAATGGATCTGCCTAATGTTAAAATGGACGAGCTTAATTTTGCGTCATCTGATGATATTACATTAGAAGATTTGGGGCTGGATGAGATAACAGAATAGAGAAAAAACCAATTCGTCTATGCTTGAAAAATAATTTTATATTTGTTAAAATGTGACCATGGCAAATCGTTGGGAAAAATTTAATATTCCAGAAGCAGAAGAAAATAAGAAAAAAGAGAGAAAAGAAATGGCCGGTCATTTTGATGAAGACAAAAGGCCGATGCATGGTGTGGAATGTCCCGAATGTAAAAAAATCCTTGAAGAACTTCCGTTTCCAACCCCGGATAGTTTACCATCTAGAAAGCGTTAAGTGATATAACCCAGTCCAGCCCGACTTCGGTCGGGCTTTTTTTATTTAAATTAAAAAAGGCAGCCGGTTTTATCCGCTGCCTAGTTTATTTTTAAAACTAAAAAGGCGAGGTGGCTATAGGACGGTCTTTATCTTTAAAATCTGGTTTGATTTGATATGCATATGGTTTTTTACCCCCAAGTTTATCCAGAGCATTTCTACGGCACCAATTCATAAGTAGAGTTCCTATATTAAAATAAAGATCAAACCCGGTATCTTCCGTAATTATTTCCGAAATTTCTCTATTTGTTAGGGGTTTTTCTGACCGACTAAGGATTCTCCAAACTTTTGTTGCAATAAAAGCCGAAGGCAGTCTTTTAGTCAAAGCCTCGTTCAAAATTTTTTTATAACAGCCGCGTCTTATTCTTTCAAGGAACCCCTTTCTAACTTTTAGCGATAGAAATGGGGCAACAACTCTATTTCTTAATCCAGTGATTTGGTAAATTTCTTGTGGAGTAAAACATTCTCCATTTAGACTGGAAATAGCCCTATCTATTCTTTGAAAAGCACAGGTCAAATTATAGGGTTTTCCTCTTTGCCTCGGCATTTCTGGCACCCCCCCGTTTTAGTCAGTATTGTTTCAAGGAACTTTGTCGTCTGATACATTATATACTAAAATGGCCAAATGTCAAGTAAAAAAGGTAAATATGTCTCGAGACATCCTAATGCGGTCCGAGAGATAGTCGTATTGGAATTAAGAATTACAATAAAAAAATTAACGCATTCCGCGACGATCGTCTGAAAGTGCGTTAATTTTTTATACGCTTATTTTGTATCATAAGTTCCCTATAGGAAAGTTATGATACAGTAGGACTTGCATGGCGGTATTTATCGTGCTATTTTATTTTTGCTCTTTATATTCATAAAAACGGAGGTCGCAGATGCCTGATGAGATGAGACGAAAGTGGTACGATAAGCCGCAAGTGTGTCCTGTTTGTAAGTACGCTCCGATTGACCCAAGTATAACTGCAGAAGATATGGAAGCGGCAAGCGTTCCTTATGGCTATATAAAATGTCTTAAACATTTCTCTAATGATCCACCTAAAGGAAGTTAACATGGAATATGCCAATTACTTTCAATGCTGGCAATGTAAGAAGTGGAGCTATATTGTCTGGGGCTATATAAGCCACTGCAAGTGGTGTTCCCATCATCGTTGAGTTCATAGAGATATAAGCTGTTGGGTTCGCCCAGCGGTTTTTTTATAGTTGACAGATTTGGCTATATTGACTAAAATAAGATTTGCGTGTTAAAAATATAGAGCTAAGGTATGGCGACCCCAGTTCTAATTTTACTGGAATAGCCATGGCGATTCGCTTCGCCCAAACGGGTATGCCGCTATTCGCGGCGCGCGAATCGCAGAAATTTAAGAGTCGTAAGATTTAATAGTTATTTAAATTAAAATTAAATAGGTAAAATTAGAACGGGGTGCTCATAAATTTAGCTAAAATTTATTCGCTTCGCTCTAAATTTATAGAAATTTATGGCAGAAAAATTTGAACGGACAAAACCCCATCTTAATGTCGGCACTATCGGCCACGTTGACCATGGTAAAACCACATTAACGGCGGCAATAACCAAAATCCTTTTTATGAAAGGCTTGTCGAGGAAAGCGGAGTCGGTTGACGATATTGATAAAGCGCCTGAAGAAAAAGCGCGTGGCATCACTATTCAGCTTCACCACTCCGAATACGAATCGGAAAAGCGCCACTACGCGCATATTGACGCGCCCGGCCACGCCGACTATATCAAAAACATGATTACCGGCGCGGCACAGATGGACGGCGCGATTCTCGTCGTGGCCGCGACCGACGGCCCGATGCCTCAAACGAGAGAACATATTCTTTTGGCGCGCCAAGTCGGCGTTCCAGCTCTGGTTGTTTTCTTAAATAAAGTTGATATGGTTTCCGATCCGGAATTAGTGGATTTGGTTGAAACCGAAATAAGAGAGCTTTTGACTAAATATGGTTTTCCCGGCGATACAATACCGGTAATCCGCGGTTCGGCTCTTAAAGCATTGGCAGCCACTTCGCCAGATGACGAATCGGCCAAGCCGATTTTGGAACTCATAAAAGCGCTTGACGATTCTATTCCCGAGCCAGTTCGTGAAATTGAGAAACCGTTTCTTATGCCGATTGAAGATATTTTTTCAATTGAAGGTCGCGGCACTGTTGTGACCGGCAGAATTGAAAGAGGCATGGTTAAACTTAATGACGAAGTTGAAATAGTCGGCTTAAGGCCAAATCAAAAAACAATTATTACCGGAATTGAAATGTTCAATAAGTCGCTTGATGAAGGCCGTGCAGGCGATAACGCCGGCATTCTTATTCGCGGTCTTAAGAAAGAAGACGTTGAACGCGGCCAGGTTTTGGCTAAACCGGGTTCGGTAACTCCGCACACGGAGTTTGACGCGGAAGTTTATATTCTCACCAAAGAAGAAGGCGGCCGACATACTCCATTTTTCACAAATTACAAGCCGCAATTCTATATAAGAACTACCGACGTAACGGGTGAAGTGGTTTTATCGCCGGGAGTGGAAATGGTTATGCCGGGCGACACCGTAAAATTTTCAGTTAAATTAATTGCTCCGGTGGCTCTGGAAGAGCAGCAAAGATTCGCTATTAGAGAGGGCGGCAAAACGGTTGGCGCCGGTGTTGTGACAAAAATCAACAAATAATTATTTCTGGTCTCTGGTAACTTGTTGTTCTTAAAATAAATTAAATGGCTAAAGAAAAAGCAAAAGCAAAAGAAGAAATAAAACAAAGGATCAGGATCAGAATCAAGGCCTATGATAACAAGATTATTGATTCTTCGGCTAAACAAATTGTGGAAACGGCGCAGCGCCAAGGTGCCCAGGTCGTGGGGCCGATTCCCTTGCCGACTGAAACAAGAAAGTATACCGTCAATTCTTCTACTTTTGTCCATAAGAACAGCCGCGATCAATATGAGATGCGGGTTCATAAAAGGTTAATAGATATTTTAAGTCCTACTCCAAAAACTATTGACGCTTTGACCAGTCTCAATCTGCCGGCCGGTGTTGATATTGAAATAAAAATATAAAGGGGAAATAAATGAAACGCCCCGATGACTATCGGGGCGTTTCATTGTATAAAAATTTTATGAAATTCATATTAGGAAAAAAAGTTGGAATGACTCAAGTTTATAAAGGAGATAATATTGTCCCCGTGACTTTGATAGAAAGCGGGCCGAATTTTGTTACTCAATTGAAAACCAAGTATAAAGACGGTTATTCAGCCGTACAAGTGGGTTTTGATAAGGCAAAAAAAAACAATAAACCAAGATCGGGTCATCTTAAAAATCTTCCCAAGTTAAGACATTTGAAAGAATTCAGGGTTGACTCTGCCGAATTTAAAACCGGTGATGAAATAAAAGTTTCTGAATTTAATCCTGGTGATAAAGTAAATATTCTTGCTATTTCCAAAGGCAAGGGCTTTCAGGGGGTTGTGAAAAGACATGGATTTCATGGCGGGCCAAAAAGTCACGGGCAGAAAGACCGCCATCGCGCTCCCGGTTCCATCGGCGCTTCATGGCCCCAGCACGTAATTAAGGGTATGAGAATGGCTGGCCGCATGGGCAGCGATAAAATAACCGTTAAAAATTTGGAAGTTATTGAAGTTGACAAAGAAAATAATATAATTGCTCTTAAAGGCGCGGTGCCGGGAAGACGGGGGACTTTAGTTATGATAAAAGGTTAGAGGTTCTTTTAATCAGGGATTAAAAATTTTTATTTTAAAAATAGAAGGCCCCCCACAATGTGGGGGGCCGGGAACTACCTGTAGCAGCCTGGGGCCCATGTACGGTACCACCCCTTGTTGGGGTGGGTGACCTGGAACACCCAGACCTCCATTCCTCCTATCCAGACGGTGATGTTGTCCACTCGAGGGCAGTGGAAGGACCCGTTTGGGTCCACCAGCCATGTCCCCCAATCGTTGGAGTACATCTGGGGATGCCCGCTCAAAACCTGCTGGTAAACCGCCTGCGGTGGCGCTGGCGGAACCACCGAAGAAGCAGGTGCGGGCGCAGCCGGCGATGATGAGGTGCAACAGGGAGTTGGGTTGCAACACGGAGCCGGCGCAGGTGCTGTGGGAGCAGGAGCGACAGCCGGTGGCTTCTTGGGGGCCACAGGACGCTTCGGGGCAGCCGCAGGGCTCTGCACGGCGGGCTGTACCTGCTTCTTCGAAGGCGACGGTGCCATCAGATAGGCGGCTGTGAGCAGACCGAGGATGACCCCCAGAATCATCCATATGGACGCGTGCAGGAAGCGGCGTCGAGGAGTCGGATCCGCCCCGTCGGCGGGTACCGGAGTAACATCGGGTGGGGGCATTTTAGGCTCCTTTTGTGAGGTTGTTAAGTTGACAAAGAAACCACTGCTATACTACCATTTTAGCATATTTTAAATTAAATGTCAATAGCAAAAGTTTACAATCAAGAAGGAAAAGAAGTAGCCGAATTAGAGCTTAATAAAGCTATTTTTGGTTTGCCATGGAATAATGATCTTGTGCATCAAGCAGTAAGAACTTATATGGCAAACCAAAGACAAGTTATTGCTTCAACCAAGACTCGGGCCGAAGTTTCGGGCGGCGGACGCAAGCCGTGGCGGCAAAAAGGCACCGGCCGGGCCCGCCATGGTTCAATTCGTTCTCCTTTGTGGGTTGGAGGCGGAGTTACTTTCGGGCCGACAAGCGAGAGAAATTTTAAATTGAAAATCAATAAAAAAATGGCGCGCAAAGCGTTTTTGACCGCTCTTTCGGCCAAAGCCAAAGATAATGAAATTTTATTTTTAGATGATTTGAAAATTGCATCTGTCAAGACAAAAGAAATGGCTAAAATTATGGCTAATTTTCCGCAAGTAAAAAAAGGGCTCGTAGTTTTGTCTGAAAATAATAATATTCTCAAAAATGCCAGCCGTAATTTGCCAAAGCTTGATGTTGTTAATATAAATAACCTGAATATTTTTAATGTTTTAAAATATCAATATCTTATTTTTACAAAATCCGCTGTTGAATATTTAAATAAAAAATATGCCGCTTATAAATAAATCTAAAATTTTATTTCCCCACGCCACAGAAAAAGCCTTGAGCGGACAGAAATTTAACCAGTACGTTTTTAAAGTTTCAACCAGCGCCAATAAAATTATGGTTGCTAATGAAGTTAAGAGAACCTATAACGTCAAGGTTGTTGGCGTGAATATTATTAATATTCCAAGGAAAATCAGGCGAGTGGGGAAAACGATCGGTTTTAAGAAGGGTTATAAAAAAGCAGTAGTTACTTTGGCTTCCGGCCAGACAATTGAAGTGAAATAATATGGGAATAAAAATCTACAAACCAACATCGGAAGGAAGACGCGGCATGACCGGCGTTGATTTTTCCGTTTTAACAAAAACTGAACCGGAAAAGAGTTTGACTTTTGGGAAATCAAAAACATCGGCGCGTAACAACCGCGGCCGGATAACCACTCGCCATCAAGGCGGCGGGCACAAAAAACTTTATCGTCTGATAGATTTTAAGCAGAATAAATATAATATTCCGGCTCGGGTTGCCTCAATTGAATATGACCCCTATCGTACGGCTTTTATTTCGCTTGTTATTTACAAAGACGGCGAAAAAAGGTATATTTTAGCGCCGAAAGACCTGCAGGTTAATGATACCGTTATTACCTGCGAAAATGCGCCGCTTAAAACCGGTAATCGCTTAATGCTTAAGAATATTCCGATCGGCATTTTTGTTCATAATGTGGAGCTTTTTCCCGGCAAAGGAGGTCAAATTGGTAGGTCAGCCGGCAATGCCATTCAGGTAATGGCGCAGGAAGGCGGCTATACTCATTTGCTTTTGCCTTCTACGGAAATAAGAAAAGTGCCCAATGCCGGATACGCTTCAATCGGCGCGCTTTCAAACAGCGAATGGAATACAATTACCATCGGCAAGGCCGGTCGTTCCCGCTGGCTTGGTATTAGGCCGACGGTAAGAGCTACGGCGATGAACCCGCGCGATCATAAATACGGCGGAGGCGAAGGACGCACCCAAAGAGGCACAAAGCGGCCCAAAACAAAATGGGGTCAAATTACCGGCGGAAAGAAAACCAGAAATAAAAATAAACGGTCAAATAAATTTATTGTAAGAAGAAGAAAAAGATAACATATGTCAAGAAGTATAAAAAAGGGTCCTTGGATAGATCCTAAATTGCTCAAGAAAATGAGCAAAATAAGGTCGGGCGATAAGACGGTTATTAAAACCTGGTCGCGGGATTCTATGATCTCTCCTGAAATGGTTGGCTTTACTTTCGGCGTTCATAATGGCAAAACTCACATTCCGGTTAATATTGTTGAAGAAATGGTAGGTCATCGTTTGGGCGAGTTTTCTTTAACTAGAAAATTTGTCAGGCATGGCGGTCGGATGCAACGGGAACTTGAACAAAAAGAGGCGGCCGGCGAAGTGGCAAAAGTTCCACCAACCGAAAATAAAAATAAAAAGTAGCAGGAAGCGTATGCAGTATAAATTTTATCTCAATAACTTAAGAATGGCGCCAAGAAAAACCAGACTAATCGCGAATCTTATTAAAAAAATGCCGGCGTTACAAGCGGAGGCGCAATTACAGTTTCAAAAAAGAAGAGCGGCCCTGCCGATTTTAAAATTGCTTAAATCGGGAGTGGCTTCCGCCGTTCATAATTTTAATTTGTCGCCCGAAAATTTATACATTTTTAACATTTTTGTTGATGAGGGGCCGATGTTAAAACGCTTTAGGCCGCGAGCTTTCGGCAGAGCCGGCGCTATTCATAAGAAAAACAGCCATATTACTTTGATTTTGGAAGAAAAATTTGTGCCGGACACCAAAAAGAGAAAAAAGATTATTAAGGAAATCAAACCGGGAAATGAGATAATAAAAGAGAAAAAAGAAAAAATAGAAATGGCTGCTCCAAAAGTAATTAAACCAAAGAACAGCTTTGGGTCGTTTACCAGAAGAATTTTCAGAAGAAAGGTAATTGGATAATATGGGAAACAAAATTCATCCATTAAATTTTAGGCTCGGAATAATCCAAAACTGGAAGTCGAGGTGGCTAAATAAAAAATATCTTCGTTATTTTCTTGAAGAGGATCTTAGAATTCGCGAATCTTTGATAAAACAATATAATCGTATGGGCTTAGGGAACGTGGAAATAGAGAGATCCGGCGATAATATCTCGGTAATTTTAAATACGGCTAAACCAGGACTTATTATCGGTCGGGGTGGAACGGGCCTAACGGATTTGAAGAAAAAGCTCGAAGCGATAGTAAAAAAACTGCGCGATAAAAAACATTATGGCACTGGGAAATGGGATCTAAAACTTTCGGTTAATGAAATAAAAAAGCCGGAAAGCGAGGCAAAAATTGTCGCTCAGAATATAGCAAACGACCTTGAAAGGCGAATGCCTTTCCGCCGGGTTATTAAAGGCGCTTTAGAAAGAATGATGGCGCAAAAAGATGTTATGGGAGCAAAAATTCTTTTAGCCGGCCGGCTTGACGGAAGTGAAATGGCGCGTCGCGAGTGGCTCTCCAAAGGGAAAGTTCCGCTTCAGACGTTAAGGGCAAATATTGATTATGCTTTTGATGAGGCCCTTACTGTTTACGGCAAAATCGGCGTTAAGATATGGATGTATAAAGGCGAGATTTTTAACGAAAAATCACATTAAAGCCATGCTTATTCCAAAAAAAGTAAAACATAGAAAATGGCATAAAGGACGCAGAAGATTTTCCGGCGTTGAAACCCGGGGCACTTCGCTGTCTTTCGGCAGTTACGGTTTAAAATCGCAGGGTCGCGCTTGGATTACTGCCCGCCAAATTGAAGCCGCGCGCCGGGCGATGACGCGCTATGTTGAAAGGGGCGGCAAAATTTGGATTAGGATTTTTCCCGACAAGCCGATTACCAGAAAAGGTGCGGAAACGCCAATGGGCGGAGGCAAAGGCGGCGTTGAATACTACGTAGCGCCGATAAAACCGGGGCGCATTCTTTTTGAAATAGACGGCGTATCGGCTGAGTTAGCAGAGGAAGCAATGAAACGGGCGGCTTATAAATTGCCGGTTAAAACAAAATTTATCAGCAAAGAGTAAAAAATATGGTAAAAATACTCAAAGGAATAATTATTTCAGACAAAATGACGAAGACCGTAATTGTTAAAGTTGGCGACTACAAGAAACATCACAGGTACAACAAATACTACCGGTCCGATAAAAAATATAAAGCTCATGACGAGGCAGGCGAGTTTGCCGTCGGCGATAAAGTTTTAATTAAAGAAACAAAACCAATTTCAAAAGATAAGCATTTTATTGTAGTTAAAAAAATATGATACAGCCCAGGACAATTTTAAAAGTAGCAGACAATAGCGGCGCCAAAACAATCCGGGTATTTCATGTTGTCGGCGGAACGAGAAGACGATACGCAGAGTTGGGCGATCTTGTAGTGGCTTCGGTCCAATTAGCCGAACCGCGAAAAACGGTAAAGAAAAAAGATGTTGTAAAAGCGGTAATCGTCAGGCAAAAAAAGGCTTACAGAAGAAAAGACGGAAGTTATATCCGCTTTGACGATAACGCTGCCGTTATTGTTGATGGTTTTGAACCCAAAGGCGGACGAATTTTTGGACCCGTCGCAAGAGAGCTTCGGGAAAGGGGTTATACAAAGTTAATTTCTTTAGCGCCAGAGGTGCTATAAGCGTATGCGTATAAAAAAAGGCGACAACATAATAGTGATCAGCGGTAAAGACAAGGGAAAGCGGGGAAAAGTAATAAAAGTCCTGCCTATGGACGGCCAAATTATTGTTGAGAACATAAATATGAAAAAGAAACACCAACGGCCCAAAACCGGCGGGAAAAAAGGCGAGAAAATCGAAGTACCTCGCGCTTTTTCGATTTCTTCCGTAATGCTTTTGTGCAAAAATTGCGATAAACCGACGCGTGTCGGCTATAATGTTTCTACAGGCGCGATAAAAACAAGAATTTGTAAAAAATGCCGCATTGAAACATGAAACAAATAGAAAATAAAAATAAAATAATTTTGTTTCTGAAAAAAGAACTGAAGGTAAAAAATCCCATGGCGCTTCCCAGAGTTCTAAAAGTCGTTATTAATATTGGCTTGAGCCGGGCGCTAAAAGATGAAAAATTTCAGCAAATCGTAATGCGCGACCTCGCTTTAATTACCGGCCAAAAACCAAAAAATACTTTGGCTAAAAAATCAATTGCCAATTTCAAGACCAGAGAAGGAATGATTATTGGCGCCATGGTAACGCTAAGGGGAGCGCGAATGTATGATTTTATAAGCCGCTTGGTTAACATAGCCTTGCCGCGGACCCATGATTTTCGCGGTATAGACCTCCAGTCGCTTGATAAAAAAAGCAATTTGACAATTGGAGTAAAAGAACATATTGTTTTTCCGGAAATCTCCGGGGAAGAAGTACGCAATATTTTTGGTTTTGAAATAACCATAGTCGTCAAAGCTAAAAATAAAGAGGAAGCCCTGGCTTTATATAAAGCCATTGGTTTTCCAATGAAAGAATAACATGCCAAAGAAGTCACAAATAGCCAGAGCAAATAAAAAACCTAAATTCTCAACTCGTATTATTAGAAGATGTTTTAAGTGTGGCCGCCGGCGCGGCTATATGAGAGATTTTGGACTTTGCCGGATTTGTTTTAGAGAAATAGCGAGAAGGGGAGAAATTCCCGGACTTAATAAATCATCATGGTAAAAAAAATATGAATGATCCAATTTCAGATATGTTAACGAGAATAAGAAACGCGGGAAAAGCCGGACACAAGACGGTAGATATTCCTTTGTCCGATTTGAAATTTGAAATTGCCAAAATTTTAAAAAAAGAGGGTTACTTGGAAGATTTTAAGAAATCAGGTAAGGGAAACAAAAAAGTTTTGGAAATTAATTTGAAAGACCCGGCGGCGATTAGCGAAATTAAAAGAGTCAGCAAATCCGGCCAGCGTTTTTATGTTAAAGCCGACAAAATAAAACAGTTTAAAAGCGGCTATGGCGTTTCCATTATTTCCACTTCAAGGGGCCTCATGACTAATAAGGAAGCTAAAAAATCTGGTCTTGGCGGCGAAGTGCTTTTAGAAATCTGGTAAGGATTTTTTAGTCAGTTCAACAAGTGAACACAACGCTTACAGTAAATTTGTATCATAATTTCCCTATAGGAAAGTTATGATACAATAGAGTCAACAGATTTGTTTCCATTTAAAAAATTGACAAAATAATGTAGATATGCTACGCTCTACACATAAGATTTAAGCTCTTTTAATACATATCTACTTGCAGATTGGTTACAGCTTTTAGCCCATTTTAAGCTTAAATGAGTTAAAGGCTGTAACCACAAAACGGTAAGCCCTAAATTCCGCATGGCGCGGAAAGTAAGGGTAAACCAAAGTCCGCTGAAAAGCGGAAAAGGAGGAACAACCATGGCCAATCGTGGAACCGCCTCCCAGGTGACTGGGAGCTACGTCGAGTTTCAGGCGGCAGTTCTTCGGGCTCTGCCGCGCGATATCGATCCCGATGTCGCATTCGGCTGGACGAAGAATGGCGAGTCGCTTGCTTGCATCCTGCGAGAAGCGCTCACGCCGAACGGCAAGCCCGCCGGCAACATCTATCCCATCTCGGTGAACTACGACCTTTCGGTCGAAGCCGCTGTGAAGCTCGGTCGCTACGACTGGACGAACAGCGACATCGCGGACAAGAACTTCCCGACCACGCGGACGGGGAAGGCCGAAGTTGCGGTGGAACTCATCCACTTCAACCGCGTGATCTCGATCAAGGACGCGCTCTCCGAACTCGACAAGATGGGCTATCGTCCCGCCGAGCTCCACGAACTTCTTGCCTTAGGTGAGAAGTACCCTGACGTTCAGCGCGAGTTCCCGATCGTGGCGCTTGGTTCCGTCTGGCAGGACCTGTTCGGCGATCGCTACGTCCCGTACCTCGACAGGCACGGTTCGAAGCGCGACCTGTACCTCAACTGGATCGAGGTCGACTGGAACGAGTTCTTTCGGTTCGCGGCCGTCCGCAAGTAGCTTTAAATCCTTGGAGCTTTGGTTCCTTAGTCCTTTTGGAACCTTTGATCCTTGGATTCCTTCAGTTAAGCCCTCGGCGTGGCAACACGCCGAGGGCTTCTTCATTTTAAAATAAGGATATATAATCGGAGAAGATAGTAGGTGCGTATGTGTACGGTCAAGGCTTTACACCACCGAATTCCGGGATTTTAGAAATCAGAATAAGAGCGGTTACGGCTTCTCTTAGCGCGTTTCTTTACATCTCTTAAAAAATGAAGCTACTTGGTGCAGAGTATTGGGGAATATAAAGATTCCGAATAAGATACAACCCCGAGAGTATTCTAAGGGTGGTGGCGCAGACGATATTTTGCACACTGGTTCCGTCTGGCAGAACCTGAACGGCAATCGCAACGTCCCGTACCTCAACAGGAACGGTTCGAAGCGCAACCTGAACCTCAACTGGATCGAGAACGACTGGAACGAGATCTATCGGTTCGCGGCCGTCCGAAACTCGCTTCGTTTTCCTCCGCCGCTAGTTGGCGGAGTTTTCTTTTGTAAGTTGCCTTAACCAACCACCGAGCATTTTCCCAATTTCGTTGAATTTTTCTGATAAAAGAATAAACTTTTTATTATCAAGCGCTTTTATCTCCCACGCGATTTGGAGGAAAAACTTAAGCAGATCGAGTTTCACTACGGCTTTCTGAACGTAGGGCAATTTCTGGGCTTTGTAAAAATAGCCTGCAAGAAAAGCGAGCTCAGCTATTTCTATAAAAAATGCGTCAATTTTTTCACCCAATGTGTATCGCGAAGTTTTTGGAAAGTGAGGCAAAAATCCATGCCATAACTTGTATACAGCTGTTAGTTTTTGAATAACAGGCAAAGGGTTCGGGGGGGGGTTAAAAGAATTATAATCATTATGAAAATTCAATTGCGTCATAATTTTGAAGATATTATTAGCGTTAATAATTTATTAGAGGCCTTTAAAGAATTCGTAAAAGGCAAACGTGGTAAGCGCGATGTTCAAGAGTTTTCATTTTATTTGATGGATAACATTTTTGCGCTTAACGCTGAACTTTTGGATTGTACCTATAAACATGGCGGATATAAGGCTTTCAACATCTCTGATCCTAAACCAAGGAGCATTCACAAGGCAAGTGTTAGAGACCGGCTTTTACACCACGCAATTCATAGGATTTTGTATCCATGTTTTGACAAAACATTTATTTCCGATTCTTATTCCTGCAGAGTTAAGAAAGGAACGAATAAGGCATTGAGTAGATTCCGCGAATTTACTTATAAAGTCAGTAGGAACGATACAAGAACCTGCTGGGTTTTAAAATGCGATATCAGAAAATTTTTTACAAGCATTGACCACAAAGTTTTATTAGATATTTTAAACTCATATATTCCGGATAAACAGATTATCCGGCTTTTACAAGAAATTATCGAAAGTTTTTCTGTAAAACCTGGAATTGGCTTACCTCTCGGGAATCTTACTTCGCAACTTTTCGTCAATATTTATATGAACAAGTTTGATCATTTTGTAAAGCACAAACTGAAAGTAAAATATTATATTAGGTATGCCGACGATTTTGTTGTTTTATCTCAAGATAAAAAGTGGCTTGAAAGTTTGACCTTTTTAATCGCGGATTTTCTCAGTGAAAAGTTAAAATTACATTTACATCCTGATAAGCTTTTTATCAAAACTTTGGCATCCGGCGTTGATTTTTTAGGGTGGGTTAGTTTTTCAGATCATCGACTATTAAGAACGGCTACAAAATGGAGAATGATGAAGAGAATTAAAGAATCGCCAATGTCCACGACAATAAATTCTTATTTAGGTTTATTAAAACATGGGAATACTAACATACTTAAAGGTATCATCTATGATAATATAATTAATAAAAAAATTTGACTAATAGTGAAATTTTTGATAAAAAAGATTATCCAATTATATGTCAAAAATCGGAAAAAAATTAATAGAAATCCCAACCGATGTAAATGTGGTGATTGAAGGCAAAACCGTTAAAGCCAAGGGTCCCATGGGCGCATTGGAATTTACTTTACCGCGGGAAATCGGCGCGTCTTTAGAGGGCAACCATCTTGCTATTGTCGTGGCTGTTGACTCTAAAAGAACGCCGGCGTTGTGGGGAACGGCGAGGGCGGTTATTGCCAATATGATCGTTGGCGTCCATAAAGGTTTTGAAAAAAAGCTTGAAATTGAAGGCGTGGGTTATAAAGCCCAAATGCAAGGCCAAGACTTAGTTTTAAATCTGGGGTTTTCCCATCCGGTTGTCTTTAAGGTCCCCGAAGACGTTAAAGTAAGCGTTGAGAAAAATAGCATTGCGGTAAGCGGGCCTTCAATTGAGTTAGTTGGTCAAACTGCCGCCAACATCAGGGCTCTGAAAAAGCCCGAACCATATAAAGGCAAGGGCATTCATTATGCTGGCGAAGTTATAAGGCGAAAAGCCGGAAAGAAAGTTGCCGGAACGACAGGATAGAATTTGAAATACAATGAAAAAAACCAAAAGAGATAAAAGAATAACACGGCATAAGAGAGTGAGAGCCAAAATAAAAGGCACAAAAGAAAGGCCGCGGCTTTCTGTTTTTAAATCCAATTATTATTTTTACGCTCAGCTTATAAACGATAACGAAGGAAAAACGCTCGTTGCCGCTTCAGGTTCTGTAGCTTATGAAGTGGGCAAGTTGATCGCCAAGAAAGCCAAAGAAAAAGGAATTGACAGCGTCGTTTTTGATCGCGGCGGATATAAATTTCATGGCACAATTCTTGAATTAGCCAAAGGAGCGAAAGAATTGGGGTTAAACTTTTAGTAATAAGTAAATTTATTATGGCAGAAAAACAAAAAAATTATAGAACTCGCGGTAAAACCGGTCGTACCGGCGGTTTTAAGAGAGAAAAATCCGAATTTGATCAAAAAGTTTTAGACATCAGAAGGGTTACCCGTGTTGTCGCCGGCGGTAAAAGATTTCGCTTTCGGGCTACTGTTGTTTTGGGCGATCACAAGGGCCGGGTCGGCGTCGGCGTTGATAAGGGCGCTGACACCTCTGCGTCTATTGAAAAAGCGGCGAGGTCGGCAAAGAAAAATTTAATTACGGTTCCGATTAAAAACGGCACAATTTCCCACGAAACAATCGGCAAATTTTCAAGCGCCGTCGTGCTTTTAAAACCGGCTAAAGCCGGAAAAGGCATTGTTGCCGGCGGGCCGGTTAGAATAGTTGTAAGTCTTTCCGGGATCAGTAATATTACCTCAAAAATTCTTGGGACAACTACCAATAAGTTAAATAACGCCAGAGCCACAATAGAAGCGCTTAAGAAGTTGAGATCCTAAACAATTTTATGCAACTCCATCAAATTAAACCTATTCATAAATTAAAGAAAAGAAGAAGAATCGCCCGTGGTGGCAAACGCGGCGGTTATTCCGGCCGCGGCATTAAAGGTCAGAAATCTCGCGCCGGCGCTGGAATTCGGCCGGCTATTCGCGATGTTATGATGCGGCTTCCAAAACAGCGCGGCCGTGCCAAGCATGCTTTCAAAAGTTTATTTGAAAAACCGGCAATTCTGAATTTAGTAGACATTAATAAGCGATTTAAAGAAGGCGAAATTGTCAGTCCTAAGACTTTAAATTTACTGCGAGTAAAAATTCTTGGTAAAGGTGAAATTACTAAAAAGCTTCATTTCCAAAACATATTGTTTTCTAAATCGGCAAGTGAGAAAATTAAGAAAGCGGGAGGAACTATTAAATGATTGAAAAAATAATACAAATTTTTAAAATAAAAGACTTAAGAAACCGCATTCTTTTTGTTTTAGCGCTTCTTGTTGTTTTCCGTCTTATGTCAACTATTCCCGTTCCAGGCGTTGACGTTTTGCGTCTAAAGAGTTTTTTTGAGGGAAATCAGTTTTTCGGCTTGCTCAATATCTTTTCCGGCGGCGCTCTCTCCAATCTTTCAATTGTCATGCTTGGCGTCGGCCCTTATATTACGGCTTCAATTATTATGCAACTTTTAACAATGCTTATCCCAGCTTTTAAAGAATTATATAATGAGGAGGGAGAAATTGGTCGTCAAAAATTCAATCAATACACGCGATATTTAGCCGTTCCTTTAGCCGTTCTTCAAGGTTACGGTCTTTTAGTGCTTTTAAAGAATCAGCAGATTATTGAAAGCGGCAGCGCTCTTACGTTTTTTTCGTCGGTTTTTGTAGTCACAGCCGGTTCAATGTTTTTGATGTGGCTTGGCGAACTTATAACCGAAAAAAATGTCGGAAACGGCATTTCGCTTTTGATTTTTGCCGGTATTGTCGCTAGGTTGCCGGTTGATTTAAAACAGACGTTAGCAACTTTTGATCCATCGCAGATTCCGATTTATCTTGCTTTTATTTTGGTATCAATCGTTGTTATTGCCGGCGTAGTAATAGTTACCGAAGGAGAAAGACCGATCCCGGTAGCTTATGCCAAGAGAGTCCGCGGCAACAGAGTTTATGGCGGCTCTATGGCTCATTTGCCCTTGCGGGTAAATCAGGCCGGCGTTATACCCATTATTTTTGCTCTTTCAATCTTGCTTTTCCCCCAGCTTGTTGCCCAGATTTTATCCGGTTTTAATATTGTTTGGATTAGAGAATCAGCTCGTCTTCTTGTTGGTTTTCTTAATAACCAAGCGATTTACGGCTCGTTTTATTTTATTTTGGTAATTTTATTCACTTATTTTTATACCGCCGTCACTTTTGACCCCGGTCAAATTTCCCAAAATCTTCAAAAACAAGGCGGCTTTATTCCGGGAATACGTCCGGGCAATTCTACCGCCGAATATTTAAAATATATATTAAACCGCGTAGTTTTAATCGGTGCCATCTTTTTGGGATTAATTGCCGTCTTACCTATTTCAGTCCGATATTTTACCGGTATAACAACTTTAACTATCGGCGGTACCGCCCTTTTAATTGTTGTTTCGGTGGTTTTGGAAACTATGAAACAAGTTCGGTCCCAGCTTGTAATGAGAGAATATGACAGCTTTTAATAAATTTTCGGTCATTATTATTTTAGGAAGGCCGGGTTCCGGCAAAGACACCCAAGCAAACCTTTTAGCGAAAAAGTTCGGCTTGGTTCATATCATTTCGAGCAAGATTATTGAAACAGCGCTTGTTAATTCTAAAAAGAACGTTAAATTTGAAGGCATGGAATATAATTTAGAAAAAGAGCGCCGAAATATACATAGCGGCGCTTTAGTTAATTTTAATTTTGTAGCGGCTCTTATAAACAACGAAATTAAAAAAGTGTCGCGACAGGGCAAAGGATTAATTTTAAGCGCTTCTCCAAGAAATCTTGTAGAATTAAAAAAAGAAGTGCCGATTATAGAAAAAATTTACGGAAAAGATAGTGTTTATTTTTTTAATATTGTAATAAGTCCTAAAGAAGTTTATATAAGAAACTTGAAACGTCATCGAAAAGATTTGCCGGAACTAGACACGAAAAAGATTATCAAAAAGCGGCTTGAAGTTTTTAATCGTTATACTTTGCCGGTAATAAAACTTCTAAAAAAACAAAAAAGAATCATTGAAATAAACGGCGAACAAAAGATAATGAAAATTCATTTGGATATTTTGAGAGCTCTAAACAAAACATGGCGATCACCATCAAAAGCAAAGAAGAAATAGAAATTTTAAAACAAGGCGGAAAAATTCTTGCCAGTGTTTTAAAGGAAATTTCAGAAATTGCCAAGCCCGGCGTCAGCACGGGCTTTTTAAATGAGAAGGCCAAAGAATTGGTTTTATCTTATGGCGCCAAGCCGGCGTTTGAAGGATACCGGCCGTCATTTTCAAAAAAACCTTACCCAGCCGCCATTTGTATTTCTCTAAATGAATTGGTGGTTCACGGACTTCCATCGGATAATGTCTTTTTAAAAGAGGGCGACATTTTAAAGTTAGATTTTGGCGTAACGTATGAAAATCTTATCACTGATGCCGCGATTACAATAGGCATTGGTGAAATGACGGAAGAAAAAATAAAACTTATTAATGCTACAAAACGCGCTTTGGAATTAGCGATTGAAGAAATAAAGCCGGGGAATCACATCGGAGACATTGGTTTTGTGATAGAGAAACACATCGAAAGCCAAGGATTTTCAGTGGTGCGGGATTTGGTTGGCCATGGTGTTGGCTACAAAGTTCATGAAGAGCCGAATATTCCTAATTATGGCAAAAGAGGCGAAGGGCCGGTTTTAAAACCAGGCATGGTTTTGGCAATTGAGCCGATAGTTACCATGGGTTCATGGCAAGTGCGTCTTTGTAAAGATGGTTTCGGCTATGAAACGGTTGATGGCTCTTTATCAGCTCATTTTGAGCATACGGTGGCGGTTACGGAAGAAGGAAACGAGGTCTTGACAAAATAACCTGTTTTTGTTATAATGGCAACGTAACGTATAGATCTCCACAACTCACACAGAAAGAGGAGTAACGGCAATGGCGCAGAAGGGGATGACCGCGGTGATGAAGGAGCTCTTCGGGTATCCCCCTGCCGATCCCAGCAAGGCGGGCATGTCGATCGCCGACGTCAAGGCGCTTCCCTACGAGGAGGGCGTCAGGACCGGCGGAATCAAGGGCTTCGCCGTGGAGCTCGGGCGGCTGAGCGGCGACGAGAAGCTGGAGCTCGCCCAGGGCGCCGCGAAGGAGCTCGGCTACACGCAGGAGCAGGTCGACTTCCCCCTCGCGTAGGAAGAAGTCGGCACAGGGGCGGCTCGTCTCACAAGACGAGACCGCCCCCTTTTAACAAATTCAGGAAAAAGCCGAAAGGCAAGGAGTAGCAAATGGCCCAACTAACCATGCAAGAAATCGATCAACTCTCTGATCGCATGCGCGAAGTATGCGATGGTCGGATGACGAAGATCGACGCAATCAAGATCGTTCGGCAAGGATTCGATTTCCAATTGAAGGAGTCGAAGAATTACGTCGACGCGTACTGGCCGGATCGTCTGGTGAACAAGTTCCGCGACGACATGTTGCGGATATCTGGTTTTTCCGGACAGATCGGGGTCAAGGTGTATGAGGATCCAAGCTTCCGGCTGGAGGCGAAGGATCCTACTGCGACTTACGAGGATCTCGTGCGGTTTCTCAATGCCGCATGGGAGAGGATGCACAGAGGGGTCGGTTAACAACCGACCCCATTTCATTTATAATCATAATATGAAAATTCTTGCTATTGATTATGGAAAAAGATGGATTGGGCTGGCGATTTCCGATGATGAACGCCGGATGGCTTTTCCTTACAAAACTTTAATAAATGACAAAAAATTATTTTCTTCTTTTAACGAAATCGTTAAAAAAGAAGATATTTATAAAATAGTTATTGGCTTGCCGTTAAACAAACAAATGAAGCCGACGCAACAAACAACAGAAACAGAAAATTGGGCGCGCGAACTTATTAAAAAAGTTGAAATTCCTATAGATTTTGAAAATGAAATTTTTACAAGCAAAGCGGCAAATAAACTCGGAGCAAAAAATCAACACGCGGCCGCCGCAGCAATTTTTCTTCAAGATTATTTAGACAGACAAAATAGATAGATTTTAAAGCTAATATCTGATAGAATAAGCTGGCAATGTCCAAACATTTATCGATTATCATTCCCGCTTATAATGAAGAGCATCGTATAAAAACCACGCTAGAAGCGGTTTTTAATTATTTTTCGCGGCAGGATTATTCCTGGGAAGCGATTATCGTTTCCGACGGTAGCAAAGACAGAACAGCAGAAGTTGTCATGGAATTTATCAGTAACAAGCTGGAATTTCGTTTAATCGCCAATACGCAAAATCATGGAAAGGGCTATGTGGTAAGGGCTGGAATGCTTGATGCGCAAGGCGATTTCCGGCTTTTTACCGACGCCGATAATTCAACATCAATAGAGCAGATTGACAAATTTTGGCCGTATCTTAATGAGGGCTACGATATTGTCATCGGATCAATTGAAGTTTCGGGCGCCCAAATTAACGAACATGCCCAATGGTATAGGCGTATCATGGGAAAATATTCCAAATATCTGATTAGAATTGTGGCCGGCCTTTGGAGTATTCATGATACGCAAAGAGGTTTTAAATGCTTTACCGCCAAAGCGTCGCATGATATATTTTCTAAGACAAAAATTGACCGTTTCGGTTTTGATATTGAAGTATTGGCGCTCGCGAAGCATCTGGGTTACAAAATAAAAGAAATGCCGGTTGTTTGGAACAATCCCGCGGATTCAAAAGTCACTCTTAAAAGTTATTTTGAAGTGTTAAAAGATTTGTTCAAAATCAGATTTTATCTTTGGTTTAATGTCTACAAAATCAAAAAAATCTAAAAAGGAAATGCCGGAGTTGCGCCAAGATCTTGTTTCCGGCGACTGGATACTTCTTGCTTCGGAAAGGGCGCACCGCCCCGAGTTGGTTGCTCAAAAAAAAGAAGAGCGCCGGCCGCCAAAAGGCGAGTGCCCTTTTGATGATCCCCAAAAATTCGGCAACAAGCCGCCGGTTTTAGTTTACCAAAATAAAAAAGGCACCGATTGGTTTTTGCAGGTAATACCCAATAAATATCCGGCGGTTGAGCCCGGCAGTTGCGGTCCCGCCAAAAAAACCGGACTTTATAGGTTGCATGAAGGCCGAGGCGCCCATGAAGTGATTATTCTTCGCGATCATAATAAACATATTAGCGAATACGAAAAAGAAGATTTAAAATTATTGCTTAGCGCTTATCAAGATCGGTATAAATCTCTTATTAATGATAAGTGCGTTGAATATATTTCTATTTTTCACAACTATGGCAAAGAGGCCGGCGCCTCTGTTTCTCATCCTCATTCCCAAATTTTGGCTTTGCCGATTGTGCCGCCGGATGTTTCGCGAAGTGTCCGCGGCTCGCGCGATTTTTTTCACGAGCATCATAAATGTGTCCACTGCCTTATGATTGAGTACGAGTTAAAAAACAAAAAGCGGATAGTTTTTGAAAATAAAAGCGCTGTTGTTTTGGCTCCTTACGTCTCGCATTCCAATTTTGAACTACGAATTTTTCCTAAAAAACATGCGGCTTTTTTTGAGCGCGTTAACGAGAGCGGCGGAGAACTTTTAGATATGGCCCAAGCGCTCCACGCGGCACTTGCCAAAATTTATAAAAATCTTAAAAATCCATCATTTAATTTTTTTCTTCACACAGCGCCCGCTATTAAAAATTTAGATTACAGCCATTACCATTGGCACTTTGAAATCCTGCCGAAAACCTCGATTTTTGGAGGTTTTGATATTGGTACCGGGATTGATATTATTACGGTGGCGCCGGAAACAGCCGCTCAAATCCTTAGAAAATAATGTTTAATTATTTATTAACTTTTTTAGCGGCCACCATCCCCATAATTGAACTTCGGGGCGCAATTCCTCTGGCGATTTTTAAATTTGGCTTTAGTCCGGCGAAAGCCTTAGCCGTATCAGTTTTAGGAAGCATTTTTCCGGTAATTTTTATTTTGATTTTTATGGACTGGTTTTCCCGGTTTTTAATGGCGAAATTTAATTTTTTTAATAAATTTTTTAATTGGCTTTTTGAATATACGCGCAACAAGCATGCTAAAAAATTCAACTACTGGGGCAACTTAGCGCTCGTTATAATAGCAGCACTGCCAATGCCGATAGCGGGAGGCGCATGGACGGCATCTCTTGTGGCTTTTGTTTTCGGTATAAACAAAAAGCACGCCTTTATGTCTATAGTAGTTGGTACTATCATCGCCGGCCTTATCATTACCGTAATTGTAATTTCTGGCGAAAGCTTATTACATTTTATTTTAAAATTTAAAAACTAATGAACATCAGCAGAAAAATTATTATCGCTAATTGGAAGATGAACCCTTCTTCTCAAGAAGAAGCCATTCGATTGGTTAAGGGTATTTTAGCGCAAGCATTACCCGAAGGCGTCGAAATTGTAGTTGCCCCGCCTTTTATATATCTTGACATGGTAAAAAAATTAATCGGAAAAGAAATTAAGCTTTGCGCCCAAAATCTTGCTTGGGCCGAGCGTGGCGCCTACACCGGCGAAATTTCGGGATTAATGCTTAAAAATCTCGGCTGCGAGTACGTAATTGTAGGACATTCAGAAAGGCGGTACAAAATCGGCGAGACCGACGAAATAATTAATGCGAAATTGAAAGCCGCTTTCAGCGCCGGATTAAAACCGGTTTTGGCTGTCGGAGAAAAAGAACAGGGCGACGATATAATCAAGATACTTTCTAATCAGCTGAAAAACGCCTTAAATGGAATTGAGGCGGGAGATCTCGGCCGCTTAATTATTGCCTATGAGCCAGTTTGGGCGATTGGAACCGGTACGGCTGACACTCCGGATCACGCGCTTTCCTGCGCGCTTTTAATAAGAAAAATTATTGCCGGTATGTACAGTTCCGATTGGGCAAGCGATCTTCCTGTGCTTTATGGCGGATCGGTTACGGCGGAAAACGCCCATGAATACATCGGTCAGAGCGGCGTTAATGGTGCGCTGATCGGGGGCGCTTCTTTAGAACTTGATAATTTTTTAAAAATAATTAAATCAGCGCAAGCCAATGGGTAGAATCATTTTTTACGCGAGTTTAATAATCACAGTATTTTTTTTGATCTTTATTTTTATTTTTTGGTGGCAGATAAGAATACCACTTAACTCTTCTGGCGAAACAATTATTTTTAAAGTTTTAAAAGGAGATTCGGCCAAAACTATAGCAGAAAATCTTAAAAAAGCCGAGCTTATTAAAAGTCCTTTCACTTTCCGGCTTTATGTTTTTTTATCTCTTGGCCAATATGACTTAAAACCTGGTGAATATGAGCTTTCGCCCAAGATGTCAATTAGAGACGTTGCCGATACTTTGGTTTTAGGGGGCGTTAATGAAGTTTTATTAACTATCCCCGAAGGTTTCAATTTAAAACAAATTGAGCAGCGGCTTGTAGCGGCAAAACTTGCTAAGCCAGGCGAGATTGTAAATTACAAATTTAGAGAAAAAATTCCGCCAATACTTTCCGGTAAATCAAAGTCCGCACCTTTAGAGGGCTATCTCTTTCCTGATACTTACCGTTTTTTCAAAGACGCTTCACTGTCTGATGTCGTAAGTAAAATGGTTGCTAATTTAGATTCTAAACTTACACCGGATTTAAAAACTGCCATGGTTGATTCCGGTCGCGGCATTTATGAAATTCTCACCATGGCTTCGCTTATTGAAAAAGAAGTGAAAAGCGATGCCGACCGGGAAATTGTTTCGGGAATATTATGGAAGCGGCTTAAAGCCGGTATTCCTATGCAGGTTGATGCCACTCTTATTTATATTACAGGCCGGCGCGAGATACATGAATCCGACAAAAAGATTAATTCTCCGTATAATACCTACTTTTATAGGGGGTTGCCTAAGGGGCCGATTGCGAGCCCAGGATTGAGCGCCATTCGGGCCGCCGTTTTTCCAAAAACCAGCCCCTATCTTTATTATCTTTCAGCCAAAGACGGCAAGACAATTTTTTCAAAAACACTCGAGGAACACAACCGAAATAAAGCGATTTATTTAAAGTAGGTATTTATTTTCTTAAAACCAAGTTTGTACCCCATAAGTTATGGCTTTTATAGACCATATTTTAATGTATTAGACAAGCTATTGACTTTTTAATATAGATATGTTATCATATAAGTAGAATTTTGTGGCACATGTTCCCCGTAAGTCCTGACCATAAGGCAGGCACAGGGGAGAAGAGAGGCGCACATGAAACAGACGACCGCCTACTGCATCCTCGTGCTGGTCTCGTTCGCGTTCGTCCTGGTCGGACACTCCATTTTCCTCTCGTTCGATGCAGGGGCCTGGCGTATCGCGTCGCTCCCGTCCAGCCCCGATGCGGTCCTCGATGTAGTCATCCACGCCGTCATGATCGGGCTCGTCGCCTTCCTCGCTGCTCAGCTCCGGTATCGGTTGAATTTCGGAGTGGTGAGCACGTTTCTGGTAATTGCGACCACCGGTGCGATGGTGATGTTCGTTGCATACGGCGCGTTGGTGGGTTACCTCTTCACGCACGGCGAGTACGCCTTCAAAACGTTCGCTGAGGCGTGGGGGTTCTACACCGGCGAGGCGCTGGTCCGATCCTGGGTGATCATGCATATCACGGTCGCGGTACTCGCGAGCTTAGCCGGTCTACTCATAGGTCGACACCTGATGAACGCAGGTACGCCGACCTCGACCGCGCCGAGAGTTCTCAGGGCGAAGGTCATCGAGGATGGCATGTACGAGGATGGCATGTACGACTAGCCTCCCACGGCGTGCTAGCGCCAGAACAACTTCTAATCACAGAGCACCTAGCAGTGCTCTGTTTCTCTTTCTCAAAGAATTTGCCGCCAGAGATGAAAATAATTTATAATCTTCTTTTTTTACTTTGTATCATAACTTCCCTATAGGGAGCTTATGATTACTAAGAAGATTATGATACAATTTGAGTTATAATTTATCTATTGAAATATGTTGCGAGGCAAGTCATTAACCAGAGAAATTTTATTTATAGCCGCTGCCGGACCAATTTTGCTTTCTTCATTATTTGTGCCAAACGCAGTCCAGATTTTAAAACCATTCGTTAAATGGCGAAAGAATTGGGATAAAATTGATCGCCGTCTTATTCATAATGCGATAAAACGATTAAATCAGAAGAGATTTATTGAATTAGTGGATAAAACTGGCGAGCTTTATATAAAAATCACCGAGAATGGCAAGAAATTGACAAGAAATTTTGATTATGATGATTTAAAATTGCCAAAATTAAAAAAATGGGATAAAAAATGGCGATTGGTTATTTTTGATATTCCGGAAAAGAAAAATAAAGAACGACATGCTCTTTCCGTAAAACTAAAAGATTTAGGTTTTTATCCTATACAGGAAAGTAATTATATTTATCCTTATGATTGCCGAGATGAAATAGATTTCATCTGTGAATTTTTATCAATCAACCGTTATGTCAATTATTGTTTGGTTGAATCCTTGGATAAAAGAGAAGGGGATTTACGCCAGTTTTTCAACCTTTCACTCTCGTAAACTTTTTATCGTATTATCATATGTGATGGTTAAGAACTCCTCATGTATCATAAGTTTCCTATAGGTAAGTTATGATACAGAAACTTCTTAAGTAGATCTTAAATAGATAAGGTAGATAAAAAAAATTTTTAACAAAGACGAAAATGGGTGGTCAAAAACGCTAAATCCTGCTATATTTATAGCAGGTTTTGGAGTTTAAACTCGCAATTTTATGATAAAAAATAATTTAAATAAAAACAAGGCGAAGGAAAGAATTGAAAAGCTGAAAAAGGCGATTAACCGTTATCGCTATTCCCGGCTGGTTTTGAATAAAGAATTGATTTCTCCTGAAGCCGAAGATACCCTCAAAAAAGAGCTTTTTGATTTGGAGCAAAAGTTTCCGGAATTAATCACGCCAGATTCACCGACCCAAAGAGTCGGCGGGCGTGCGCTAAAAAAATTTCCTAAGGTTCGCCATTCAACGCGGATGCTTTCGTTTAACGACGCGTTTTCAGAGGAAGATATGGATAATTGGCTTATGAGAAACCTGAAGCTTTTGCCAAACGGCGTAAAACCAGATTTTTATTGTGAACTTAAAATAGACGGCTTAGCTGTCAGCATGATTTATGAAAATGGTATTTTGAAAACCGGCGCGACAAGAGGAAACGGCGTTATTGGCGAGGACGTAACTTCAAATATTAAAACCGTAGAGGCCGTGCCTTTAAAGCTTCTTGATAAAGAAGAGGTTTTTAAAAATCTTGAGAAACAAAAGCTTCATCATATTATCAATCGTTTAAAAAAAGCGTGGCCGAAAACTATTGAGGCAAGGGGTGAGGTTTTTATAAACAAAAAAGATTTTGAGGCATTAAACAGAGAACAAAAGAAAAAAGGTCTCGCACCTTATGCCAATCCGCGAAATGTTGCGGCCGGCTCGGTACGTCAGCTGGATCCAAAAATTACCGCTTTACGTCGCTTAGATTCTTTTGCTTACTCTCTTAAAACCGATTTGGGCCAAATTACCCATGAAGAAGAGCATCTTATACTTCATTCATTAGGTTTTAAGACCAATCATAATAATAAACACGTTAAAAAAATTGATGAAATTTTTGAATTCCGTAACTACTGGGAAAAACATCGTGAAAAACTTGCCTTTGAAATAGATGGGATTGTGGTAATAGTTAATTCGCAAGAGTATTTCAAGCGGCTAGGTATTGTCGGAAAAACACCGCGCGGCGCTATTGCTTATAAATTTGCTCCCAAAGAATCGGAAACGGTTGTTGAAAATATTATTGTACAAATAGGTCGGACAGGAGTCTTAACGCCGGTAGCAATTTTAAAACCGGTTCAAATCGGCGGCGTTACGGTAAGCCGGGCGACACTTCACAATGAGGACGAAATCAAGCGTTTGGAAGTTAAAATTGGCGATACGGTAATTGTTGGCCGTGCCGGAGATGTTATTCCTGATATCAGAAAAGTCTTAAGAGAATTGCGTACCGGTAGAGAAAAAGAGTTTCATTTCCCTAAAATTTTTTGCGGCCAGAAAGTTGTAAGAGTGCCGGGCGAAGCGGCCCATAAAATCATCAGTCCCGAAAAGTGCGAATTGGTAAATCGCCGTCGGCTTTATCATTTTGTTTCCAAAGCGGCTTTTGATATGGAAGGTGTGGGACCAAAAGTTATTGATGCTCTTTTGGATAACAATTTGATTTCTGATGCAGCCGACCTATTTTTTCTTAAAGCCGGTGACCTGCTTCCGCTTGAAAGGTTTGCTGAAAAATCGGCAGAAAATACGATTGAGGCTATTGAAAAAAGTAAAACCGTTGATTTATATAAATTTATTTTCGCCTTAGGCATAGAACATGTCGGCGAGGAAACGGCAATTGACATTGGTAAAAAAATGGCGAGCCGCAATGCAGTAAACAGACCGCGGGATATTATTGGTGTCGTATCAAAAATTAATCTTGATGACTGGCAGAAAATTTCCAACATCGGGCCGGCTATAGGAGAAAGTATTTTTAAATATTTTAACGATAAAAATCAGATTACGTTTTTGAAAAAATTAGACGTTGCTGGTATTAAAATTCTTTCACCGAAAATTATGGCGGTGGCGCAAAAATTAAAAGGCAAAGTTTTTGTCTTGACCGGTGGGCTTCAAACCTTGACGCGAGATGAGGCCAAGGACAGAATAAGGGCGTTGGGCGGCGATATGTCTTCTTCGGTTAGTAAGGAAACAGATTATGTAATTGCCGGCTCTGAACCGGGAGAAAAATATGATAAAGCGAAAAAACTTGGAATAAAAATAATAAATGAAGAAGAGTTTCTGAATTTAATAAAATAATTCCTGAATATTAAAAACGCTTGACAAATCCTATCTATTTAGTATATAATATTTCTCATATATACATTGTTCTTTAAAGGCTACTACACCGAAAGGGGGTGAAAAAACCATGAACATTATGGCAGTGCTGGAGCTAGTCCTTGTTGCGCTGGTGGTTCTAGTCGGCGTAACCCAGCTGGTGGTGCCTCTCTGGCGGGGAACGCCGCTTTTCCCCTTTGGCCGGCGCGAACGTCGGCTGGAGGTGGATCTGGCGGAAGCCCGCGAAGAGGTCGTGGAAGCCAAGCTAGAGCAGGAGATCGGCAGGGAGCACGAAACGGCAGAGCGGCTGCGGAAGTCGCCTGACAACAACTAGTCCTATCAACAACTCAACAACCCCCAACCAAGCTAAGGAGGCAGTAACATGACTTCCCAGGGTCCGAGTTTGCGGAAGGTGTTCGCTCTCGGTGTCGTCGTGGTCTTGCTGGTCGTCGCAGGGCTCACGAGCTTCTCGCTCTTCGAATATCTCGACTCGAGCCAGGTGATGGTCATCCAGTACCCGAGCGGCAAGCTCAAGGTCGCGACCCAGCCGGGCATCTACGGCCAGTGGTTCGGCTCGGTGACCAAGTACAAGAAGCGGGACCAGTTTTGGTTCTCCGCCTCAACCGACCAAGGAAAGAAAACGGACGAGTCCATCAAGATCAGGTTCAACGACGGCGGCCACGCCATGATCTCGGGCTCTATTGCTTGGGAGATGCCGGCGGACGAGACGAACTTGGTCTCCCTGCACATGAAGTACCGGGGACATCATGCCGTCGAGCAACAGCTCGTTCGGACGGTCCTGGAAAAGTCCGTCTACATGACCGGTCCGCTGATGTCGTCGGCGGAGTCCTACGCCGCGAGGCGTAACGAGCTCCTGAACCTCATCGACGATCAGATCGTCCATGGCGTCTTCAAGACCGAGGCGATCCAGGAGAGGTTCAAGGACACTATGACTGGTATCGACAAGACGGTCACGGTGGTCCATCTCATCAAGGGCCCCGACGGGAAGTATCTCCGGCAGGACTCCAGTCCTCTAGAGGAGTTCGGCCTCAAGACCTTCAACCTCGCCATCAACCAGGTCGCCTACGACGAGACCGTCGAGAAGCAGATCCAGCAGCAGCAGGGGGCGATCATGCAGGTCCAGACCGCTATCGCCGGCGCCAAGGAAGCCGAGCAGCGAGCTATAACCGTGGAAAAGAACGGTCAGGCCAATGCTGCCGAGGCCAAGTGGAAACAGGAGGTCATCAAGGCCCAGTTCGTCACCGAGGCTCAGCAGAAACTCGAGGTTGCTAGGCTAGCCACACAAGAAGCCGAACAATACAAGCGAGCGGAAATTCTGCGCGGCGAGGGTGAAGGCGAGCGCAAGCGCCTCATCATGGCAGCCGACGGAGCGCTCGAGAAGAAGCTTGCGGCCTGGCTCGAGTCCCAAAAGTCTTGGGCCAACGCCTATTCCAAGGCTCAGCAGCCAATCGTGCCAGGGGTCGTCATGGGCAATGGAGTCGGTTCCGCGGTAGCGGGTTCTGGCCTTCAGCAGTTCATGGAGATCCTGGCCGCCAAGGCTGCCAAGGACCTTGGCATCGACATGGGCGTAAGCGGCACCGAAAAAACCAGAGGGAGCACCAAGTAGCCTGCTCTCTAAACCCCCAAGGGCGTACGAGGAATCGCGCAAGCGATCTCGTACGCCTTCTTTTTTTAAATAAAATCAGAGACAAATTATTAAATACATATTATAATACTGTATAATATAAAAACCCTTAAAAAAGTAAAGTGTTAACTAAAAAAGAAGTTGAAAAAATTGCGGAATTGGCTCGCTTGGGGATAAGCGAAGAAGAAAAAGGTAAATTTGCCGAAGATTTGTCTTTAGTTTTGGGTTATGTCAATAAACTATCGGAAGTAAATGTTGAAAAAGTTGAACCAATGACTGGCGGCACAATCTTAGAAAGCGTTATTAGAAAAGATGATGAATCAAAAGATATCGCTGATGACGAAATGAAAGCCGATATTCTTAACGCCGCGCCCGACAAAGAAAACGGCTACTTTAAAGTCCCGTCAATTTTAAAGTAGTATTTTATTTGATAATGTGAAGAATATAGAAAGTTTCACAGAGCGTAAAAAGAAGAACCAGCTAAATAAGCTGGTTTGAGAAAAGATGATGTTATTTTGATAGTAGCCGGACGGTAACACCGCGCAAGAGCAACCTCAAGCTCTCTCGAACTTTACGTGATCTCTGGGGAGTAATTGGTAGCGACGGATATTTTCCTTCATAGCCCTGGTAGAGTCTCTCATCCGAATTACGCATTATAACCTCCTTCTTAGCTTGGGTTTATTGAAAATAGTAGCAAAGCAATGTTGCATAGTCAAGAAATATAAAAAGTATCATGGGCATGAATATATTGATTTTATCATTTTTATATAGTAATATGAGCATATAAATTTATGAAACAACAATTTACGGCAATATATAAAAAACAAGGAAAATGGTATCTGGGATGGATTGAAGAAATTCCCGGTGTAAATACTCAAGGAAAAAATTTAATAGAGGTCAAAGATAATCTTAAAGACGCTCTAACGCTTATTTTGGAAGCCAATCGGGATCTTAATAAAACTCTTGGCAATCGGGTAATTCGTGAATCGATCACTCTTTCTCGTTGATGAAGAGAGAGTATCTTAAAAAGCATCTTTTAAAAGAAGGCTGTGTTTTAATCAGAGAAGGCGCTAAGCACAGCGTCTTCTTTAATTCTTTAAGTAAAAGATTTTCTACTTTACCACGCCATAACGAAATTAATAATTTTTTAGCAAAGAAAATTTGCAGAGATCTGGGGATTAAGGAAGTTAGAAATAAATATTAAAAGTGTCATAATGTAGTAACAGATGAATCTAAAAGAACTTACAATCAAACAAGCTCATGAACTTCTGCAAAAGCGAGAGATAAGTTCGGTTGAATTGACTGGGAAATTTTTTAAAAATATCAAAGAAAAAGATAAAGACATTCATGCGTTTCTATCTTTAATAGAGGAGGAAGCGATGGAACAGGCAAAAAAAGTTGACGCAAGAATTTCAAAAGGCGAACCGATTGAAATGCTGGCCGGGATCCCGTCGGCGATAAAAGATAATATTTTAATTCGTGGCAGTAAAACAACCGCGGCTTCAAAAATTCTTGAAAATTATATAGCACCGTACGATGCAACAGTTATTAAAAAATTGAAGGAAGAAGAAGCGGTTTTTATTGGCAAAACAAATCTTGATGAATTTGCCATGGGTTCATCAACAGAAAACTCTGGTTTTATGCCAACTAAAAATCCGGTTGATTTAGAAAGAGTCCCCGGCGGTTCTTCGGGCGGTTCGGCGGCAGCAGTTAAAGCCGGTTTTTGTGTTTATGCCTTAGGTTCGGATACTGGCGGCTCAATTCGCCAACCGGCCAGTTTTTGCGGCGTTGTCGGTTTCAAGCCGACTTATGGCGTGGTTTCACGACACGGCTTAATTGCCCTAGCTTCTTCGCTTGACCAGATTGGACCAATTACTAAAAATGTTGAAGACGCTGCGTTAGTTTTTGAGGCGATACGCGGCGGTGACGAATTGGATTCTACGAGTGTTCACCGCGACTACGAGGATTTTACAAAACCATTAGACATTGAAGAATTAAAAATCGGGGTGCCGCGCGAATATTTTACCCATGGTTTAGATAAAGAGATTGAAAAAAATATAAAAAATGTTATTTCAAAACTAGAAAAAGAAGGCGCAAAAATAGAAGAAGTTTCTTTGCCTTACAGTGATTTTGCGCTGGCTACTTATTATATTATTATGCCGGCGGAGGCCTCGGCGAATTTAGCAAGATATGATGGCATGAAATATGGACACTCAACTCTAGAGACAAGTCTTTTGGATAAATATTTAAAAAGTCGAGGGGAAGGATTTGGTGCAGAAGTAAGAAGAAGAATTATGCTTGGAACCTACATATTATCTCATGGTTATTATGAAGCTTATTATAAAAGAGCCCAAAAAGTGAGGCGGCTTATTAAAAACGAATTTGACCATGTTTTTAATCCGTCAGCTGACGGAGTTGATATTGTTTTAACGCCCACCTCGCCTACAACCGCTTTCAAATTCGGGGAAAAAACCCAAGATCCATTATCCATGTATTTAGCTGATATCTATACCGTTTCGGTAAATTTGGCTGGAATTCCGGCAATTTCACTGCCTTCAGGAGAAATAAATGGCCTTCCCGTCGGCCTTCAGCTTATCGGGAAAAATTTTGAAGATATAAAATTGCTTAAAATCGCTAAACTTGTTGAAACTATAATTAACGAAAAATCTCATGATTGATCAGATTATATTCATCATAAATTATTTAGAGTCGTATATTGTTTGGATTAGCAACACATCTATCATCTCTAATTTAAAGGTGATTGGAGGCCTTTTGTCCCTAACTTTTATCGGTCTTATTGTACTTTTGGTTATAAAACTTCAAATTATAGACGGATGGTTTAAAACGGCCGGCAGTTTTTTACTTACCCATGCTTTTCCCAAAAGGCATTTAAATAAATCATGGCAGAAAATTTTAACCCGTCTTTCAAAAAATGACGAGGCCAATTTGCGGCTGGCTTTAATTGAAGCTGATAATATATTTGATGATTTATTAAAGCAAATGCGTCTTCCCGGCGAATCAATGGCCGATCGGTTAAAATATATTGATTCTTCGCAGGTTTCCAATATTGATGAAATTTGGCGCGCCCATAAACTAAGAAATGTCATCGTTCACAATTCCGATTATCCAGTCACCAGAAATGAAATGGAATTCGGAGTCGGCGCTTATCAAAAAGCCCTAAAAGAGCTTGAGTTTATTGACTGAAAAACGGCCGTTATTCGGTCGTTTTTCATTTTTTGTGGTTGCGGGGGTGGGATTTGAACCCACGACCTCAAGGTTATGCGTACCACTTCGACTTTCGCCGCTCCGCAATAAGCGGATTTGTGGTCTGGACTTTCTCTTCGCCCTCGGTAAAACCGTGGGGCGTCTGCCGTAAAGTCTCTACACCTTATCGCCAAAAGCGATCTTGGCTCGGGATTGCCCATTTAGGGGTTCCCCGAATTTGACAGATTATCACGCGCGAGTTTCCTTGCGCGTAGCCCATTGCGAAATTAAATCCCAAGCGTTGCGATAATTTGCCGATCGAGGTTTCCTTTGACGCTTTTTCTCTTCGACAAAATGGATAGTACTGCCGTAGACTGTGAATATCTCAAATGGGAAAATATAGAACATATTCATTCCATCGAGATAAACTGCAGCGAAATCGAAATCAGATGCCTTGTCCAATTCGCGCCCCTTGCGGGGTGTATTCGTTTTAGTGCGCCGATTGTCAACAACAAAATTTCCCGATTTTT
>OBEQ011750936.1_pt1 | contig 34619 bp, 37 predicted proteins | sample 1670901 | NCBI WGS metagenome assembly OBEQ01 (sample SAMEA104232315, study PRJEB22302) | groundwater metagenome | biome: forest; feature: aquifer; material: groundwater | place: USA | collected 2011-08-07 | depth 5.4 m | reverse complement strand
CAAAAAAAGAGAAAAAAGACAGTGACGATCATGCGTTGGACCGACGAGCAGTTGGCCCAACTACATTGTTAAGGTAATGCTCCTCTATTATGGCAAATACAGCGATTTTGTCAAGACAGAGCGTGCTTAGGGGTCTTTACAACTCTACCGTAGCGTGCCATAACGGTACTAGGGTTAAATAATAATAAAAAGGAGTATCGAATGATGCTACCAGAAGTAACGGTTAATTACGGGGCTGTAGTGACTGCTACAGTGGCTTGTATGGTTCTTGGGTATGTGTGGTACCATGAGGCAGTGTTTGGGACCATGTGGATGCACTTGCTTGGGAAGAAGAAAGATGAGTTGGGCAAGCCAGGCCCAGCTATGGTGATAATGCTCATTGCGGCCTTTGTGCTGTCATATGTGATGGCTCACTTTGTGCGCTACACCGGAGCTACTGATGTGACTACCGGCTTAGAAACCGGCTTTTGGATTTGGCTCGGCTTTGTAGCCACCACCGGAGTTGGCAAAATTGCCTTCTCGGGCGCCCCATGGAAGCTGTTTTGGATAGATTATGGATATCATTTAGTACAGTTTATGCTGATTGGAGCAATTCTAGCTTCTTGGAAATAATTTTTTTGGTAATTAAAACCAAGAATGGGGCGCCGAGTTCGGCGCCCCATTTAGTGTATAAGATTGATATTAATCCCCCCAACTTAAATCTTGTTGTGGTGCTGGAGCTGCACCAATCAAAACGTTTTCTGCAAACCTGCCGAAGCCCGTTTCGTTAAGTACGAAATTGACCAGAACGCCTTCTCGAATGCTGCTCCTTTCTATATCAATACCCCAGAACAAGAGTTCATAGGGCCCGTCATGATCAAGAGTTGTTAGAACACCAACTCCTCGTTTACTGATTGACTGAACAATTCCTTGGTTTCTCATGGTTTCTTTCTGTAATCCCTTCCCGGGGTGAATAGTACTTCGTATCCTCCCATCAAAGATAAAGCACTACCACCCCGGGCGGCCGAAGGAAGAGCAGCCGCGTACCCACCTTCGGAAGTTGATGATTATTGTAGCCGCCGATCACGATATAGGTACGTATTCAGGATCGAACTCCTTCTCGATATTGCGAAAATCAAGATCTAAAATGACCAAGCGGCATCCAGGATCTTTGTTGATCACATGGCGTGGTGCAATAACATAAACCGCCTTTGCCTCGAGGTGATGAAGCTGACTGCCTGAGGCCTTGACCAAGAGGAACTTGACTCGAGCTCCGACGGCAAGCCTTTTTCGACTATTTTGGTGCACATTGTCGCGAACAAAGAATACCTCATCAGAACCCATGAGGATAAATCCGCTGCCTGTAGCTTGATCGAATTTTGTAATAAAGCCGCGGTACATCTGACCTGGCTCGGGTTGGCCGGAACAAAATATCACTTGGCCATCATGCCTAATTCGAGTAGCACGCCGCCACTTATCAGTAGGAGGAAGGCCACCGGTTGGGCTCAAAGATTGTCTAGACATAGCACTCTCCTCGCAATTAGAAATTTCCGTTCCAACGGACAATGGTAGCAAATTTTTCAGGAACGGGATCTTATGATATCATAATATCATTTTTTGTCAACGGTCAAGTGGCCGTTGACGAGCGAGATCAAAATAGATACGGTTTAATTACCTATGCAAAGAGTATCTCAAATTTGTGTATCAGTGCTGTGGTTAGCCATGGTAATCTATCCGGTCAGTGTGGTACTGCACACCGTGAGCGGGGGAATATGGGGGCAGCTTACCTCCACCACTCAGCTGGTTGTAGGAACGCGTGTGCTTGGGGTGACTATTTTTACCTTGGTAGTGCAGCAAATTCTAACGCAGGAATATCGGCCATTTTTTAATCGAGTATTTGGGCCATATTTTACCAAACGCTATCACATTGTGGTTGGCACCAGCACCCTGCTTTTGGCTTGTTTTCACCCGTTGCTCTACTATATTTCACTCGTGATGTCTGGGGTAGGTTTATCTGAGATTTTACTCGGAGCTAATTACCAGTATCCACTCAGACTATTTTATTTGCTTGGACCGACCGCCATCACCATATTGTTTGCCACCGCTCTTTCTGGGCTGCTCCGCAACTGGGAACCATTGAAGAAGTATTGGTACATTATTCACAAGTTAAACTATGTGCTGTTTGTAGTGGCGTTCTTTCACAGCTGGAACATGGGTGAAGATGTAGGAGCAATAGTTTCACTGCGAATTTTGTGGATACTATACGCGGTGGTGCTAGTGGTAGGGTTTGGCTATAAATTTTGGCTGCGACCGTACCTAATTAGAAAGGACTCCGCAAGCACAGAACAAGGCCAGATTCCGGATCATGGGCATGTAGTTGCTCCCCTTGGTCGCAACCATCAAGTCCGGAATGACCTGAGGAAGGGTATTGACTTATGAGAAAACATTTGGTATGATAGTACAGTAATAGCATACGTACTCACATTTTATGACACACAAAATGCACATGTTTCTTTTTGTACTAAAGGCCTAAATAGTGACCGAAGGTTCTGTTATCGATACTAGTAGTTTAGATGCAATCGCTAGCCAAATCTGCGATCACTGTTGCTGTAAATTAGGAGCTACCCGAACTAAAGGGGTACCGGGTGAGGGCAACCCACATGCCCAAGTGCTGTTTGTGGGAGAAGCTCCTGGGTACAATGAAGATCAACAAGGTCGCCCATTTGTGGGCAATGCCGGCCAGTTTTTGAACGAAATGCTTGAAAGCATTGGGCTATCTCGAAAAACCGTATTTATTACTAACATTGTAAAATGCAGACCACCGAACAATCGTGACCCAGAGGAAGAGGAAAAAGAGGCCTGCCGGCCCTATTTAGAAGCACAAATTACCTTGATTAATCCAAAACTTGTGGTATGTCTGGGACGGCACTCTATGCAGTATTTTTTGCCAGGGTTCAAGATTTCTCAAGTTCATGGGCAGGCAAAATCACGAGCTGGGAGGGCGGTTTTGCCGCTGTACCATCCGGCTGCAGCTTTGCATAACGATGGATTACGCCAAACTCTGATGGATGATTTCAAAAAAATACCAGCAGTGCTGGCCAAAATTGATCAACTAGCTGAGCAGCACAATGTAGATCAATCTGATCCACAACCACAGCAATTATCATTATTATAATGTCCATATATTTATTAAGAGCTCTCAAGCTCAACATTAGGCAACACAGCTTCTAGCTGTATTAAAGAAAGGAATACTACCGTGGTAGATTCACCATCCGAGGATAATCGGACAAACTCATCGGCTTCTACAGAAGGGGCCACTAATTCATCTCATCCTGTTACAGGAGGGGTTACTTCGCCGCATTTAAGTGGTGGGGGAGGTAAGCCACCAGAGGTACCAGTAGCGCGAGTTAATCATAATAATCATCAACCGATCTCTGAGTATCGTCCCTCTGTTAGTGCCCGGCCAGCTGGAGCTTCTGCTCCAACTCGAGCAACCGCTGCTGATGGGGCTCTTACTCCAGGGGAGAAAAAACCGTATCCACGGCGTAATAACAATAATCGATCTCGTTCCTCTCGCCGTCCCCAAAAGACCATCAGTGATTTTTTTGAAGGTAAGGCCCAAATACGCATCAACGAGTCAGCTCCAAACCACCCTAAGTCTCCAGAGACTGATAAACTGCGACTGAGGGTTATTCCGCTTGGTGGGGTAGAAGAAATCGGCAAAAACATGACCGTGTTTGAATATGGTCAAGATATTTTTATTGTCGATATGGGATTTATGTTCCCAGATGAAGCCATGCTCGGTATTGATTATGTTATTCCTGATGTTAGCTACTTAGAAGATAAGAAAGATCGAATACGAGGGGTAGTGATTACTCACGGGCATTTGGATCATACTGGAGCTATTCCTTATTTGATTGGTAAGGTAGGGTTTCCTCCTATTTACACCTCTCCACTAACTGCCAAGCTGGTAGAAAAGCGATTGGAAGAGTTTGGATTACTGGGGAAAGTACCAGTAAATGTAGTACAAATTGCTAAAGATGTACTGCAATTTGGAGTGTTTCGAGTAGAGACATTCCGTTTGGCTCACTCAATTCCTGATGCTATGGGACTGGCTATTTATACCCCAGAAGGCATGTTAATGTACTGTACTGACTGGAAATTAGACCACACCCCAGCCGACGGGCGCCCAACTGACTTGCGCCGAATTGCTCAACTTTCGGCCGAGCAGCCATTAGCACTCTTTTCAGAATCAACGAACATTGACAAGCAGGGGCACTCTATCTCTGAAAAAGAAATTGAGAAAAACCTGATTGATATTTTCGAAAATCATACTTCTGGGCGTATTATCACGGCCATGTTTGCCTCGCTTATTTCCCGTATTCAGCAAATTCTTAATGCTTCTCATAAAACTGGACGGAAAGTGGCGCTGGTAGGACGGAGCATGATAGCTAACGTAGAGGCTGCAGTTTCTATTGAAGCCATTAAATTGCCACCAGATACCCTAATTGACATTCGAGATATTGGCAAATACCCAGATGAAAAAGTATGTATTATCTCTACTGGAGCTCAAGGTGAAGAGATGTCGGGATTGTACCGTATTTCTACCGGTGAGCATCGCCAGATTCGCATTAAAAAAGGTGATGTAGTTGTTTTGGCCGCTTCACCGATTCCGGGAAATGAAAAGTCAGTTTCTTCGGTGATGGATAATCTGCTTCGGCAGGGAGCTAAGGTTATTTATAACAAGACCATTGATATTTATAGCTCAGGGCACGCGTACCAAGAAGATTTGAAACTGATGTTTAGCTTGGTGCAACCAAAGCACTTAATTCCATTGCATGGTGAACGCCACCGCTTAGTGCTGCACGGGCAAATGGCCCAAAGTTTAGGTATGCCAGCTGAAAATGTGCTTATTGCCGATAACGGCCAGATTATTGAGTTCTCTGAAGGCAAGGGTGTGGTCACCGAAACCCGGGTACCGGCAGGCTACGTAATGGTAGATGGACTTGGTATTGGGGACGTCGGTAACATTGTGCTTCGTGACCGTCGGGTAATGGCCGAAGATGGTATTTTTGTGGTTATTATTACCCTCGATCATGCCACGGGCAAAATGGTCACCTCACCTGATATAATCTCACGTGGGTTTATTTACATGCGAGATAATGAAGAGCTGGTTCATGCTGCCAGGGCTGAGGTGAAAAAGCATTTTGCTCGACATACCGAGACCAGGAGCTTAGATCCAAGCTTCTTTAAGAACGATATTCGTGATCGTTTAGGTGAGTTTTTGTATCTAAAAACTCAACGTAAACCAATGGTGGTGCCGGTAGTGATTGAAGTTTAATCTCTCACAAAGTTAGGCAAAAAACATGGTCAAAAGAGCCCAAGCACTGGGCTCTTTTTGGTTACGGAGTGCGGCCGAGCTGAGCTTCATTAATCTGCTCTAGATGAGTACTGGCGTTGGTGATTGACCCAAAAATTATTTGGCTATTAATGTTGGCAGCATCTATGACAACATTGCCAAAATTAAACAAACGTCCGAACAAACTAATTTTAACCGTCGAATTTGTGATTTGCTCTAAAGAGATGGTTTTGGTTTGGCGTCCCACAATGCCAAATTGGTATTGTACCCGACGATTGGTGAGCACGTAGGTAGTAGTGAACCAATCTAGAAAGATTAGTAGGTCGATAAACAAGGTTATGCCAATTATCCCGAAACGAATTGGATTAGCTAGAGTGCTCGGTAGGCCACTTTGACTAGTGATCACCAGATAGAGAGCTAGGCCAACTAAGCTGACAATCAGTATCGGTAAAATTAAGAATAACAAGCTCCGACGTAAGCGAAAAATAACGGTTTCGTTTGAGAGGAACGGCAAGGCCGAAGCACGGGTGGTGGTAACAAATAGATTGGCAGGTGGCATGGTTTTATGATGTCTTATTCATCACTCAAGATCAAGATGGTATACTGCAGGGGCTATGGAAGAACTATTGCCTCAATCTGAAAAACCGATGATCCTGTTTCGTATCCGGAAGAGCCGATGGTTTTTGCTTGGCCCGCTCTCTCTGGTAGGTCTAGGAGCATTGATGCTGATCACACTATTCTCATATTTGGCCACAAATGGCGGTCTTTCGGGCGGGTTAATATTTGTTGGCATTGTCATAATTTTGATTGTGTTTGCAGGCGCAGCTTTGGTTGTAATAGTAGATTGGCTGACCACGTTTTATGTACTAACCACTCACACTATTGAGGTTGTACGAGAATTTTATGACTATAGCCGGACCTATGTGAGTCTGCACGATCTTTCACGGGTGGAATGCAAAAGTGGTATGCGCGGCCATCTGTTTAACTATGGCACGGTGACTGTTGAAAGTGAGACCACTGAACGGCCCTTAGTGTTTACGGGAGTGTCTTCTCCGCAAAACGTAGCAGATCTGATTAGGCAAGCTCGAGGCCATGTGGCGGGAACTGATAAATAACATAAGGTCCACATGATTAGGCTCAATGTGGTATAGTAATACAAGTACCAAGGAGGAGTAATACCACGGCATAAACGGAGACAAACCGGCCCCCGATTTTGGCAGAAAAAGAAAGAACGGGGTAAAGGCTACGAATTTGATTTTGGGATGAAGGAAGAAACCCGCAAGGAGACAGTGGCGGTGGTAGCGTTTGTACTTTTTGTCATCATGCTTCTGGCTATTTTTGGTCGGGCTGGTCAATTTGGGCAGTTTGTCATGACTGAAAGTCGTCTGCTCACTGGATACTTGGCCTATGTGCTTCCACTTGTTTTTTTGGCAATTGTGGTCAGTGTCGTTAACCCAAAATATTATGAAGTTCGTCTCTCAACGGTGATTGGTATTGTGCTGTTTTTCTTTAGTTTTGGTGGGTTACTGCATATGATTCTCGGCGGTGATAGTGCTTTAGCTTTGGCGCGTGCGGGACAAGGAGGTGGTCTGTTTGGCTATACTGCTATGACCGTGCTTGCATCATTTTTTGGCACTGTCGCCTCGTTCTTAGTTTTACTGGCACTATTTCTACTATCTTTGTCCATGGCTTTTAATACCTCACTGGTGGCGGTGGCGCGCAGTTTAGTTCAAGGAGACGATGGTGAAGATCGCGAGATTCGAGTGAATGAAGGAGGAAACCGGGTGTCGGTATTTACCACGGTTCGCAGAGGTCTTGGTGGGCTTCGGCTCAAACGTGACCAAGGCCGGGCCACCGCTCCGGTGTTAGAGGTAAAACCAATTGGGGCAATACGTAGTGTTAACGACACCGCCTGGAATGCGCCTTCACTTGATTTATTGGAAACCTCAGACACCAAGGCGAACCCCGGTAATATTCAGAAAAACGTTGAGGTAATTGAGAAAACCTTGAAAGAATTTAATATTGATGTGGCCATGCAAGACGTAAATATTGGCCCAACGGTTACCCAATATACGTTTAAACCGGCTGAAGGGGTGAAGCTAGCTGGTATTACCGCCCGCAGTAACGACCTAGCCTTGGCCTTGGCGGCCAAGAGTTTGCGTATGGAAGCCCCTATTCCGGGCCAGTCTGCCGTAGGAGTAGAAATTCCGAACAAAGCCGTGGCCAGAGTAACCCTACGTGAGCTGTTGGAATCTGATCAATACCGAGCCAGCAAGGGTAAATTAACGGTGCCACTTGGCCGTGATGTAGCGGGCACTGCTATTGCTATTGACTTAGAAAAAATGCCCCACTTACTTATTGCGGGGGCTACTGGTTCCGGAAAATCAGTAGCAATTAACTCGATTATTATTACCTACATTATGAACAATAGCCCAGCTGATCTACGTCTGCTCTTGGTTGATCCAAAACGAGTAGAGTTAACGGGCTATAATGGAGTGCCACATTTGTTGGCACCGGTCATTACTGATACTGAAAAAACCATTAATGCCTTAAAGTGGGCAGTGGCTCAGATGGAAGATCGCTACCGCACTTTTGCCGAAATTGGGGCTCGTAATTTAATAGCCTATAACGAAAAACCAGGGCCAAAAGGGCACATTCCCCACATTGTCATTATTATTGATGAATTGGCCGATTTAATGGCAGTATCCGCTAACGATGTAGAAGCCTCAATTGTGCGCCTGGCGCAAATGGCACGAGCCACCGGCATCCATCTGATTGTAGCTACTCAAAGGCCAAGCGTAGATGTCATTACCGGGTTAATTAAAGCCAACATTCCATCACGTATTGCATTTACCGTAGCCAGCCAGGTTGATTCCCGCACTATTTTAGATGTTGGCGGGGCAGAAAAACTGCTGGGAGCAGGTGATATGTTGTATTTGGGGGGAGAAATTACTAAGCCTAAGCGTATTCAAGGCTGCTTTGTCAGTGATAAAGAAATAACCGCCGTCACCAATTTCCTCAAGAAAGACCAATTTGTGCAATACGATGAATCGATTACCGAATTTCACAGTGTGGGTGGGGGAGCTGTGGGGAGTGGTGAGAGCGCTGGAGAAGATGAATTATATAACGATGCCTTGGCAGTGGTGGTACAAGCTGGTAAGGCCTCGGCATCGCTTCTACAGCGGCGTATGCGCATTGGCTATGCTCGGGCGGCTCGGTTGCTTGATTTGCTCGAGAGCGAAGGGGCCATTGGCCCGGCTGATGGGGCCAGGCCGCGTGATGTGCTGGTTTCTTCATCTGAGCTGAGAAACCCCAACGATTCATACTAATATGGCTTCTCGAGGGATGATTTTTGCCACTATTCCGCACAAAATTAGGCTTGTAGATCGTCTCAAAAAGGGTAGAATAGACTAATATGAACACTGTGCAGTCTAAATTAGTATCATCATTTCTCAATCCTGCTGATACCGTATCGACAAAGAAAGCATCACGTAAAAAGGCCTCAAGAAAAACTATTGAAGCCCCATTAACGGTCGGAGAAAAACTACGTCGAGCTAGAGAGAAAATGGGTTTAAGTTTAGTTGAAGTAGAACAAAAAACCCTGATTCGGGCTAAATATTTGGCCGCTCTTGAGACCTCTAAATTTTACGAATTACCATTGCCGGTCTATACTCACGGTTTTGTACAAACCTACGCCACGTTTTTAGGGTTAAGTCCCAAAAAAGTGCTAACTCAGTTTCAAGGTGAATATGGGTTGGCCCAAAAAGTATCGGTTGGGGTGCTCGGGCTAGAATCGAGTCTTAAGCCAACCAGGCTGATTGTTACGCCCAAAGCAATTTGGACGGTAGCTTCAATGGCGGCTGTGTGTGCACTCGTGGCCTACTTGGGCGTGCAGGTGTATAACTTTTATGGGTTGCCCAATTTGCAGCTCGATAGCCCGGGGGACGCTGTTGAGTTGAGTGCCGTTGACACTATTACGGTAACCGGGCAAACTGACCCAGGAGCAGTGGTCAAAATTGGTGACTCTAAAGTATTGGTTGACGAACAAGGCCATTTTGCCCAAGATATGAGCGTGGAGCAAGGGACAAATCGCCTAACAGTACAAGCAGTATCTAGAGCAGGCAAAACTCGAGTTCTTACTCGAACATTTAAGGTTGATCCGCCAACCACTACCCTGATTGAACCAAAGAAAGACAATTTATGAGCAAAGCAGATAAAGAAGCACCACCTGAGGCAGGTACTGGCAAAAGCGAAGTATTGAAAATGGCTATGCTGCAGATTGAGAAGCAGTTTGGCAAAGGCTCTATTATGAAACTTGGTGAGGGCTCAGGATTGAAGGTTGAAACCATTTCTTCTGGCTCACTCTCTTTGGATATTGCGCTTGGAGGTGGCATTCCGCGTGGGCGCATTATTGAAATTTACGGGCCAGAATCATCTGGTAAAACCACGCTGGCCATCCATGTGGCAGCGGAGGCGCAAAAAACGGGTGGGGTAGCGGCCATGATTGATGCCGAGCATGCGTTTGACCCCGATTATGCAAAGCGTTTGGGTATTAATTTGGATGAACTACTGATCTCCCAGCCAGATACCGGTGAGCAGGCCCTAGAGATTGTGGAAACACTGGTGCGCTCCAACGCGGTAGATGTGGTCATTATTGATTCAGTGGCCGCCTTAGTGCCACGAGCTGAAATTGAGGGTGAAATGGGTGATGCCATGATGGGAGTGCAAGCACGACTAATGAGCCAGGCTCTCAGAAAACTGGCCGGAGCCATTTCAAAATCAAAAACCACCGTTATATTTATTAACCAAATTCGCATGAAAATTGGGGTAATGTTTGGCAATCCCGAGACCACCACCGGTGGAAATGCCCTCAAGTTTTATGCCTCCGTGCGTATGGATATTCGTCGTAAAGAACAAATTAAAGAAGGCGATACGGTGGTTGGATCACATGTAACCGTTAAAGTAGTTAAGAATAAAGTAGCTCCACCGTTTAAAGTAGGCGAGTTCGATATTTTGTATAACGTCGGTATTAGTAAAGAGGGCGAAATTTTGGATTTGGGAGTGCTGGCTGGCATCGTAGACAAATCTGGTGCCTGGTTTACCTTGGGTGAAGAAAAATTGGGGCAGGGCAAGGAAGCAGCTCGGCTGTTCTTAAGGAACCACTCAGATATTGCGGGTAAGATTGAAAAGCAAATTAAAGAAAAGCTCTTAACCACTGAGCGCTATGGCGATATGATATCGCTTAAAGCCGAAACGCCTGTAGATGCAACTGGGGTTGAATAATCCATATTGAGCCTGGTGTGTCTGACTGTCATCAGGCCGCTCTGTTTTTAGATGTGCCTCGATCTCGCAATAGGAAAAAAAGTATGTCATAGTTGACAAAATGTATAGTATAAGTAACATAGAGATATGTTACAAAACCGGTTAAAAGTATTGCGGGCGGAAAAAGATATTACTCAAGAAGAATTGGCTAAACAGATTGGGGTAATTCGCCAAACTATTATTGCTATTGAGCAATCAAAATACCATCCATCGGTGGTGCTGGCCCTGCGACTAGCTCAGTATTTTGATGTACCGGTAGAACATATTTTTCAGTTAAAAGGAGACCGAAAATGAAATCGAGCCAGTCAAAAGCCCTGCTCATGCTTGCGGTTGCGGCACTATTTTTCTATGCCATTGAACGAATTATTGAGCCGTGGTTTGGTATGGAAATGTCGCTCAGCCTTTGCGCCATTGGGGTGGCGGCAATCACCATCTTGTACGTGGTCTTAATTAATCGAGAGACAGACGAACGTGAGCAGCTGATTCGCCTGCAAGCAGATAGCGTTGCACTGTATACCATTATCGCTAGTTTGCTGGCAGCGGCTATTCTGTTTCCGGCCTCTGAATTTGCGATGATGTTTTGGCTGGTGTTTGGGGGAACGGTACTGGTGCGTATCATCGCTATTCTGTATCACCGGTATAAGTAAAAGAAGAAAGGAAAATGATGCAACAAAAAATTATTTTGGCACTGGTTGCGCTGGTTCTGATTGGGGGAGGGGTGGCACTGGGTTACCGGAAGACGACTGGAAGCGTTAAAAATACTGCATCAACAGCAGTCTCATCTGAAGGCTCTGCTGCAGATAAGAGCAAAGACGAAGCGATGGTGGATAAGACTGCTAAGGATCAGCCACAGAGCGAAGCGATGATGGCTAAGGATAAAGCTGATTCGGCCATGAAAAAAACTGGTGAGGCCATGGCCAAGAGCAGTTATGCAGGGGAAGTATTGGCTGGTTCTAGCTCGAAGTACCTCTCTTTTGTGAAGGCCGATTACGACGCGGCTCTCAAGTCTGACAACGTGATATTGTTGGATTTCTTTGCCAATTGGTGTCCGATTTGTCGAGCCGAGACGCCCGAACTAAAAGCTGGATTTGATGCGCTTACCACCGATAAGGTAGTGGGTTTTCGGGTCAATTATAACGATTCAGACACCGACGCTGACGAAAAAGCTTTGGCTACACAGTTTCATATCCCGTATCAGCACACTAAGGTTATTCTTAAAGGCGGCAAAGAAGTTGGTCGATCGAGTGATCAATGGGATAAAGGTACCGTTCTCAGCGAACTTAAGAAATATTATTAGGTATTAGCGATATTACTCCATGATCATACTAATACTATTCGCATTCTTAGCTGGTATTGCTACCATTGCAGCTCCGTGCATTTTACCCATTCTGCCTATTGTTCTCTCGGCAGGGGCCACTGGTGGAAAACGCCGCCCCTTTGGGATTGTCAGTGGTCTGATTGTCAGCTTTAGTGCGGCCACCCTGCTCTTAAGCTACTTGGTGGGACGGTTTGGCATTAGTCCAGACATTTTGCGATACGTAGCGATCGCGCTATTAATTGGGTTTGGTCTAGTACTGATTATCCCAGCACTACTTGAGCGATTTGAACTATTGGTAAGTCGGTTTGTGCCCCAAGGGAGTAGGCAGAGCAATGATGGATATTGGAGCGGGGTATTGGTGGGAGTTAATCTTGGGCTGATTTGGACGCCGTGTACTGGGCCAATTATGGCTTCGGTGATAGTTCTCGCCGCTACACAACACGTGACTATCACAACAGTGCTTATTACACTAGCATTTGCCATTGGGGCTGCCATTCCGCTGTTGTTGGTGATGTATGGGTCACGCAGACTGATTGAGCGGTTCAAGCATATAAGTTTGGGTACGGTGAATTTGCAGATGGTTTTTGGAGTGCTCATGATTATGACCGCTATTGCCATTAGCACGCGGTATGATCAACGGCTGCAAGTTCGTCTGCTCGATACATTTCCCGGTTTAAGTAGTGTAGTACAGGTTGATGGTACCGCGCGCGTAAAAGCAGAACTTGATAAACTGAAACCAAAACCACCGAATTCAAAATCTGAATCGCCGGTATCGGAACAAAACACACACACAGGCATGCCCAGTAATTTACCTATGTTAGGCAAGGCGCCAGACTTTAGTGGCATAACCAAATGGCTTTTGAGTGACCCGCTGACAATCGATGGATTAAAAGGCAAGGTGGTATTGGTCGATTTTTGGACCTACACCTGTATTAACTGTATTCGCACCTTGCCCCATGTTACGCATTGGTACGACACCTATAACAATCAAGGTTTGGTGGTGGTGGGCGTGCACTCACCTGAGTTTGAGGTTGAAAAAAAGACAGAAAATGTTCTGCAAGCTATGAAACAATACAATATTCACTATCCAGTGGCTCAAGACAATAACTTCATCACCTGGAACGCCTATCAAAACCAGTATTGGCCAGCAGAATATCTGATCGATAAAGAAGGATATGTGCGGGCAACTCACTTTGGTGAGGGTAATTATGATGAAACAGAAGCAAATATAGTGGCACTACTTCAAGAAATGAATAGTAGTATTACCAAAAAAGATGATGCCGTACCCGATCAAACCCCCAGCTCTCGTAACATCTCACCTGAAACGTACTTAGGCCTATCCCGTCGCGCCAATTTTGTAGCCAACCGTGATATAAGCAAACTTTCCACAAATCAGTGGACAATCTCTGGAGTTTGGCACACAAACGATCAATATATTCAGTCATCCAGCAGCGATGCTTCTATCACCTATCACTTTCAAAGTAATAAAGTGTACTTAGTGCTTGATCCTGGACAAGCCACAAAGCACGCTAGCCTGCTGCTTGATGGTCGTCCAATTGGAGGAAGTGGTGGAGCAGATGTAGACAATGGTCGTCTTGTTATTGATAAGGCGCGGCTCTATGAGTTAGTGAATCTTGGCGGAACAGTCAGTAATCATGTGCTGGAAATAAAGTTTGATGAGCCTGGGGTGGCTGCATTTGCCTTTACGTTTGGGTAATATGCTGGAAGATAGGAAAGGCAATGGTACGAAAAGCGACGAACCCAGAATCAGTTAATGACGCTCTTGTGGTGGCTATGAAATCACTACAGCGAGCAGCTCAAACCAAGGCGCAAATTAACGATAAGTTAGCTCGGCGTGCTTATACTAATGAAGTTATTGATGTAGTGCTCAATAAGCTAGAGGCGATGTATTTGATTGATGATGAAAAGTATGCCAAAGACTATATTTCTTACCGCTCGCGTACTACACCTTTAGGGTCGAGGTATCTGAAGCTAAAGCTCGCACAAAAAGGAGTGCCAAAAGAGGTGGCAGAAGCAGCCGTTAAAGAAATATCGCCAGATGATGAATTAGTACTAGCCCGCGTGGCCGCAGCCAAACGCCAGAGGACTATGGGGCGTTTTAATCCAGAGCAAAGAAAGCTCAAGCTAGCTCGATTTTTAGCTTCACGTGGTTTTCGCAGTGATGTGATTTATAAACTAATTAAAGAGATATGAATAGGTATATGTCTAAATATAGCTAGACGTGACTACGTATCATTGCTACAGTAAGTAGTAGAGGCCTGAACAAATTAGGTTTCTGTTAGCGTAGCTTGCCAGGGAGGGAAGTTGAAGCAAATTGTGTGGTTCTCCGAGGTCGGTAAAAAAGATGTAGCCCTAGTGGGTGGCAAAGGGGCTAACTTGGGTGAAATGACCAAAGCAGGGCTTCCGGTTCCTCCTGGTTTTATTGTTACTTCAGACGCCTATTTCAACTATTTCAAAAAATCTGGTCTGGCCAGTAAAGTGCAGGGCTTGCTCAAAGGAATTAACCCAGAAGATTCCAAAAAACTGCAAAGTATTAGTCGGGCTATTAAAAAACTAATTATGCAATCGCCATTACCAAAAACGTTGGAAGAAGAAATTGGCGATGCGTATCAGATGATGGGTGATGATGTATTAGTAGCAGTGCGCTCAAGCGCCACGGCTGAAGATTTGCCAGAAGCCTCGTTTGCTGGTCAGCAAGCCACATTCTTAAATGTGGCTGGTGAAACTGAGGTAGTACGGGCTGTCCTTCGCGCTTACGCGTCGCTGTTTGAAGCTCGGGCCATTTACTATCGTATTATTAATAAATACGATCACTTTAAAGTAGCACTAGCGGTGCCAGTGCAGCGCATGGTAGAGAGTGATAAATCTGGCATTATGTTTACCGTTGATCCAGTTACCTCCGACACCACCAAAATTGTGATTGAAGCGGGCTGGGGGCTGGGTGAGGCGATAGTGTCTGGGTCCGTTACTCCTGACCGCTACATAGTTGATAAAGCCAGCATGGGTATTGCCAATAAAGAGTTGCACACCCAAACGTGGAAAATTGTCAAAGCAGCCCATGGTGATCGACACATAGGGGTACCAAAAAATGAGCAAAGTGTGCAGAAGCTGTCTGATGATGAAATATTGGCCCTAGCCGCCATTGCCAAAAAAATTGAATCTCATTACGGCTCGCCGCAAGATACTGAATGGGCTATTGAGGGCGACCATGTGTACATGGTGCAATCACGACCAGTAACCACTATGAAAGATGTACAAGCAAGTGCCTCGGCTGCTCCTGAAGCATCGACTAAAATCTCTGCTGAGCTAATATTGCTCAAAGGTGCTCCAGCATCTATTGGCTCAGCCTATGGGCCAGTCAAGATTATTCATAAGCCATCTGAAATTGACAAAGTGCTTGAGGGAGATGTGCTGGTAACAGAAATGACTACTCCCGATTTTGTACCAGCCATGCGCCGAGCGGCTGCTATTGTGACTGATACCGGTGGGCGCACCTGTCATGCTGCTATTGTGTCCCGCGAGCTCGGGATTCCCTGTGTAGTTGGCACTGGTACGGCCACTACCACCCTAAAAACCGGGCAAATGATTACCATAGATGGTCAAAATGGGGTGGTGTATAAAGGCAAAGTTGAGTTAGGACAAGCTAAGCCCCAAGCACCTGGAATTTCTGGCACCTCAGTTACTGCCGAGCAGGTGCCAGTGACCGGAACTAAAGTATATGTAAACTTAGGTGAGCCAGAACTAGCCGAAAAAGTGGCTCAGTTGCCAGTGGATGGCATTGGACTGATGCGAGCCGAGTTTATTATTGCAGGGATTGGCGAGCACCCCAGGGCCATGCTGAAAGCAGGACGGGGTGGCGAGTTTACCGATAAGTTGGCTGAGGGCATTCAATCTATTGCGGCGGCCTTTAACCCACGGCCGGTTATTTATCGCTTCACTGATTTTAAAACCAACGAGTATCGCAATTTGAAGGGTGGTGCCGAGTTTGAGTTTCAAGAAAATAACCCGATGATTGGGTATCGGGGAGCCTTTCGCTACATTAAAGAGCCTGAGGTATTTGCCTTGGAACTAGCCGCAATTAAAAAAGTGCGTGATGGGTTTGACCTTAAAAATGTGCATGTAATGATTCCATTTGTGCGCACGGTAGATGAATTTACCAAAATTAAAGCCATGATGGACCAAGCTGATTTAAAGCAATCTGATGATTTTAAGTTGTGGATTATGGTTGAGGTGCCTTCGGCAGTTATTTTGCTAGAAGAGTTTTGCCAAGCGGGTATTGACGGGGTCTCCATCGGCAGCAATGACCTTACCCAGCTGACCTTAGGGCTTGATCGAGATAACCAAGTGTTAGCTGCAGAATTTGATGAGAGAAACGATGCCGTGGTGGCCTCCCTTGAGCATGTATGTACCGTATGCCGCAAATATAATGTGACGGTTTCTTGCTGCGGCCAAGCGCCATCGGTATTTCCTGAAATTACGGAACTATTGGTTAAATCTGGTGCTACCTCTGTCTCGGTTAACCCTGACGCCGTAGTGTCTACCAGAAAGCTTATTGCTTCTGTGGAACAGCGGTTATTGCTCTCGACGGTGACGCATGAGCACGACGAAGCCCCAACCGATGTTATTCCATAAGTACGACTATTTTGGCAGATGAACTTAATTACAAGTCCTTGATTCGTGCTTCGTAATTCTTAATTCGATAAAGGATGCCCATGGCCAAATCTCATGTTATTAAATGCTCAAAAGTAACCAAGACGTTTACCACTGAACGAGTTTCAAATGAAGTACTGCACGGTATAGATCTGGAGATTTTTGCTGGTGAATATGTGATATTGTTTGGGCCATCCGGGTGTGGTAAATCGACCTTGCTCAATATTATTGCAGGCCTTGAGCCGGTGACCAAAGGGTCAGTTAAAATTCGCAGTGAAGAGATTACTAAGTTTAATGAAAAGCAGTTAGCGCGGCAACACCGCACCCGTATTGGTATGGTGTTTCAGCAGTTTAACTTAATTAAAAGTTTAAGTGTGATTGATAACATTGCCTTACCCCAAGTGTTTTCTGGGATTAACCTGCGGCGGCGGATGCGTCGGGCGGAACATCTGTTGCAGCTGTTTGGGTTCCAAAAATACCGTGATTATAACCCTAATGAACTTTCAGGTGGACAACAGCAACGAATCGCCATTTTGCGTGCCTTAGTCAATAATCCCTGGATTTTACTCATTGATGAGCCCACTGGGAACCTAGATTCAAAGTCCGCGGATGAGGTAATGACCCTTATTCGCGAACTCAATGAGAAATCGAAACGCACCATTTTGCTGGTGACGCACAATCCAGACTACATAACGCATCCTCACCGGGTGTTGTACATGCGCGATGGACTAATTACCCGCTCTGTAGTTAATCGGCCGGTGTCAGATGAGCTGATAGAGACCGATCAAAATGAAGAGCAGCTGCTCAGAGCTGCGGCGCTTTCTAGCTTGCGAGAGCAGGAAGAAAAGGCAGAATAGATGCGCTTTATCGATGTGCTACGCTTAGCTACCCGTAATTTTCGCACTAATCGACTGCGGACATTTCTGACTATTTTGGCTGTATCAATTGCCACCGCGGCTATTCTATTTTTAGTATCATTTGGCTACGGATTACAGCTGTTAACGGTCAGCCAAATTGCCAATTCAGCTACCGTCGCCACTATTGATGTGTTACCGTTTTCGACTAAATCATTGATTAAGCTAGATAAAATTGCGGTGGAACGCATTAAGCAGATAGACAATGTAGTATCAGTTGGCCCTGATCTTGATTTGGAAGCGGAGGCTCATTTAGAGAGCATTGGCACTATTGTAGTGCATGCTGTCACCCCAAAGTACTTTGAGTTGGCAGATATTCGCCCTGTTACCGGGAAGCTCTACGCAGACAGTGATACACACAAAGTCATTGTTTCATCTGGGTTCTTGTCACAGTTTAATCTTCCAAAAGGGGATAGCGTACTGGGTAAAACATTTACCCTGACATACACCGTGTCTGATCCAGATCAAGTGTTGACAAAGACCAAGCAAGTTGAAGATGCGGTGCCGTACTCCGTTGTTGGGGTAGTAGAAGATGTTGATACTGCCTATGCGTACGTTCCACTTGATGACGCGCTCAAGCTCATTGATTCAGTACCGTTTGCTAATTTAAAGGTGCAAGCTACCAACAAAGACAAAGTACTCGATGTCAAAGACGCTATTAATACTCTCGGCTACGATGCTTCAGCACCCCTAGATACCTTAAAGCAGCTTGATCGCATATTTGCCATTGCCCAAATAGTACTAGGTGCTTTGGGGGTAATAGCCCTCATTATTTCTTCCATTGGCATGTTTAATACCATGACTATTTCTTTGCTAGAGCGCACCAAAGAGATTGGTATTATGAAGGCTATTGGGGCTTCCAAGAGTGATATTTGGAAGTTATTTTTAGCGGAATCGACCATTATTGGACTATGTGGGGGAGTTGCTGGGGTGCTGCTCGGTACTGGGTTGGCATTTTTGGCCAATACTATTTTGAACTTTCTGGCCGGTATTTATGGCGGGCAGCAGGCTACTATTTTTTACAGCCCACCCTGGTTTATGCTAGCCATTATTTTGTTCTCTACCTTTGTTGGTTTAATTACTGGGTTTTATCCAGCCCGCCGAGCGGCCATTCTAAACCCATTGAAAGCACTCCGCTATGAATAGTGCTTTCATGCTGGGCAAAGCCGAACCATGAAAGCCTTGAGTTATGAGTAGCAGTCTTGATTTTGTGGTGCCCCTTGAAATCTAGTATTGTGAAGCTATGAAAATAGCCAGAGAAAAAGATCAAGAATGGGTAGCAGCTAGTCACGAAAATCAGAGTAACCCGGCCGTGTATCGAAAACGGCTATTTGCTCGCGAAGATTTGCCTGCTGGTCGTGTGCAAATGCACAACCTGGCACTGCTGCCTGCTGGCCAAAAATTTCAAGCTCATTACCACACGGGCATGCACGAAATATTCACTATTACTGATGGTCAGGTTGTTATGATCATCAACGAAACTGTAGTCGAGTTAGATGAAGGAGATGCGATTATAGTTGAAGCGGGCGAAGTACACATAATGGAAAATAAAGGAACAGAACCAGCCAAGTATGTAGTATACGGTATTATTCAAAAAGAGGGCGGTAGTACTGTTGTTGTGAGTTGAGCTCAAAAGTGGTATAATTAAGCGTGTGGTGGGTCGCCTAGTGGAGTATGTTTTTGCCAAAAAACAAGACCACGGGCGATCTCGACATAATAATATGGTGGGGTCGCCTAGTGGTCTATGGCGCCTGCTTGGAAAGCAGGTTTACCCGCAAGGGTATCGCGAGTTCGAATCTCGCCCCCACCGCCAGAGAATTGAAGTTTTGTTGGATCTGATCTTTACAAAGGGTCTGTTTGTAAAAGACAGGTCATTTTTTGTGCAAAATTAGGGGCGGGGTTCTGTGAAGAACCCCGCCCAATTAATCTGGTTGAATACCTGCCAGTCAGGGTATGCTCGGTTTAGCCGAGGCCGGCACCTTCAGGGATATCCTCGACTATATCATTTTGTTGCAGAATCTCGTTTCCGGTTGCCGGCTTGCCGTTCACAAACAGTCTGCCGGTCTGTGGCCGTTTGATCTCGTCCTGTAGGTTACGAGGTACCTCGCTTACGAGTCTTCCGACCAGATGCGAAATGTCCCTAGTTTGGGTGCCGTTCAAATACTGCACGCCACCCCCCTGCTGCTGTGGGATACCCGATCTTACTTGCATGATAGACCTCCTAGGATTTTCTGCGCCTGACGGCGCGAATAGCGGGCTCATCCGTCGCATCTCCTGTGTTTACGTATATTTCATCGTAAGTAGGGATTATGCCACGAAGAAGCTTGTCTAGCTCCATCAGCATGACCGTGGCTACTAAGTGATTAGTAGTCAGGCGCTGAGGATTTTGCTCGGCTGCCTGTTGGCATCCGATTATGTCACGGATGGGCCGGTCTCCAGCCCGAATTGCTGGATGAAACTCATTTGCCAGAGGCAATGTCAGTTCCCGGCCTTCCTGTCGCACATGGATTTGAATCATACCGGAGGTTTTCTCATCATTACCTCCAGAAATTAGCATCACCTCCTCAAATTGCTGAACGTGGTTGGACACTATTGCCCGGGTGGGGTCATTGTCCACACAGAGGAGAACGATATCCCGGTTTTCTAGATGGATGTACGCAGTTTCGTGATCAAGAATGTCTACCCGTGGATGTACCGTCAAATTGTTAAAGCCTTCTCCGCGAATCCTAGCCACAGCAACCTCGGCTTTTTTGCTAAACGCTCGACCGTTCTGCCGGCTTAGATTGTCTGGCTCATAGCCATCCTCGTCTATAATGACCAGCGTACTATCAGGATGGCTATAATTCAACAGCCGAGCAAGCGGAGGAGCTAGCCAGGAGCCAATTCCTCCCATTCCAATTACTACTACTCGCATTCATCACCTCAGTTTCTTACAATGCTAAGCGCCTTCTCCACTACCCTTTGTGGGTGGTTCCGAGGAAAGCGCTTGCAGATCTTTGCAACATCAACAGTCAGACTGTTCTGTATGGCTTGGTCTGCTGCTTCCTGGAGCCTGTCCACCACACCAACATTTACCGTACGGCCAAACTGACTGATAGCCTCACGGAGCCTTTGTTCTTGCTGGATAGTGAGGGGCCTTATATGGCTAGAGAGCTCTTGGATAACGAGCGCGTCAAACTTTCCTTCTACCACCACCATCTGGCAATAGGTGGCAACAGCTTCTCGCACTGCTGTTTCCAAATCACTGATAAGCTGCGTCACTACTTCATCCTGAGAAGATCCCATGTCTCTCAGCAGTATGTCGATAAGCGTACCCAACGATTTTCCGAACACTTTCCACGGGATTTTGAGCACGAAGCGTGAGTCTTCTTTGCTTCTGGCTTGCCAGCTTTCTAAACTCTCAATAGACCCATTAAAGACAGGAGTATAGTTTGGGTCGTGAAGAGAGGTATTGAATTTTGCTGACCAGAAGTATGTAATGGCTGCCTCTACCTGGGCTGTTAATGAGGTGCTGTCTGGAGGTATATGATGGCAGCTGTGCAGGCGCCCACTTGTGTCCACCCCTGGAATATTTGCTTGGTAGAGAAGATCATCCAGACTGCTCAGAGGTTGGTCGCTATAAAATACGTAGAGCTGCTGGAATTTACCATCTGCCAGCACAGCTACGAAAACTGTGTAAGGGAAGGCCAAGTGAAATTTGGCTCTAGACGGGATTGGAAAATCTAGGGTTCTTATTTGAGGAGGTTGCTCTACGACTATAACTATACCCATCCCCATTTGAACAGCAAAGCGAGAGCCTTCTGGTAATATTTCCCAAGGGGTCTGGTAGCGATTTGACCGTCTAGCTGACCGAATGATCCTTTCTCTTTGGCTTTGGATAACCGCACTTACCGCTTCACAGATACCTTGCTGGACAGCAGTTTTAAATAATCCTAGTGTCCGTTCAACGCATCCTTGGATAAGGTTTTGGGCGATTACGAGATCTTTCCCAGCTACAGGCTGATTGGAGGAAACAATGACCGCGCCTATCTGTTGTGCTACCTCCACGGAAAACTGGTGAGCCAAATCTCGTACGGAACGATGCTGTTCAGCCTGAAACCGTCCCACCTGAGCTTGTTTAATGCTGCTGCCAAACTGCTGGATAAAGTAAGCTTGGTACTCGTCCATAATGAAGCGTGCTAAATCCGAGCGGGTTAACCGTCTGTGGTCAGTGCGCTCAATAATAAGACGAGGCCACCACCGGTGCCACACAATCCGCGCTCGAAAGCGAGACCTGGTAATTCCTTCCGATGAGTCAATAACAATAAGCTCTTCGGAAGAATCATGCAAACTGCAAGATGGGTAATTTGGTAGAGTAGCTCTCTCTGGGTGTGCATGTTGGGTCTGCCCTGTTGCCTTCCTGCCCCTTCTTTTACTCATTTCAAAATCTCCTTGAAGAGCTGAACAACCAATGGTATGGTAACCGTTAAGGATTGTTAATGTTCGACAGAGTAAACCGGATCGCATTGCTACGTACACGATTTTTCTGGCATAATAATATCTTAATCGAGCAGAAAAAGCAATATTTATATGAAAATTAATGGTATTGTATACATCGGGATTAAGACTAATAAATTTGACGAGCTCGTGCATTTTTATGGTGCAGTGCTTGGGCTAAAGCAAGTTCATAATGAGCCTGGGTTTGCTGCGTTTTCTGCGCCAAATGGCGATAAAATTGAAGTGTATGGACCAAACGACCCGCATGGCCAAAATCACAACCAATTTACTACTGGCCCGGTGCCTGGGTTTGAAGTAGAAGATATTGAAGAATCAAAACGTGAGTTAGAATCAAAAGGGATTCAGTTTATTGGTTCCATTCACGGATCAAAGCCAGGTGGCTCTCGCTGGGCCCACTTTAGAGGACCAGATGGAAATGTGTATGAGCTGAAACAAAAAGGTAGCAATGCACGATAAATTAAACGGTATTTCATCTGAATCAGTGTAAAAAGCTACGAGTAAAATGTAGTTAGTAAGAGGTGTGTGTGACTAAACCACAACAATTGTATATGAAACAGGCTATTGCCGAAGCATTACATTCAAAGGAATTGGGTGATTATGCGATTGGGGCAGTAATGGTGCATAATGACACGGTTATTGCTGGCTCTGGCAACCGAACTCATATTGATAAAGACCCAACCCATCACGCCGAAATGGTTGTTATGAGGCATGCTGCTTCAATTTTAGGCAGAAAGCATCTTAATGGTTGTGTGTTATATGTGACTCATGAGCCATGCCCTATGTGTGCATCGGCTGCTGTTTATGCGAGAGTAAAGGCCATTGTTTTTGGTGCGCGAATGGATGATATGACTGAATATGCTCAGAAGTTTGGTAATGATACATGGAAATGGAGAACCATTCGAATTCCTGCAGAAAATGTTATGCAATTAACCGATAACCAAGTTGAGTTAGTAAAAGATTTTATGCGAGAAGAGTGTATTAAACTCTTTCATTCATGATGAATAAATGAGATCGATCTCTAATTATTTGTTTGACCAAGCAGGCTATGCCAAACATACAGAAAACCATCTTTGGCATTAATAAAGAAGTCTGAGATTGATGCCCATATTCTTGGCAAAAAACTCTGTGGTGCAGCTGCTGCTGGGGGAGGAGGTGAAGGCTTTGGTATGCTTGGTAACTTGGCACCCTGACTAGATATAAAGGTCATTGGTATTTTACCAATCTCTTGGCCGCCTGCCGTAATAACCGCTGTTCGCTCACCAGGCTGTGTGCTTGAAATGGTTATAAACCACTCGCCTCCTACCAGTATTGCATCTGATACCGTAGCTTCTCCACCAGTAATAACAATTTGTGGTTGAGGGCTGGAAACTATGGTACCGTCTGCTGTAGCTAGTTGAATTACGATGCGATATGTACTGGAGCCATTGGCAATTATATGTTCTCCGTCTAAGCGAATATGAGATTTACTTGCATCCACCGTGGTTTTGGTAGCAGCGATCTTACGAGACGGTGTAGCCGATGTGGTGTTACTGATTACTGTTTCCTGTGTGCTGCTGCCTTCAGAAGTAAACGTGGCAGATGCGGTGTTGGTAATAGTGCTACCATTACTATGCACCGCAACAGATGAATCGGCCGTAGCTTGGTATAGGCTATTGGTTTTTTGAATATACAGTGTGGTGGCAAAGACCAAAATGAATAGACCAACTAACCATGGTATTTTACTCTCAAATAGAGCTATAGGACCCATACGTTTACCATATCCTTATATAATTTATTTGTTTGCAGTTGCAGTATGACCACCTTTTAGTTTAAGGTAAAGGTATTATGGATACAAGATGGGTGATTTTTCTAAAATTTGGCTTGGCATGTGGTGTGATTTTGCTTTCTGGGTTAGTTATGGCATTTCAATGGCAAGAGGCACAAGCAAATACAAATAGGGCTACTATTGCTCTCACCAAATCAGTAGACAAAACAACCATTAACCCTGGTGATACTGTCGCCTATACTATTACGTATCAAAATACCGGCAGTGTGAAAGCAAATGGTTTAGTCATTACCGATGCGATTCCAGATGGTATAACCTATGTCAATGCATCTGCCAGCAACAAGGGGTCTTTGCAAAACAATACTACGTTAAAGTGGGATATTGGCACTGTTGATGTTAACGCTTCAGGGTCGGTTAGTTTTAAGGCAACCATTAATGTCGTGGCAACAAGTGCAGCTTCGGCTGTTCCCACTGCTTCTCCCTCGCCATCTCCTAGTCCAGGGGCTTCACCTTCACCTTCTTCATCTGTGCCTGCACCCGCACCTTCTCCTACCCCTAGTCCTTCACCTGGTTCTAGTCCGCCTCCATCTCCCAGTCCCTCTCCATCTGGTGGTTCATCTGGTCGGTTCACCAAACCGAGTTCGGCAGCAACGATAGATTCTAGTAATACCTTTGCTAATAATTTGGCCTTATTAGTTCCGTTCACTGAAAGCAGTGGAACAGGAATTAAAGAATTAATCTCTGGACAAACCGCACAAATTGACAATGTTGCAAAATGGGGCAGCGAGAGTACTGAGTTTAATGGTGCATTTGTTGACTTCACCGGCTCAAATGGCGCGGGCATAAACGCCACCAATCAGTTCTTTAGTGTCGCTCCTACCTCTTTCAGCTATTCAGTGCTGTTCAAATACACTGATTTTAATGGGGTTATTGCTTCCCATCTGATGGATACGGACAAAACCGCAGTCACGTCGGTCTATCCGCACTTCACAACCCCAGGCAAGTTCGCCGTTGGGTTTCGAGATCCCGCAAACACCGCCACCACCTTTTTCATTAATTTTGATTCAACCAAACCGCTCTTCTGGATTCATGTTGTGGTCACGGCCCCTTCTACTGGTACCTGTTATATCTATGCTAACATCTCGAATGGACTAGAAAGTAACTCGATGAAGTTGCAAGGGACTCAAGCAAATTGCGATGTCTATAATACCTGGCACCGTTCCGTAAACGCCTCAAAGTTGTACCTTGCTGGCACAGGTGGACAAGCCATACCTCATACAAAAGTGGCTGGTGAATGGATTTGGAATAACCGGGCGTTGACAGCGTCTGAAGTCGACACCTTTTATGCCGACCCATTTGCTATGCTAAAGTAGCGTTGTTATGAACAAAAAAGTAATGAGGAAGATATCAAAACTGGCGAAAATATCTCCGGACCATTTTTAAGCACGGAAGAGGTGAATCGATACCTTGATTCATTGTGATATACTAATGCCATGGAACGAATAGAAATTAATCCAAAAGTAATGGTGGGCAAGCCAGTTATTCGTGGTACTCGAATAACGGTTGAGCACATATTAGAATTGCTCCAGCATGGTCAGACTGCCGATGCTATTATTGACGAATACCCACAACTAACTACAAAAGATATTCTAGCAGCGATTGCTTACGCAAAAGGTGCGGTTGCAGCTGAGCAGGTTTATTCAATACGCGCTGGTAAATGAAATTACTTTTTGACGAGAATATTGAACGGTCAATTGTCGAATATTTTCAAGCACTAGGGTATGATTACGTTTGGATTGTCGAGACTGATTCAGGTACAAGCGATAGAGTGGTTTTGGATCGAGCACGTAAGGGAAAACGTGTTTTGATAACAGCTGATCTTGATTTTGGTCGACTAGTTTTTCAACAGAAGCATGCTCATAACGGAATAATCGTACTTCGGCTCACAGATCAAACTGCACATCAAAAAGCAGTTTCTTTGAATGGCGTTTTAAAGCAATATAGTACAATGATTCCAGAATCATTTGTTGTAATTGAGCAATCTAAAGTAAGGATACGGGGAGCTCGACTATAAATGAAAGGACAAAATGACAAAAGACGATCAAGAGTGGAAAGAAAAACTGAGTTCTGAGCAGTATAAAATAATGCGAGAAAAGGGCACGGAGCCCGCGTTTACCGGAAAATATTGGAACCATCATGAAGATGGCATGTATACTTGTGCTGCGTGTGGGTACGAGCTTTTTCCCTCTGATACAAAGTTTGACTCAGGCACGGGCTGGCCGAGCTTTTATGACGTGCAAACCAAAGGCAACGTTATTTTACAAGATGATGATGCGTATGGTATGCACCGCATCGAAGTAGTGTGTGCGCACTGCGGCGGGCACTTGGGTCATTTGTTTGATGACGGGCCAAAGGATAAGGGTGGTAAACGTTATTGCATTAACTCCGCCTGTCTAAACTTCAAAGCCGGGCAAGAAAAACATGCTTAAAAAGTGGCTCATTATTCTTATTTTGGTATTAGTGGTACTATATTGCGCCGTTTGGGTGTATTTATTGGTACGTACCTACAAAAGTGAGCATTCAGATAATCAAACATTATTTCTTGCCGGTACCGTGCCCAGTCCATTACCGGATGGGTTTTACAAAGGCACAGTCAATGGTTATAGCGGCGCTTGGAAAGGCAAAGTATTTAATAAGCTAGAGCAAAAAGGCTTAAACCGAATTGGTGACAAAGACATCTATCCGTTTAAAACTTATGAGACATCAGGTTTGCGAGACCCAAAACTGCAAGTACTACGCATTGATTACAATATCCCACAGAACCCATGGTGGCTGCGCTGTGTGACTGATGAAATTGTGCAAATTGGGCCAGGCCAGTACTTGGGTAAAATAATGATCCGATGGATATTTGGCTCCACCTTTACGGTCGGGTATTTTCATTTGGAGAAATAACGGCGTCATCCCGGTCGTGAATACGTGTGTAAAACACTACTCGTTTCGGGATCCTGAAATAAATTCAGGATGACAACGCGGAGCGGTTCGAAATGACAGAAAGTAATATGATGAATGACCCAAAACAAGCCACAATTGATGTATACAACAGAACTGCTCGATTGTGGGATGAATCAAAGCAGCTCTTTTTCTGGAAAGAGAAGTTTGATGATTTTGTTCAACTTGTGCAGGGCAAGCGAGTAATCGATATTGGATGTGGTACCGGTAAAGATGCCCATTTGTTTATTGATGCCGGATTTGATTATGTCGGAATTGATTTATCAAAGAAAATGCTCGAGGTGGCCAAAGAAAGAGAACCGCGAGCTAATTTTCAATTAATGGACCTCTACCATTTAGATTTTCCGTCTCGCAGTTTTGATGGCTTTTGGGCGGATACGTCACTATTGCATGTTCCCAAGAAAGATATTGGTCACGTTCTTGAATCAATTAAAAAACTACTAAAAACAGGTGGAGTTGGGTTCATTTCTATGAAACAGGTAGGAGATAAAGGTAACGTAGTAGATGGAATAGCTCACGAACACCGTTTTGGTATGGAATTTGATCGATATTTTGCTCTGTATACGATCGATGAGTTCAAACATATTCTCGAAGATGTCGGTTTTGCCATAGTTAAAAATCATGTTTATAAGAAGGCAAACAAAAATTGGTTGTGCTATTTTGTGAGCAACGCATGAATGAACGAACGTTCTCCGATTCAGAAATTGCACAATTCAAAAGACTAATTTGGGATTTTTATGCTCACCATAAACGCGATTTTCCGTGGCGAGAGACTGCTGAGCCATATCACATTTTTATTTCAGAAGTAATGTTGCAACAGACGCAGGCACCTCGGGTAATCGAGAAATATAAAGAATTTATACAAGAATTACCCAATTTTAACTCACTCGCGAGTGCACCATTTGATAAAGTTCTGCGATTGTGGCAGGGACTGGGCTACAACCGCCGAGCTAAATATTTGCAAGAAGCTGCTAAAAAAGTAGTACAAGAATTTGAGGGCACATTACCACAAGATCCAAAAATTTTAGCTACTTTCCCTGGAATTGGTGCCGCTACATCAGCCTCAATCTGCGCTTTTGCGTTTAATGAGCCTGTTGTTTTTATTGAAACTAACATCCGTCGTGTCTACATCCATCATTTTTTTAACGATGCTGAATTGGTGTCGGATAAGGATATATTGCCATTTGTTAAGCGAGCGCTTGATGCTGAAAATCCACGCGAATGGTATTGGGCGCTGATGGATTATGGTACACATCTGGCTAAAACCATGCCAAATCCAAACCGGCGTAGTAAGCACTACACCAAACAAACCAAATTTGCAGGCTCAAACCGCCAGCTACGTGGAGCTATTTTAAAAACATTACTTAATAATGGTTCCCTTGCACGTAGCGAGTTATTGCATCTTTTGCCATTTGATTCTAAAAAGTCTGAAGATGCAATAGAACAAATGATAGGTGAAGGATTTCTTAAGGCTGATTATAAGAACATTTCTTTAGTGGCTTAGATTCTTTAATTGTTGGTAATCATCTATACTAAAAGTACTAATGCAACATCGTCTACTTGGTAGTACTGTTTTTGGATTCATTGCGGGGGGCTTATTGGCTCTCATTTTAACCGTAAACGCCTATCCATTTTTAGACATTGTGCCAGTAACGCCGTACCGAATTACAGGAACATTGGCTGCTGGGTCATCTATGTATGGCATAGTGGCTGCTATTCCCTCGCTTTCGTCTGATAGCACCAAACAAGCAGCGGTTGATAAAGTTGGGGAGGCTGGTTTTGGCTGGGTGCGCTACGAATTTACCTATGCCGATAGTGTGGATTTTGCTCCATACGACGCTGCAAATGCCAAAATTAAAGCCGCTGGGCTAAAAACATTGGGGCTTTTGGCCTACCCGGGCTCTGGTAAATCGCATGATCAGTGGAAAGCGTTTGTAACTTCGGTAGTTGGCCACTATGGCACAGACATTGCGGCCTGGGAAGTGATGAATGAAATAGATAATTCACTTTCGGCATCTGATTATGTAAGCTATCTCTCTGAAGCCAGAGATATTATAAAAGGCATTAATGCTTCAGCTAAAATTGTGCTTTCTGGTCTTACCTCGAGGATCGAGGCAACCGCCTATTGGGATGGGGTAGCGGCAGCTGGGGGATGGGGGTTGTTTGATTCTATAGGGCTTCATGTATACCACAATGGCAACCCAGAAAAGGTTAATTTTGGCGGTGGTGATGTGGTAGGTGAGCTAGATCGAGTAGTGGGTAACATTAATAAAAATGGGGGAGGCAAAACTATTTGGATTACCGAGCTTGGATACCAATCGGGCTCGGTTGGTGAGCAAAATCAAGCCAACTGGCTGGCTCGTACCTTAATTATGCTTAAGAGCGTGTCTAAAATAGAGCGTATTTTTCCGTATAAATTAATTGATGGCAGTGGAGACAGTTTTGGACTATTAACCAGTAGTTTGGGTGAGAAGGCGGCATTTAGCTCTATCAAAAGTACGGTTGGTTCATTAAGCGGGCTTAGCACCGGCACCAAACTAACTCCGCAAACTAAAACTACTCTTGACTCGCTCGAGTCTGTGTCAAAATGGGATACTACCCCTACGTCAAACGGCACCACTACGCTTTCTTCTGTAGCCGGATACTCTGGCAATGGGATGAAACTTGATTATCAGTTTAGTGATAGCTCGGCATACGCTATTGCAGAGAAAAATATTCCCATCTCCGGCACTCCTTCGGCTATTGCGGCGTGGATGTATGGCGATGATACTAAAAATGTGTGGAAATTCCGGTTTAAAGATGCAAATGGCGAGACGTTTCAAACCGATTTAGGCAGCATTTCTGCTGGTTGGAGCTACAAACAGTTTAGCATTGGCACAGACACTGCATTTACCAGCTGGGGTGGCGATGGCAAAATTGATTTCCCCATTAGTTTTAATGCCATTGTTCTTGATCGGCAAGGTGGAGCGGTTTCTGGCAGCGGCATTATTGATGAGATCATCGCCATTTCTGGCAGCGCCGATTTATATGCGTACCAATTTGGCGGAACGGTAGGATGGTGGAAAGCAGCGGGTACTGACACCGCTACCCTGTGCAATGCCAGCCGAGAGTTTCGGGAGGACCCCCAGTTTGCCTCAAATGTTAATTGTAATGATACGCCGGTGGCGGCTAGTTCAAGCTCTTCATCAACTAGTACAGCTAAGACTAAAAAGAGTGCTGCACCAAAACCGCCTGCTGCCCCTGCCCCACCAGCACCTGTTGCTCCAAAAGCGACCGTGGATAAAACCAAATCATATATCCGTTTAGACGGTCAAAATGTGGTGGCAGATGGCACTGCCTCGTATCGTTTGGTTGTGGGGGTAAAAGACAGCAGTGGGGCATTCTTAACTGATCGAAAACCCACTATAACCCTAAAAGGTGAGGGAGCCACTGCTCACGATTCAGTATTAATAGGGCCAGAATGGATTGGCGATATAGTTTCTACCAAACAGGGGGCAGTAACTGCCGCAATTTCGGCTGATGGGGTAGATTTAGGCAGTCTAGTCATGACCTTTATATCGGCCGCTCCTGCTGTGGTCATTACTCCCGCCCCTTCTGCTGCTCCTACAGCTGCTCCTGCCATTGTGCCTGTGCCTGCACCAAGCCCTTCACCTATGGCTGGCGGCATTTCTGCCATAGCCATACTGCTCATTATTGTGGGAAGTGTTATCCGCAGGCGTCTGCTTGTTGCAGCGATGCACTAACCTAGTTTTTCTGCTATTGTTAGCCCCGAAAGGCCAGCATGGCAGACATAGAAGAGATAAAAAAGCGACTCAATATTGAACAAGTAATTGGGGATTATTTGACGTTAAAAAAAAGTGGCACTACCTTAAAAGCCTTGTGCCCATTTCATACTGAAAAGACACCATCATTTACCGTTTCGGCTGAGCGAGGTACGTGGCATTGTTTTGGGTGCAACGAAGGCGGAGATGTTATTGCTTTTGTGCAAAAAATCGACAACCTAAGTTTTGTGGAGACAGTAGAAAAACTAGCAGCACGGGCTGGGGTGGAGTTTAAGCCTCAAACCGAGGCAGATAAGCAGAAAAAGACCGACCGAGCCGAAATAATTTCGGTCCTCGATATGGCCACCAAATTTTTCCACCAATGTTTACTAAAGCACCCGGCCGCAGAGGCCGCGCGCACCTATATAAAGGAACGAGGTATTTCTGCAGAAATTGTGGAGCAGTTTAGTTTGGGCTATGCCCCAAATGCTTGGCACACTATGGAACAGTTGTTGCAAAAGAAGGGCATTAATGTGAAGTGGGGGGTGGCAGCAGGGCTGATAGTGCAAAAGCCAGGGGGTGGGTATTACGATCGGTTTCGGGGGCGTCTGCTCTTTCCCATTATGAATGCTGCTGGGCAAACCATTGCTTTTACTGGCAGGGTACTTAAAGACACCAGCGATGATCAATCCAACCAGCCCAAATATCTAAACTCATCAGAGTCGTTAGTATTTAAAAAAAGTGAAGCCCTCTACGCTATTCATTTGGCAAAAAATGCCATTCGCCAAAAAAACCAGGTGGTGCTAATGGAGGGGCAAATGGATGTGCTGGCTGCCCACCAGTTTGGATTTTCAAACACCGTGGCTACCTCGGGTACGGCCGTAGGTGAGGCACATGTAGAGGTACTCAAGCGCTACAGTGAACACTTGGCTTTGGCATTTGATAGCGATCAAGCAGGCTTAAAAGCGGCTAAAGCAGCTGCTAAAATTGCCTGGTCGCATGGGCTAAACCCACTTATTGTGAGCATTCCAGAAGGCAAAGACCCTGATGAGTGCATACGGACTAATAGCGCGTTGTGGGAAAAAGCGGTGAAAGAGGCCAAACCAGCCTTTGACTACTTTTTGAATCTGTCATCTGACCCTCAGCAAGGGAGCATCACTACACTGCGCAAAAAAGCTATTTCAGAAGAGCTGCTTGAACTAATTCAATCAGCCAAAAGTGCAGTAGAGCAAGGTGAATACATGCGTCGCTTGGCCAACCGATTGGGCATAAAAGAGGAGTCACTCTATGCTGATTTATCAAAGCAGTCCAAGCAAAATCGTATTTCTCCTGTAATAGCTAAGACATCACCAATTTCACAAAAAGCCGCCCAAACTTCAGGTTCACCCATGCAAGAACAAGAGCGACTAGCCATTGGGCTACTCCTAACCTATTTTGATAAGCTGCCAGAGCTTACCCCTATTCCATTTGAGGTGCCTGCATTTGCCGATATGTATCAAAAAATCGTGACCGCTAAAGAGCAAAAGCAACCGATTGAAAGCGTGCTTGAACCATTGCCGAAAGCCGTAGCTAAACGCATTGACACCCTTATTTTAGAAACCCTGCGCCGTCATGAACTATTAGATGAGAGCGATATTCCTGAAGAAATTACCGATTCACTAGAGCGCCTGAAAGAGCGCGATCGGGAAACGCGCGTCGTGAGCAATGCCCAGGCCATTGCGGCTGCTTTTGCTTCCGGTGACAAAGACCGAGCCAAGCAATTGCTTAAATCACTGGAACATGATATGGTAATAGAGTAAATTATGCAGTGAATTCTCTAAAAATTTAATAGTACCACGTGCAGCAGCACGATTTTTTGATACAGGAGTACCAATGACCAAACGAGTAGTTAAATTAAAGGTTGAAGAACCCTTAGATTTTCAGGAACACCTGATTTCTTTAATTCGCAAAGGCAAAGCCCATGGGTTTGTCACTACTCAAGAAATGCTCCAAGCATTTCCGTTTGTAGAAGACGATGTACCGCAGGTTGATGCCCTGTATGATTACTTTTTGAAACGGGGCATTGAAATTAAAGACACGGCGGCCAACAGCGGACTCCTTTCTAGACTAGCCAACCCCGAGGGTGGCAAACGAGTAGATGAAGATGACGATCTCTCTTCCATTGACTTGCGAGATATCTCGGATGACTCAGTGCGTATGTACTTACGTGAGATTGGGCGTATTCCACTGCTCTCGGCTGTAGAAGAAGTAAAGCTAGCCAAAGCCATGGCCAAAGGGGATGAGTTGGCCAAAAAGCGTCTGTCAGAGGCTAACTTACGCTTAGTGGTCTCTATCGCCAAAAAATACATTGGCCGGGGCCTCCAACTACTAGACCTTATTCAAGAGGGAAACACCGGTTTAATGCGAGCAGTTGAGAAGTTTGATTATCGCAAAGGCTACAAGTTTTCTACCTATGCCACCTGGTGGATTCGCCAAGCTATTACCCGCGCTATTGCTGACCAGGCTCGCACTATTCGTATTCCGGTGCACATGATTGAGACTATTAATAAACTGATCCGTGTTCAGCGCCAATTGGTGCAAGATTTAGGGCGTGAACCTTTGCCTGAAGAAATTGCTGCCGAGATGGGTATTGATGTTGATAAAGTAGAACATATTCTTAAAATTAGCCAAGAAACCGTCAGCTTAGAATCACCAGTAGGGGAAGAAGAAGACAGCAAATTGGGTGATTTTTTGGAAGACACCCAATCGCTCTCACCAGAAGAATCTGCTATTTATCAGCTGCTTAAAGGGCATGTAGATGAATTCTTAGAAACTCTTTCACCTCGAGAGCAAAAAATATTACGCATGCGATTTGGTTTAAATGATGAAGGCAAAGCCCACACCCTCGAAGAAGTGGGGCAAGAGTTTGGGGTAACCCGTGAGCGCATTCGTCAAATTGAAGCCAAAGCACTACAAAAGCTAAAGAAACACGAGCACTCAGACAAACTCAAGGATTATCTGCGGTAAACAAAAAAATCCGGCACTGTTGCAAAGCAAACGTGCCGGTTCATGAGGTGTGTCAAATAATGCCTAGCTTTTGACCAGGCTTGGCGATCGCAAGACCACCGTGTCTTCTCCACCGATCAGACATGGAGGAATCGTGGCGAAGGTAAATGGGTGGACGGCAATCTGTTCGTCACAGACGTCCTGTTCTTGTCGAAAGATGATTTCTTCCATTGTTCGCGCTCTCCACGCGGAATAAGGCAAGTCGAGCACAACCTTACGGTTGCATTTTGGAGTGGCCATGCTAGCAACTTCCTTTCTGAATATATTGTTAATAGTAGCCGCATACGTACGCGGTACTTGCGAGCCTATTTCTATTTATGCGCTTATTTGCATACATTGTCAAATGAGCTCCAATCTGGTAAAGTACGAGAGTATTCCCCGGTAGCTCAGCGGTAGAGCAGTTGACTGTTAATCAATTGGTCGTCAGTTCGAATCTGACCCGGGGAGCCACTTCGAGTTTAACACTGGAAACAGCGTATTGATTGGTTCATTGAACACGAATTTTAGTGTTTTATGGTCTAAAACGCAGTTCGCAAGTAAAGATTCTAAAAATGCTCTTCGACTGGATGGTTGCGAATTCGCAAACAATCGATGAGCATTTTTACATTTATCCAGATTTTCTCGGACAATCTGGGAAAATTCTTTCCCGTCAGGCAACTCTAAGTCCTCCAGTTCCTTAGTGAGTAGTTTGCGCTTTTTCTGGTGCTCTGTCAAATACTCTTTGTATGTCTCGTCATCAATGGTATTTTTCGCAAGTTTCATCATCATATTCTTTTTTTCTTCATCATTTTGTTCAATGCCACGTTGCAATTGCTGTCGCTTGCGTTTAAGCTCTTCCAATTCGGGACCGTATTCTTCTTCCATTAATCTGATCAACTCTTGCTCCGTTTCATTACTGACCTGTAAGCGTTGCAGTACTTCCATAACCTGTTTATCTGCCTCGCGCTCTGTAATCGTTGGGCCCGGGCAGTTACCCTTT
>OBEQ010844323.1_pt1 | contig 34630 bp, 38 predicted proteins | sample 1670901 | NCBI WGS metagenome assembly OBEQ01 (sample SAMEA104232315, study PRJEB22302) | groundwater metagenome | biome: forest; feature: aquifer; material: groundwater | place: USA | collected 2011-08-07 | depth 5.4 m | reverse complement strand
GGAATGCCGCTCGGAATCCACTGCCATAACGACGGAGGAGTAGGGGTATCCAATTCTCTGGCGGCGGTTTTGGAAGGGGTCACTCAGGTGCAAGGGACTATCAATGGAATTGGTGAACGATGCGGCAATGCTAATTTGTGTAGCGTGATTCCTAATCTCGAATTGAAAATGGGATACAAATGTTTGGGCGCTAAACAGGTCAGTCGCTTGCGCGAGATTTCGCTTTTTGTGGATGAAATGGCGAATCGTTCTCCAAATCAACACGAGCCTTACGTCGGAGATTCTGCTTTTGCTCACAAGGGAGGGGTGCATGTGCACGCCGTTTTAAAAGAGGCGAGAACTTACGAGCATATTGACCCCGCACAAGTGGGGAATCGCCGAAATATTTTGCTGTCCGATCTCGCAGGAGCGGCGGCGTTAATTTTTAAAGCACGTGAGTTTGGAATTCCTCTCAAAAATGGAGACGCGCAAACCAAAGCACTTTTAACCAAAGTGAAGGAACTTGAAAATCGCGGTTATCAGTTCGAAGGAGCCGATGCTTCGCTTGAAATTTTTCTTCGCAAAGAGTTGGGAAGCTACAAATCCCATTTTGTTTTGCACGATTTTCGCGTCATCGACGAAATTGTTGCCGACGTTGCCACCGGAGCGAAAATAATTCCGCGCTCGGAGGCGATCATGCATCTGGCGGTGGACGGGAACGAAGAAACGGCAAAAGCCACCGGTGTAGGCCCCGTTCATGCCCTCGATCAAGCTCTGCGTCGCGCTCTCGAAAGATTTTATCCCCGTTTATCCGAGATGCGTCTGCTAGACTATAAGGTGCGTGTCCTTCCGGGAGCTGAGGGAACGGCCTCCAAAGTCCGCGTTCTTCTCGAATGTGGTGATCAAAATAAAAAATGGGGAACAGTGGGTGTTTCGGAAAATATTATTCAAGCCAGTTATCAAGCGCTCGTCGAAAGCATTGACTACAAACTGATGAAAGATGGTTATTTACGTCCTATTTAGTTGACACCGTTCATTTTTTCCTTAGAATGGGGGGACATAAAGGAGAAAAAAATGTTCAAACGGATCGTGCTTCTACTCAGTTTTAGTTTTCTCTTCTCCCATCCTTCTTTTGCCGCCCTTAAATCCCAGTTTGATATCATCGATTTTAAGCCGGCTACCGACAATAGTAATTATTTTACTGTTTACGGTTCTCAAACTTTGAAAGCGTGGCAAGGAACTTTGGGATTTTATTTCGACTACGCCAATCGTCCCTTGCAGTTTATAGCTACAGGCTCTGCGACTGGTCGTCAGTCCGTTGTCGATCAGCTTTTTGTTGGCAATATGGTTGGGGCTATTGGTTTTACCGACTGGTTTGAAGCGGGAATCGATATCCCTGTCGTTTTTTATAATGATTTTTTTAAAGATGATGCCAGTGCCGCCGCTGATCCTGGTGGAGGAATGGGAGACCTCATCGTGGATCTTAAGTTCCGTATCGTTAATATCGAAAAACACAAAATTGGTTTTTCGATTCTTCCTTTCTTTACTTTACCCAGTGGCGATACGACTCGTTTCACCGGTAATGGTGGTGTGACGGGGGGGATGTTGCTGATTACCGACTTTCAATTGCACCCCCGTTTTTCAATCAGCTTAGATCTGGGGGGAACTGTTCGCGACAGCATTACTCGGAATGCTGTCCGCATGGACGATGAATTCAACTATGGTGGGGGAGCCAATTTTAAAGTCACCAAAAATTTTGAACTGATCGGCGAACTTTTTGGAACGACCCCCATCCGGGACTTTTTTCAATTTAACAATTCAAGCCCTATGGAAGCAGGGGGGGGAATTCGTTACTACTTTGGTGATTCCGGGTTTTTGGTGGATTTGGGGGCCAACGGCGGAGTGTTTGACGGAGTGGGGGCGCCCCGTTATCGAGGTTACGCCGGCTTAAAATGGGTTTCTCCCATTTCAGCAGAATGTCCTGCTTGTCCTCCACCAGCTCCTCCTCCCGATCCTCGTATTCAAGGAGGTAAAATTGTTCTTTGGGGGAAAATTTATTACGATACCGACAAATCAACCATCAAACCGATTTCTTACCCCGTGTTGGATGATGTCGTGGATGTGATGCAAAAAAACCCTCAGCTAAAACTTGTTGAGGTTCAGGGACATTGCGATATTCGCGGAGGGGACGCTTATAATATGAAGCTCTCTCAAGCCCGTGCCAAATCAGCCATGGACTATTTGATCAGTAAAGGGATCGATGCCTCCCGTCTTACCCCCAAGGGCTACGGTTGGCATCAACCGGTGGCCGATAACAAAACTAAAGAGGGGATGAGTCAGAATCGCCGGACGGAGTTTGTCATTTTACAGCAAGAGTAATTTCACCATCTGAAATGAGGCCATTTTATGAAGGGAATTAATGTTCTTTTTTTTCTAATAATCTTTTTTGTTGGGGAATTTATTGCGTTTGGTATTGGGGCTGCCAGTCCCCCCTTAGGGACGCTGGCTGGGTTGATTGCTTTTTTTGTTGCTCTGCTAGTTTCCATCGCTATTAAAATTGCCGATCAATGGGAAAGAATTGTTGTGCTTCGTTTAGGACGGTTTTCAGCCATTAAAGGGCCCGGTCTCTTTTTTATTATTCCTGTTGTAGATCGGACCATTTTTGTCGATACCCGCATCTTAACCCTCGACATTCCCAAACAGCAGGTCATCACCAAAGACAACGTACCGGTTTCTATTAATGGAGTCGTCTACTTTCGGGTTGAAAAGGTCGACGACGCGATTATCAAAGTTCAAAATTATGCTTTTGCCATGAGTCAATATGCCCAGTCGACCCTTCGCGATGTCATTGGTGGGGTAACGCTCGATCAGCTTTTAGCCGAGCGTGAAAAAATTGGAAAAGAAATTGAAGAAGCGGTTGAAAAAGAGACCTCCAATTGGGGACTTCGAGTCAGCAATATTAAAATTCAAGACATTGATATCACGGAAGATCTCAAAAAAATGATGAGCCGTCAGGCCTCGGCCGAGCGTGAAAAGAGAGCTACTATCACCAAAGCGGAAGGAGACAGAGAGGCCTCCTCTAATCTTGCAGCCGCTGCTGCTACCATGACAGCTAGTCCCGGAGCGATGCAGCTACGGACGCTGCAAACCATTGATGGTCTTGGCCCTACCGCCTCTAACACAGTCGTTTTGGCTCTTCCTGTCGAACTGATGGAAGCGGTTAACGCTTATAAAAAATTAGCCACCAGTCAAAGTTGACAATTGTTTCCCCTCCTGTAGAACTCTTTCATGCAGAGGTTTTATTTAGATTACAATTCGACGACCCCTTTAATCCCATTGGTGAGTCATGATTTTTTTAATCCTTCAAGCATGCATCAGGAAGGACGTGAGGCCAGGCGAGCGCTTGATACTGCACGCTCGCCAATAGCAAAATTCCTCGACGCCGCGCCTGACGAAATTATTTTTACAAGTGGCGCGACCGAAGGGAATAACACGGTGATTCAATCGGCCTGGAAGACTCGTCAACCGGGGCAAAATGTTGTTGTTACCACCTTAGTGGAGCATGACTCCGTCTTAAATCCTTTGGCACAGATCGAAAAAGAGGGGGCCCAAATCCGTACTCTGTCGGTGGGACGAGACGGGGAAATTGATTTGGCGGAATTCGATCTTTTGTTGGACGACAAGAAAATTTTTCTGATTTCAATGATGACAGCCAATAATGAGGTGGGCTTCCTTTTTCCCATCGAGGAATTAGCAAGACGGGCTCGTCAAAAAGGAATCCTGTTCCACACCGATGCTGCTTGTGCCTTGGGCAAAGTGCCGTTATCTTTCAAAAAACTTGGGGTTGATTTTCTTGTTGGCTCGGGGCATAAGTTTCATTCTCCCCCAGGGACGGGAGTGCTGCTGGTGCGTCGGCAAACCCCGTTTTACCCTTTGATTGTTGGAGGGGGGCAACAAGCTGGTTTTCGCGGCGGCACGGAGAATATTTTTGGAATTTTGGGATTAGCGGCCGGGCTTGAATTTGCGCTGAGTGATCAGCAAGCGACTAGTGCACAACTAGGACTTTTTCGCCAAAAACTTTGTACTGGGCTCAAGCAAATTTTTCCGAAAATGACGGTTCATGAGGGAAAAACACAGCTTCCGGGCACACTTCATGTTGGTTTTCCGGGGATCCAAGGGCAAACGTTGGTGGCAGCTCTCGATTTGGAAGGGGTGGCGGTCTCCTTTGGATCGGCTTGTCATTCAGGAACCCAAGAGGTCTCTCGGGTTTTGTTGGCGTTGGGGTACCCTGAAGCGGAAGCTGCATCGTCGATCCGAATTTCATTTGGCAAGATGACAACCCTCGATGATATCGAAGGGGGATTGAAGGTTTTTGAGAAGGTTTTAAAAAGAATGTAGGGTTTATGAAAAAAGAGGATGCAAAAAAACGAGTTGTCGTGGCGATGTCTGGTGGAGTCGATTCTTCCGTGGCTGCTCTGTTGCTGAAACAGCAGGGGTATGAGGTTATCGGCATTTCGTTAAAACTCTGGGACTATAATGAAGAAGGGCGTACCAAGAGCAACAAAACATGTTGCTCTTATCGCGATATTCAAGACGCTCGTCGTGTTTGTGATCGCTTGGAAATTCCTTTCTACGCGTTTAGTTATAAAAAAGAGTTTGAAGAAAAGGTCATTCAAACTTTTGTTTCGGAGTACACGCAAGGGCGAACCCCCAATCCTTGTATTCTTTGCAACCAGCATATCAAATTCGACCGCTTACTCGAAGAAGCGCAAAAATTAGGGGCCGACTATTTAGCCACGGGACATTATGCCCGTGTCACAAAAGATGAAGCAGGTTCTTATCGACTTTTGAAAGGGAAGGACGCCGCCAAAGATCAATCGTATGTTTTGTTTGGTCTTAATCAGGAAATTTTAAAAAAAGTTCTTTTTCCAATTGGCGATTACACCAAAGATCAAATCCGAAAATTAGCCGAAGAATTTGATCTTCCAACGGCCCACAAACCCGAGAGTCAAGATATCTGTTTTGTGCCCGACGGTGATTACGCGAAGTTTGTGGCTAAATACGATACAAATTTTTCGCTAACACCAGGAAATTTTGTTGATCAAAATGGAACTATTTTGGGGCGGCACGAGGGAATTCATGCCTATACCGTCGGTCAACGACGTGGTTTGGGAGTGTCCACTGGTGAGCGACTTTACGTGACTCGCATCGACACAACCAAAAATGAAATTGAACTTTCTCCCGAAGACGCTACCTTCAGCGAATCTTTTTGTGCCAGCCGAATCAACTGGGTTGTTTCATCGCCAGAATCCCTTATGGAATGTGGCGTTAAGGTACGCTACCAAAAAGATGAAATCCCGGCGATGGTCGAACAAAAGGCAGGAGCGAGGGCGATTGTTCGTTTGATAAAAGATCATCGCGGAATTACTCCCGGACAAGCGGCGGTTTTTTACAAGGGAGATGAAGTTTTAGGAGGAGGGTGGATTGAATAGCGCCACTTCTTTTTTTAAATCCTTATTTTCCTTTTTTGGCGGGAAAATTCCACGCGAAGAGCGCAAAAAACTCCGTCGTCTCGAAGCCAAGCTTCAATACAGGTTTAAAAATTTGCAACTATTGAAACGGGCGTTAACACATAAGTCTTACGCCAACGAATATCGGATGCCAGCCACGGATCAAAACGAGCGCTACGAATTTTTGGGGGACGCCGTTTTGGAACTGGCGATCAGTGATTTATTAATGAAGTCTTTTCCCGAATCGACGGAAGGGGATTTATCCAAACTCCGAGCCTCGGCTGTCAACGAACAGCAGTTGGCCGACATCGCCCGTCGTATCCAGTTGGGCGATTTTCTTTTTCTTGGACGCGGCGAAGACCAATGCCAGGGGAGGGAAAAAGATTCTCTTCTCTCCGACGCTTTCGAAGCGGTGTTGGGGGCGATTTATTTCGACTCCGGTTTTGTGGCTAGTTCTCATGTGGTACAAAAACAATTTGGTCATTTACTGAAGGCGGCGATGGTTCAAGATATCAGTCGCGATTACAAAACCCGTTTGCAGGAAGAATCCCAAAATCGTTTTCAAACGGTGCCAAATTATCAGCTCATGTCAGAATCGGGCCCCGATCACGATAAAACTTTCGAGATTCATTTGTTCATCAATCGCGAATTGTTTGGGCAAGGATTGGGAAAGAGCAAAAAACAAGCCGAACAGAATGCCGCCCTTGAAGCGTTGAAAAAATTGGTGTCTCCATGAGTCATCGTGCGGGATACATCGCCATTCTTGGTTCTCCCAACGCTGGAAAGTCGACACTCCTCAACGCAATTCTCAAAGAAAAAATAGCGGCCGTCACCGACAAACCCCAAACCACTCGCAAACGTCTCAAAGGAATTTTTTCGACCCAAGATTGTCAGATGATTTTTCTCGATACGCCTGGCATCCACACCTCCGACAAACAACTTAACAAATTCATGATGAAGGAAGTGGAAGAGGCGATTTCCGACGCGGATGTTTTGTGTTATTTGGTAGCGATGGATCAAGGGGTGTCACCAACGCTCTTAAACATTTTCGAAAATGGTCAAAAAAAATATCCGAGAAAACCTTTTATTTGGGTATTGAATAAAACGGATCTTAAAAATTCACACATTTCTTCACCTCCCCCTTTGTTCAAGGAAAAGAATTTTGAAATTCTAAAAATTTCGGCTTTGACTCAACAAGGGCTCAAAGAATTAATTCAAAAGATAGAATCCCTTTTGCCCGACGGACCTTCTTTTTATCCCGAGGATGATCTGACTGATAGCCACGTCCGAGATCTATCGGCCGAAATTATCCGGGAAAAAGTCATGAATCTCATGTACGACGAAATTCCTTACTCGGCGGCGGTCGAAATTGTTTCCTTTAAAGAAGAAGCCAAAAAAGCTCATATCACCGCCAACATTCTTGTCGAACACGATTCGCAAAAGGGGATGGTGATCGGTGTTGGCGGAAGAATGATCAAAGAAATTGGAGTCCAAGCAAGACGCGAAATCGAGCCGTTGGTGGGGACAAAAGTTTTTTTAGAATTGAAGGTAAAAGTGGATAAAAATTGGACCAAAAACGCCGCCAAACTGGCGCGGTATGGGTATAAAACAGTTTGATGCTTTATTCGATTCCCAAACCTCGAGCCATCGTCACCTGACAACCGAGGTTGTAGCCGGCATAAAAACCGGGCTCTTTGTCAAATGGCGAATCGGCGCCATACAACTCGGCTCGACAGCCTAAGCTAAAAACAAGATTTTTTTCGGTGCTGATTCCCAAAAGATCGGTTTGAGCGTAAACGTGTCCCCCAAGATAGAAAGGGGGAAAATCGACGGGAACATTCCCAAAAAAAGAAATGCCCCCTTCCATACCGGCATAAAAAGCGACTGGAAAATAAAACTGGCCATTAAAAAACTGTCCCTCTTCAAGGCGGCGATCCCACCCAACCCGAAAACCGACCGGCATGATTTCATAAAGGAGTACATTGGTTTTGGTTTCTCCTGTAGAGATGGCCACGTAATCCCCTAGTTTCACATCCGAATAACCTTGAAGTTCTTGCCAGAAATCTTGCGGGTCCTGAACTTCTTCCCGTAGCCAATCGTCTAAAAGATCTAAATAGTCTGGCCACGATGTCGGGTCGTTTGGATCCCCTAAAGTAGGGGGTTGTTGACCGATATCATTAGTTCCCTGTTCCGTCTTATCGCGGATGCTTTTCAACAGAGTAATGAAATCCTCGCGCTTCATGTTCAGTCCAAAATTTGTTGAGGTTAACTCCATTCCCCGAGCACTAACGCTCCCTACAAATTGCAAAGCACTGGGATGTTTTGTTTCGAAGGTGGAACCTTTGAATGGGCCATCCAGAATTTTCCCTTTTCCCCGGACCTGAGGTTGATTGACATAGGCTAAACGGAAAAGAGGAGAATTAGGGGTGCCATAAACAGGCAAAGTCGCAAGCAGGTTAATATCGTCTCCTTGATCCTCGATACTGAGCAGATGTGCCTTAGTCAAAAGCCCCCCTATATTTCCTTTATTAAAAAATGTTGTGGAAAATTCCCATCGATTGTTTGGCATGTTGAATTGCAACGGTTCTTTGTTTTTAGTTTCAGGGGGTGCAGAGGGGGTTGTGAGGTTGACGAGTGAGGGTTCAATGTGAGGAGGAGTAAAATTGGGAGATGGAAAAAAGGAGCTCGGTAAAACAGATGTTGTCGGCTCAAACTTTTTAACAGGACAATCTTTTGGAGGAATCGGGCCTAAGCTTTCAAAATAATAAGGATAGGGGGATCCACAAGCCGGATCAAGAATCGGTGCTAAGGAAAGTGGCATGATCATACCTTATCGCACTACTGCTAAAATTGTTGCTAAAAAACTACTGGCTTGACAGCGTCTAGTCTAGTATATACACTATATTATGAAGATTTTAGAGGCTCCGCTAGAGTTTGAATGGGATGGGGGTAATCAAAATAAGAACCTAAAGCTACATGGGGTGAGCGATCAGGAATGCGAGGAAGTTTTTTTTGATTCGCAGCGAAGGATGTTAAATGATGTTCTTCATTCAGGATCGGAAGAACGTATTATTCTGATCGGTCAAACCAAGAAAGAGCGGTTGCTCTTTGTGGTTTTTACTTTGCGTGGACATAAAGTACGGGTGGTTTCGGCGCGTGATTTGAATAAAAAAGAAAGGATTCTGTATGAAAAAAAATCTAGCACTTCCAAAATTTAAGAGTGAAAAGGAGGAAAGAAAGTTTTGGTCTAAAATTGATTTAGCGGATTATTGGGATGCCTCCGATTTCGTCCCTGTTTCATTTCCTAACCTCAAGCCTTCCTCTCGTTCTATTTCGATCCGGATGCCTGAATATATCCTCGTACGGCTGAAAGAAAAGGCGAATCAACTCCATATTCCTTACCAAACTCTGATGAAACAATATATTGCCAAAGGGGTTTTGGGGCATTCCTAATATTTTGGTGTTTCCTGCTTGACAGCCCCATTCCATTTGATATTTAAAAAATATCTTTCAAAATCCTGAGGGGGGTTTAAGAAAGTCAGTTCCAAAAGCTTTTCAATTTTCATTTTTAATATTTATTGTTTGATAACAAACCTTAGGAGGAATTATGCCAGGTATCGATACAAATGGTAATAGTCGTGTTGCAGGTCCTGTTCAAGAGCTCATAGATCGTCTTCGTTTTAGCACGGAGATTCCCGAGCAAGGTTTCATGGCCAGAATGGGTAATCCAGCTGACGGTTTTGATCCTTTCAAACTCGATGCAGACACTTATGTTGCTTGGCTGAACAATCCTTCTCAATTTCCCGGAGTCATCGGGGCGCGGATGACACCGGTTTGGAACAATGCCCTGGGGGCTCTTTTTGTTGCTAATCCCGCCATTGATTCTTACGGCATTGTTTTTGTCCATGGTCTGATGCGGAACCCCTGGAGTATTTATGCTCGGGGGGGTGGTCTTGGCGCGTGGCATGGGCTTGGCGGTGTTATGGCCTTTCCTCAGGTGGTGGCGGAGCCAGCTGATCTTGCTCCCCTTCTTGGATCTTTAGGTGTTGCCGCCTCTGGGGATGGCGACGACCTTGGGTCGTTGACGCCTGACCAACGGGCGGCGGTTATCTTTATGGGAGCCTCCGTTATGGTTGCCGGAAAAGGAATGGCGATGACCCCCAAATGGCGTCATATCGACGACGGTTTACGTACGCTTGGTACTCCCCAATTGACTCTTGTTGGGGGGAGTAAAGCAATTTTAATCCATCCCGCCGATCGTGAAAGAAAAATTGCAGCCATTCAGATGTTGGCCCGCGCGACACAACAGACAGGGGCCTATATTTCTGGGCCCGATCAAAACATGAGTGCGGAAAATGAAGCCGGGGATGCCCATCTGTTTGCCGATGTAGCGAAGTTTCATATGGTTGGTTCTACCCATGCCATGGAAATGATGCGTGGCCGCGCTCCTTCCAATTTTACCGGAGACGGGGTCTATGAAGGAATCAAGGTGGCCTTTGCTCATGTAACCGCTTCTAAAAGATCTCCCCTTTTCATTCAGGGAAATGGGGGGGTTGGATCGCGGGTGTTGGCACGGGCTATCCAGGATGGCGCTATTATTGCGGGTGTTTCAGATGCTGAGGTGTCAAAGCTGGTTTTGGCCAAACAGGCGCTCGAGGCTGCCTACAAGACGAAAACAACTCTTGTATGGGATCGAAAAGCGGCCCGAAAGAATGGGAAAGATCCGACAGAATTGGCACTGATGGAAAGTCAGGCTAGGGAAAACGGATTCGAGGTGGGCGATGGGCTTATCGAATCGATAGAGGTCGCTAATCAAAAATCAGGACTTCGCACGGCCATTCTTTCCCCCAATGCCGGTTCCCATCCTATTACGCTCAAGGTATTAGAAGCGGCAGGGCGGCTTGGGATTCAGGCGATTATCGGGGGGGCCAACAATCTTATGGGACTTGACGAGGGGGGTTCCTACATGCCGGTGGCCCAACGGGCGCTCAAATTGAATATTTTTATTCCCAACGATTCGGCCATCAACCGGATGGGAGCCGCTGTTTGTCTCTTCGATGCGGTTGGACTTACCGACGATACGGCACGACGGTTGACGGAAATTGTGGGACAGAGGGTGCGGGAAGAATGGTTTGAGGCGCATCGGAAAGGAATTCCCCCGCAGGTTTACAGCGATCGGTTGGCGATGCGGGAATGGAATGACGCCGTTTATCGGGGAGAAGCCATTGGTGGACTTTTTACTGAAGTTCTTCATGGAGATCATTCTCCTTCAGGCTCCACTATGGGTGGCAAAGGAGGGGGCGGAGGTGGAGCAGGAGCAGGAGTAGCTAGTATTACCTTAGAGGATCCGCCGCCCTCCGGACAAGATGCAGTAACTCGTACCGATCATCCCCGCCGCCTCGGTCATCATGGTCACGCAGCTCCTCATGCACGGCATGTTCCCTCAGTTGTTCATACTCGTGATCTAGTTGTAACCGGAGGACTAGAAGTTGTTGGGCTCGATGTTACAAACCCAGTTATAGGTGGGGTTGAAGCGGTCTTGGGTGTTTAAGTCTCCTTTTTAATTCTTGACTTTATAAGTAGGAATTCCTACAATAAAAGTAGGAATTAAACTATGAAGTCTTCAGCCGCCATTGTTTCAGAGAAAGGACAGGTGACAATACCTAAGCCACTTCGCGAGCGCTTGGGTTTAAAATCTGGTCAAGTCATTGAGTTTAAGGCTGAAAATGGCAAGCTTATTGGATTTAAGAAGTCGCAAAACAAAGGTTCATTGGATGAAGTAGTTGGTTTCCTTAAAAAGAAGATCCACGTAGACCGTTATCTCAATGATATTCGCGGTAAGTCGTGATCCAATAATATGATTACCGCCGTCGATACCTCTATTATTCTCGACATCCTCACGGCATCACCCAAACATCTTCAAGAATCAAAAACCCTGTTGGAAAAAGGAATGGAAGAAGGGAAACTCATTGTCTGTCCATTGGTCTGGGGGGAGTTAAGGCCCTTCTTTAAATCGGATGAGGAGATGAAGGGAATCCTTTCACAGATGAATCTCGAGTATGATGACTTCACACCAGAGGTGGCGTCTTTGGCTGGCCTTCATTGGAAACGTTATCGGGAAAATAAAGGGGCGCGCAACAGAATGCTGGCTGATTTTTTGATTGCGGCGCATGCCCAATTGAAGGCTGATCGTTTTCTCACGCGGGATCGCGGGTTCTATCGGACTTACTTCCGTCAGTTGTCTTTCCTCGTCTTGTCCTCTTGACAAGAAAAGTCTCGAGTAATAGCGTCCGTTCATGTCGCAGTTCAAAAGAATCACCAATTTTATTTTTCCGTGGTCTGTTAAAAAAGGGGAGGCCGACAAGGCCTTGAGCGACAAGCTCTCTTCCACTCTCGAAGAGGTCTGCGTTTTTCCTCTTCCCAATGTTGTTTTATTTCCTGGCACTGTGCTTCCCCTTCACATTTTCGAGGATCGGTATAAGTTGATGACGGACGAGTTGCTACGACGCAAGCTTCCTTTGGCGATGAGTTTTTCCAAACCGTCTCCCGATGGTGAGATGAATTTAAGTGCCATTTGCGGTGCCGGTAAAGTCAATTTGATGGAAAGTTTTCCCGACGGCCGAAAAAATATTTTTGTGGAAGGGATGAAACGTCTGCGCATTGTCAAATATCTTCAGAAAAACCCCTTCATCACGGCGATGGCCGAATTAATTCCCGATATTCCTTTTTCAACGGAGGCTGATGAAAAAAAATATCATCGTGATCTGATGACACTGGTTCGTCGTTGGATTTTTCTTTCTCCTCAACTGGATGATGCTTATTTACAGTATATCGATTTTTTCCCGCGGCCTCATTTTTTAGCGGATTTTATCGCTTTTTATTTTCTACCCTCCACCGACGAAAAACAAAAATTTTTGGAAATGACCAACCAAAAAGAGCGGGTGGAAAAGGTGATGACCTTTATCGGCGACAATATTAAAGTGTTGGAAAATACCAAAGCTCGTCAAATTCCTGATTTAATTTCTTCCTCTCACGCGCTCCATTAAAATATGTCTCTTTCATTCGACACAATCAGCGAAAAAGTTAAGAGCGGAATCCGCATCAACGAAGCAGAAGCTCTTTTTCTTTTTTCCATCCCTGATCCGCTTCCATTAGGCGAGCTGGCCAATTTTGTCCGCGAAAAAATTCATGGCGACAAAACTTATTTTATCAAAAACAAACATATCGATTATTCCAACGTCTGCGCCATCCGTTGCAAGTTTTGCGCGTTTGCCCGCAAAGCCCAGGAAGAAGGAGCGTTCCAATATTCGATTGATGAAATTGTTGAGAAGGTGAAAACCGGTGCGCCGCGCGGGATTACCGAGGTTCATATCGTTGGCGGTTTTCATCCCACGCATCCCTGGGAATTTTATACCGGGATGCTCAGCCAGATTAAAAAAGAATGTCCGGCTGTTCATGTGAAAGCGTTTACCGCCGGAGAAATTCGTTACTTTTCTAAAAAATTTCGTAAAACCGAAGAAGAAGTTCTGAAAGAATTGATGGCTGCAGGGCTCGACTCCATGCCCGGTGGCGGCGCCGAAATTTTAGCCGAAGAAGTCCGAAAAGAAATTTGCGGACCTAAAGGGCCAGCGCAGGCGTGGATTGATACTCATAAACGTGCGCATCAGGTACATCTCAAAAGCAACGCCACCATGCTCTACGGACATATCGAATCGTTGGCAGACCGGGTAGAACACATGAGGCTTGTCCGACATCTTCAGGATGAAACGGGAGGATTTTTGTCGTTCATCCCGCTCGCTTTTAATCCGATGGGAACCGCTTACGAATCGCGCGGATTTACCTCGGGGCTAGACGACTTGAAGACGTTGGCCATCTCGCGCCTCTACATGGACAACTTCAAACACATCAAGGCTTACTGGATTATGTCGGGGGTCGATATGGCCCAAATTGCGCAACATTTTGGGGCGGATGATATTCATGGAACAGTGATCGAGGAAAACATCACGCACATGGCTGGCGCGCAAACTCCCGAAGATCTTCCCGAGAAAAATATTCTCAGCCTCATCCGCGAGGCGCATCGGGTACCGGTTCAGAGGGATTCTCTCTACAACGAGATTCGACATTACGCTTAAGTTTTCTTAGGACTAAAACAAGAGGAACAGAGATCCACAAGAGATCCAGAATCACCAATTTCCATTCTTGAATCCAGATTGTAATCCCCAGATTGAAAAGAAAAATGCCGAAGTAGAGGAAAAGACCGCTATGTGAAATTATTTGGTAGAACGGGTCCTGTCTCAACTTCATCCCCCACCGTGCTCCGAACTGCTGCGCGCGGTGGGGGGCCCCCTTCAGTCGAGCCACCCCTTCTACCAATAAATTGAGACCTATTATGAGCGCCGCAACAAAAAACCATCCGACAAAATTGCTGACGGGCACGTTGAAATACCATCCAGGATGTGGGTAATAATAAATTTTTCCCAAGAACCACTTGTCCCCCAGATGCGCCAGCGGATCGACGATAATATCCAAAATCATAACAAAAAGAGCCGAGAGTAAAATAATTTTCCATTTTTTTCTGGACACGTATTCTGCCACCGACAATCCCGCAAAACAAAGAAAAGTGTAGGAGAGAGAATCCCAAACCGGAACTCCGAAATTCATCCATTCCCCTTTTAAATTTTCGTAAATATAAAAATACCAACCGTAAGGAAAGCCGGTGCGGATGGAAAGAGCCTCCGAGCCCCAAGCTATTAAATAACCGGTAACAAGAAAAAGAAAAGTGCGCTTCGGACCGCGTGTTAGACAACCGATAATTAAAAAGGCGAGTAAAAAAGCAAAGACGTAGGGGCGTTTTTCAAACGTGAAGAGGAGCGTTGTTAGCACTAGTACCTTTCCTATTTAATTCTGACATTATTGACACGGCACAGGTGCTTGTAGTCAATTATTAAATTGAACAAGCACTAGACCTTTTCTTGGGTGCTGTTGCGGATGAGGTTGATAAAAGTTTTGAGAATTTTGGCGTCCCACTGTCCCGAATTTATTTCGCGTTCGAAAATATCGGCCGCTTGCAGTGGCGAAATGCCATTGCGGTAAGAGCGGTTGGAAGTCATGGCGTCAAAGGCATCGGCAATCGAGCAAATGCGGGCCAGCAGAGGAATTTCTTCTCTCTGCAAACCATCAGGATGTCCTTTTCCATCCGTTCGTTCATGATGAGAACGGATGATAGGTAGAACATTTTTAAAAGTTTTGAGGTTTTTGCAAATCTCGTAACCCCGCGTGGGATGGGTGCGAATATGGGAAAGTTCTTCGGGTGTCAGCTTAGCCTCTTTGTTTAATACTTCTTCTCTAATTCCAATTTTACCAATGTCGTGGAGGAGGGCGCCACGTCTTAAGTCTTGAATTTGCTGTTCGGACAACCCCAGTTCGCGTCCCAAAAGAACCGAATAACGGGCGACGCGATCGGAATGTCCGCGCGTGTAAACATCTTTGGCCTCGAGTGTTTCTGCCAGCGTGAAAACAATCGCCTCGGAGCTGTCGAGGTCGTCGTAGAGTTCTTTGATGCGAAGCAGAGATTTTACCCGCGTTGTCAGTTCGAGTTTGTTGTAGGGCTTCATCAAAAAATCATCGGCCCCCAGTTCGATCGCTTTGATCTTGTCGTCCAACTCGCGAAGGGCGGTGACAATGATGATGGGAATCAGACGGGTGGCGGGATCGCTTTTTAAAATTTTACAAACTTCGTAACCACTGAGGCGGGGCATCATCAGGTCGAGTAAAATCAGATCGGGAGGATCCTCCTTAACCAATTTCAGCGCCTCTTCCCCGTCGTAGGCCTTACGAATGTTGTAGTTAAATGGTCGAAGTTGCACTGATATCAGCTCGACATTAGTGGGATTATCGTCAACGACAATAATTTTAGGGTGATTCACCCCAGCGTGATCATTATAAGACATCGTTGGGGCTTGGGAATGATGCTTGGCGGCTTCCGGCATTTTCATTTTATATCACATATTTTGTGCTTCTCACAAGGCCGAAAAAAGTGTAGAAGATTTTCCTATGAAATTGATAAAATTTATTTTTTGGCTCTGCCTGATTTTCATCATCGCTTATTTTTTAACCGACTTGAAAGTTGGCGGAAAAACCATCAAACAGGAAATCGACCAAGTCATTGCAGGCACCGCAGTTGGTGACACTAAAGATAAGGTAGTCCAGTGGATTACACTTCGTTTGAATCCAAAACTGGGTTCCCCTTCATCTGGTGGTGAGGCTTCTCCCACCGGTGAGGCGGCTCCGGTAGAAAACATTTCAAACCATGACGCGGAAACTCTTAAAAAACTCATCGAAGGCAACAAATAATCTTATGACAAAAACAGTAGAACAAAAATGTAGTACTGAAGGATGTAAACGCCCGTACCGAGCCAAAGGGTATTGTGATTTTCATTTTAAAAAATGGAGAAACGGAGAGCTTCCTCATTCCCCTTACAAAACCTGTTTAGAATCAGGTTGCCGAAAACCTCGTCAAGCCAGCGGACGTTGCGTGGATCACGAAAAGAAAGCCCCAGCGGTGCCAGCCTCAGTAGCCGCCGCTCCAAAAGCTGAAGCAGCTAAGGCTGATGAAGCTCCACAGGAAAAAGCTCCCGCAGCCGCAGAGGTAGCCCCAGAGCAAGCTCCAAAAACCGAGACAGCTCCCGCTTAACATGAAACGTATCGGCCTCTTAACAGGAGGAGGGGATTGCCCCGGCTTAAATGCCGCCATTCGTGCTGTTGTCCGCCGCGGCGCGCAGCTTGATCTCGAAATTTACGCCGTCTACGAAGGTTTCAAAGGATTAGCTTCGGGCAACATCAAACCTTTTCCCATCCAAAAAACTTCCGGCATTCTTCCTTTGGGAGGAACTCTCTTACGCACTTCCCGATTTAATCCGCTCAAAACAAAAGAGACAGCCGAACAGGTGCGAGAATCGATCGCCAGTCACGAACTGGAGGGACTGATTGTCATTGGCGGAGAAGGGAGCCTACGGCTTACCTTTGATATCAGCCGAAAACTCAAAATTCCTTGCATCGGCATTCCTAAAACCATCGACAACGATGTGTGGGGCACGGACGCCACCATCGGTTTTGATACGGCGGTCGAGACAGCGACTCAAGCGATTGACAAATTGCACACCACCGCCGAATCGCACAACTTTGTGATGGTGGTCGAGGTGATGGGGCGGCACACCGGCTGGATCGCCCTAAAGTCGGGCCTGGCCGGCGGGGCGGACATGATTTTAATTCCGGAAGTCCCCGTCAAGTTGAGTGCGATTCTCAATACTTTGGAACATCGTAAAAACCACGGAAAAAATTTCAGCATTCTGGTCGTGGCCGAAGATGCCGGGGTAAAAGACGACCGCGGCCGCTGGCTGGTGAAAACGCCGATGCAAAAAGATGAATATGGTCATATCAAAAACAGCGGCGCCGGAAATCAGGTGGCGCGATTGATCCACCAAAAAACAGGATTAGAAACGCGCGTGGTTGTTTTGGGATACGTCCAGCGTGGCGGATCTCCCACCCCCGCTGACCGAATTTTGGCCACCCGCTTTGGTTTGCTGGCCGCCGAAATGGCCGCGGCTGGAAAATGGAACCGGATGACGGTCCTCAGAGGAAATAAAGTGACCTCTGTTCCCTTGTCTGGCGTCGTGCGCAAAATTAAAAAAGCGGACGTTGATTTGTATCGTCAAGCTTCTTATTTTTTTAATTAATAAGTCACCATACGTGATTGTAAGGGAGAAACCGTCATCCCGACATGTAGTAAGTCGGGATCCATTTTGACGTAAAACTTGGATTCCGGCTAACAATCCGCCGGAATGACGATATCTCATAATCGCGTATGGTGAGTTATTAACATGAAATATAGCATTTCAATTTTTTTCCTTTTTTCTTTTTTGATTTTTTCCTTTTTTATTCACGCCGATGCTTTTAATGTCCCCGACACTTCCATCCCCCGCACCCGTCTCGAACGTTTTTTCGATCTTGATAAAAGTGGTAAAATAAATGCTTACGAACGAGGGCTCATCAACACTTACCGTGTCCGTCATTGGCGACTAGCCCGCTCCAAAGCCCAAAAAAAGTTCGATCTTAACCAAAACCGGATGCTAGAGCCGCAAGAGGAATTGGCGTATGAGAAATCGCGACAAAAACGTTTAGCGCTTTGAGAGAGGATCCTTGTTTTAAAAGTTCAGAGTTTTTTTGAGTCTGAGCATTCCGATAAATGGAATCAAAAAGAACATACTCAAAAAGATAGGGTTGGATGGAGAAGTTTTTCCATTCAAGTTGCAATCGCCTCCGTCCCCCGAAGAAGGAGTTGTGGCAAAAGGATGCCCAAAAATGTGCGGGGATTTTCCCACATTAATTCTCTCCGCTTCCAGGCGCGTCTTGGTATCAATCACTGAAATTTCATCGGAGCCCCCATCCGACACGTAGGCTTCATCTCCATCGTTTGTTATAGCTACACCGATAGGGGCAGTTCCCACGTCAATGGTGGCTACAACTGTTTCCGTAGAGGTATCAATCACCGAAACGTTGTTGGAACCTTCGTTCACCACATAAACTTCGGTTCCATCCGGACTGACTTCAACTTCCTCCGGCGTTGTTCCAACAGTAATGGTGGTGGTAACAGTATCGGTCGACGTGTCAATAACCGAAACTGTGTTATCTCCGCTATTCGTGACAAAAATTTCGGTTCCATCCGGAGTTATGTCAATGCCTGTGGGAGTGGTTCCTACGGTAATCGTTCCGGTGACGACATTTTTTGTCGTATCAATAACGACAATATTATTCGAACCGGCATCTGTTACATACACTTCCGTTCCATTGGGATTGACCGCCACTCCTTCCGGATTGATCCCCACGGTGATGAGAGCGACCACTTCATTGGTGGCGACATCAATCACCGAAACATTGTCGCTTCCGGAATTGGGAACGTAGGCCAGCAGTTCTCCTGAAGTGGAAGGGAGTGAAGCAATAAAATCGCCAAGGCCATTGAGGGTGTCGCCGATGGCAATAGTGGAAGTAACGGTATTCGTCGTTGGATCGATGACCGAGATCGTGCCGTCCCCTTTGTTTTCCACGTAAACAGTTCCATCGGGAGCCACCGCCGCACCAAAAGGTTGATTCCCCACGGTAATGGTAGCCGTCACCGTGTGAGTTGACGTATCAATAACGGATACCGTGTTAGAACCCTCATTCGCGACGTAAATAGTATCTCCATCGGAAAGAGAGAGCAAAGTTGCTTAAAAAGTGAGAATTTTTCGTGTTAGATAAAAGTGCCATATGCTTTTCGTACGGCCGTGGTTCGAAAATCGAACTTCTTTGTTAGCAATTAAATTCCAGTCCTTCTCCAACTTCCTAAAATTCCGAACCATTTTTAAATTCTCTGTTTGGCATTCTCTTTGCATATGTTTTGGGACGTGGAATAACCCTTTACAAAAGTTACGTTATCACGTAATATATTTATGGACAAACCGATTACATGGATGGGAGGTTCAAGGAGCAAGATAAAGAATTTTCACATCTGGGCCCGACAACAGGTGGGGTTTCAATTGCGCAAGGTTCAGCAGGGGTTGTCGCCAAGCGATTGGAAGCCAATGGTCAGTATCGGGGCAGGTACTATGGAGATCAGGCTCCATGAACCGCATGAACATCGGGTAATCTATGTGGCTAAATTCGAGGAAGCTGTATACGTGCTCCATGCTTTTGAGAAAAAGACCCGGAAGACGGACAAGCGAGATGTGGAGATTGCAAGAAAGGCTTATCGGGCGGTCTTGAATCTTCGGCGAGGAAATAAATATGAAGATTGAAAAAGGTTCGAAAAATATTTTTAAGGACTTGGGATTCTCCGATGTGGAATCGGCCAATCTAGAGGCGCGTAGTGCCTTGATGATTCTTCTTGAAAAAGAAATTAAAAAACTCAACCTCTCTCAGTTGGAGGTCGCAAAGCGACTGGGTGTTAAACCTCCCCGGATTTCGGAATTGATGAACGGAAAAATTGATAAGTTCAGCCTGGATCTCTTAGTCGTCTACCTTGCACGTCTGGGTAAGGCGATTAATTTTAAACTCAAACAAGCTGCTTAGAAACCACCACTCGCTTCACTCGACCGCCAGCTGAGGAAGTTATAATTATTCAATGTCGGGGCGACAGGATTTGAACCTGCGACCACTCCCACCCCAAGGGAGTGCGCTACCGGGCTGCGCTACGCCCCGAACGGCTGACAAAAATCAGCACAGGGTCTTCTAACGAAAGATTATTAGACGGTCAAGGATTTCAAAATATCTTCGTTCCATTCAAACTTGGCTCGGGAACGATTTTTGGCGAGTTGCTTTTCGAGAGCGTAACCGACAATCAGCGGCACCGAGACGGACGGTTCCACAAATCCCATCGCTTTGTTGGCTTCTTTGTTCACTTTTCCCCAGCTTTGCGCCTCGGCTAATGTCGAGCCCGACAGGCCTCCCCAGTGCGGCACGTCGGTGGTGACCTGCAAGGCGTACTTGTGGCCGCCGGTGTCTCGCTCGAAAATGTAGGTCATCACCACCGAGTCGTTGATGTAGTTTTTGGGAACGCCGCCGGCGACGTAAAAGGCGGAGGTGCGTTTCGCTTTGTTGACAATTTGGGTCAGCTCATAATTGTCGCGAATGCTCGAGATGGTCATCGGGGTTTTTTTCTGTTCTTTCATCATGTGGTAATGATGGGTCAAGCCGATGCCGATGCTCGAGTCGTTGATGGCGGGACAAAAAACCGGGACGCCATGTTTGCGGGCGGTGTAGAGAATGGAATTTTCGTCCTTGATGAAACCGGCCAGGTAGTGAAGGTACTCGCGGGTCGACATGGTTTTGCCTGCAAGTTCGGCGGCTTGGTCGCCGATCCAGGTGTCGAGCTCGATAAATTTTTCTTCGTCAACATACGTGTCGTAAATCCGGTCGATGTAGTGGTCGCGCAACACGGTGTCGTCGGCGTTGGGGCTTCCCTTAAAATGTCCGTAGCCATGCGCTTGATAAAAATCTTGATATAAAATAGCGCCGGTCGAAACCACCACATCCACCATGTTGAATTCGATCATATCGCGAATGACTTTTCGCAAACCGGCGGCCACCAACGGCCCGGCCAATCCCAGCATGATAATGGGGCGCTCTTTGTCGGTCAGCATTTTTTCGAACACCAAAGCACAATCGCCGATGTTGCGGGCTTGAATCGACATGCCGCGGTAGGCGGTGACCAGGTCGGCTATCGTTTTGGTTTTGGTAAGGTCGAGTTGCTGGATCGGCTCTTGGAGAAGTTTCTTTTTTGATTCTTTCTGTTTGGGGCTGAGATTACTTTCGAACGATAACATGAGGACCTCCCGTATTACGTCATGCCGGACTTGATCCGGCATCCAGATGGACCCCGTATTCCCACGTGGCATAACATGGGACACGCAAGTGCGGGGTGACGATGAAAAAAGATTTGAAAATTTAGCGGTTGCAAATTTTTTCGTCAAGGCAATTATAGACTTTATGGATCAAGCGCCTCTGAAAACCCCCGTGCAATTTGTCAAAGGGGTGGGGCCTTATCTGGCCACGCTGTTGGCGAAGAAGGGGCTTGTGACCGTTCGTGATCTTCTTTATTTTTTGCCGGTCAATTATCTCGACCGCCGTTTGATTTTGCCCATTCGCCAACTTACTCCCGGCCCAGACCGATGTATCAAGGCGGATGTGGTGGGCGGGGCGTCGCGTTCGCTGGGCGGGAGTCGGAGACGGATTTTTGAACTTCTGGTCAAAGATGAAACGGGAATTGCGCTTCTTATCTGGTTTCACTTCAACGAAAAATATCTTCAAAAAAAGTATCCGGCGGGAAAAAAGTTGATGGTGTTTGGCACCTGCCAGCTTTTTGGGGCACAAAAACAGTTTGTGCATCCCGAAATTGAAGAAGAGGATGAAGATGAAAAAGGGAAGGGGCTCCCCATTTTACCGGTCTATTCCCTGACTGAAGGGTTTTATCAAAAAGTGATGAGACGAATTGTTTTTAACGCGCTCGATTATTTTTTAAAACACCTCGAAGAAACTCCACTATCCGTTCGGCCGGAAGGGTCGACGCTGGGATTGGCCGAAGCTCTCGAAAAAATCCATCGCCCGCCAAGTGAGGTGACACTTGATGATTTGATTCACAGCCGGTCTAAGTGGCATCAGAGGGTGATTTACGACGAGCTTTTTTATTTGCAACTGGGGCTTTCGCTCCGAAAAAATAAAATAAAAAAGAAAAAAGGGCTGGTGCTCAAAAAATCGGAATCTCTTTTGCCGAAAGCTTTCGCAGAAATTCCTTTCGAATTAACCAAAGCTCAAAAAAAAGTTTTGGCAGAGATCGAATCGGATCTAAGTCGTGGCGAGCCAATGAACCGCCTGTTGCAGGGGGATGTCGGGTGCGGAAAAACGCTGGTTGCTTTTTTGGCTTCGCTGATGGCGGCCGAAAATGGTTATCAAACCGCCTTTATGGCGCCGACGGAAATTCTGGCGGGGCAACATTTTTTAACATTGCAGCCGATTGCGGCCAAGTTGGATATTCGTTTGGGACTATTGACCGGTTCCACTTCCAAAGCCGAGAGAGAAAATTTGTTGGCCGATTTGGTATCGGGAAAAATTCATATTCTGTTGGGAACGCACGCGCTGATTCAAGAAGGGGTGAATTTTCAAAAGCTGGGGCTGATTATCGTGGACGAGCAACATCGTTTCGGCGTTTTGCAACGGGCGGCTTTGCAGCAAAAATCGATTCTCGAGCCACACATTCTGGTCATGACCGCCACCCCCATTCCGCGCACGCTGTCGATGAGTATTTATGGCGACCTCGACGTCTCGGTCATTGACGAGCTGCCGGCGGGGCGCAAGCCGATTCTCACCCAAGTCTATCGGGACAAAGCCCGCGCCAGGTCTTACGAACTGATCCGCGCCGAGCTGAATAAAGGACGCCAAGCTTATTTTGTTTATCCGTTGATTGAAGAAAGCGAAAAGTTGGATTTGAAAAATGCGCAGACGATGGCGGTGACCCTTGCGGAAACTTTTTCGGAATTCAAAGTGGGGCTTCTTCATGGAAAAATGAAAGCGGCCGAAAAAGAAAAAGTGATGGACGAGTTCAAAAAAAATAAAATTCAGATTCTGGTGTCGACAACGGTGATTGAAGTTGGCGTGAATGTTCCCAATTCCACCGTGATGGTCATCGAGCATGCCGAACGTTTCGGATTGTCGCAACTCCACCAATTGCGTGGCAGAGTAGGGCGTGGTGGCGATCAATCTTATTGCGTGTTGATGGCGGGTTATGCGCAATCGGAAGAAGGGCGTTTTCGACTACACGTCATGGAAGAAACTAATGATGGTTTTCAGATTGCCGAAGAAGATTTAAAATTGCGTGGGCCGGGGGATTTTTTGGGAACTCGTCAGTCGGGGCTTCCCGATTTTCATTTGGCCTCGCTCATTCGTGATGGACATTTGTTGACGGTGGCCAGACAACGCGCTTTTGAGATTGTGGCGATGGATCCCGACTTAAAAAAACCGGAGCATCAACTGTTAAAGAAAATCCTAGCGGAACGGTGGGGAGAAAAGTTAAACTTGGCGGATATCTCATGAAGCCAGATTGGTTAAAAAAACGATACAACTTTTCCGAAGTCCGCGAGATGAAGCAAAAGCTACGCGGGCTCAAGCTTCACACCGTTTGCGAAGAGGCGCGTTGCCCCAATATTTCGGAATGCTTTGCGCGCGGAACCGCCACCGTGATGATTATGGGGGATATTTGTACCCGTGCTTGTAAGTTTTGCGCCGTGGCCACCGGGCGCCCCAAACCTCTCGACATCGAAGAGCCGTTGCACGTGGCGGAGTGGGCGCATTCTCTTGGACTCAAACATATTGTCATCACCTCGGTCGATCGTGACGATTTACCCGACATGGGAGCTAAACATTTTGCTCAAACCATCAACGAGGTCAGAAATTTAAATCCAAAAATGGTGATCGAAGTTCTCACTCCCGACTTTCAGGGTCGAGATCAATTAATAAATGAAGTATGTGAATCTAAACCTTTGATATTCAATCATAACTTAGAGACAATCGAGCGCCTCACTCCCTCCGTTCGATCCGCCGCGAAGTACCGAAGATCACTCTACGTCATCGAACATGTAAAGAAAAATTATCCGATGCTGATGACCAAGTCGGGCTTGATGTTGGGCTTGGGAGAAAAAGAAGAAGAGGTGTTGCAGACGATGCACGATCTGAAAAATCATGGTTGTGATTTTTTAACTTTGGGGCAATATCTTCAACCCACGCAAAAACATTTGCCAGTCGCCGAATATATTCCGCCACAAAAATTTGATGAATATCGGGTGAAGGGGGAAGAGATGGGTTTCCGGGGGGTTTTTTCCGGCCCTTTTGTCCGTTCTTCCTACATGGCGGATGGATTTTTTGCAGGTGAAACAATGAGAGAGGTGCCTCCACTATGATTACTTTTCCCCGCATCAACAGTCTTCCCGCTTACGTCTTGGGCCAAGTCGTGGCGCAGATGACCAAGCAACGTCAGATGGGGGACGATGTGATTAATTTGGGAATGGGAAATCCTGATCTTCCCACACCACCGCACATTGTCCAAAAATTGATTGAGGCAGCGGAAAAACCGAAGAACCATCGCTACTCCGTTTCGCGCGGAATTCCCAAACTCCGTCAGGCGGTTTGCGAATGGTACAACAAACATTATCAGGTGGAACTCGACTGGGACTACGAAGCGATTGCCACCATGGGGGCCAAGGAAGGATTGTCTCATCTGATACTGGCGATCACGCAGCCTGGCGACATGGTGTTGGTGCCCAATCCCAGCTACCCCATTCATCTCTACGCACCAATCATTGCCGGGGCCCAAGTGCATCATTTACGAATGAACGACCCTGCCGATTTTATTATTTCGTTGGAAAAAGCGCTCAAGACGGTGAAGCCCAAACCAAAATTTCTAATTTTATCTTTTCCTTCCAATCCGACAACGCACACGGTCGATCTTTCTTTTTTTGAAAAAGTGGTGGCGTTGGCGCGCGAGCATAAAATTTATGTGATCCACGATCTGGCGTATGCCGATTTGACTTTCGACGGCTACAAGGCGCCCAGTATTTTGCAAGTGCCCGGGGCGAAAGAAGTGGCGGTTGAACTTTATACCTTGTCCAAAGGATACAGCATGCCAGGCTGGCGGGTCGGTTTTGTTTGCGGCAATCGCGATTTGGTTTACGCACTTACACGGATTAAAAGTTATTTCGATTATGGAATGTTTCAGCCGGTTCAAATTGCGGCGACGGTGGCGTTGAATGGCCCGCAGGAATGTGTGGCTGAAATTTCCGAAATTTATCGCAAACGTCGCGACGCTTTGTGCGAGGGGTTGACTCTGGCTGGTTGGGCGATCGAAAAACCGAAAGCGACGATGTTTGTTTGGGCGAAAATTTTGGATAAATTTTCCTCGCTCGGATCGATGGAATTTAGTAAACTTCTTTTAGCCAAAGCCAAAGTATGTGTCTCTCCCGGAATTGGATTTGGAGAGTATGGAGAAGGTTATGTCCGTTTCGCACTGGTGGAAAATGAAAAACGAATCAAGCAAGCGGTGAGGGGTATCAAGAAACTACTTTAGTGGATAGTGAATGGTCGTTAGTGGATGGTTTTTATGTCCAGAATACCTCAAATCAATATTGGTCTTTTCGGTTTTGGCACCGTTGGGAGTCGTGTGTACGAGCTTCTCGACAAAAATAAAGCGCTTATCGAAAAAAAGTTGGGCTATCCCATTCATGTCAAAAAAATATGCGAGCCCGATTCCAAGAAAAAATTATCCATTCACATTCCGACAAATATTTTGACAACTAAAGCGAGCGAAGTGTTCGACGACCCCGAAATTTCGATCATCGTCGAATTAATTGGCGACAAGCCCGCCGCCCTCGAAGTGATGATGAAAGCGCTCAGTTTAGGAAAACATGTAGTGACCGCCAATAAAGCCATTTTGGCGGCGCATGGGGCCGAGCTTTATGCCGAGGCGGCCCGGAACGAAGTGGGAATTTTGTTCGAAGCGGCTGTGGCTGGCGCCATTCCAGTTTTACGCGCACTGCGCGAAGGATTTATTGCCGATCGTATTTTGTCGATCATGGGAATTGTGAATGGAACTTCCAACTACATTCTTACCGGAATGGGGGAACAGAAAAAAAGTTTTGCCGAAGTGTTGGCCGAGGCACAAAAATTAGGGTATGCCGAAGCCAACCCAGCATCCGATGTCGAGGGAATTGATACGGCGCACAAGTTGGCCATTCTGACTTCGCTGGCGTACGGACAAATTATTCCGCTCGACAAAATTTATACCGAGGGAATTACGCAAATCACTTCGTTTGATCTCGAAATGGCCGACCGCTTCGACTACACCATCAAGCTTCTGGCAATTTCTAAAAAAATCGGCGACGAAATCGAGGCGCGAGTTCATCCCACTCTTTTATCCAAAGATCATATTCTCGCGCGCGTGCGCGGAGTTTTTAATGCGGTGATGATGCAAGGAGAATTTGTCGGTCCTTCTGTTCTTTATGGTTTGGGAGCGGGTGGAGCCCCGACAGCAACGGCTGTGGTGGCGGACATTATCGACATGTCTCGCAACATTATGTTGCGTGTACCGGGAGTGCCGCCACTCGGAATGCACATCGACAGTATTCAAAAAGGAAAAGTGCGAGCGATGGACGACATCGAAACCGGTTATTATCTTCGTTTCACGGCGGTCGACAAACCGGGAGTGTTTGCCCGTATCGCCAGTATTTTGGGGCAGAACCAAATCAGTATTTCTGCCGTCTATCAACATGGGAGAGAAGAAGGAAAAGAAGTTCCCATTGTTGTCATTACCCACAAAGCCCGCGAAAAAAATGTTCAAGCGGCTGTTAAAGAAATTGACAAACTGAACGTCGTCGCTAAAAAGACCCTCCTGATGAGAATCGAACTTTCATGAATTCGTATCAAGGCCTCATTCATCGTTATTCAGCGGCGCTTCCTGTCAAACCGGAGGCGGTGGTTACTCTTTTGGAAGGGAACACTCCGTTGCTTCAGGCCAACCGGTTGAAGGAGCATCTCGATCTTTCGTGTGATATTTATTTAAAATTCGAAGGGCTCAATCCCACCGGTTCTTTTAAAGATCGCGGTATGACCTATGCCGTTTCCAAAGCGGTGGAGCGGGGGGCTAAGGCCATTATTTGTGCTTCGACCGGAAACACTTCTGCCTCGGCGGCGGCTTATGCGGCCAAAGCTAATCTGCGTTGCATCGTTCTTATTCCCGAGGGAAATATCGCTTTTGGAAAATTGGGGCAGGCGATGATGCATGGCGCGACTGTGATTCAGATTAAAGGAAATTTTGACGAGGCATTGCGGATTGTCCGGGAAATTGGAGAGGAATATCCGATTGAGATTGTAAATTCGATCAATCCTTATCGTTTGCAAGGGCAAAAAACGGCGGCGTATGAAGTGTGTGAAACTTTGGGTCGTGCTCCTGACTTTCATTTTCTTCCCGTCGGAAATGCCGGAAATATTACCGCTTATTGGATGGGGTATTCCGATTTGTTCGATCAAAAAAAGATTTCATTGCGCCCTCACATGATGGGTTTTCAAGCGGCGGGTGCCGCTCCCATTGTCTTGGGAAAACCGGTTCGTTCTCCAAAAACAGTGGCTAGCGCCATTCGCATAGGAAATCCAGCGTCGTGGGGGGCCGCTCTTAAAGCGCGTGACGAGTCGGGAGGAATTATTGACAAGGTTACCGACGCTGAGATATTAGAAGCGTACAAATTGGTTGCTCGGCTCGAAGGATATTATTGCGAACCGGCATCGGCCGCTTCGATTGCAGGAGTGATTAAGGTGGCCAAACAGAAAAAATTTCGAGAGGGAGAAGTGGTTGTTTGCACATTGACCGGTCACGGATTAAAAGATCCCGACATCGCGGTGAAGAATTCTCGAAAACCTTTTACCTGTAAAGCCAAAATGAAAGATATTGTAAAAATTTTAAAATTGTAATTGTAGGGGCGACCCGCCGGGTCGCCCCTACATAAAAACATATGGACAGAAATCTTGCACTCGAAGCTGTACGTGCCACCGAAGCGGCGGCTATTTCTTCTTCTCGTCTCATGGGACGTGGCGATAACAATGCCGCCGATCAAGCCGCTGTTGATTCGATGCGCGCCTCGCTCAACTCCATTTATTTTGATGGAACCGTGGTGATCGGAGAAGGGGAGCGCGACGAAGCGCCGATGCTCTACATTGGTGAAAAGGTTGGAAAAGGGGGGCCGAAGGCCGATATTGCTCTCGATCCGCTCGAGGGAACCAATCTTTGTGCGATGGGAGGGCCCAATTCCCTTTCGGTTATTGCCATTGCCGAGGAAGGAAATTTTCTTCACGCGCCCGACACGTACATGGAAAAAATTGCGGTGGGGCCGATGGCTGTTGGTGCGATTGATATTTCTAAATCTCCCACTCATAATTTAAAAGAAATCGCGAAAGCTAAAGATTGTTTGCTTTCGGATTTGACGGTGATTATTCTCGATCGTCCTCGTCACGCAGAATTAATTCGAGAAGTGCGCGAGGCAGGGGCCCGCATTAAACTGATTGGCGACGGTGATGTTTCGGCGGCTATTTCAACTTGCTTTAAAGAAGCGGGGGTTGATGTTCTCATGGGAATAGGGGGCGCCCCCGAAGGGGTGATTGCCGCGGCGGCTCTGAGGTGCGTGGGTGGGGATATGCAGGGGCGTCTCAAATTCAGAAACGACGAAGAAAGAGCGCGGGCCCGCAAGATGGGAATTGGCGACGAAAATAAAATTTACGGACTTAAAGAATTGGCAAAAGGAAATGTGATGTTTGCCGCCACCGGTGTGACAACGGGGGATTTTCTCAAGGGAGTTCGTTTTTTTGGTGGTGGATGTTCCACTCATTCGTTGGTGATGCGATCTCAAACGGGAACCATTCGTTACATCGAAGGGATTCATCATTTTGAAACTAAACCGAAATATTAAATATGCCACAAGTTTCCCAATCCATTGAAATCGACGCGACACCGCAAGAATGTTTCGATGTCGTGTTTGATTTTAAAACTTATCCCGAATATCTCAAAGAGACCAAAGCGGTGGTGATAGAGAAAAAATCGGGATACGCCGCTGAGGTGACTTTTACGCTCGAGGTGATTAAAAAAATTTCTTACACCATCAAAATGGTGGGAAAACCCCCGAAAAAACTTTCCTGGACATTGCTGAAAGCCGATTTGATGAAAGAAAATAAAGGTTCGTGGACTTTCGAAGCCATCAAATCGGGTGGGACAAAAGCCACTTACGATGTGGAAGTCGAGTTTGGTTTGTTCGTGCCCGGGATGATTGCAAAAATGTTGATAGGGAATTCTCTTCCAGGCATGTTAAAAGCGGTGAAACAACGGGTGGAGTCTCTCAAATAATATGGCGATCAAAAAAGATAAAAACGCATCTTCAGTATCCTGGGGAGATCTTGCCAAAAAAATGGTCTATGCCGGCTTGGGATCGGCGGCTATGGCTCGCGAGGCGGTCAGCAATACTCAATGGCAAAAAGATTTGGTGGGTGGACTTTTATCGACCTTGGATAAAAGAAAAGAAGATCTCATGGAAATTCTCGCCAATGAAGTTTCCAAATTTTTGGGCAAGATTAATGTATCGGAAGAAATCAAAAAAGCCCTTCAAGGGTTGGTGATCAACTTGAACGCCTCTATCGATTTCAAAGACAAAAAAGCAAAAGGAACCATTCATCACGCCTCTGCGACAAAGAAAAAATGAAATTCGGTTCACCTGAGGCGGACCGAATTTCATTTTTTATATTTGGCCAAGGCCAACAACGGAAAATAATGTCGGTAACCATGATAGCGGATATAAAAATGCCCGGGAAAACCGGTGCCTGTGTGCTGAAGTTCTTCCCAGCTTCCATCGGAGAGTTGGCTGTTGATCAAATAATCAGCCGCTCTTGAAGCCGCCTCACTTCCCGATTCCCCCCCTGCAATCAGTGCCATCAAAGCCCAAGCCGTTTGCGAAGGAACGGAAGAGGAGAGGGGAACAAACTTTTTTTCCAGATACGACTGACAGCTTTCTCCAAATCCACCGTCACTGTGTTGAATATTTTTTAACCACTTAACGGCTCGCTGAACTTTTTCAAAATTTTTTTGTGACTGACAGTCATAACTAACCGCCGCCAACCCCTGAAGCACACACCAAGTGCCGTAAATATAATTTACTCCCCATCGTCCCTCCCAATTGCCACAGGGTTCTTGAGTTTTTTCGATGAACTTAACCGCTTTTACAATGACAGGATTGGTCGATTTCAAACCGGTGTGACTTAAAAGTTCAATCGCCCGGCCGGTAACGTCAGGAGTCGGTGGGTCGAGGCAGGCGCCATGATCGGAGAAGGGAATTTTGTTAACTAGCTTTTTTGTGTTATCCACATCAAAAGCTCCCCAACCCCCATTTTTAGATTGCATGGATAAGACCCATGCAAGACCACGATCAATTGAAACTTTAAATTTATCATCTGAAGTATTTAATTTAATAAGAAAATTTAATACTTCAATTGTATCATCCACATCCGGAAAAAAATCATTTTCGAACTCAAAAGACCATCCTCCCGGAAGCGCTTTTTTATTTTTCTTTGACCAATCACCATAGATTTCTGTGATTTGTTTTGAAACTAACCAGAAGGCCGATTTTTGAATTTTTGGGTGATCTGCTTTCGTGCCCGATTCTAAAAGGGTTATAGCCGTCCACGGCGTATCCCAAACCGGAGAGATGCAACATTGTTGGTAAATGGATTCTTGTAGGGGCGACCCCCCGTGGTCGCCCAATTGAGGGCAGACACAGGGGTCTGCCCCTACATTATTTTTAATATGAAAATTATTAAGTCCTTGGAGGCATTTTTGAAGGATTGGATCGTTTAAAGGGGCCCCCAAAGCATGAAGAGCCATGGCGCTATAAGCCATGGCCGGATAAATATCTTCGGTGCGGGCAATATGTTCGCGAATCCAGGTTTCACATTTTTGAAGTGAATTTTTGTGGAAGGGTTTGATGGACCATCGATCCAATTTCCCAAGAAAACGATCCATTTGGATAAAGAAATTTTCAGAGGAAAAAAATCCATTCTTAATATTATATGACCAAGCCGACAAATTACGTTCAGCAGGATTTTTTTCCTGATAAAGTTCATCCAAAAAATCGGGGCTTAAGGGTCGAGCTTTTTTTTGATCCATAATAACCAATAAGGGCACAATGCAAGCGCGGGCCCAGCTGGAAAATTCGTAGATATTAATCGGGAACCAGACCGGGAATTGAATCAGCGCCACCGGCATGTTGGGGCAAATATCCCATGGAACCAAGCCAAACAAGGCGAGGTGGATTCTTGTAAAAATGCGGCACTGCGTTAGTCCGCCAGCCGCCAAGATGAACTTGCGAGCTTGGGCCAGGGCTTGTGAGTCGGGGGCGTAGCCGATCAGTTTGAGGGCCAAATAACATTCGATAGTGGTGCTGATATCACCAGGGCCCTCAAAATAGAGGCTCCAAGAGCCGTCCAAGCGCTGGTTGCTCAGAATTTGCCGGCCAATTTTTTGGTTTAGATTTGGGTCGGAACAGCCAAGATAATGGGTTAAAAGAATGTATTCGGCATTAATCGATTCGTTAGCCTCAAGGGTGTACCACCAATAACCGTCGGCCGATTGATGGGAGAGAAGAAGCAAACTAGCTTTTTGAATCGATAGCGAGAGTTCATCAGGGATAGGTTCGGTGAGAGAAGATAAAGGTGAGTGACGCGATTCGTTCATAGGGAATAGAGTTTATAAAGGAACCTTGAGTGCAAAGTCAATTGTCGCAACTATCCTTAATTTAACATAATATATATTATACGACATAATAGATGTCAGGAAATGAGGACATTGACAGGATCCCCCATATCTATTAAAGATAAGTTAGTTTATAATGAGTTTAAGGTTTAAATAACTAGGAGATTGCAACCATGGACATGACCTCTACACAATCGACAGAGCCCCTTTCAACCGCTACCGGGCCTGTGACCGTCCTTTCTTTAACCCCCAGCGCCATTGCCAAGGTGAAGGATTTTGCTGCCAAAATGCCCGACTCTGCCGGTAAACATTTTCGGGTTTTAGTTGAAGGAGGCGGATGCAGTGGCATGCAATACGGCTTTAATTTTGACGAATTCCGTGACGGAGACACCCTCATCGACTGTGACGACATCAAAGTGTTGCTCGACGCCAACAGCAAAGACTATGTGTTCGGCTCAACCGTCGACTTTGTCGAAGATTTCAAAGGTTCCGGCTTCAGTGTCCAAAACCCCAAGGCCAAAGCTTCGTGCGGATGTGGAACTTCGTTTACGGTTTAATCTCAATTCCCCTTTCCTCTTGTCCAAGAATTTTTAGGGAAATAATAAATTGGAAGGGGATTTCCGAAAAAAATTTGTCCCCCCACTCTATCACCGAAATTCCTTTATTATTGCTCCCCACATAATCATCAATATCAATTTGCAAAAGCGTTTCTTTCTTGTCGAGTCGATAAAAATCGAAATGATAGAGTTTTCCTTTTGAGATGGGATATTCGTGCATTAAGGTGAAGGTGGGGGAAGTGACTTCGTAACTTGGATTTCCCCCCAGTCCTTTTAATAATCCCTGCACAAACGTTGTTTTTCCACTTCCCAACTCGCCGCAGAGCGCAATCGTCTCCCCTCCTTTCAATTTTTTTGAAAAGTCGATGGCAATCGTTTCAGTCTGCTCGAGAGATTTTGAAATGAGTGAAGTCATGAATACCCCAGATGTAGATTGTCGGCAATATCGGTGGCCAAGACTACCCGTTTTTTTTGGGCCAAAATATCTCCGACCAATCCATGAAGAAAACAACCGAATAGAAAAACGTTGGGATTATCGGGAAATTGCGCCATCAATCCCGCATAAATTCCAGTAAGTACATCCCCCTGCCCCGCCGATGCCATCGCGGGATTGCCGGTGGGGTTGATCCAGACTTGACCATTTGGCATGGCCACGACGCTTCGATATCCCTTCAGCAAAAGAGTGACTCCCCATTTTTTTGCAAAGGTGTGGGCTACTTGAATGCGATTTTTTTGAACAAACGAAGTTTTGTGCCCGATCAATCTTCCCATTTCTGCGGGATGCGGAGTCAGAAGTGTGATTCTTTTTTTTCTTTTTTGAAGCAACGCAGGATTTTTGGCCAGTGCGTTGAGGCCATCGGCGTCGATGACCAGAGGGCCTTGATATTTTTGAATCAACTGATGAACAAAAGAAATGGTTTTGGGAGATGTGCCCAATCCTGGACCCAGGGCCACCACGCTTGCATTTTTTAAGAGAGACAACACTCTTACGCAATTCCACTTTTTTACCGGCGCGTACATCAACTCCAATTTTTTTGGATTAATTATTTTTTTATAGGCGGTATCCGGCAAAATCAATGTCGACAGCCCGGCTCCAATTTTTAAGGCGGTATAGGCGCTCATCAAAGCGGCACCGACTTTTTCTTTGGATCCGGCAATGGTAAAGACGTGCCCAAAGGTTCCTTTGTGAGAATTTTTGGCGCGTGGTTTTAAGAAAGGTTTTATCGTGGCAGGTGTGATCCGATGCGTATACATATGAATTAAAGTTGCAGAATATTTTGTATTTCTCTAATTGCCTGTTCCAACCCTACAAAAACCGCGTGGGCGATGATGCTGTGGCCGATATTGTATTCTTCAATTTCTCGGATCGTCACTACTGACGGCAAATTATCGAGGTTGAGTCCATGACCGGCAAAGACTTGTAAGTTGACTTCTCGTGCCTGGATCGTTGATTTTTTTAGTCTCTCAAGTTCTTTTGTCTGATGCGGAGTGCCAAAAGCTTCGCAGAAAGTTCCGGTGTGCAGTTCTATCGCTTCCACTCCCAATTCTTTTGCTTTCTCAATTTGCACCAAATCGGGATCGATAAAAAGGCTTACGCGGATTCCCTTTTCTTGTAGTTGTGGAATTTGTTTTTTAAGAAGAACAAAATTTTGGATACAATCGAGCCCCCCTTCCGTCGTGATTTCTTTCCGTTTTTCAGGAACAAGCGTGCAGGTTTGTGGATGAAGACGGCAAGCGATTTGCACCATTTCGTCGGTCGCCCCCATTTCCATGTTTACCGGGAGTAAACGGGCCTTGATGATTTCCACAAGATCGCGGTCTTGAATATGCCGACGATCTTCGCGCAAATGCAGAGTGACTTGATCGACGTGACATTTTTTAAGAATTGCGAGTGAGGCTACGGGATCAGGAGTATTTTCCCTTCGTGCCTGACGAAGAGTGGCGATATGATCGATATTAACACCAAGTCGGGGCATGGGAGTGAATTATAAATTGGCTTCAATACAGTTTGCGAGACGATCGACATATTGAAGAACTTTGATTTCGTCATCTCCTTCGATCGTCAGGCGAAGAAGGGGCTCGGTGCCGGAATAACGGAGAATCACCCTTCCTTTGCCATCGAGTTCTTTTTCAACAAGCTGAATTTCTTTTTGAAGAGGTTTGATACTTTTGAGATCTTTTTTTATTTTCACAGAAATATTTTTTGATTTTTGTGGAAAAAGAGGCATGCGATGGGCCAGTTCTGATAACGGTTTTCCTTCTTTAACCATAATGGCTAAAACCTGGAAAGCCGCTATGAGTCCGTCTCCCGTGGTGGCGAGATCCATAAAAATAATATGCCCCGAGGGTTCTCCTCCAAAAGCATAACCCTTTTTGCGCATTTCTTCCACAATGGGACGGTCTCCGACGGCGGTGCGGACTAATTTCATTTTATGTTGCGACAAATAATATTCGAGCCCCATATTGCTCAAGACCGTTCCTACAACGGTATTGTGTGATAAACGTCCTGCTTTTTTAAGCTCGGTGGCGCAAAGTGCCAAAAGACAATCGCCGTCGATGAGATTTCCTTTTTCGTCACACAGGACAACGCGGTCGGCATCGCCGTCGAGTGCAATCCCTACGTGAGCTTTTTGTCTACGTACTTCTTCGCACAAATTTTCAGGATGAAGGGCGCCACAATTTTCGTTAATATTTCCTCCGTTGGGCGTAACCCCAATGGCAAT
>OBEQ012174128.1_pt1 | contig 34674 bp, 29 predicted proteins | sample 1670901 | NCBI WGS metagenome assembly OBEQ01 (sample SAMEA104232315, study PRJEB22302) | groundwater metagenome | biome: forest; feature: aquifer; material: groundwater | place: USA | collected 2011-08-07 | depth 5.4 m | reverse complement strand
GAACAAGGTTCAGACAAATCCAAGGTCGTACCAGAGAGCCATTGACGAATACCTGCCTTACTACAACAATGAACGAATACACTTGGGATTAAACTTCAAAACTCCTTCAGAGTGTTTCCAAGCTCCTGGTTAGAATACGGTTGTTTTAGAGCGTGGGAAATTCTATAATACAGGAGCATGAAAATTTGGAATATCTATGTAGATAAGAACAGAATACAACGGTATCTCTCCCGCGTGTTTGTGAGTTTTTTTGTGAATCTATTGCTGTACCCTGTATACTTTTTGTCTTATTTTGTGCCTCGCGACAAAAATCTTTGGGCGTGCGGCATGCCCCAAAAGTTTACATGGAACAGCAAGTACGTATTTCTTGAAGCTGCAAACAGCAAACGCAAAGACATCAAGGTGGTGTGGATTTCAAGGAACAAAAAACTCGTGCAAGAATTGAGATCGCAGGGGTACCCTGCATTTTTCTGGCTTTCTTTCAAAGGCATTGCTTATGCGTTGCGCTCAAGCTGCCACATCATTGATGCCGGCATTGAGACCATTAACTTCTGGCTTTCAGGCGGAGCAAAGGTTGTGCTCATCTGGCACGGCATTCCGCTCAAAAAAATAGGGCAAGACGTGCACAGTGAAAAATCTTTAGATGTGCCAATTTCGCAAACACGCGGATTGTCTCGTATGTTTTTTAGATATTTGTTTCCCTGGCAGTTTGTAAAACCCCACTATATTTTTGCAACGTCACCTTTGTTCCAGCAGCTTTTTGCTTCTCCCTTTGGAGTAAAGCCAGAACAGGTGTTTGTGACAGGATTTCCAAAAAATGACGTGTATTTTGGCGCTGTTCCAGGTTCGGAAGTAGGAGCAGACCCAGACACGCTTTTAAAACTTAAAGAATTAAAGGGCAATAGTTCTTCACCAAAAACCATACTCTATGCTCCCACCTGGAGAGACACAGGAGGCGATTCTTTTTTTGAGAAGCCCGCAGATCTTATAGCCTTAGACAACTTTCTTTTTCAAGAACAGCTTTTTTTCTTTCTCAAACTTCACCCTCTTGCGCAGGTCAAAGCCTTTGCTTCGGTGTACAAAAATCAGTATCGCAACATTTTTTTTGTGAATCCCGATTCAGATGCAGATCCCTTACTTCCTTTTGTTGATATTCTGGTGACCGATTATTCCGGCATTTATTTTGAATTTCTTTTGCTTGATAGGCCCATTGTGTTTTTCCCGTTTGACTATGAAAAATATGTGACACAGGATAGAGAACTGTATTTTGAATACAATAAGGTCACTCCCGGGCCCAAAGCGTATAGTTTGAGAGATCTTATGGAAGCGTTGAGAAGAACCGCGCAGGGATGGGATGAATACAAAGCGAGCCGCTCTGACATAAAAAATATGGCTTACCAGTACCAAGACAGCAAATCGGCGTATCGCGTATGCGAGCTTCTCAAGCAACTCTTAAGGCGATGAGAAGAAAAATTTCCGAACTTATTTCTTTTCGAGCATTCCTTTTTTTAAGACATATTCCTGCGGTTGTTTTGTTGGTGAAAAACTGGCTTCCGTTTCTCCTTGACTATCTTGGGGTAAGTAATAAGCCCCAGATATATCATTTGCGGAATGGCCTTAAAATTAAAACCCCTGCAGGGAGCTCTGGAACGATTGCGGTGATTTTTATTAAAAAAGATTATGGCAAACCGCCTGCCCCAAAATCTGTTGTCATTGATATTGGGTCGAACATTGGTGTGTATGCTCTCTATGCTTCGCAGTCACAAGGTACTCTCGTGTATGCGTATGAACCTGGGAGCTCAAATTTTGCGGTGCTCAAGGAAAACATTGAAATCAATGGGTTGCATTCAAGAATTATGCCTTTTTGTTTTGCAATAAGCGGAGCAAGAGGAAAAAGAACCCTGTATTTGGGAACGTCTCCAATGCATTCATTTCTGCCTGACTCTCAAGCTCCCTTTCACGCAAATTTTTCAGATCCTTCAAAACACCTGAACCAAAAATCTGTTGCGGTAGAATGTATATCTTTAAAAGACGCGTTCGACACAAATGCCATACAACGTTGTGATATGCTCAAGATAGATTGCGAGGGCGGGGAATATGATATTTTGTATAATCTTCCCCATGAGTATTTTTCGAGAATTAAGAACATTCGTCTGGAGTATCACAATCATTTGAACAATACTAAAAATACCGGACCTTTGCTCATTAAATTTTTGCAGACGAAAGGTTTTGTAATAGAAAAAATCAAGAAGGGTTCCGAATACCAGGGCGATGTGTGGCTGAAAAGAGTTTTGAGCTAGATTGATTTCCCCGGAATTTTTTGGTATGCTATCACCATGCAAAATCAAAAATTCAACAAGGTAGGAATTTTGGGCAACGGAGAGGTGGGGCAGGCAATTGCGAGGTTTTTTGTTTCACCCAAAATAAAAGATCTCAAACGCCAAGACGATTTTTCTGGCATTGAGGTACTGCACGTGTGCATCCCCTGGAATAAAAATTTTGTGGATATTGTGCAAAAAGAGATACGAGAATATAAGCCAAAGCTCGTGATCATTCATTCCACCATTGCTCCTGGCACAACCAAAAAAATAGGGAAGATCGCGGTTCACAGCCCGGTGCGGGGCACTCATCCAACCCTGTATGAAGGCGTAAAAACGTTCGTGAAATACATAGGCGCAGACGACAGAGTAATGGGGCTTTTGGCCCAGAAACATTTAGAAAACGTTGGAATGAAGACAAAACTGTTCATGCCGTCTGTCACCACTGAACTCGGCAAGCTTCTCGATACGACATACTACGGCATTGCCATTGCGTTTCACGGAGAAATGAAAAAGTTTTGCGATGAATACGGAGTTGATTTTAACGACGCGATCGTTGATTTCAACAAAACCTACAATGAAGGATATAGAAAGCTTGGAATGCACCATGTGGCGCGGCCGGTGCTCTATGCTCCCAAAGGCCCAATTGGCGGGCACTGCGTTATTCCGAATGCGGAAATTTTGAACCAGTTTTTTGAGAGCAAGGCGCTTGAGCTTTTGCTCTCTTATAAAAATAAAAAAGGTAAAAAATAATTTTGTGGCTCAAAAAGTTTTAATAACAGGGGGCGGGGGATTTATCGGGACTTCAATTGCCAAGAATTTAGTAGCAAAGGGCTTGGAGGTTCGGCTCTTTGATGTTGATTTTAGCAGAGGAAATTATCCCGAAGTTGAAAAAGTAACAGGAAGTGTTCTTAATGTAGGCGCTCTTTATAACGCGGCAAGAGGGTGCAATTATGTTGTACATTTAGCAGCCATGCTTGGTGTGCGGCGAACAGAAGAAAAAAGAATTGAGTGTTTAAACATTAATATTTTGGGGACTATCAATGTGCTTGAGGCCTGCCTTAAAGAAAAAGTGGAAAAAATTCTTTTTTCTTCATCTTCAGAAATATACGGCGAAGTGAGCGGGCCGCCCGTAGAAGAAGATTCTCAAAAACACCCGGTTTCTGTTTATGCCATAACCAAATTAGCCGGGGAAGAATACCTCAAAGCCTATCAAGTACGATATGGTTTGAAATATTCCATTGTACGATTTTTTAACGTGTATGGCCCGGGCCAGGTTGCAGAGTTTGTGATGCCGCGCTTCATAAAAAGGGTGTTAGACAATAAACCTCCGGTTATCTACGGAGAGGGCTCTCAAATAAGGGCTTTTTGCTTTGTGGAAGACGCGGTAGAGGGGGCTTCGAGGGCATTGCTTGCTCCCGAGGGCGATAACCAGATTTTTAATATTGGGAACGACAAAGAGCCCATTACAATGAAAGATTTGGCACATAAAATTATTGCGTTATCGGGTAAAAAATTGGAACCTGAATATGTGCCAATGGATGAATCTGACCGGCAATCTGAACGGGAGATCAAAAGAAGAATTCCCTGCATTGATAAGGCCCGGGATCTGCTGGAGTATGAACCCCGGTTTTCTCTCGAGCAGGGGATTAAAAAAGTGATGGATAGCGATAGCATTGTTGAGACATGGGCCGAGAACATATGAAAAAACACTATAAAGCAATTATTCTAGCAGGCGGGAAAGGAACCCGTTTGTACCCCATCACCAAACAAATCCCAAAACCTTTATTGCCAATTGGCAAAAAGCCCATTCTTAATTATTTGGTTGATCTGTTTCTTGCACACGGCATTCAAGATATTGCCTTGTTGGTGAGTAAGGAATTTCAGGATGATTTTGCGTGGTGGAATAAGCGATATTATCCAAATTTGAAGATTGAGATATGCACAGAGCAGGAACCCCTTGGAACCTTCGGCGGGCTTTTGCTTTTGAAAGATTGGCTCAAGGGAGGCCCCTTTTTTCTTACCAACGGCGACGAACTCAAAGAGATTGATTTAGCAGAGATGGCTTTGTTTCACGAAAGGGTTGGATCTTTGGGAACCATTGCGCTTACCGAAGTTTTGAATCCCCGTGAGTATGGAGTAGTGGTTGCGAACAAAGATCTCGTAGAAGAGTTTTTGGAGAAACCCGAAAACCCTCCCACTAATTTTATTTCTTCCGGCCTTTACTTGTTTTCGCCCGGAATTTTTGAGTATCATCCCGGGCTTCAATTTACCATGGTTGAAAAAGATATTTTTCCAAAGCTGGTGAAAGAAAAAAAACTTGCGGCGTTCAAAAGCAAAGGAAGATGGGTCGACTGCGGAACTTGGGAACGTTATGACAAAGCGCTAAAAGAATGGACAAAGTGAAGTATCTTATTGCTGTTTTTCTTATTGTAGTAGCGATTCTTTCTCTATTTAACTTGCCTTTGGCAGTTGCGCTTGTTGTGCTCGCCATACTTGCCGGAGGTACGGTATTCGTATTGTGGAAAGCAGGTATTCACAGAAAAGAAATCGCCATAGTTTTTTTGATTGTATTGGCAATATACCTCGCCTCGACGATTTTTATTCACTATACCCAGTTTTATCCTTTTGGAGGAAGAGACGTGGATCAATGGTGGTATAACAAGGCGGCGGTTGAGATATCAAGTGATTTTCGGCACGGAGATTTTTCTTCTCAACACATTGCTGCGCGCCTTGCCGAAAATTATTCTGCGTCGTATTTCCCCGTATTGCTCGCAGTTCTTTACACTATTACAATGCCAGAGGAAATTATCGGGGACATGTTTGTTATATGGCTTGTGGCGCTTTCTGCGCTTTTGCTCTACGCGCTTTCTTTGGAATTGGGAGTCTCAAGAAAGTTTGCATTTTGGGTTGGCATTTCTCCGATTTTTTACCCCAGTTTCCTCTATTGGGGGAGTATGCTTTTAAGAGAAAGCACAGTGGTCTCGCTTGTTTTGCTTTCTTGTCTCCTCATGGTGAAGATGCAGAAACGCTTTTCTTTTGCTTTATTTCTTTTGTTTTATTGCGCGCTTGGCGCGCTTGTTCACTTTAGATTTTATACGGGTTATGTTATTCTTTTCGTGTTCCCATTCTCTCTATTTTTCTTGTCTTCCCTCAATTGGGCAAAGAAACTTCAGTATGCCTTGTTCATCATTCCTTTGCTTGGATTTCTTCCGCAAATTTCAGGGCATGGGTATTATGGCATTATTGATATACGCCACTTTACGCAGCCCCAAACAATTGTGGTGTATCGAGAATATGTTCCGGCTGCCAGGCTTAAGGAAATAAAAGAAGCTACGCCTCCTCCAATACAAACTCCTCCAGTACAAACTCCTGCGGTACAAACCCCTGTAGAACAAAAAGCCAAAGAAGTTGTTGCGCCAACTCCTCAACCCTCAAAGAACCTTGGTTCAACAATTGCAATAAAAGCAGGAGTTGATAATCCCGTTATGTTTGTTAAAAATTATCTCATCTCTTTTTCTTTTATGCTTGTGGGGCCTTTTCCTTGGCACATACGATACGCTCGCCAGCTGTTTGTATTGCTTGAGATGATTCCTTGGTGGATAGCGTTTTTATTCCTGCTCAAAGGCATTGTATCTTGGAGAACGCACCGGAGAACGATATTGCCGATTATTCTCGTAAGCATGGGAATACTTGCAGAACTTGCCCTTATTCTTAATACCTATGGAACGTATATGAGAATTCGCATGCCTGTATTTCTTCTTTTGTTTGCGTTGCTGCCTTTCGCATTTCAAAAAAAAGAAGAAATCAAATCAATATGAAAACATGTTTGGTGACAGGCGGAGCAGGTTTTATTGGAAGCCACCTTGTAGATACTCTTCTTCATAAGGGTTATCGGGTTTGCGTTGTAGATAATCTTTCCACAGGCAAGAAAAAAAACATAAACCCTAGGGCGCTCTTTTATAAAACCGACATTCAAAGCTCAGAGATTTCCAAAATTTTCAAAAAAGAAAAGCCGGATTTTGTTTTTCATTTTGCCGCGCAAATTGATGTGCGAAAATCAGTGGCAGATCCCGCAAAAGACGCAGAAACTAATATTATAGGGTCGTTGAATATCTTGGAAAACTGCAAACACCATGGCGTGAAAAAAATAATCTTTGCTTCTACGGGAGGAGCAATCTATGGAGAAGCAAATATTGTCCCAACCCTCGAATCGTATACGCCTTTGCCGCTTTCTCCTTATGGGGTTGCAAAATTTTCGGTAGAGCAATATCTTCAATATTACCTTAAAGTTTTTCAGTTGCCGTTTGTTGTTTTACGCTTCGCAAATGTGTATGGTCCAAGACAAGATTCAAAAGGAGAGGCAGGGGTAGTTGCGATTTTTACCGGCGCAATGCTTTCTGGCAAACGACCCATTATTTATGGAACAGGGAAGCAGACTCGCGACTTTGTGTTTGTTGATGATGTGGTTGAAGCAAGCCTCTGCGCACTGAAAGGCAAACAAACGGGAATATTTAATATTGGGACAGGAAAAGAAACAACGATCAACGAAATCTTTTCAGTAATCAAAAATCTTACAAAATCTTCAGCGAAGAAAATATATGGTCCCACAAGATCTGGAGAACAACAAAGAAGCTGTCTTGATTGTTCTCTTGCCAAAAAAGAATTTGGCTGGCGCCCAACGCGTACGCTTTTGCAGGGATTAGAAAAAACCGTGGAGTGGTTTAAAAATGACCCATTCGACTCTGCTCAGGGTCATGGTGAATAGCATTGAACCATGAAAACCATTCTTAAAAATGTAGGGTGGCTCACTATTGGCGAAAGCGTATCTCGCGTTCTTGGATTTTTTTTGATTGTCGCAATGACGCGGATTCTCGGTCCTACTGAATATGGAAAGTTTGCGTTTGCCTTTGCGTTTGCGAGTTTGCTCGCGATGTTCTCAAATTTTGGATTAATGGGTATCACAACAAGGGAATTGTCGCAAGGAACTGAAAAAGAAAAAGAGTTTCCAGCGATTCTTTCTTTGAAACTTTTGTTCAGTATTGGAACATTGGCGGTAATGTTTTTGAGCGCTTTATTTGTGACCCATGATCACGGCATTCAAAAATTGATATGGATTTTATCTCTTTTTGCGCTCATTGATAATTTCTTTTGGATTCTCTACGCCTTCATACGTTCTCGAGAACGTATGGAGTATGAAGCTCTCGCAAAGATTGGGAGCGCCATCTTTCTTTTTGGAGTAGGGCTCTTTGTGCTTTGGCATTTTCCCTCTGCGGAGAATATGGGGTATGGGTACCTTCTTGCAAGTTTTTCTGCCCTCATTGGGTTTGCTGCATTTTTTCATTTTCGCATTTATTCATTGCGCTTGAGTATAGATATGTCACTCTGGAAGAAATTTTGGGGGTTTTCTTGGCCCCTTGGTTTAGCTGGAATCTCTGGCACCGTTTATATTTATAGCGGCTCCATTATTATGGGTTTTTTAAAACAAGTTACAGCTGTGGGGTGGTATGACGCTGCGTATCAGATTATTGGTATACCCGTTATTTTCATGACCTTACTATCAATAAGTTTTTATCCCTCGTTGAGCAGGTTTATCAAGGAATCGAAAGAAAAATTTCAAGAACTGTGGAATCATCAAATGGAAGCCATGATCCTTTTAGCATTTCCCTTAATGGTAGGAGGTGTGATTCTTGCCCCAAAAATTATTGATTTTTTGTATGGATCAAGTTACGAACCAGCGAAACTCGCCCTTCAAATCTTACTATTTGTAGCCGGGCTTAATTTTCTGTATAATCCATATGGGACCGCCCTCGTTGTGAGCGGCCAGCAAAAAAAACATTTGTACGGCACGGCGATTGCTGCCCTCATAAGTATCTTTTTAAATCTTCTCCTGATCCCGCGCTTTAGCCTTTACGGAGCAGGAGTTGCAACACTCATTTCGTATATTTCTCTTCTTGTTATTGAGGCTGAGTTCGTGAGACGGTTCACTCAAATTAGCATCTGGAATAGTGTTCTAACAAAAGTTTTCTTCGCATCATTGCTTGCAAGTTTTATTATGGCTTTTGTACTCCTTCAGCCCATTTTTTCCCATTTGCAGGTATTGGTTTTGGTTGCGATAGGAGCTTTTGTGTATTTTTCTTTTTTGTTTTTGTTTATTAAATTACACTTTTTATATGTATAAAATTGTACTCCTTAAATCGCCCGGGAATCTCAATGTGGGGAATGAGTTTATCAATGTGGGAGCTGAATATCTCGTGAAAAAATGTTTAGAGCAAGCCCATGTAAAAGACTATGAGCTTTTTATATCGGAGTTTTGGGCGACCAATATGACCTTGCATAGACATCAAACAGATTGGAATACGAAAGAGATGAAGCATTGGATTAATTCGCAAGATCTTATCGTGGTTGCCGCTGGTTCTATAGTGAGCCCGCTGATGGGAGCGTTCTTGAAAGATATGCAGGAGTTTAGACCTCCTGTCATAATTCTTGGGGCTGGTATGCTTACCTATACTCAAGAAGAGCAAGAACTTGCAAAGCGAGCATTTTCAAAGGCAAAGCTTGTAGTGTGCAGAGATGAAATTCTTTTCCAAACTATTAATGGTTCTGTTTTAGCGGTAAATGGGCTTGATATGGCGTTTTTCTTGGATGACGCGTATGTGCTTCCTCCTGCAGGAGGGGAGTATGCCGTATTAAATATTGATTTTAGCATAAGATACATGATGCAAAGGGAAAAAAAGTACCGAGAATTGAAAAAGAGATTTGAAACGGTGTATCTCACCGAGAATACTTCAGCCATGCACCAGAAAAAGGATTTTGTGTTTTTGAGCAGGTGGTCTGAATTCTGTAACCTTTATGCAAATGCTGCGTTTGTATGTACCACGAGGATTCATACATGCGTGGTATGTACGGTATTTCAAACTCCGTTTGAGTATATTGGCAATGATTGCGAACCTAATGCGAAGCGCAGCGCGTTATTTCGGCAAATAGGCATGCCGCTTGAAAAAAATAAGATATATGACCAGAAGCAGTTGCAAGAAGTACAGGTGAATATCCAAGCGAAAAAGCGAGAAGTAGAAAAAAAGGTTGTTGAAATGCTTCGAGAAGTACTGAGTTAATAGAATAGAAAGGTTTTAAAACTTACATGGAATTTCTGGACGGTGAAAAGGTTATTCAAGCAAATAAGCATTTTTATGATGAGATATCATCTTTTCATGATAGAACGAATTCCTATATTGCAAGAAAAAGTTGTAGAAAATTCTACGAAAATCTTATGTGCAAAACTCTAAAAAGAGAACACGTAGATATGAATAATGATCGAGTTCTTGAGTTGGGATGCGGTTCTGGGAATTGGTATCCGTTTTTTGCCTCGTATAATATTCAAGAATATGTTGGTGTTGATATTTCGGAAAGGATGATTGCGCAAGCTAGAAAAAGATATACTGCTTTTGGAGGCATCAAAACGAATTTTATTACAGAAAATGCAGAAGATTTTGTGCATCGATCAAAAAAGATGCATAAAACATTTGATCTCATTATTTCTTTTTCATTTCTTCATCATCTCGTTGAGCCGCGTCAATTTCTCAATGAACTTGTAGATATTTTGAGTCCCAATGGTATATATATTGCATTTCACGAAGTAAATCAAAGGTCTCCTTTCTCATTGAGTCACAGGATAGATTTTATTTGTTCTTACCTATCTGGATACGATACTGCTGATCGTCCATTTATACTTCGAATGAAGCGCCTTTTTTCAAAAGTTCTCGAAAAAAGTGGTTTGAAAACGAATATTGGTAGAAACATTAAGTTTGATTGGGTGGAGTATCAACTTAATTCACAAAAATTTTCTCCCGCGTTCTTTTCTAAGTTTTCACAAAAATATGTTATAAGAACGTTCTCTTATGGTTATTATGTTTATCAAGTAGTAAAACTACTATTTGGGAATGATGATAATTATTTTTATCTTGTTCTTAAACATTCTTAAATGTTTATTTTCGCGCATAGAGGATTGAAATTAGAGTATCCCGAGAATACGCTTTCTGCGTTCAAAGCCGCGGCTGATTTGGGGTTTGGCATTGAACTTGATGTGCGTCTCACAAAAGACGATAAGCTCGTTTGTAGCCACGACCCTATTAATGATGTGTTGGCATCTCAGCTTACTCGATTTGAAGATGTTGCAAAAAACGTTATTTCTGCATTTGGACCGAACCAAAAAGCCGCTATCCATGTGAAGGCAGACGAGCAGGGCAATGTTCAACTCGGGTTGCTCAATGCGATTTTCAAAAAGTATGATCTTTACAAAAAAGCATTCTTGTTTGATCTCACTCTTGAGACCGCGGAGAAAATGAAACGCTTGAATCCAACCATTGAAGTTGCAGTATCAATCGGCGAAGAAAACTATTCTCCTACAATCTACACATGGGAACAGGCAAAGGCGCGCCTTGATGCGTTTGATAGCGTATTGTGGGATGAGTGGAAAGTTTTGGGAAGCGTATACAATCAAGCCATGCGCGAAGAAATCGGCAAAGCAGGCAAGCCGATCTACACAATTTCACCCGAACTTCACGCCGACCACGGCAATCCCCATGCCGCTTCTGGCTACGAGCAAGAGTGGCAAAACTTCATTAAGTGGAGCATTGAAGGAGTATGCACTGCCTATCCCAGAGAGTTGAAAACCCTGTTGCAAGAACAACGATTTTAAGCTAACGTAAGGGATGCAGTAATGCTGTTTTTTCTATGATTAAAGCGATTATTTTTGATCTTGACGGCGTGCTGGTAGAAGCTCGCGAGTTGCATTATCAGGCCTTAAATAGGGCTTTGGAGAAGTTTGGCTATACCATTACGCGAGACGAGCATCTTTCTACATACGATGGGTTGCCTACAAAGAAAAAACTTGAGTTGCTTTCTGAAAGAAAAGGCCTTCCAAAGGAGTCGCATGATGCTATTTGGCAGGAAAAACAGAATCAAACGAGAGCAATCATTAAAACGGAATTCAAGCATGATGAGCGAATAAAAAGCATTCTGCATCGTTTGCGCGAAGAAGGATATAAAATAGCCGTGTGCTCAAACTCAATTAGAGAAACGGCAGAGCTTATGCTTTTTCATAAGGGGTTTTCTGAATATCTTGAGTTTTTTCTTTCAAACGAAGACGTTCGTTTTGCAAAACCGCACCCGGAAATGTTTTTACGGGCAATGGTGCAGTTGGGCGTAGGTCCGCGCGAGTGCCTCATTATAGAAGATTCTCATCATGGGAGAGCGGCTGCCGAGGCGGCTGGAGCGCATCTTTGCGGAGTCACCAACACAAATGATGTTACATACGAAAAAATCGCAAAGGCGATCGGTTTGGCAAACGGCAAACATGAAAATACAACATATGTGCCAAAGTGGCAGGGGGGTGATTTGCACATTGTTATTCCTATGGCAGGTGAAGGAAAGCGATTTCAAGAGGCGGGGTTTTCCTTTCCAAAGCCGCTCATTGATATAAAAGGAAAACCAATGATCCAATGGGTGGTGGAGAATATAAATGTGGATGCAAAGTTTATCTTCATTGTTTTAAAAGAGCATCTTGAGAAGTATAATCTAAACTACCTTTTAAAGCTTATCGCGCCGAGATGCGAAATTGTGGTGCTTGATAAGCCAACACAGGGAGCAGCTCTCTCGGTGCTTGAAGCCTCGCATCTTTTTAACCACGAACATCCTATTGCGATTGTAAATTCTGACCAGGTGATTGATTGGAACAGCAACGAATTTTTTTACGCAATGGCAGCCGATGAATGCGACGGGGGCATTGTAACTTTTGAATCAACGCACCCCAAATGGAGTTTTGTGAAAAAAGGAGAAGACGGATTTGTTACAGAAGTTGCGGAGAAAAAGCCTATCAGCAATCAGGCGACCGCCGGAGTGTACTATTTTAAACATGGCTCTGATTTTATAAAATATGCGCGAGCGATGATTGAACTTGATATTCGAACCCACGGAGAGTTTTATATATGTCCCGTGTACAACGAATTATTGAAAGACAAAAAGAAAGTGCGTGCGTTTCCAGTACAAAAAGTGTGGAGTTTGGGCACTCCGGAAGATGTTCACGCGTTTTTAGAGTATCATAAAAATCATGATTAATATTGTTATTCCAATAGCAGGAGAGGGAAAGCGTTTTCAAAGCGCAGGATATACAGTTCCAAAGCCTTTCATTGATATAAAAGGGAAAACAATGCTTGAATGGTCGCTCGAGAGTTTGTATATTGAGAGCGCAAGGTTTATTCTTATCGCGCGTTCTTCGCATCTTTTAGGATATGAGAAAATAATGGAACGTATTCAGAAGAAATATTCTTGTATTATCTTATCTGTTGAGAAACTTACCGAAGGCATGGCTTCAAGCGTTTTGCTTGCTCATGATTATATCAACAATAAAGATGCGTTGCTCATAGGCGCGTGCGACCAAACGGTTGATGTATCAATGAGCGAATTTATTAAAGATGCCAAGACGCGAAATCTCGATGGCTCGCTTATGACATTTTATGCCACCCATCCAAAGTGGAGTTACGCAAAGATTGATGAGCAGGGATTGGTGGTAGAAACAAAAGAAAAAAGTCCTATCAGCACCCACGCGAATGTTGGGCTGTATTATTTTGCTCGAGGCCGAGATTTTGTGCAGGCAGCTTCTCTGATGATTGCTCAAAATGACCGGTTCAATAATGAATTTTATGTTGCCCCTGTGTATAATTATATTGTCAAGAATGGGGCAAAGATTGGCATTTACGAAATTAAAGAATCTCAAATGCACGGACTTGGCACCCCAGAGGATGTGCAGGAGTTTTTACAATTAAAATGAGCTTGGAAAATTCTCAAAATGAAATTCTCGTTTGCATTCCAGCATTCAACTCGCAGAGTTCTGTAAGAGAAACCCTTCAGAGTATTCTTGCGCAACGGTACAGAAACTTTGACATTCTTGTTGTTGACAACCATTCTACAGACGCGACCCTCAGCATTGTACGAAAGTTCAAAGACGAGTTTGATGCACAAGGCAAAATATATATTCTTGAAAACAAAGAAAACATCGGGCGTGTGGGAAACTGGAACCAATGTCTTAAAGTATTCAGAAAAACCTCCCATAAGTATTTAAAATTCGTATTTACGGGAGATACGATCGAAGCTGATTGCCTTCAAAAATTATTCAATATTTTTCAGCAGTATCCCCGCATTGGTTTTGTATCGTCTGGATATTATATTCATGATGCCAACAATGGAGTTGTAGAGAAAGTTTCATTTAAGGAATCGCGCCTTATTACTTCTCTCAATGCCTTGAAGTTGTTCTTACAGAATGGCAACTGGGTGGGTGCTCCAGTGAGCTGCATGTTTTCAAGGGAAGCAGCGTGCTCCCAGAATTTTTCAGAACAATTAGACTGGACTGCAGATTGGAAATTTTACATTGATATTGTCTCGGCGTTTGGTTCGTTTTATACCACAGAATTACTGAGCAGATTTCATGTCTCGCAGCGAAAACATTATTTGCAGTACAAGGCCGATCTTTCCACAATAGGGAAAGAATTTTTCATGTATTGCCATATTGTAAAGAGTATTTTTCATATGAAGCTCCGCTATTTTTTGCATTTTCTCAAGATAGCAAAACTCCATTTTTTTCAGTGGCTAATGCTTTCAGGATCACAACGCTATGCGTATATGCAAAAGCTTTTTTATAATCAGCGGGCTTCGCTGTCTGGAGATTGCGTGGTTGGCTCATACGAGGAGCACAATTTTTGGAAAGACTATGATGAATATCTTATGAAGTACGTTGACGATTCTTTCAAAGATGCGCTTGTCCTTGATTTTGGGTGCGGCCCGGGAAGAAATATTATTAAATATGCAAACAGATTCAAACGTCTTGACGGAGTTGATATCAGTGAAAAAAATATTGAAAACGCGAAAGAAAATCTCGCTTTACACGGCATAACCAATTCAAAATTGTATGTGAACAACGGCATCGATCTTAAAGGCATGCCGTCTTCTGAATATGATTTTGTTATGTCAACGATTTGCATGCAACATATATGCGTATATAGCACTCGTTATAGTTTGTTGGAGGAATTCTTCCGGGTTCTTAAAAAAGGAGGGAGAATTTCAATACAAATGGGATACGGCAAAAATGCGCCAGACAGCGTTCCTTATGAAGCCAATAATATAAATGCGTTTACTACGAACAGGGGGTGCGACACGAGGGTAGAATCGCAAGAACAGATAAAAAAAGACCTTGACGCCATAGGATTTACAAATTTTGAGTATTGGATTCGGCCGACCGGCCCTGGAGATACTCATCCCAATTGGATATTCTTTACAGCAAAGAAGTAACACATGACTATTGCGATACAAAATATCATGTTCAGCGGTGCGAAAGGGATAAATGGGTGGATTGTGAATTTTCTCAAGTTATACAAACCCGTTCTTTATGTTTCTAATCTTCGATACGTGCCGCGTTTGATGCATTTTTTTTACCGTTTTGGTCTTAATCCGCTCAACTATAAAATTATTTTTTCAGTAAAACAGCTTAACGCAATGGCTGATGTTCTTGTCTGTTTCAATGGCCTTCCGTATGCAGAGAGCAATAAGCCAATAAAAGAATTCAAAGGGCTCAAGATATACCACCTCATGGACTTTACGTTTTTTCCTTCCATGAGCAATAAAGCTCTTGAAGATGGAGGCGTTGATTTTGTTTTTGGATATGCGCGCCACGACAGGTATTGCGAGTTTTTTCAGAAAGAATATCCTCGATACATTGGCAAGGTGTTGCCGGTTCCTTTTGGGTTTGCCCCGAGATTTCGAGATTTGGTTCCATTTGCCGAGAGAAGAAATAAAGTGATTGCGTTGGGTTCTGTAAATTCTTTTGTTGATTCTGTGCATACCGTTGATGCGTTGCGAGAGCTTAATGAATTTTTTCTTGCTCAAAGTGAAAAATTCATGCATAAATTCAGGCGTATGCTTGTAGAAAATGAAGAGAATCTAGCAGCTATAATGGATAGTAAGTTGCCTCATTTTCCGCAGGTAAAAGATTTTGGTTATGATATTGTTCAAGCGTTGAACCAGTACAAAATGTTTGTGAGTTGCGAGAGTTTATTGTATTTTCCAGCTGCAAAAACGTTTGAGGGCCCGGCGGTTGGCACCGTTATGATTTGTTCTGAACATCCCTGTTTTGATGACCTTGGGTTTAAAGACGGCATAAACTGCGTTAAGCATAAAGAATTTGACCTCCAGGATTTTAGGGGGAAAGTGAGCCATTATCTTAAGAATCAAGACAAACTTGAACAAATTCAAAAAGCAGGCACTCAGTTTGTAAGAGATACATACAACCACCAAAAAGTAGCTCAGCAAGTATATGAAACTATCAAGCAAACATTACGCAGATGAATTTTCTTCTTGTATCAATAATTCTTCCCACTTTTAACAGAGCGGTTTCTCTTTCAAAAGCAATTGAGAGCGTGCTTTTACAAACCTATAAAAATTTTGAGCTGGTCATTGTTGATGATTGCTCGCTCGACGAGACTCCGGCCTTACTTACAGCGTACGCAAAAAGAGATAATAGGATTATTGTTCTTCGCAACGAAAAAAATCTTGGCTTGGTGAAATCATTGAATAAAGGAATTCAGCGTGCGAAAGGCGCGTATATAGCTCGTCTTGATGACGATGATTTTTGGTGCGACGCTCAAAAACTTGAAAAGCAGGTTGCGTTTCTTGAAAAAAATCTAGAGTATGTGCTTGTGGGAGGGGGGCAGATAAGAATTGATGAAAAAGGGAAAGAACTCGCTCGGTATGTATTCCCGGAAACCGACAAAGCTATAAGAAAGTATATCCTTTGCAATAATCTTTTTGCTCACACCAGCGTTATGTTTCGAAAGGAAGCATGGGAAAAGGTTGGAGGATATGACGAATCGCTGATTTTTTCTGAGGATTGGGATCTGTGGCTAAAGTTTGCTCGTGTAGGGAAGTTGTATAATTTTCAAGAATACTTTGTATACTATCTTCAGGGGGGCCAGAACAGATCAAATGAGCATATGGTTCGCGATGCGTTGCTCAATATGAAATTGCGCATAAAATACCGCAAGAATTTTCCAGGTTTCTGGAGAGCGCTCATATATGGTTTCTTTGCCCTTGGATATGCTTTTTTGCCTTTTCGGTTACAACTGCGAAGTTTGCTTAATAAATAAGATACTCGATGCAAAACTTAAAAGATATAAGTGAATCAAAAAAGTTTTATAACGATCGCTATGCCAAGGGATATATGGAACAATGGCCGGCCGATAAGAAACTCAGAGTGTTTGAGGTTATCAAGAGCATAAGTCTTCCTTCAAAGGGGGAAGCACTAGACTTTGGATGTGGAAATGGAGTTTTTACAGCACTTTTGAAAGATGCCTTACCGGGTTGGAAAATCTATGGTTGCGATATTAGCGATGAAGCGATAAGAAATGCAAGAGATAAAAACTTGGACTGTAAATTTTTCGTTAATGATGATCCACTATTTAAAGGTAGAAAGTTTGATTTTATATTCTCCCATCATGTTTTAGAGCATGTTTCTGATATAGAAGAGACGGCTAGACAAATGAATGAAAGAGTGGCTGGCGGAGGATCTATGTTGCATATATTCCCCTGCGGGAATGAGGGAAGTTTTGAATGGGGAATCTGCCAATTAAGGAAAGACGGAATAAGCAAGGAAAGAGGGAGTAGGTTCTTTTTTGAAGATGAGGGGCATCTTCGTAGAATGAATACAGATTCATGCGCTTCTCTGTTTAAGAAATTTGGATTTATTCTTAGGCAAGAATTTTATACTAATCAGTATGATGGGGCATTGAACTGGATTACGAGATCTAATCCTCTCGTCACGCTTACAATGTTCAACCCGTTGGGCGGAAAGAATATAAAAGCAAAGCTAAGATTAAGTTTGTTTCTTCTTGCATTTCTTTCAATTTCCGCACTCAGGTTGCCGCATGTCATCTCTGAAAGATTTTATCTTCCATTAAAAATACTTTTTTGGCCCTCAAAACAGATTGATCAATATCTTATACAAAGATCTAATAAAGAATGGGAAAGGAAAAAATCGCAAAGGAATGGTTCTGAAATGTATCTTTACTTTATGAAAGAAAGTTAAAAATGGAGAAAAATCAAACAAAAAAAATAAAAGTGTGCCATGTGGCTTCTGCCGATATTTCTTTGAGGTTTCTTTTGTTTCCTTTCATGAAATATCTCAAACAATTGGGGTATGAAGTATGGGGGGTTTCTGCTTGGGGAAAATGGATTGGCGAGATTGAGCGCGCGGGAATTAAGGTATATACTCCGCAGATCATGAGAAAAATTTTCACCCCTTTTGCGGATGCGAAGGCCCTGCTGCACTTGATTTCTTTATTTCGCAGAGAACGATTTGACATTGTTCATACGCATACCTTAAAAGCAAGTTTTTTGGGCCAGATTGCGGCTTTCTTAGCAGGCGTTCCCATTAGGATATATACGAATCACGGGCTGGATTTTGAGAATCCGAGTTTTTCTGCTTTAAAACGAAGATTGTTCATTCTGGTTGATAAACTCATTGCATGCTTTGTTCATGTTGCATTTTTTGTAAACAAGGAAGATATGAAAATTGTGGAGCGCGAGGGCATTTATAGCAAGCAGAAGATGCGGTATTTTGGAGGGCCGGTAAATATAGAGAAGTTTAACCCAGCCCGTTTTCCTGAAGAGTTCATTCAAAAAAAGAAAAAAGAGCTCGGCATTCCCCTTGATAAAATGGTGGTGGGCATTGTGGGGCGGCTCGTAAGAGATAAGGGATATTTTGAGCTATTTCAAGCATTCAAAAAAATTCTCGCATACTTTCCAGATGCTGTACTGCTTATTATCGGGCAATTAGAACCCGAAAAAGAAGACCGGTTTGACATTGATGTTCTATCTTCTTTTGGCATAGAAAAAAATACGATCTATCTTGGCGAGCGCACCGATATAGAAGAAATTTATCCTTTGATGGATGTGTTTGCGTTGCCAACATACAGAGAAGGACTTGGAGTCTCAATTTTGGAGGCGTCGGCTATGAAACTTCCAATCGTCGCAACCGATATTCGGGGTTGCAGGGGTTCGGTGAACAACGGCGAAACCGGAATTTTAGTGCCTCCTAAAAATTCTGAAAAAGTAGCAGAAGCAATACTGCGTTTGCTCAAAAACCCGCAGATCGCAAAGGCAATGGGGGAGGCTGGCAGGAAAAAGGTTGAACAAGAATTTGATGAAAAAGTCGTATTTGAAAGAGTGAGAGTGGAATATGAGCGCCTTCTCAGAGAAAAAATTAAATAAAACTATGCAATTTCAGCAATTTTTGAAACGGCAGATGGATATTTGGGTATCGATGATCTCGCTTATTGTTTTGGCGATCCCACTTTTTATTGTCGCGTTGTTGATTAAGCTTGATTCAAAAGGGCCGGTGTTTTTTTTACAAGAAAGAATTGGAAAAGACGGAAAAATTTTTAAAATGATAAAATTCAGAACTATGGTGCAGGGAGCTGCGAATATGGGTGCGGGCCTTGAAATTGTAAAAAATGATTCTCGCGTTACAAAAGTGGGGAAATTTTTGCGCAGATTGCGCATTGACGAGTATCCCCAGCTTTTTCAAATTTTGCTGGGGCAAATGTCTTTGGTGGGGCCGCGCCCCGCGTTTCCTCACCACCTTGAAAAATACACAGAGGAAGAAAAGAAAAGATTGAGAGTTCGGCCGGGTTTTACCAACATGGATATTTTGAAAGGTGGCAACGCTCTTTCATGGAAAGAGCGGATTCAATGGGATTTGTGGTATATTGATCATTGGTCTCTCTGGCTTGATATTAAAATTATCCTCGGCAGTTTTCGCGTGGTGATTACCGGAGAAGACGAAGAAGGCGGGAAAAAAGGAATTATTGAAGATTACAAATAATCGTTTATGGCATACACTCTTGAACAGGAAGAGGAATGGAAGCAAAAAATTTCTAAAGCTGCAAGAGAACAAGGACCGCACTCTCCGCACGTCATTGAGCGAAGTGGAGAGCAGTATGAGCAGTATTTTTTTGAGTATTTCAAAAGTCACATAAAAAAAGATAACTCAGGAACCCTGATTCTTGATGCCGGGTGCGGCACTGGGAAAATTGCAAAAAGGCTTGCAGACTTTGGCTTTCGGGTATATGGGGTAGATTTTTCAAAAGAGATTATATCTCTCGCTAAGCAATATGCGCCACAAGTGAATTTTCAGACCTCTTCTTTGTATAAACTCCCATTTTCTTCAAATATGTTTGATATTGTCATTTGCCTTGGAGTATTCCAAACAGTTGGAAATATGAGCCAAGCATTGGGAGAGGTCTCTCGGGTGCTAAAACCGGGAGGCACTATGATTGTAAGGGCTCCAAACTCCCTTTCTCTCGGATCGCTATTTCTTGAAAAGAGTATTAATTTTTTTAATCCATACGAGTTTAAATCTACTCTTAGCAAGTTTTCGTTGAATTGTGTTGTATTGAAGGGAGTGTATGTATTTCCTTCTTTGTTCCGTTGGGCAGGGTCTTTATTATTAAAAACGAAAATTTTTAAGGTATTCAATCTCTTTTTTGCCTTGTTTTGTTTTTTCTCTTACAGTTTTTATATTGAAACTAAAAAAACATGATTCTTACCGCGCATCAACCAACGTATCTTCCCTGGCTTGGATTGTTTCACAAAATAGCAATCAGCGACGCTTTTTGCTCTTTTGATATTGCCCAATACCGGAAAAGGGGATTCAACAGGAATAAAATTAAAACTTCGCAAGGAGAGACCTTGCTCACGGTTCCGGTCTTGACCAAGGGATATCGCGAAAAAAAGTTCTATGAAATGGAAATCAACAACGCAATCAACTGGAGGAAAGACCATTTTAAGTCGCTGTACGTAAACTACAAGAAAGCGCCGCACTTTGCAGATTACGCGGATTTTTTTGAAGACCTCTATAAAAAGGAATGGAAGTATTTTACCGATTTAACAGAATATATGCTCAAATGGTTTATGCAAGAATTAGGGATTAAAGTCGCATTTTCTAAAGCGTCACAGCAGCAATTTGAGGGAAAGGGTTCTGGTCTTGTGCTGGATATGTGCAAGAAACTGAGGGCTGATATATACGTGTTCGGGAGTTTAGGAAAAAACTATGCAAGCGTAGAGCAGTTTGAAAATGCGGGAGTGCACCCTTATTTTCAAGATTACAAACATCCGGAATATGCGCAGCTTTGGGGAGGCTTTTTGCCTTCAATGAGTATTGTTGATTTGCTGTTTAATTGCGGGCCTAAAAGTTTGGAAGTATTGATGGCGAGCAACATTACAAAAAAAGAGCTGCAAAGAAACTTTTGACAAAACCGTCAAACTTGATAGTATTGAACATATGAATTCGCCAAGAAAAATTCTTGTCATTGCTCCTCATCCAGACGATGAAGTGCTCGGGTGCGGCGGTACAATTAAAAAGCATACCTCAAAAGGCGACGAGGTTTTTCTTTGCATTGGTACAAAAGCATATACTCCTGAATGGTCGGAAGAATTCATTAAGGAGAGGCCAAATGAAATTGAGCGCGCGAACAAGATCCTTGGAGTAACAAAAACCTTTTTTCTTGATTTCCCAAGCGTAAAAGTTGATACCATTCCTCAAAAAGAAGTGAATGATGCGATTGTTCGAGTCATAAGAGAGGTTCGGCCGGAAGTTTTGTATATTCCCCACGGAGGAGATTTGAACCAAGATCACCGTATTTTTTTTGGAGCGTCTCTTGTGGCTGGCCGCCCTGTTCCGAATTCCTCAGTAAAAGAAATTTTTTCTTATGAAGCGCTTTCAGAAACAGAATGGGGGAACGAGCTTACGCCTTTTGTGCCCAATGCCTACGTAGATATCACCAAGGAAATTGAAGCAAAAAAAGAGGCGATGAGCTCGTATAAAAGCGAGCTCAGAGAATTCCCTCATCCCCGCTCGTTGCAGGCTATTGAAGCTTTAGCTCAAAAGCGCGGGTCTGAAGCCGGAATGGAACGCGCCGAAGCATTTATGACGATTCGTATTCTCAGGTAAAGGGGTTGAGTATGAAAGTACAAAAAAACAAAAATATCACCATAGGAAAAAAGCGTTTTCCAAACTGGAAGATGCCCGAAATAAAAGAACTTACAATGACCAAATATCAATGGTTGGTTCAGTACGCTAAGAACTTTAAACTCGGCAAATTCACTGATATCGGCGCCTTTACATATATTAACGCGAAAAACAAAGTGGTGGTTGAAGACGATGTTCAGATTGGCTCTCATTGTTCGATATACTCTTATTCTACTATTGAGGGTCTTGAAGGGAGAGTGCTCTTGAAAAAAAATTGCAAGATTGGTTCTCACTCGATTATTCTCCCCGGGGTTACGGTGGGAAAAAATTCGATCGTGGGAGCGTTTAGCTTGGTAAAAGACGATATCCCCCCAAACGTTGTTGCATTTGGCATACCGGCAAAAGTGATAAGAAAATTATGATTCCTTTATCTTCTCCTGACATCGCGGATTCCGAGAGGAAAGCTGTGATGGATGTATTGAAGACAGAAACGCTGAGCTTGGGGCCGAAACTCCACGAATTCGAGAGCCGATTCGCAAAGTTTGCAAAACGAAAGTACGCGGTGGCTGTCAATTCGGGAACCTCGGCGCTTCATCTTATTGTTCGCGCCTTGGGGATACAAGATGGCGACGAAGTAATTACGACTCCGTTTTCTTTCATCGCGTCTTCAAACTGCATTCTTTATGAAAGAGCAAAGCCGGTATTCGTGGATATCAATGAAGAAACGCTTAATATTGATGTCAAGAAAATTGAGGGGAAGATCACGAAAAGAACGAAAGCAATCCTTGCCGTGGATGTGTTTGGAAATCCCGCGGATTGGGATGCCATTTTGCGCATTGCAAAGAAGCATAACTTGAAAGTAATAGAAGATTCTGCAGAAGCGCTTGGCTCTTCATATAAAGGAAAGCCTTGCGGAAGCTTTGGGGACGCGGCAGTATTTGCCTTTTATCCCAATAAGCAAATGACAACAGGAGAGGGAGGAATCATTTTGACCGATGACCCGAAGGTCGAGGAAGCGTGCAGAAGCATGGCGAACCAAGGCAGGAAAGTGAAAGATGGGAAATGGCTCGAGCATATTAGGCTCGGGTACAACTATCGGCTGTCGGAGATTGAGTGCGTTCTTGGAATTGCGCAGTTGCGGAGAATCAAGGAATTGCTGCAAAAGAGAAGCAAAGTTGCAAAGATGTACGACGCAAAGCTTCGCAAGGTGAAAGGCCTTGAATTGCTCAAAACGGGCAAGGAAGCAAAGAAAAGCTTCTTCGTGTATGTAGTGAAGCTTTCAAGGCAGTATTCACGGGTGCAGAGAGGCGAGATTATTTCTCGCCTGGCAGAAAAAGGCATTCAATGCGGCACGTATTTCCAGACCATTCATTTGCAGCCTTTTTACCAGGAATCATTCGGGTACAAACGGGGCGATTTTCCGATAGCCGAGCTCGTGAGCGATCGAACCATTGCCTTGCCATTTTTTAACAATCTTAAAGAAAAGGAAATTAATTTTGTGGTGCAGACGCTCAAAAATTCTCTATGAATCGCATAGTTTTTATTCTTGCGTGTTTCTTTTCTCTTGCGTTTGCGCCATTTGTGTATGCTTCCCAAATTGGCGCTGTGTTGAGTTTTACAGTAGATCCTTCGTTTGACGTTTCAGGAAGAACAGAAATGAACGCGGTGCTTACAAAAGAAACTTCTCAGCTCTATTTTTACGTTGATAAAGCTTGGTGGGATGGGTTGAACGATCTTCGCCATTCGGAAATTTCCACCAGTTTTGATATTCTTTCCGAGGGGTTTGAGCGCACCATATATCCAAACCTTACCTCTGCGTTTGGCTCTGAATGGAAACCGGGCATTGACGGCGATCCAAAAATTACCATACTCGTTCAACAGATGAAACAAAATGCAGAAGGATATCACAGGTACGCCGATGAATATCTCAAGCTTCAATTGCCAGATTCAAACGAACGAGAAATGGTGTACCTTGCCTCGGGAATGATTGAAAGCAGTTTGGCTAAAACTTTTCTGGCCCATGAATTTACCCATCTCATTACGTTTAATCAAAAGCAAATTCTTAGGAAGCTCACAGAAGACACATGGCTTGATGAAGCGCGAGCCGAATATGCTCCAACATTGCTTGGGTACAATAACAGTCTTCCGGGGAGCGAGCTCGAGGCAAGAATCAATAATTTTTTATCCGATCCTACCAATTCTCTCGTAGAATGGCGGGATGGGAAACATCCCTATGGAGCGGTGAGCCTCTTTAGCCATTATTTGGTAGATCATTACGGCGCTGGGGTTTTGATTGATTCTTTGCGTTCTGGCAAGGTGGGTATTGCTTCTTTGAATGAAGCGCTGAAAAAAAATGGATTTGATGATACTTTTTCTGAACTATTCACGAATTGGACAATTGCGGTGTTTGTCAACGACTGCCATTACGGAAAATTGTATTGTTATCTCAATCAAAACTTGGCGAACATCAAACTTACTGCGAATACCAATTTTCTTCCCCTTACAGGAAAGAGCACTCTTTCGGTAAGCCATGTGACTAAAAACTGGGCAGGGAATTGGATTCGATTTATCGGCGGCCAAGGAGCTCTTGAATTTAATTTTGAAGGGTTAAAAGGCTTGAACTATCAGGTTCCGTATCTTGTGCAGGATAAAGATGGAATATATACGATAGATTTTTTGAAGCTTGATACAAACCAAAAAGGCACGCTTTTTGTTCCGCATTTTGGAACCGACAACAAAGCGCTCATTGCCCTTCCTTCTCTGCAGAGTAAGACAACGGGGTTTGAAGGAAGCGAACCAACCTATCCTCTTTCATTTACTGTTTCTACTTTAGAGAGAACCCCCGACGAAGAGCAGGCATTAATTACAAAGCTTTTGGTTCAAATTGACGACCTTAAAAAAGAAATTGCCAAGGTTCAGACGCAGCTTCAAGTAGTACAACAATTGAATCCTCCGGCACTCTGTAAACCATTTACAAAAGACCTTGTCCTATGGACATCTGAGCATATAGACGTATATTGTCTTCAAAAATTGCTTGCTGAGCAGGGGAGTGACATTTATCCTGAAGGTTTCTTAACGGGAAACTTTGGCCCCTTAACCCAGCAGGCCGTTATACGATTTCAGGAGAAATACGCGAATGAAATTTTAGTTCCTGTTGGCCTTGAGAAGGGTAGCGGTTTTGTTGGCGCAAAAACCAGGGCAAAACTCTATCGATTCATCAAATAAAAGCAGGGTGTGCAGAATCTCTCTTGACACGAGGGCTTGGAAAAGAGAAAATGAATGAACGTTTTTAATTCGTCGAATTTTTTGTGTATAATAAAAAATATAATATTTATTAATTATCAATGTTTATGTTTATGAAAAAGTTTTTTAGTGGAGTGACGGCTTTTGCTGTCATTTTTTTGTCTTTAGGGGCAGGAATATTCATCCCAGAAATAGCTCTGGCAGTTGCTCCCACCGTAACCTCAAGTTTTCCAGCTAATGGAGCAGCAAACGTTCCCATTGGATCTTCTGCGCACGTAACCTTCAGCACCACAATGGATTCGAGTACTCTCACTCCTTCCAATATTACGTTTGTAAAAACATCTAACAGTTCTGCAGTGCCATTCAGCTTGCGAATATTTCCAGACGGGTTTGACGTAGTGCCTTCGGTTGCTCCCACGTTTGCAGATTCCGCGCGCTACGCAAAGCTCTTCAACACCTCGGTAGGACTTTTTAACATTATTTCCGGCCAGCAAATGGTTCGGCCTTCTACGGGTTATGTTTCACCTACGATTGGGGATATTTTGTACTTTCAGCACGATACGTTTCCCGCAGAAGTTGGCATTGTAACGAATCCCAACGAAATTGGGGGCACATTCGCGGTGAACAATTTTCCTCTGTTTGGATCCCAGCAGCTCATAAAATTCGGGCTTGTGAAGCAAACAGGTTCCACAAGCACCACATCTGTTTCGCCTACTCTTGGAGATGTTATCGTTGCAAATACCAGCCTCAACCCTACCTCTGACCGTTATGATTGGCACATCGTTACATCAGCGGATATCCCCGCAAATAACGCGGCTTTTCGTCTTGACAATAGCACCGTAGCTCCCACGTTTGTTTCAGGGTCTATAGTAACTACCATTACTCCTACCTCTACTTCTGCAGTAAATGGAAGCAGTCAGTTTACGATGAATCTTAGTCAAGGGGATATGTTGTTTGGGAAGGTTACGGCAAATGCTGATAATCTCAGCGCATATAAATGGCATTTAGTAACCACGGCAGAAAATATTTCAGGAGCTATTCCAAATACGTTGCGTCTTGATGGAAACACTGGAATTCCTACCTTGGCTGTAAGTACTCAAATTTCCAAGAAAACGCCTGCAGCTCAAGGCCCGGTGAGCGATACGAGCCCAACACTCAATATTGGTGATGTTATGTTCACTTCGATTACCGCAGGAGGAGCAAATCTGAATGGCTATAATTTTCACGTGGTGAGCGGGAGCGGTGTGCCAAATTCTCCAAATCTCCGTTTGGATAATAGCCCGGCAAGCCTTCAAACCGGCACCAGCTATACTCTTACTGTTGGCACAGGCGTAAGAAATACCTTAAGTGAAGCATTAGGTTCTGCTGTTGCTATTGCCTTTTCTACCAGTTCTACGGGTGCGACCAACATTACTCCGCCTTTTGTTACATCGAGCGCGCCGCAGCCAGGATCTCAGACATTCCCAATCGGCGCTCCCATTACTCTTGTGTTCTCGCAAGATATGTCGGTTGTAGGAGGTACTACAGGGGCAGGTTCGGTGACCAATCCTTCAAACGTGGGATTATTCTTGGACAACTTTGGAACGCCAGGTGCAACAGTTGCCGCGGCAAGAAGCTATAATTCGGCAACCAAGACGCTCACGATCACTCCAAGTTCTCCGCTTATTACGAATACCGGATATCTTGTAAAAGTGTTTTCAAGCTGTCAGAGCGCGACTGGAGCAACAGCGAATCCTTTCTTCATTGCATTCCGCACAGCTTCGGGCGCTGACACCGTAAAACCAAAAGTGCTTGGCGTATTTCCTTCTCTTGGAGCAAGCAGCGTAGCGCTTCCTGTGAGCGACATTTCAATCGGCTTTTCCGAAGATATAAGTTCAACCACTATCACCGGTTCAACCATTACCATAACTCCAACAACAACAAACGTAGTTTCTTATCATGCAGGAAGCCGCAGCGCTCATCTCTCTCTTTCTGACGGGCTTCTCACGAGTACCTTGTATGTGGTTACTGTTGGCACGGGCGTAACCGACTTATCAGCCAATGTGCTTGAGGGGAACGGAGGAGTTGCAAACGCGGCAAATACCAGCACGAACAGCGCTTCTTCTTACGTATTCAACTTTACCACTTCAGCAACTGCCGATACCACTGCTCCTACGGTTGTTTCTGCAAATGCCGATAACTTCAGCGTTGTGGTTACATTTTCTGAAGGTATGAAGACTGGCGCAGGCCCAAGCGCAGTTGATAACATTGCAAACTATACGCTTGAAAATCCTGTTGGCACTTCGGCTTCTCTTGCAGGGAAAACAGTGACTTACAATAGCGCGAATCAAACCGCAACAATCACCGGGTTATCGTTGCAGCCCAGCAGCAGTTTTAAGATGACCGTCAGCTCTACGGTAAAGGATCTTGCCGGCAACCTTATAAGCACTTCTGGTTCGCCAGCTGGAAATACAGCCCAAGGCACCGTACTTAATTCTTCCACCACAGGAGGACAGCTTGGCCCTGGAAGCGGATCAACGCAAAATCCGGGTGCATTTGGCATGACGCCTATTCGAGTTATGCCCATGAACCGCGCAGCCGGAGCTACTTCTACGTACGAAGTAAACTTTCCCACAGCAACCTCAATTCCTTCTGGCGGAAGCTTTGTGGTGACGTTCCCGGTAGGGTTTGATGTATCAACGGTTGCAGCAGCTGCAAATAACACAGAAAGCTTCCATAATTCTGACATCAACGGAGCATTTTCTGGAACAGTGACTATCGCTTCAGTTACCCCCAATGCCACGGCTCGTACGGTAACAGTTGTTACGGGGGGAGCTGCAACCGGAACGAATGCGTTTGTGATGGTTGATTTGAAGGGAATCGTCAATACTACTGTTCCGAGTTCTTCAGGATATACTGTTGATATTAAAACCAAGGATGCCTCGGGCGTTATCTTGGAATCAATGACGAGCGGACCATTTTTCTTGGGTCAGGCAGGATCTCTTACCTTGACCGTGAACGTATTCAATGATAACGGGGCTGGAGGAGGAATAGCGGATAACAACACCAAAGACGGAAGCGAGTCAGGAATTCAAAGCGCAACCGTGTTTCTTTTCAGCCCTGGAATAGGCGGGCAGAACAAGGCAACTGATGTGAATGGAGTCGCGTCATTTACGAGTCTTGCGAGCGGAGACTATATGTTTGGCCTTGATCCGGGAAGCGTTGCGTCTGGCGATTTTGTCGCGAATACGTCAAACCAGCCAGTCACTATTTCCACAAACACCACAAAGAATTACGGGTTGCGGGCTTCAACCGTGTTTATCCAAGGAACGATTACGGGTCCCGCAAGCACTTCAATTGATGTGTTTGCCTCACCCACTACAGGCGCAGGAGGGTTTGTGAGAAGGAATTACAACACAGGAGGAGGGGGAAGCGTGGCATATTCATTGCCTGTTTCTGCAAGTACCACATATTCGGTTGGCGTGACACAGGCAATTCCCACAACCTTTATGCAGCCGGGAGCTCCTCCTCCGCCTCCTCCAACGTTTACCTTTATGCCGCCTTCTAATTTGACCGTAAATGTGGGAGCATCCTCTTCAACTGGCAAAAACTTCACATTAACCTCGGCAAGCAGCAGTATTACTGGTATTGTACAAGATTCAAGCGGGACTGGAGTTTCAGGAGCCATGGCATTCGCAAGACCTGTGCAGAGTTCAACCGGCGGAACCCAGTCGGGATTTGGAACGGGCGCGCAGGCTGATTCGAGCGGAAACTTCACGTTGAAAGTTACTCCGGGGGTATATCTTGTAGGCGTATTTAAGCCAGGTATGCCCAATCTTCAAGAACAGCAGATCACGGTTCCTACTTCTGGCGCAAATACTCCTGCAACATTAACCTTTAAGTTTAGCAGTGGAACAAGCTTGAGCATTTCGGGTAAAGTGACTGATGACAGCAGCAACACCATTCCTTACGCGGGCGTGGGCGGAAGAAAAGTTGTCTCCACAAGCAATACCAATCCTGTTGGCGGCGGTTCAGACACTTTTGTTGGAGGGCCTACCGATGCAAACGGAGCATATACCTTGTACGTGAGCGCGGGAACCTGGGTGGTGGAAGCATATGCTCCCGGGTTTGGAAAGTTAGGAACAAAAACAATCACTGTTACAACAAGCAATGTGACAGGCCAGGATTTCTCCGCTTCAACCTTAAATGCCGGAACCATTAAAGGCCAGGCAACGAAATCGATTTCTTCAGTGGCTGTTGCCCAGCAGGGTGTTATGGTGCGAGCCCAAGGATCAAACGGTGGAAACATGGCAATTACTGATGCTTTAGGAAACTACGCTCTGAAAATGCCGGCTGGTTCTTATACTGTTACCTGTTTTTTCCCAGGAGTTGGAGAGAGCACGCCACTCACGAATGTTGCGGTTACGGCAAGCACCGATACTACGGGTAAGGATTGTACTTTGGCGGCGCCCATTACCATTACGGTAACTCTTACCGATGGAACCAATGCAATTACCAATGCTTTTGTTGATGTGCGCGATACAAACGGAAGAGGAAACGGGACAGGAACTTCTACGACTGCTGGCGTGTACACCGTAGTTGTGCCTCCCGGCACCTATACCGTGCGAGCTGGAAGCCCTTCGTACGGACCAATTGGGAGTACCTCTAGTGTTTCGACAACTCAATCAATTACGTATACGGCTACTGCCGGAGTCACGTATGCGGTAACGGGAACTGTCACAGGAGATTCGATCGCGTTGGGCAGTGCGTGGGTTTCGCTGATTGGAAGTCCAACCGGGCAAACGCAAGTGATCAATTTGGGAACGCAAACCGCAAGCGATGGAACCTATTCTATTTCTGCTCCCAATGGAACATACAAGTTGCGAGCTGACAGTCAAGGATATAAGACTTCTGGCACCGTGACCGTCACCGTAAGCGGGGCGGCAAAAACCGCGTCAACCATTAATGTGACCACTGCAACAAGAACGATTTCAGGAACAGTTAAGTTGGACGGAAGTAGCGTAGCCAATGCATTTGTTGATGCAGGCGATGGAGCAGGAGGATTTGTAGTATCGCAAACAGATTCAACAGGCGCGTACAGCTTAGCGGTTGATAACGGCACATGGAGCGTTCGCGCGCACAGCAAAGGATATGAAGGCGGCCCTAATTCTATTGTTGTAAGCAACAACAGCCCGAGCTCGCAGAACATCACGCTTTCAGCAATTTCAGGATTTACGCTATCAGCCGATACTTCAGAAACTATCACCCCTTCATCGGGAGGATATCTTACAAATTCCAATATCGGTTCTGCATTCAAGATAAATATTCCTGCGAATGCTCTTGGTACGGGTTCCAATGCAAGCACTGTTACCACCAATGTGAATACGGCTTTGCCAAATCCTCCGTCTGGGTCTATTCTTAAAATCAATTCGGTGACGATTTCTGCAGTTGATTCATCGGGGCAGCCCATTAAAACATTGAATTCGCCGGTCACCATTACAATTCCCTACGATATAACGCAGCTGCCTACAGGCACTTCTGCTGCAAACTTGGTCATTGGCACGTGGAACAGCGCAACGCGAAACTATGATGCCATTGCCACAACCGTTGATACCACTGCCCATACGCTTACCATGACCATAAGCCACTTCTCTGATTTTGCTCCTTTGGTATCTACCGATCCTTCGCCGCTTTCTACGCCAACAGGCCTCACTGCTACGAACACAGGTACTGGAACTTCAGTGAGTTTGTCATGGAGCAGTGTGAGCGGAGCAGCAACTTACAACGTGTACAAGTCCAGTGATAATTCAAGTTTCCCATTGCTTGCTTCTCCAACAACAAATTCATATACGGCAACCGGGCTTACCAATGGCCAGACTTATTATTTCAAAGTGAGCGCGGTAAAGGATGCCGGAGGAGAATCTGCAGCATCCTCGGCCGCATCAGTCTCGGTGAGCACAAACTCAGGAGCAAGCGGTGGCGGGAGCAGCAGTGGAAGTTCAGCAACATCGGCACCTGCAACTTCAACTGCTCCAGCGGCTTCGGCAGCACCAGCAGCTGCACCAACAGCAGCGCCGGCTCCAACTCCTGTAGCAGTTTCCAGCGGTCCAGTAACCATTCCTTCGCTTTCAGCAAAACCAAGCAACGATGAACTCGCGGCAGTAATAACCGCAGTGACCAAGCAAATCGTGTATATACAGGCAAACCTGAAAGCCCCGAATATCTTGAGCATTCTGCAAGATACGATCAGCAAACTTGTGCAGGTTCAGAACGCGCTTGGCGCCTCTACTGCTCCTGCCGTTCCGCCCGTTGCTTCGAGCGCGCCATTGAAAAAACCGCTTTCTGTTGGTTCTAAGGGAAGCGACGTGAGCGCTCTCCAAAATTTCTTAAAGGCGCAAGGATCTGATGTATATCCAGATGGAACAGTGAGCGGAAACTTTGGTCCATTGACTGAAAAGGCGCTCGGAAGATTCCAGTTAAAGTATGGTCTTGTGAAAAGCGCAAAAGATGTGGGCTACGGGTATCTCGGTCCTAAAACAAGAGCAAAGATCAACGAGCTGTTGACAAAATAGTCTTTGCCTGCTAAGATAGAGATGTGAGTGTTAGTTCTTGCCGCAAGGCAGGGCACTTCAAGTAAGTCGGCAACACACCTTCCTCGAGCAAGGTGTGTTTGCTTTTTAGGGCAGTTTTTCTTACAATAAGAGCGGATCGGGAGGCAGCACTCACATTGACTTACAACTGGAGTTCAACTCCTCCCGATCCAAAAAGGGCAATGGATAGTTTGAAAAAGGCATTGAAAGGAGTAAAAGAGAATGTGCTTTTGGCTTCGTATACCACATTTCGTATTGGCGGGAAGGCCCGCTATTTTTTTGTGGCAAAAACAAAACAAGACATCGTAAAAGCGATTGCGGTTGCAAAAAACCAAAAGACGCCTTTTTTTGTTTTGAGCGGGGGAAGCAACCTTTTAGTTTCAGACCGGGGCTTCAACGGTTTAGTAATAAAAATACAAAATACAAAATACAAAATACAAGATACAAGTTTATTTGCTGATGCCGGTGTTCCAATGGAAACGTTAGTGAAAGAAACAACCAAGAGGGGGCTGGCCGGCTTTGAGTGGGCCGGAGGGTTGCCAGGGTCTGTTGGTGGAGCAGTGCGCGGCAACGCGGGAGCCTTTGGGGGCGAAATAAAAGATGCGATTCTCCAGGTTGAATGCCTGGACCAAAAAGGCCGCATACGAACACTTTCAAAAAAGGCTTGCGAGTTTGGCTACCGATCTTCCGTATTCAAAGAAAAAAATTTGATCGTGCTTTCCGCGGTGTTTCATCTTAAAAAAGGATCTTCAAAAATTCTCAAGGGGGTTGCTAAAGATCATGTAAACTATCGAAAAGAAAGGCATCCGCTGGAATTTCCCAACGCGGGGAGCATTTTTAAAAACTGCGATTTTAAAAAAATTCCTGCTTCACTGAAAGATTTTGTAAAAGATGTTGTAAAAATTGATCCATTTCCCGTGGTGCCAACAGCTTTTTTGCTTGCAAAGGCAGGTTTGAAGGGATTGAGCGTGCACGATGCCCAAATTTCTAAAAAACACCCCAATTATATTGTAAACACGGGGAATGCAAAGGCATCAGACGTGCTCTTACTGATAAAAAAAGTGAAACACATCATCAAAAAAAAGTTTTCTGTCGACCTGGAAGAAGAAATTGAGAGTTTTTGAGTTATCCCCATTGACACGTATGCTGATAGATGAAAAAATAGAGTAATGAGTCTGCGGGTGGCATAATAATAACAAGTCGATGCTATCTCGCGCGCACTATCTCTTAACACCAAATACAATGGCAGCAAAGAAAAAAAAGAAGAAGAGATAGATCTATCTCTTGCCCCGCCCCGATGCAAATCGCGGGCGGGGTTTTTCTTGTATTTTTAAAAGAAGTGTGGAATAATCATTGTATACTATTTTATCTTGATCGCTTTTTTTCTCTTTGTTTCAAGGCGGTCACCTATACATATGCAGATTACAAAGAGGATTCCCAAATGGCAGAATCCAAACAAAAAAATTTTGTATGCAGGCGTTCACCTTGTTGCCGACTTTTGGTTTGGGAAAATCGTTGAAGACCCCGTTCAACTCAAAAAAATCCTTTTGGAGTCTGCTCGCAAATCTCAAAGCACTTCCTTAAAATTTTCTTTCTACAAATTTTCTCCCCAGGGCATCACCGGCGTTCTTTTGCTGGCAGAGTCGCACATCGCCCTGCATTCGTGGCCAGAGATCAATTATCTTTCGGTTGACATTTTCACCTGCGGGAAAAATTCAAAGCCCCATTTGGCGCTGGAACATTTGAAAAAAGTTTTCCAGCCCAAAAGAGTTAAAATTCAAGAACTTAAAAGAGGAAATCTGTGATAAAGAAAAAATTTCTCTTTAAGAAAGATTGGTTTTTTGAAGACATCATACCCGGAGAAGACCCGAATTTCACCTGGGGTTTTTTGCCTAAAAAGAAAATTTATTCAGGGCAAAGCAAATTCCAGAAATTTGAAATTTTTGAAACGCCAAAATTCGGAAGAATTTTAGCATTAGACGGGTTGGTTCAATTCTCAACAGAACACGAGCACGTATATCATGAAATGCTGGCGCACCCCGCATTTTTTTACTGCAAGAATCCGGAGAAAATGCTTATCATCGGCGGGGGAGATGGAGGAGTACTGAGAGAGGTCGTAAAATACCCATCCGTAAAAGAGATTTTTTTGGTTGACATAGACAAAATGGTGACAGATGTATCAAAAAAATATCTGCCGTCGCTTCCTAATGGATCTTTTGGCGATAAGAGAGTAAAGATATTGTATGAAGATGCTCTGAATTTCGTGCGGCAGTACAAGAATTATTTTGATATCATCATTGATGACTTGACCGATCCTACCGGCCCGTCGGTTGCTCTCTGGACAACCAAATTTTACACAGATATTTTAAAAGCCCTGAAAAAAGACGGAGTGGCGGGGTTTCAAACGGCTTATCTCGGGGAAAATTTTGCCAAAAAATCGCGCCAAAAAATCAAGAACGTTTTTCCTCATTTTAAAGTTCACAAAGCCTATGTTGGCTGTTTTCCTTTTGATGAGCATACTTTTTCTTTCGGGTCTAAAACTGTTGATTTCAATAAAGTAAACTTGAAAAGTATAAAAGAAAGATTTAAAAAATTACGCCTTAAAACAAAATACTATTCTCCCGAAATCCATTTTGCCTCAACCGTGTTTCCAGCCTCCTCTGAAGCCTATTGACATTTTTTAATATAAGGTGTATAATATATATAGCACAAAGCCTGTAACGTTTTTACCGTAAGAAAGCGAGGGGAGCACAGTTGGAAATCCGCAGGGTTAACAATAGCTTGAAAGAGTCGGAAGCCGCGCTCGAGATTCTTTATGGAGAGATCTACGACGATATCTCCAGAAGACTCGCGTTGTCCTGGATGCGCGGGATGCTGAACCCAGTTAGCCCGTTCGTCTACCATTTTATTGCCGTAGAGGGCGATAAAGTGGTTGGAACGATCGTGTGGGTTGTTGACGACTTTTACGGCAAAGAAGTCGCCTGGCGCCTACTTTTCGTCGCGGTTGATGAAAAGCACCAGCGTAAGGGAATCGGGCGGCGGCTGGTGAAAGAGAGTTTCGCCGACCTCCAGAAAAATCCCGACCCCGCCATTGCCAAATTCGTTTCTGGACCCGTTGTAGTGGTCACAGACGGGTACAACAAAGGAGCGATTGCCTTTTACCGGAGCTTTGGTCCCTTCCGAGTGACCCGGGTGCAGAAGTTCTGGAGAAAAGACGCACAGCTCCAGTTCTTTTTCCGGTCAAGAGCTCTTCTGACCTGATCATAAGCGAATCTCAGAAAGGAGATCAAAACAAGAAGGCATATCCATCGGGTGTGCCTTCTTTTCTATTACCGTATTCTAACCAGGAGCTTGGAAACACTCTGAAGGAGTTTTGAAGTTTAATCCCAAGTGTATTCGTTCATTGTTGTAGTAAGGCAGGTATTCGTCAATGGCTCTCTGGTACGACCTTGGATTTGTCTGAACCTTGTTC
>OBEQ010490080.1_pt1 | contig 34675 bp, 47 predicted proteins | sample 1670901 | NCBI WGS metagenome assembly OBEQ01 (sample SAMEA104232315, study PRJEB22302) | groundwater metagenome | biome: forest; feature: aquifer; material: groundwater | place: USA | collected 2011-08-07 | depth 5.4 m | reverse complement strand
TTGACTATGTTGGAACGTTTTATTTATTTTTCAAGCGATCAAACGCTTCATCAATCTTTCTCAAAGCAAGCTCTACATATTTCGGATAATCTTCTACTGGTATTTCTGTACGACCATCCCAATCTCCCACAAAGTGGCCTAGAATACCTTTTTTTGGATCGGTTGCTGTACTATATTCTGTGTCAACTGGAATAGAAAAGATTCCATCAGTTGTAAACACAACCATTGAATTTACAACATAAGTTACATCGTAGCCCTCAATACCTGGAGAGTGTAGTTTATATGTTCCGTTTTTGAGAATGACACCTTCTACATTAAACGGATCACGCTCTTTATTATCGGCTCCCCAGGAATGAACAGCTCTAAAAGAAGGTCTAATTACCGTATCTAAAAGCTGTTCTCTTCTAGTAAAATACTGAGCTAACCCGAGCTGAAACTCTTTTCCAGTCTTAAATCCGACTATGGTATCTTTTGCACGAGACGCTTGATCTAATAGTCTTTCTTTTAGAACCTCTGCTGTAGGGATTTCGCCCGACATTGAAGTATTATATCAAATAAGGTTGATGGGGGGGCTCTAAAGCCTGTCCAGGCTGGCAATTGTCCTGAACTTGTTGAAGAATTGAATATGTTGGAACTTACTTTAGTTTAAACAACTACAGTGGTTTCCTCTAAAAACTTTTCTCCTGGGTGTAATTGCTCCCACTCCCACATGAACGAATCCAAATCACTTCTAAGTTCAGCCGTCTCAGTGTCGCTAGAATCTACTACTTTAAAAAGAGCCTCTCTAACTTCCTCAAAAAGTGTGTTAAAATCTGGCGAACCCGTATCTTTTTTCTTTACAACGTAGGTTATTAAAAAACTTTCATGTGGATCATCATTTTTTCCTCTTCCTGGGCGAGCAGTATCCATATAATTTTGGTCTCTTTCTGTTATACCCTTTAAGATCGATAAAATTAGGTCTTCATGACTAGCATAATCTTCAGAAAGATCTAGACCTTCTTCAGCATCAAGTCTCTGAACAGATGTTAGAATATTACATTGATTCCACCATTCAGTAGTGAGTATGCCTCGCATGGTTACTTCCGTAATGGGATTACCTCCGGCATCCGTATCTGTGTGTGGTACAGGCAAATGTAGCCGCAGAGCACGAGCTTTAAGATGATAATCTAGTACCTGTGGAGTTGGAAATTGTTCAATAAACTCATCATGCGGATACATATTTGCTATTGCAAACATTAACTTACTCTGTAGTTGAGGATTTCCTTGAGAGAAACGAAATGACAATTTGAAATTCTCAAGAATTCTATTTTCAAGAGGAGTAGGTATTGTTGGTAATTCTGCACGAGTATCAACTTGAACCATATGCTAATTTTATCACAAAGCTAGAGGACTATTAGAAGGCTCTAAAGTTGGTCCAGGCTGGTTGAATATGTTGGAACCTATTATCTTCAAACAAAATTTAACTATTTATAAGATCCGCTGCTAACCAAGATAAACGAAGATTATTTAAACCAAATGCATGAGCTGCTCCAAGAATTTTTATAGCACTAAAGCGATTATCTAATCCTTTTGCATTTAATGCAGTCTTTATCTTAGCAAGAACAGATATTGGACATATTGAGCCTTCACTTGCCACAATCAAATCCAACTTCATTTCTTGTTGTTCTCGCAATGCTTTAATCGTGTCATCAATAAGTGTCTGCCGTCGTACGGCATTACCGTATTCTAGAATATGAGTGTCAAATCTTTTGATAACTTTCCAAAAAGCAGAGATTTTAGTTTTTAATTTCTGAACAAGAGGCTTTATCAGCTGTAATTCCCAACGATCATCAGTATATACGAGATCATTATCATCAGTTTCGTCTAAAGAGGCTTTTATTAACTGCATTAAAGTGTACTGTACACCTCCAGACGGTTCTCCAAGCACCATCTTCTGAACAGTTATACCAAACTTTCTTGCACTTGCTGCGATATGAGCTGCAACTTGAGCGCCCATAGAATAACCAATAAGATTTATTTTTTGAATTCCTTGGGATTTGAGAGTTCTTAATATAGAGTCTGAAATTGGGGAAAAATTTCCTTTTTTAAGCTCTTTCTTTTGATCGTCATTTAGACGAGAAGACTTACCAGTCCCAAGCTGAGCAAGACAAATAATGGGTTGTTCGCTATACGCTGCTATTTTACCGAGAGAATAGACTACAGCTGGCATAGAAAAGTCAACCATATTAGGTAAGGGATCTACTGTTGGTATGTTTTCGTGACTAGCGCTCTCCCAATTTACTTTTCTCACTTCATATTTTTGCTTAGTTTCTGGATCCGTAAGAAAAATAGAAGTAGTTATTTCCTTTATCAATTTATTCGTAAATGTAATAGTAGGGATTTTTAATTCTTTTAAAACAAGTTCTTTTATTACAGAAGAAGAAACCATTCAGGTATTTTACCAAAAAGTTCCAACCGCAATTTGCCTCTTTCTATTTAGACTGTCCCAGCAATCTTTCTGACGTATCCAGAGGTAAGGATTGGAATCTCATTCTTTTAATTGAGAAAATAGCCAGCAAAAACTCGCTTGACTTTTTTAAATTTTACATCTATGATATTAACTCGCAAGGCAATTTTTTTAACAGTTATTCCCGCAAGAGGCGGGAATATATTTTTTATTATGGCAGAAGGAGTGTTTCAGAGGAATAAACCACATTTGAATATTGGAACCATTGGTCATGTTGACCATGGTAAAACTACATTAACAGCAGCAATTCATCATGTTTTATCAAAAAAAGGACAAGCAAAAGATATGAAGTATGAAGACATCGATAAAGCTCCGGAAGAAAAAGCAAGAGGAGTCACAATCAACATCCACCATTCCGAATACGAAACAGATAAGCGTCATTATGCTCACATCGACGCCCCAGGTCACGCCGACTACATAAAAAACATGATTACTGGAGCAGCTCAAATGGATGGGGCAATCTTGGTCGTTTCAGCTCCGGATGGTCCAATGCCTCAAACTCGAGAGCACATTCTTTTGGCTCGTCAAGTTAACGTTCCTGCAGTGGTTGTTTTCTTAAATAAAGTTGATATGGTGCAGGATAAAGAGATTCTTGACTTGGTTGAGATGGAAGTAAGAGAGCTTCTCAAAAAATACGGTTACCCAGGAGATAAAGTTCCCGTAATCAAAGGATCAGCACTCAAGGCAACCCAGGATGACCCAGAAGCAATGAAAGCAATAGAAGAGCTCATGCAAAAAATTGATGAATATGTGCCGGAGCCTGTTCGAGACATTGACAAACCATTCCTAATGCCTGTTGAAGATGTCTTTACCATTCAAGGAAGAGGAACAGTTGTAACAGGAAGAGTGGAGAGAGGCGTTATGAAAGTAAATGGGGAAATTGAGCTAGTTGGATTAAAAGCCACGACCAAAACAGTTGTTACTGGGATTGAAATGTTCAGAAAATCACTTGATGAAGCAAGAGCGGGTGATAATGTCGGACTTCTGCTTCGAGGAATTGAAAAAGAAGATGTTCAAAGAGGTCAGGTTATTGCCAAACCAGGGAGTGTTACTCCTCACACAGAATTTGAGGCTGAAATTTATATCTTAACTAAGGAAGAAGGAGGAAGACACACCCCATTTTTTAACGGATACAGGCCACAGTTTTATATCAGAACAACCGACGTAACAGGAGAAGCCAATCTTCCATCGGGAGTAGAGATGGTTATGCCCGGAGACAACGTCAAAATTACTGCAAAGTTGATTTATCCGGTTGCTCTTGAGGAAGGACTTAAGTTTGCTATCCGAGAAGGTGGTCACACGGTGGGAGCAGGAGTAGTAACAAAAGTAACTAAATAAATTTCTAAATAAGTTAATTAGCGCACTTTTAAAGTATGCCAAAGGGAAGGGTTAGAATAAAGTTGAAATCGTACGATCACAGATTGATTGATGATACCTGTCAAAAAATTGTTGATACAGCAATCAAAACAGGAGCTTCAGTCATTGGTCCAGTCCCTTTGCCTACAAAAAGAGAAATCTACGTTGTAAACAAATCTCCTTTTACAGATAAAGACGCAAGAGAGCATTTTGGTTTACTTATTCACAAGAGGCTTTTGGATATAGTTAATCCTACAAATCAAACAATTGATTCTCTACAACATCTGGAGCTTCCCGCCGGCGTCGAAATCGAAGTCAAGATGTAATAATTTGTGCTTGACCAGCCTATACCCTTCGTATATAATACTTCCTAATGGTAGTTTTCCGTAACTGGAGAAACTTGTTCGGGTAAATATAATCTCGGATTGGACCCTTTATGAAGCCCCAATCTGGGGCTATTTTTTTGTCAAATTTTGCATCCTATGACAGGTATTATACTTGGAGAAAAATCAGATTCACAACAGTCTTTTAACGATCAAGGAGAGAGAATCCCCACGACATTTATAAAGACTAATACATGCTATTTGGTTGACGTTAAAATGCCTGAAAAACACGGCTATTTTGCAATCAAACTAGGATTCGGACAAATTAAAAATATTAAAAAACCAACCAAAGGAGAATTAGACAAAGCGGGGATTAAAACCCCGCTTCGTTTTTTAAAAGAGTTCAGGCTGGAAAAATTTTCAGATAAAATTAATGTGGTTGATGAAGGAGGGAAAATAGGAATCGCACTTGGTGAACTAAAAATTTTTAGAGGAGATGAAATAAAGCCTGCAATCATTTTCAAAAAAGGAGAAAAAGTAATTGTTTCAGGGACCTCAAAAGGGAAAGGTTTTCAAGGAGTAGTCAAAAGACATAAGTTTTCAGGTGGCCCAAAAACTCACGGTCAATCGGATCGAGAAAGAGCTCCAGGATCCATAGGACAAACAACCACTCCAGGTAGAGTCTACAAAGGTAAAAAAATGGCTGGCCGGATGGGCGGCGGAAGAATAACAATAAAAGGACTGGAGATTATGGATGTGAGAGAAGACGGTTTGGTAGTAAAAGGTCTAGTGCCCGGGGCAAAAGGAGGACTACTGGAAATTCAAAGTTCAAATTTCAAAGTTCAAAATGGAAAAAGCAAAGACCAATAAAACAAAAGCTAAAACAATTAGGGTGGCAAAAAATCTCACCGTTCCTGTTTTTAATTTGGATGGGAAAGAAGTAAAAAAGATTAGTTTGCCAAAGGAATTATTTTCCATTGAGGCGAGTCCAAAACTTTTATCTCAATATGTCCGTATCTATTTGACTAACCAAAGACAAGGAAATGCATCGACTAAAACAAGAGGTGAAGTTAGCGGTTCAACTAGAAAAATCTATCGCCAAAAAGGAACTGGTAAAGCTCGTCATGGAAGTAGAAAAGCTCCAATTTTTAAAGGAGGCGGAATTATTGGCGGACCACAACCCAAAGAATATGAGCTTAAGTTGAATAAAAAACAGAGGAGAAAAGCCTTTTTTTATGCCCTGACGCTAATTCAGAAAAGCGGCGGGATTATGTGTTTAAATAATGATAGTTTACAGACTCAACCGAAAACAAAGATTTTTGCAAAATTTTTAAAGCAACTCGGAATGAATGATAAGAAAGTGACTCTAGTTTTACCAAAAATGGAGAAAAACAGTCTTGTTCTGGCAACAAGAAATTTACAGAATATTACACTCACTGAGGCAAAATCGCTAAATTCGTACGAGGTTTTAAATTCGCAGAAAATAATATTTGTCGAACAAGCATTAAAAGTTTTAGAAGAGCATTTTGTAAAAGAACATGCAAATTGACAGTATTATTTTAGGTCCGGTTCTAACTGAAAAGGCAACGAAATTAGCAGGAAATAAAGTCTATATGTTTTATGTTGATAAAAAAGCCAATAAATTTCAGATAAAAGAAGCATTGGAGAAGCTGTTTTCGGTAAAAATAGGAAGAATAGCGAGTCTTAACAGAAAAGGGAAAATTAAAAAGGTTGGGAGAAAAATGATTCCAAAAAAGAGTCAAGATAAACGGATTGTTTATGTCCAGTTAAAAAGTGGAAAGATTGATATCTTTCCCCAAGCATAAATTTAGTTTATGAAAAATAAATTAATTCCAGCAACCGGTGAACCGGAAAGAAGCCTGATTGAGATTCTTAAAAAACACTCTGGGAGAGATTCGTCTGGAAAAATTTCAGTTCGTCACCAGGGCGGAAGACAAAAACGCTATTATAGATTTATTGACTTCAGAAGAGATAAAAGGGATGTAGCAGGAAAGATCATTAGCATTGAGTATGATCCAAACCGAAATGCTTTCATAGCACTGGTTCATTACCAGGATGGTGAAAAGCGCTATATAATCCAGCCGAAAGATCTTAAAATAGGAGACAAAATTATTACTGCTGAAAACGCCGATATCAAAGTCGGCAATGCTCTACCGCTTAAAAACATTCCTATAGGAATTCAAGTCCACAATATAGAACTATATCCGAATCATGGAGGTCAAATTGTACGAGGAGCAGGAAATGCGGCTATTATTATTGCAAAAGAGGAAAAATACGTACACTTGAAACTTCCCTCCGGAGAAGTCAGAAAATTTCTTAATGATTGCTATGCGACAGTTGGAATGATAGGCAATATTGAACACAAGGAAGAAGTAATTGGAAAAGCGGGAAGAAAGAGATTAATGGGTATACGTCCTACAGTTCGAGGAACAGCTCAAAACCCTCGAAGCCATCCACATGGTGGTGGAGAAGGGAAATCGGGAGAAGGGATGCATCCGAAGACTCCGTGGGGCAAATCTGCAAAAGGCGGAAGAAGAAGAAACAAAAAGAAATGGAGCAATAAATTAATAATTCAAAAAAGAAGAAACTAAAATATGGAAGCAAAAGCGTATATAAAAAACATTAGAATTTCGCCTAAGAAACTGAGATTTTTACTTCAAGAGATTAAGAAAGCAAAACCAGCGGATGTTCTGCATTCTTTGGAATACTCGCCAAAAAAAGGAGCGAAAATATTTTACAACGCTATAAAATCAGCATTAACTAATGCAAAAAATAACTTAAAAGTTGATGAAGAATCTTTAGTTTTTAAAACTCTTACAGTTGAGGAAGGACGTAAGCTTAAAAGATATCGACCCGGAGCAAGAGGAACTGCAAAGCCTTATGGTAAAAGATATTCTCACATAAAAGTCATACTGAAAGTTCAAGAACCAAAAAAAGAGATTAAGCAAAACGTTAAAAGTTCGGAGGATAAAAAATAATGGGACAGAAAGTTAATCCAAAAGGTTTAAGACTCGGAATTTTGTACAACTGGGACTCCAGATGGTTTTTTTCTAATAAGAATCGCTACAGGAAAGCTTTACTTTCTGATACAAAAATTAGAAAACATCTTTTGGAGAGATTCAGATTTGCTTCTGTGACCAAAATAGAAATAGAAAGAGCAATCAATAAGATAACAGTGATTTTATATTCAGTTAAGCCAGGTATGATTATCGGTCGCGGCGGAAAAGGATTGGAGGAAGTCAAAAAATCAATAGTTGGAGATTTAGATTTAGATAAAAAAAACAAAGATATAAAAATAGATTTAAAAATTGAACCTGTTAAGAAACCATATCTAAGCTCGTATTTTGTTGGACAATTGGTTGCTGAAAAACTAGCTAAAAATTTGCCTCATCGCTCTGTTGTTCATAATACAATGAATCGTGTAATGGAGGCAGGAGCAAAGGGAGTTAAGATTCAGCTGGGAGGAAGGATCGGAGGAGCAGAAATTTCAAGAAGAGAAAAATATTTTCTTGGGACAATTCCGACATCGACCATACGTGAAGACCTAGATTTTAGTGTATATCCGTCATTAACAAAGTCTGGATATGTAGGAGTAAAAGTATGGATTTGTAAATAAAATATGTTAGCGCCAAAAAGACAAAAATACAGAAAACAATTCAGAGGGAGTTGGAGAAGATTAGCCACAAAAGGTGACGTTCTTAATTTTGGAAGCCTGGGTGTAATAAGCATAGAAGCGGGGTGGATTAAGGATAGAGAGATAGAAGCTGCACGCGTCGTTTTAGCCAGAGCAACTAGAAAAAATGGGAAGTATTGGATAAGAATTTTTCCAGACAAGCCTTTTACGAAAAAACCACCAGAGGTTACCATGGGATCAGGAAAAGGTGACGTTTCTCATTTCGTTGCATCTGTTAATCCCGGTAGAGTTCTTTTTGAAATAGACGGATTAGATCAAAAAATAGCAAAAGATGTTTTAAGAATGGTCTCATCAAAATTATCTGTAAAGACGAAATTTGTTTATAAAGTATGAAAAAAATTACAAGGGGATTTAAAGACAAGTCGATTAAAGAGTTAACAAAAGAAATACAAACAATTAGAAGCGATATGGGAAAGATGCATTTAGAAGCAAAGTTGAATGTACCGAAAGATACAAATATTCTTTTTAAGAAACGAAAACTATTAGCCGTTTTGCTAACTTTGCTAAAAGAAAAAAGTGATCTCGAAGAATTAACGGAAAATAAATCTTAGAATTTTTTTATTTTATGCCAAAAATTTTAACAGGGAAAGTAGTTTTACTAAAAACGCCAAAAACAGCATCGGTAGTCTTAGAGAGGAAATTTAGGCATCCTTTGTATAGAAAAGTTATAACAAGACATAAAAAATATAAAGTTCATTATGAGAATATAGAATTACACGAGGGAGATATGGTAATGATAAAGGAAACAAGGCCGATTTCAAAAGATAAACATTTTGTTGTAATTGAGAAATTAAAAATTAAAAATTAGAAATTTTTGTTATGTTGCAATCAAGATCAATGCTGAATGTAGCAGATAACACAGGGGCAAAAAAAGTAATGGTTATTGGAATTCCGCAAAAGGGTAACAGGAGATATGCTTATATCGGAGACACCGTCATTGTAACGATAAAAGAAGCGATTCCTTATGCCCAAGTAAAAAAATCAGAGGTAGTTCCTGTAGTGATTGTTAGGACAAGAAAGGAATTTAAAAGAAAAGACGGTAGTTATATCAGATTTGACGACAATGCTTGTGTCCTATTACTCGAAAAAAATTCTAAAGAGCCTAGAGGAACAAGGGTTTTTGGCCCTATTGCAAAGGAGATAAAAGATCTAGGTTTTAATAAAATAGCAAGTTTGGCTGAAGAAATCTATTAATCTATGAGAATTAAAAAAGGAGACAAGATAAAAGTTATAACAGGAAAAGATAAAGGCAGAGAAGGTAAGGTCGAAAGAGTTTATAAAAATCAAAATAAATTTCTCGCAACAGGAATAAATATTTTTAAAAAACATGTTAAAAAAAGCGAACAAGCTCCACAAGGAGGAGTTGTAGACGTACCCAGACCTATCAATGCATCAAAAGTTGTGTTGATTTGCCCCAAATGTGGAAAAACAACCAGAGTGGGTTATAAATTGGAGAACGGTAAAAAATTCAGGATCTGCAAAAAATGTAAAAGCAAATTTTAGAAATTATTTTATGTTAACTTTTAAGGATTATTACAATACGGAAATTAAGCAGAAATTAACAGAAGAGCTGAGTATTAAAAACTCAATGGTGGTGCCGAAAGTTCTTAAAATTATCATAAATGTTGGAGCAGGCGAAGCAGTAACCAGCAAGGGTGTACTTGAAAAAATTCAAGAACAACTTTCTTGGATAGCTGGGCAAAAACCTATTATCACTAAAGCCAGAAAATCAGTTTCAGCATTTAAAATTAGAAAAGGTTTGCCTATTGGTGTAAAAGTTACATTAAGAGGAAAAAATATGTATTTGTTCTTAGAAAAACTGATCAAAATTGTAATTCCAAGACTGAGAGATTTTAGAGGAGTTTCAGATAAAAACTTAGATGAACATGGCAATTTAAATCTGGGTTTTACCGAACAGACAATATTTCCGGAAGTGGACTTTGACAAAATTGATAAAGTAAGAGGACTCCAGGTTACAATAGTTACAAACGCCGAGAGTAAAGAAATAGGTAAAAAGTTATTTAAAATTTTGGGAGTACCATTTAAAGATTAGCTAATATGGCAAAAACATCCGATGAAGTAAAGTTTCGTAAAAAACAGAAGTATAAAATACGCGTTCGCAACAGGTGTGCTATTTGTGGAAGATCTAGAGGGTATTTGAGGAGATTTGGTCTTTGCAGAATATGCTTTAGAAAAAAGGCTCTTGCTGGGGAAATTCCAGGAGTCAAAAAAATTTCATGGTAAAAATATGAGCAGATCATTAAAAAAAGGACCATATATAGACGAAAAGCTGTTAAAAAAAATATCAAAGCAAAAACAGACAGCAGACACGATGCCGATAAAAACTTGGTCGAGAGATTCGCAAATAGCTCCCGAGTTTGTTGGACATAGAATTGCAATTCATAATGGAAGAAAATTTATTGAAATTCTTGTATCGGAAGCAATGGTGGGTCATCATTTGGGTGAGTTTGCACCAACAAGAACATTTAGATCCCATGGAAAGATTACTAAGAAAATATTACAAGCAACATAATTTTTATATGAACAACACAATAATCGATTTAATAATCAGAATGAAAAACGGATATATGGCTAGAAAAGAGCAAATTGAATTGCCATATTCAAGGATTAAAGAAGATGTTTTGAAAAAGTTACTTTCGCTGAAATATATTAAAAACTATAATACTAAAAAAGATAAATTTGGAAAGATTACTATTGAATTACTATATAAAAATGGTGAACCCGCTTTTACAGATCTCAAGATTTATTCTAAACCGGGCAGGAGATGGTATGTTGCAGCTAAAGATATAAAGCCAGTACTTGGAGGATTAGGCGCTTCAATCTTGTCTACGCCCAAAGGAATATTGACAAACCAAGAAGCAAAAAAAGAACATGTTGGCGGCGAGTTATTATTTGAGATTTGGTGAACTTATGTCAAAAATAGGCGTAAAACCAATTATTTTACCATCGGAAGTCAAAGTTGATTTAGCCGAGGGAAAGGTTTTTATCAAAGGAAAAGATGGAGAAGTCGACCTGGGTCTATTACCTAAAGAAATAAAGCTTTCAGTTGAGCAGGATAAAATCTATTTAAAAATCCCAGATGATTCTAACCGAAAAGTTAAAGCTCTGCATGGTTTATACCGTAGTTTAATTTCTAATGCAGTAGCAGGAGTGCAAAAAATATGGGAGAAGAAATTAGAAATTGTAGGAACAGGCTTTGGTGTCAAGCCGCAAGGTGAAGACCTGATTTTTAAAATCGGTTATTCTCATCCTGTCATCTTTAAAAAAATTTCCGGAATAAAGTTCAGTGTAGACGGCAACAATAAAATAATAATTTCAGGAGCAGATAAACAACTGGTCGGTCAAACAGCTTATAAGATAAAGAAAATAAAAATCCCAGATGTTTATAAAGGAAAAGGCATAAAGTATGATGGGGAAATTTTAAAAATTAAGCCTGGTAAAAAAGCAAAGACAGCAGAAACAAATTAAAGAATATGAAAAAAATTAATTTTGATAGAAATGAACGAAGGAAAAAGAGAGTTTCCTCTGGCTTAAAGGGCACCAAAGACAGGCCAAAGATCTCTGTTTTTAGATCAAATAAATACTTCTATGCGCAAGCAAAAGATGATGAAAAGAGGCATACAATAGCTTATTTTTCCAGCTTTAAACTAAATTCCAAAGATAGCAAATTAAAAAAAACAGAAGAAGCAAAATTGGTTGGCAAAGGATTAGCTCAAGAACTTTCAAAACAGGGTATAAAAAAAGCTATTTTAGACAGAAGAAATTATGCATATTTAGGTAGAGTAAAAGCCTTTTCCGAAGGTTTAAGAGAAGGAGGATTAGAAATATGAATGCTAAAGATCAAAATCAACAAGCGGATATAAAACTAGAAGAGCGTATACTAGTTGTTAGGCGCGTTTCTAAAAAAACACCCGGAGGAAATTACATAACTTTTTCAGTACTAGCTGCTGTAGGCGATGGGAAAGGACAGGTCGGTATTGGAATTGGTAGATCTCGAGAAATTCCACCTGCAATTAAAAAGGCTTTATTTAGAGCGAAAAAAAATATGATAAAAATTCCTCTATATAAGTCAACTATTCCTCATGAGATAAAAATAAAATACAAAGCCTCAAAAGTCCTATTAAGACCTTCCCCAGAGGGAACTGGACTTAAAGTAGGTAGTGTAGCAAGACCAATTTTGGAATTGGTTGGTGTTAAAAATGCCTCAGGGAAAATAATTCGCTCAAGAAACAAAATAGTTAACACTTATGCGATAATAGAAGCTTTGAAAAGACTTAAAACAAAATGAACAACTTTTTATCTAAATTAACAAAAATCGTCTATAAAAAAAAGAAAAGGCTAGGAAGAGGCCCAGGCGGAGGTAAAGGGGCAAAATCTGGCAGGGGAACAACCAGGCATCAAAAAGCACGAGAAGATATTCCTTTACATTTTGAAGGAGGACAAGCAAAACTAGTTAAAAAATATCCTCTATTAAGAGGCAAGGGTAAAAATAAGTCTGTCAGATCAAGATCGTTAATAATTGATTTTGATATTCTAAATAGGTTTAAAGATAATGAAATTATTGATATGGAGTTTTTGTACAAAAAAGGTGTCATTGCAAAACCAAGAAACGTAAGGATAAAACTTTTAAATAGAGGGAAATTAGAAAAAAAATTAACAGTTAAAATACCTGTCTCCAAAAAAGCAAAACAAGCTATAGAAAAGGCTGGCGGTAATGTTCAAGAAATATGAATAAAATAATAGAGAAAATAAAACTTTTATTTGAAGATAAGGAACTTAAAAGAAAAACCATTTTTACTCTTTTAATATTTTTATTCTTTCGGATTTTCGTATTTCTTCCTGTACCAGCTATTAATTTGCAAAAGCTACGGATATTATTTTCTCAAAATCAATTCCTGTCGTTACTTGATATTTTTTCCGGTGGGACTTTAATTAATTTCTCAGTGATGGCCTTAGGCTTAAATCCCTATATTAACGCCTCAATTATTTTTCAGCTTTTAACTGTAGTAGTCCCAAAGTTCGAACAATTAGCTAAAGAAGGAGAATACGGAAGGTTTAAAATAAATCAATATACAAGGTTGTTAACCATTCCTTTAACAGTGGTCCAATCAATAGGGATCTATATTCTTCTTAAGAATCAAAAAATAATTAGCGTTTTAAGTCCAATTGAATTTTTTTCATTTATATTTACTTTAGTTGCTGGGACTTTTATCTTAGTTTGGTTTGGCGAATTAATCTCTGAGTTCGGTTTGGGTAATGGGATATCTATCCTAATTTTTGCAGGTATTATCGGTAGAATTCCGGTTGTGTTACGTCAGACCTTGGGAGTTTTAAATCAAGAATTGATATTCAATATTTTAATTTTTTTGGTTTTAGCTGTTTTAGTTATTGCTTCAATTGTTTTCATTAATGAAGCGATTCGAAGAATTCCTGTATATTATGCAAAGAGAATAAGAGGAAACAGGGTCTATCAGGCGGCAACAAACTATTTACCTCTTAAACTGAATCAAGCAGGAGTCATCCCGATTATTTTTGCCGTCTCTTTTGTTTTGTTTCCACAACTGGTTGGTAATTTTCTTATATACGCAAAAACTAAGGCAATTGCAAACGCCGCTGCATTTTTAGTTAAATTTTTCAACCCTTCAGGATTTTTCTATAACTTTTTTTACTTTATTTTGGTAATCGGGTTTACATATTTCTATACCATTGTTGTATTTAATCCACAGAAAATTTCTGAAGAAATTCAAAAAAACGGAGGTTTTATTCCGGGCATAAGGCCTGGCATTACAACCAAACAGTATCTTGAAAAAATTCTTTACAGAATAACTAGCGTTGGGGCCCTCTTTTTAGGAATTATAGCGATTCTACCTGCTATAATGTCGCAAATCACAGGCATAAAAAATCTGGTAATCGGGGGTACAGGAATTTTGATTGTGGTTTCTGTAATTTTGGAAACATTTAAGTTGATTGAAGCACAACTTGTTATGAAAAGTTATGATAAATTTGTTAATTAAAAATTCAGTATTAATATAACATGGCTCAAAAAGGGTCGAGAATATTAGTTGGACTGACATGCGAAGTCTGTGGTAGACAGAATTACGTTACGGAAAAAAATAAAGTTAACACAACCGCATCTCTTAAGCTCAAAAAATATTGCAAATATTGCAAAAAATATACGGCCCATAAGGAAAAAAAGAAGTTAGGATAAAAAATATGAAACTTGTTTTAACAGGTATACAAGGATCTGGAAAATCGACTCAAGGTAATTTACTTTCCAAACAGTTCAATATTCCTTATCTTTCAACAGGACATATTTTTCGTCAGATAGCGAAAGAGAAAACAAAACTGGGTAAATATATTAAAGCAATTCTTAATTCAGGTTTTCTGATTCCTGATGATAAAACAATAGAGATCGTCAACAGCTACCTTTCAAGACCAGAATATAAGAGAGGGTACATTCTTGATGGATTTCCCAGGACAGTAGAGCAAGTAAATAAATTTAAAAACAATGTTGATAAAGTGGTATGTCTTGATATACCTGACAAGGAGGCTTTATGGAGGTTATCTTATAGAAAGGAAGAGCGAGATGATGAGACTTTGAATGCTCTTAGAAAAAGAATAGAACTTTTCCATAAATTTACCGAACCTGTTCTTTCTTATTATGAAAAGCAGGGAAAACTGGTGAGAATTGATGGTACAAAAAACATCGAGGAAGTCAATAAAGAAATTCTTAAAAGCTTAGGTAAGCAACTTGTAGAGAATCAAGTCACAAAGTGGAATAAAAAAGATAAATCAATAATTGCAATAACAGGTTTGCCAGGTGCTGGCAAAACAGAAGCGTCAAAATTTTTTAAGCAAAAAGGATTAGCTACAATTTATTTTGGTAAAAGTGTCATTGATGAGATTAAAAAAAGAGGTCTCTCAGATACAGAAGAAAATCGCAAAAAGATAAGAGAAGAATTGAGAAAAAAATATGGAAACGAAGCAATGGCTATGCTTAATATGGATAAGATAGAAGAGGCTCTTAAGAAAAACACAATAGTAGTAATAGATGGTTTGAGATCTTGGGAGGAGTATATTTATCTAAAGCAAAAATTGCCAAAAGTAAAGACATATATCTTATGTGTGTATACAGATAAAAATATAAGATTTAATAGGTTGGAAATAAGAAATGGATCAAAGCTAGCCGAAGAGCAAAGAGATCTGGACCAACTGATTAGACTTAATATGGCGCCAACTCTTGCTTATGCAGACTTTATTATTAAGAATAATTTTTCTCTAGAAGATCTCCATGATAAACTAGAACAAGTTTATAGAATTGTTTATTTTTCCTAAGAGAGAATGATTAAATTAAAAACTCCCGAAGAGATTTTGATTATGCAAGAGGGAGGGAGAAAATTACGAACTGTTGTTAAAGAACTTTTATCCAAAATAAAGCCAAGAGTTACTACTAAATATATTGATGAAGAAGCAGAAAGATTAATACTTAGAGAGGGCGGAGAATCTTCATTTAAAAAAGTCAAAAATTATAAATGGAGTACTTGCTTGCCTATTAACGAACAAATTGTGCACACTCCTCCATCTGAGAGGATAATTAAAGCAGGCGATATTTTGACTCTTGACATAGGGTTGTATTTTAAGGGTTACCACACAGATTATGCAACAACCTTTGTAGTTGGAAACGAAACAACAGAAGAAAATAATTTTTTTCTACAAGTAGGCAAGAACGCATTAAGTAAAGCAATGGACAAAGTAAAAAGCGGGACTCATCTAGGTGAGATTTCGAAAACAATTCAAGAAGAAATCGAAGAAAATGGTTTTTATGTCATACCAGACCTTACTGGTCACGGGATTGGGCAAGATCTTCACGAAGACCCATTTGTTCCCGGATTTTTGGACACTGATGTTAGAAAAACATATAAAATGAAACCAGGTTTGGTAATAGCTGTCGAGGTCATATATTCAAAGGGTACTAGAAAAATGGTTTTTGAAAAGGATAGTGATTGGTCTATAAAAACGGTGGATAACAGTCTGGCAGCATGCTTTGAGCATACTCTGGCAATCACAGGTAAAAATACTTTAATTTTGACCTAATTCTGTGGTAAAATATATACTTTATGACGAAGGAAAATGTTCTAGTGGTTGAGGGTGAAGTTTTGGAGAATTTACCAAACACACTCTTTAAGGTAAAAGTAGAGAATACAGATAAAGTAATTTTGTGTTATTTATCAGGAAAAATGAGGAAAAATTATATAAAAATCCTTCCTGGGGATAAGGTTAGAATCGAACTAACGAAATATGATCTAAATCGCGGTAGGATAGTTTATAGAATCTAATATGCAAGTTAAATCATCAATTAAAAAGATTTGTACAAAATGTAAATTAGTAAAAAGGAGAGGCAAACTTTATATTATTTGTAGTAATCCAAAGCACAAGCAAAGACAAGGATAAATATATGGTTAGATTGTTAGGACTAAACTTACCAGATGAAAAAAAAATTGGGTATGCACTCACTCTTTTCTATGGTATTGGATGGTCGACCGCAACCGATATCTTGCAAAATCTGGAAATAGATAAAAATAAAAGAGTTGATCAATTAAAAGAAGATGAGCTCAAAAAAATAATAGCAGTGATAGAGAAGGGTCATAAAATAGAAGGAGATTTACGTGAAGAAATAGCATTGAATGTGAAAAGATTAAAAGAAATGGGGTCATATAGAGGTATAAGGCATTTGAGAGGATTACCAGTGAAAGGACAAAGAACAAGATCCAATGCCAGAACAAAAAGAGGAAAAAGGAAGACAGTTGGAGCGTTAAAGAAAGAAGTTTGGGCGAAGCTTGAATCACGATCTGGAACAGACCGAGGACCCGCGACAGAGTCGGGACAGGATAATTCAACTGCCAAAAGTTAAAGACTAATAATATGAAAAAGAAAAAGCAAAACAAGATTGTAGAAAAAGGAAGGATTTATATCACCGCAACATTTAACAATACTATTGTGACTGTTACCGATGTAAAAGGAGACCCAATTTTGCTAGGATCATGCGGTATGTACGGTTTTTCTGGGACCAGAAAATCCACCCCTTATGCTGCCACAATCACTACAGAAGCAACTCTTAAAAAAAGCATTTTGGAACATAATCTTCAAGAGGCGACTATTTTTGTAAAAGGAATTGGTCCGGGGAGGGAAGCTGCTTTAAGAGTTATAAAAGGGTCAAGTATTGAAATAGACAAAATAATAGATATTACTCCTATCCCACACAATGGAGTAAGACCACCAAAAATAAGAAGAGTTTAATTAAAATTTTAAATTTAAAATTCTCAAATGAGGTACACAGGTCCGCGAAATAAGATGGCAAGACGCGAAGGTACAGATCTTGGATTAAAGACTCCAGGAACCAAGGGACACGCGTCATTGCTAAGAAAATTAAATGTATTACCAGGTCAGCATGGGACAAAAGGACGAAGAAAACAGTCTGAACGAGCAAAACAATTAAGAGAAAAACAAAAATTAAGAGCAATTTTTGGATTAACCGAGTCACAGCTAAAACAATATTTTAAAAAAGCCAAAAGAATAAAAGGAAATACAGGATTAATCCTTAGTCAACTATTAGAAAGGAGACTTGATAATATAATATATAGGCTGGGATTTACGCCAACCAGAGCAAGTAGTAGACAATTGATAAGTCACAGACATATAAAAGTTAGTGGAAAAATTTTGAATATCCCGTCTTATAAGGTTTCACTTAATGAACAAATATCTTTTACAAATGAAAAATCCAAGAAAATACCTTATATAGAAGCTACGCTTTCGAACAAAACTATTATAATACCATCATGGTTAGAGAAGAAAGAAGATTTTGGTCAATTGATTAAAGAACCGACTAACGAAGAGATTGAAAAACAAGTTAATTTAAGATCTGTTATAGAATTCTATTCCAGATAGTTAAAAATTAATCCCCGATATATTCGGAGATTTTTTATTTTATATGTTACAACCAAATTTTTACACAAAAAAAGTTGATGAAACTTCAACTTATGGAAAATTTATAATGGAACCCTTGCCTTTAAGCTTAGGAAATAGTATGGGGAATGCATTGAGAAGGACTCTTTTATCCTCTCTCAATGGGGCAGCAATCACACAGTTAAAAATAGCAGGAGCACCTCATTTATTCTTAACGATAAAAGGTATAAAAGAATCTGTTTTGGAGATTGTTTTAAACTTACAACAGCTGCGTTTTAAGACCCAAAGAGAAGGCAGTTTTAAGATGCAAAGTGAGATTAAAGGAGAAAAAAAAGTCTATGGTAAAGATTTAAAAGGAGAAGCGACAGTTGTTAATGGAGATCATTACATCGCTCATATTACCGACAGTAAGGCAAAACTGGAGATAGAAGCTATAGTTGAGACAGGAATAGGCTCTATTTTCAGAGAAGAAGTAGAGAAGAAAGACTCTAGCTATCTTGCACTTGACACTTACTTTTCACCCGTCAAGAAAGTAAATTTTAAGGTCGAGGAAGCAAGAGTTGGAAGAAAAACCAACTTTGATAGGCTAATCATTGAGATTTGGACCGACGGAACGATCTCACCAGAAAGCGCTATAAAACAAGCAACGGGAATATTAAATGATCATTTTATGCATGTCTTATCAGGAAAAGACAGTCCTCAACAAAAAGAAGTTCAACAAGAAAAAGATCACCAGACCAAAGAGATAGATCAAAAGCTTAAAGACATAATTATTGACGAGCTAAATCTACCCTCAAGAGTGATAAATGCGCTTTTGAGAGAAAATATAGAAACAGTTGCCGATTTGGTGAAGATAGGAAAAGAAAAGCTGATTAATGTCAAAGGGCTTGGGAAAAAATCTTTTGTTTTAATCGAAGATGAGTTAAAAAAAATGGGTATAGAAATTTAAAGAAGGCATGAGACATAAAAGAAAAACATTAAGACTAAAGTCAGGCCAGGATGCAAACGAGATGTTAATGAGGCAGCTTGTTAAGAATTTTATTGAGAAAGGAAAAATTATAACTACGCATAAAAGAGCAAAGGCTTTAAAATCAGAAGTAGATTACCTGATGAGTGTAACTAAAAGGAATTCCGAAGCAGCAAGAAATATTCTCAAAAGCAAGCTTGCAGATAGAAAAATAATAAATTTGCTCGTAAAAGAAATATCGCCTATTTTAAAAGATCAGAGTGGAGGATATCTTAAATTGATTAAATTAAATCAACGTTATTCTGATGGAGCTCTAATGGTTAAGCTTGAATGGAGTAAACCAGTTGTTATTAACAAAGATGAAAAGGCAAGAGAACTTAAAAAAGACGAAAAGCCCAAGAACGCAAAGATTAAAACCCAAAGCAAAAATTAATATTTCTGAAAACTTATAAAATGACTTACTTGACCCAATCCACAAAATCTCAAAAAGAAAAAGATATTAAAAGACAATGGCGTATGATAGATGCAAAAGGAAAGATTCTCGGAAGATTAACTACTGAAATTTCAAAAATGATCCAAGGCAAGGATAAACCACAATATACTCTCAATATGGATGCGGGCGATTACATTGTTGTTGTTAACGCGAGTAAAGTTGTTTTAACCGGCCGGAAAGAAAAAGAAAAAAGCTATAAATATTATAGTGGTTATCCAAGCGGACTAAAAGAAGAATCGTTTTCAAACCTTATAAAAAAGAAACCTGGAGAAATAATCCGGCATGCAGTTTCAGGAATGCTGCCAAAAAACAAACTTAGGTCAAAAAGATTAGCTAGACTTTTTGTTTTTCCGGATGAAAAACATAATTATAGCGATAAATTTAAAAAAGTCAAAAGCTAAAAAAATTATGCCAAAAAAAGTCCTAAATCCAGAATATATAGAAGTAGTTGGAAGAAGAAAAGAGGCGGTAGCCAGAGTGCGCATGTATTTTACCAGCGGCAATAAGACTATTTCAATACAAGGGAACAAACTAAAAGCAGGTGAGATATTGATCAATAAAAAACCATTTCAACAGATATTTGTATCAGATGCGGATCAAATAAGATTTCACAAACCTTTGGAGTTAACAAATAATAAAGAGAGATTTGCAATTTCGATAATAGTTCGAGGAGGAGGAAAAAAAGGACAGTTAGAAGCTATGGTACATGGATTGAGCAGAGCAATTGAAAAAGTCGATAAAGAAGCATATAGAACAATTCTTAAAAAAGAAGGGATGTTAACCAGAGACTCAAGAACAAGAGAAAGAAGAAAGGTTGGACGAGGAGGAAAAGCAAGAAGGCAAAAACAGTCTCCAAAAAGGTAAAGAAAATTGATAAAATCGCTTTATGCCACAACTTTCCGTCATTATTCTTTCATATAATACAAAAGACATAACCAAACAATGCCTGGATGCCTTAATTAAAAGTCTAAATGTTTCTAAACTTGAGTCAGAAATTATAGTTCTTGACAATGCTTCAGAGGATTCTTCTGTCGAAATGCTCAAAAAATATGAATCTACAAAGACTTATCCTAAACCAAAACTAGTTTTCATTTACAATAAAAAAAATGTCGGCTATCCCAAAGGCAATAATCAAGGAATAAAAATAGCAAAAGGGAAATATATTCTCCTACTAAATTCGGACGCTTTAATTCAAAACATAGATTGGCAAACTCTCCTAAAATACTTAGACAATAATCCACAAGTAGGGGTTTTGACAGTTAAAGTAAATTTACCAATAGGAAGAATAGACCCAGCCTCCCACCGCGGATTTCCAACAATTTGGAACTCTTTTTGTTATTTCTCGGGGCTAGAAAAAATATTAGGAAGAATTCCTTTAATAGGCAAATATTTTGGAGGATATCATCTAACCCATCTTGATTTACAAAAAATTCACGAGATCGATTCTCCGGCTGGCGCTTTTTATTTTTCGCCAAGGGTTGTCCTAAATAAAGTAAAAGGTTTTGACGATAAAAATTTCTTTTTATATGGGGAAGATCTAGATCTTTCTTACAGAATAAAAGAATTGGGTTATGAAGTGATTTATTATCCGTTTTATACGACCTTACATCTCAAACATGCGAGTGGTTTAAAAAAGAAAAACACGAAAATAAGAAGTAAGTCTAGAGAATATTTTTACGAATCAATGAAGATTTTCTACAGAAAACATTATGAAAGAACTCATCCCTGGTTTATTAATAAACTAGTTTATTTTGCGATTGATCTAAAAAAGAAATTTTCATGAAAAAAATTGGGATAGATGCAAGGCTCTATTCGCAGACAGGAGTAGGAGTTTATCTTCGTAATCTGCTTCATTTTATAGAGAAATTTAATCCTTCCAACAAGGACTTTTATATTTATTTGATAGAGAACGATTATAGGAAAATAAACTTTAGACGAAAAAATTTCATAAAAAGATTGGCTAATTTTCATTGGCACACCTTTGGAGAACAAACCAGTTTTTTGCGAGAAATTTATAAAGATAATTTGGATTTGATGCATTTTACCTATTTTGGTTATCCAGTTCTATACAAAAGGCCATTCGTTGCCACAATCCACGATCTTACACCACTTCTTTTAAAAACAGGCAAAGCTTCTACTAAAAATAAATTTATTTATGGCGGAAAGCATTTTATCTTTAAAAATTTAGTGTTGAAAGCTCAAGTCAAAAATTCAAAATACATAATTACACCAACTGAATGGGTGAAAAGTCAGTTAGGTAGACTTTACGGTGAGACAGTTGAAAAAAAATCAGCAGCAATTTATGAAGGAGTAAATTACGAACTTTTTAATTCTAAAGAAAATGAAAGCATGAAAAAAAAATTTGCAGACTTTTTTATCTACATAGGAAATTTCTATCCGCATAAAAATATAAATAGATTGGTTGAAGCTTTTTCAAAAATTAAAAATAATTTTAAGCTTGTTTTAATAGGTCCAAATGATTTTTTTTCACAAAAAATAAACAATTTAATTGCTGATTTAAAACAACAACAGAGAATAATCTTATATCATAATCCTACGACTGAAGATTTTATTTTTTTCTATAAAAATGCAAAAGCTTTGATTCACCCATCTTTGTCTGAAGGCTTCGGTTTACCGCCCATTGAAGCAGCCTACTTCGGTTGTCCGACTATTGCTTCAAATATTCCTGTTTTTCAAGAAATTCTCGGTGACCAATATGTTAAGTTTGAGCCTAAAAATATCGAAGATATTAAAGATAAAATAGAATACTTCATTAAAAATGAGCCGGAGTTTGATCTGTCTACTTTAGCCAAAAAATATTCCTTTGAGAAAATGACAGAAGAAACTTTAGCAGTGTATAATCAATTATTATGAAGGATAAAATAGGAAAAGAGCTTAGTTTAGGTAAAGTTTGGCAGAAAATTGTTGGTAGAGCGTGGAATATTATCTTGGAGCTTGAGGTAGGTATGCTTCATTTGGTTGGCCACGTTCCATTACATTGGTTTAGAAAAGCAATCTATCTGATGGGTGGAATAAAGATTGGACGTGGATCTACTATACACACTGGAGCAAGATTTTATGATCCAAGAAACATTGTGATAGGAGATGATAGTATTGTTGGCGAGGGTACGGTTTTGGACGGAAGAGACAAGTTGATTATTGGCGACCATGTGGATATTGCTAGCGAAGTGATGATTTACAACTGCGAACATGATATTAATGATGAGTTTTTCAGTCCAAGTTGTTCTCCGGTAAAAATTGAAGATTATGTTTTTATTGGGCCAAGGGCGATTGTTATGCCAGGGGTTAAAATAGGAAAGGGCGCAGTGGTTGCGGCTGGGGCTATTGTTACCAAAGATGTGCCGCCTTATGCAATCGTTGCTGGAGTTCCTGCGAAAATAATCGGCGAGCGAAGAAACAAAGAGTTGAATTATAAGCTCGGCCGCCCCAGGCTGTTTAGATAAGATGATTATTAGATTAGCCATTAAAAGGGATAAAAAGCAAGTATTGCAATTGTTGGATGAGATTGGAGAAGAAATTAATAAGAAGAAAGGTTATTCTCCTCATAACGCAGAAGCACAAAAGGTTGGTGGGTCTATTTTTGATGAAGTACTTTCAAGAAAAGATACTTTGATATTTGTTGCCGATGAAAAGGGTAAGTTAATTGGGCTAATAACTTGTTACATTTTGCCAAACATTCGTCATGGTTGGCACCGCGGACATATAGAAGATTTTGTAGTTAGTAAGATATTAAGAGGCAAAGGAGTTGGCTCTAAACTTCTTGATGCAGTTAAAAAATATTGCAGAGAAAAAAGAATTAAAGTCATCAAATTAGATAGTGGAATAGAGCTGACAGATGCGCATAATTTCTACGAAAAACACGGCGGTAAGTTTACTGAAAAAATGTTTCGCTTTGATTTATAAACCTTAGTCTGCAGTCCCTACTAAATATACTGCTTGCCAGGGGCGGAAATTTGAGAAAAAATCCTTTTCAAAAAGTACCTGACTGCCATTGGTCACCTTGTAGTGAAAAGTTACCTTTGACCCCCAAGCAGGAAAGTCCACTTGTTTGACAACTCCTTTTTTAAGCGTAGGGTCATCTTGGCGAATTTCTGGCAGAGGTGGTTGTACATCCCACATTTTATACTGAGAGATCTCTGAAATTCTTCCATCCTTTTTGCCATAGAACTTAAACTTTAAAATATTATTAGCCTCATCAATCTCTGTTTGGATTAATATGGCTGCAGAAGTATCATTTTTGAAGCGAAAATCAACATAGGGAGCAAAAACAGTGGCATCAAAACCAGGCTTGGAGTCGTTTTCATAGTATCCCACTCGGTAGGCATGGGCAGTACGGGCAGTTATTGGAAGTCCACTATTTAAAGCTGCACGGAAAAGAGTGGTTGATACTTGACAGACCCCGCCGCCGTCATCAAGTACAGTTTTGCCACTTTTTATAACATAAGCTTGGTCGTATCCAGTTAATTTGGATATTTCGCCGACAGAAGTACTGAAAGAAAATTCTTCTCCTTTTGGAATAAGTACGCCATTTATTCGTTTAGCTGCTAAAAGAATATTATGAATGCGTCCTGGAATGGAGTGGCTATAATTGGATTGACCCTCGCCAACTAGTTCTTCAATTCCAAACTGATTAGTCTTAGCAAGCGTTATTTCAGGTTCAATAACTTTGCTTTGCAAAATCAAAATTTTATTTGCCGGTTTATATTTAAGCTCCGAAACAGCCTTATCAAAGGCACTTGTAAACCGATCAGACTTAATTTCGTTTCCTTTTTCCTCCTCTTTAAATGCAATAACGCGATTATTTTCAAATGTAAAAAGAGCGTTTTTTGCCGGCTTATTGTATTGTTGCTCCATATCATTCAGAAAATCTGAAATAACATTTTTTTCATAACCAATATTAGTATCAAAATCGAACCTTCCCAGATTAAAAAGAGTCGTTATCTTTTGACGAACTCTAGAGGAGATGCGGGATACTCTGCCAATCAAATAGGCCCTGTCAACAACGTCATTTATATTTGGTTTAAGTGATATTTTTTGAGCAGAAAATGTAGCGATGGATTGGTCCTGATACAAGACCGTGAATGAGACCTTATTTAAGTCGATATATTTTTTAGAGAAAATTTGGATTGCATCCGTTTTTGTTTTTTTCCCAACGTTTACATTGTCTATATAAACATTGGGGAAGATTTTGTCATTTAATTTTTTCTCTTCAGAAAGAATGTAATTGGTAACCAGAACGCTTATAATGAATATAAAAAGGAGCGTAAACAAGAGCAGACGTAAAAAAAACAACTGTTTACCCTCTTGATTTGGTATCATAAATCTATGGATGATGATAAAATAAATCCAGAAGAAAATCAATCTGGTCCTGAGACACTTTTTGAAACAGTTCCAGTCGAACAGTCCCAACCGGAGAGTTCAAACCAGAATTTACAGCCAGAAGAAGTTGCTCCGGAGTTGGTTGCTCCGGAAGATGTTACAGAACAAGTGCCTCCACCCGAAGGAGCACCTCCAGGGCAGCCGCCACAAGGTTCCCCACCATTTGTTGAAAATAATAGAAACAAGTATCTTATTATCGGTGGAGGAGCCCTTCTGTTTTTAATAATATTTATTCTCATCTTGAAGTTTATTTTTGGCAGCGGAACTCCTGCCAAAGAAGTAAATCTTGTTTATTGGGGCTTATGGGAAGACAAGAATATAATGCAGCCTCTGATTGATCAATATCAAGCAAAAAATAGAGGAGTAAAAATAGATTATATCAAGCTGGATCCGCAAGATTATCGCGAGAAACTAATAGCTCGAAGCAAGAATAATCAAGGGCCGGATATTTTCAGATTCCACAATACTTGGCTGCCTGAAATTAAAGATGTAGCCGCTCCTTTGCCCTCAAGCGTGATGTCTAACGAAGAATTTGATAAAACATTTTATCCGATACAATCAAAAGATTTAAAAAGGGACAGTTTTTACTACGGGATACCCTTGACGATTGACGGATTAGTATTGATCTATAACGAGGGTTTATTCAAGAAAGCTGGGATAAATAATCCACCGCTAACCTGGGAAGACGTAATAGATTATGTAGGAAAATTAACTGTCAAGAATCAGGATGGCCAGATAATAACTTCAGGGATGGCTTTGGGAACTGCGTCAAATGTGGATCACTTTTCAGATATATTTGGTCTTTTTCTGATACAAAACGGGGGAGATCTTAAAAAATTAGATCAGCCAGAAGCTGCAGGAGCCTTAGAAAGCTTTAGAAAATTTGCCGAACCGCCAAATAATTTTTGGAACGAAACGCTGCCGAACTCCGTTAATGCATTTATTCAAGAAAAAGTTGCAATGATTATTGTTCCTTCATGGGAGATTTTAACAATAAAAGCAGCTAATCCTGAAATAGGTCTCAAAGTTGTTCCTGTTCCAGAGATACCTGGCGGCAGGCCAGTTTCGATCGCATCATATTGGGTTGAGGGAGTTTCCAAAATGAGCAGAAATCAAGTGGAGGCATGGAAATTTCTACGTTATCTTTCCGAAAAAGACAATATGGCCAAACTTTATGATCTAGAAAGTAAAGCTAGATTATTTGGAGAACCCTATTCCAGAGTTGATCTAGGGACCACACTTGCGCAAAATGAATATTTGGGAGCTGTGATAAAACAAGCGGGTTCATACGTAACAATTCCGACAATAGCAAGGACATATGATAATGGTCTCAATGATGAGATTAATACTTATATCCAAAATGCAATTAATTCAACAATTCAAGGAACATCCTACAGTGATGCTCTCAAAACAGCCCAACAAGGCGTATCTCAAGTTTTTTCAAAATATCAAATACAGTAAAAATGAAAATAAACTTTAATTTTTTTAAAAAAAAGGAGCCAGATAAGGAAGTTTACTTAGGTATTTTTCTAAAAGAATTAGAAGGTATTATTTTATATATAACTTTAGAAAAAGGCACTTTTATTGTTAAAGAAAAAGAAAAATTTATTTACACTAATGGATGGGAACATCTGGCCGAAGATGTAGACGAAGTTCTTTACAAGCTTGAGACAAGAACAAAATTATCCCCTAATAAAACAATTTTTTTTGTCTATTCGAATTTAGTGGATAATCTAAACAGAGAAATAAAAAAACCGCATCTTACCAAGATTAGAGACATGGTTAAGAATTTAGAATTGGAACCGCTGGGGTATATTGAATGTCACGAAGCCATTGCGGAAACGCTCTCAATAAAAGAGCAAATTCCACTAAATGCTGCGATTATAGAACTGGATAAATCTGCACTTTCTGTTTTTATCTACAAAGGCGGAAAACTTATTTTTAAAGATACAACTTCTCGCACGGTAGACATCGTTGAGGATCTGTTACCAATTTTTGAAAAAGTGAAGGAGCAGACTATCCTGCCAACAAGAGTCATACTTTATAACTCAAAAAACTTAGATGTTGAATCTACAAATATTTTAACTTTTAAATGGGATAAACAACTTTTTATTCAACTGCCCAAGGTAGAAACTATAAAAGAAGATCAGTTGATAGAGAATTTAATTGAAGTTTTTTCAAATCAAATCCTACCGAAAAGAGAGCTTTTGAGTGAAGAAAAACAACCTCATGAAGTGATGGGTTTTGTTATCGGTGGGGATGTCGAAAAAAAACAGCCCGTTGAAGAACAAGAAGAATTAGTTTTTGAAAAACCTATTTCTAAAAGAAAATACTTCAGTTTTAATGTAGGAGCAGTTTTATCAACCATACAGACAAATTGGTCTAAGATAAAAATATTTTTTTCAAGCCTAAAAAAATCCTTGCCTTCTTATTCATTCCCTGTAGCCGGTGTTGTTTTGATTTTACTTTCATTGTTTTTGAACGAGTATTATTTTCATAAGGCCAAAATTGTTGTTTTTTTTCCTTCACAAGATATAACTAAAGATTTATCAATAGAAGCTGCTATTAAAGACGATGCTACTGTAGATGATCTTATTGTATTGGCTGCGACAGATAGCGCTAGTTTTGATGATTTAAAACAAACGACAGGAACAAAATCAATAGGAGAAAAAGCAAAGGGTCAGGTGACAGTTCTAAACTATAACAATAGTGATAAGACTTTTGATAAAGGAACTGTTATTTCGTTTCAAGGCATAAAGTTTTTCTTAGAGGATAGTGTAAAAGTTGCATCTGCAAGCGTTGCTTCTGATTTGAGTCTACAACCAGGAAAAAGTAATATTTCAGCGATTGCATCTGACATCGGTCCCGAAAGTAATCTTTCAAAAAATCAGCGATTTCAAGTAGATGATTTTCCTACCACTCAATATCTTGCCGTTAACAGCAGTGATCTCACGGGAGGTACAAAAAAAGAAGTAAGAATAGTTTCAAAAGACGACGTAGATTCACTTGCCAAAGATATTCTTGCAAAAGCGGATAAATATAATAATAATGAAATCGAGAAAAAACTGCGAAGCGGTTTTAAATTAATAAAGCAATTAAGTGATATAAAAATAAGTAATCAAGATTTTTCTAAAAAGATAGGCGAAGAAGCAGATAGTGTAAATTTAAAATCAAATGTAAAGATAACCTATTTTTATTACCAAGATAAGGAATTGATTATGAGATTAATATCTCTTTTGAAACCAGATATTAAAAATGATTTCAGATTGACTCAAGAAAGAACAAAGTATGATATTAAAGACACTAAAACAGAAAAAAATAATAAATATTTGCTAGAGATTAGTGCAAAAGCTAAAGCAACGGGCGATATAAAAAGAGATGAGATTTTAAAAACAATCATCGCAAAAACAAGCAACGATGCAGAAAAAAACGTCAAAGAAAAATTTCAAGCAACTGGTTTGGAGTTTCAAATAGAAAATCCTATTCCATTTTTGAAGAATAGGTTCCCTTTTTTTAAAAAAAACATAGATTTTGAAGTTTCTTTTCTCTGATATGTCTTTGTATATTTATACCAAAGAGCGCACTAGTGTGCAAAAAAAAGTAGTTGGTTATTTTTCGTATATAAGCTTAACTTTAGGTTCCTTGCTTTTATTTTGGGCGTTTTATCCGGTAGTTTCTTTCGAATTATATTCTCGATTATTTATTCAGAGGCAGATTATAACTCCTATTCCTTCTTCAGATTCAGCCTTGCCAGTTCAGTTTGCAAACTCTGTGCTTGGTAGTTATAACTTTTTTTCCAATAATTTAAGAGACTTTACCCAAGCCAGTTTATGGTTTCCAACCAAACAAAAAGAAACCCTTTCTACCAAATTGAAAGTTAAACAATATTTTTTATCCATACCCAAACTTAACATAGATGATGCAAAGGTTAGCGTGGGAGGAGAAGATTTAGCCAAGAGCTTAATTCATTATTTGCCTACCAGTCTACCTGGAGAGAATGGTAATGTGGTAGTTTTTGGGCATTCAACTTTACCCCAACTTTACAATACAAAAGATTATAAGACTATTTTTACCTATCTACCTTCATTGGAGCGTGGTGATAAAATAATTGTTCGGGTCGAAGGTGTTAATTACGAATACGAAGTTTATGAGATGTTTGTTATTAAACCTGATCAAGTGTCGGTATTAGAACAAAATTACGATGCTTCATATTTGACATTAATTACTTGTGTGCCTCCGGGAACCTATTGGAATAGATTAGTTGTAAAAGCTAAATTGACTAGATTGCCGACAGAATTGTGATGACAAGACCTATAATAATATGATATAATACTGCATGCAAAAAAGGAAAAAGATCCTATATCATCTGCTTTTCACGATATTAAATTTCTTTATTTTTATAGGCGAGGTGACAAGACAAGTAGTTGCTGCTCCTATAAAGCTTGTACTGGATATTTATAAAGAAATACTCCGCTTACTAAAAAAAATTACATTTAGATTTAAACTTCCAAAATTCAAATTACCAAAAATAAAACCTCGCAAAAAAATATTTCTTAATGCTTTCAAACTAAAATATTTTGTACTCGGTTTTATAACTGCTTTTCTTATAGTTTTTGTCTATCAAACTTATACGTTTGCCAAATCTCTACCATCCCCAAAAAGCATTGGAAAAGTTAATTTTTCCTTATCTACACATGTCTATGATAGAAAGGGAAGATTGTTATATGAATTTTATAGGGAACAGAACAGAACTCCTGTAAAACTTTCAGAACTTCCACCCTATGTTTATCAAGCAACAATAGCAACAGAAGACAAGGATTTTTTCCGACACAATGGAATATCTCCAATAGGAGGAATTATAAGAGCGCTTAAAGAGGATTTTTTTAGCAAACAACTTCAGGGAGGTTCAACCATTACTCAACAGTTAGTTAAAAGCGCCCTGCTCACACCAGAGCGAACAATCCAGAGGAAAATAAAAGAAATTATTTTGGCTTTATGGACAGAAAGACTTTTTACGAAACAGCAGATTTTAGAGATGTATCTAAACCAAGTTCCATACGGGGGTTCGGCTTATGGCATAGAAGAAGCAGCTGAAACTTATTTCAATAAACATGCAAGAGATCTGTCTTTAGAAGAAGCGGCGTTTTTGGCTGGTCTTCCTCAAGCACCTTCTGTTTATTCTCCTTTTGTAAATCCAGTACTTGCGACTGAAAGAAGAAACGACGTCTTAAAAAAAATGCTTGAGCAAAAATATATAAATGAAAATACATATGAGCAAGTAGTCAATAATCCATTGAATGTTTCTTCACCAAAAACTTCTATTAAAGCACCACATTTTGTGTTTTATTTGAAGGACTTTTTAGTCCAGCAATTTGGTATCCACACCGTCGAAGAAGGAGGCCTTCGAGTAACAACAACACTTGATCTTGATATCCAGGAGAAGGCAGAGCAAGTACTTAAGGAAGAGTTAACAAAGATTAAAAGCCTTAATGTCTCAAATGGAGCAATCCTTGTTACTCGTCCTCCAACAGGAGAAATACTTGCTATGGTAGGCTCAGTAGACTACTTTGCCACCCCATCTGGAGCCTTTAATGTTACAACTGCACTGAGACAGCCGGGGAGTGCGATAAAACCTATTATGTATTCATATGCTTTAGGACACGGCTACACTCCAGCTTCCATCCTCGATGACTCTCCGGTCAGTTTCTCCACTAACGGATCTCCAACCTACAGCCCAGTAAATTATGATGGAAAATTCCATGGTAAGTTGCCCCTGCGCTTTGCACTTGCCAACTCATACAATGTGCCGGCAGTCAAGACTTTAAACTCAATAGGAGTAGATAATTTTATTAACCAAGCTAGACTTTTGGGAATTTCAACCTGGAACGATACTTCGAGATTCGGTTTATCGCTTACTTTAGGAGGAGGGGAGGTAAAGATGGTTGATATGGCTAGAGCTTTTGGAGTTTTTGCCAATGGAGGTTATAAGGACGATCTTACTCCGGTAATAAAAGTTGATAATGTTTTGGATGAAACAATTTACGACGACAAACCGAAACAGGAAAAAGTTTTGGATCCGGGAATTGCATATATTCTTTCGGATATTCTTTCTGACAATCAAGCCAGGCTTACTGCGTTTGGTCCTTATTCTTCTCTGGAGATTAAAGGTCATAAAGTTGCTGTTAAAACAGGCACAACAGACAGTAAAAAAGACAACTGGACAATCGGTTATACTCCTGATTTGCTAGTTGCAGTATGGGTTGGTAACAATGACAACAGTCCTATGAACCCGCAGCTTACATCAGGTATTACCGGTGCTGCGCCAATTTGGAACAGGGTAATGACAGATCTTCTTACTGATTATGGACAAAAAAATTCATGGTTAGCAAAGCCCGACGATATAGTTGAAAAAAAATGTTATAACGGAAAAACTGAATATTTTATAAAAGGAACAGAGAAGACTTCTTGTGGAGGCACTTTTGGTCTAACTCCAACTCCAACCAAATCGAATTGATTATTTTTTTGGCTTAATTGTTTCAAATCCAACAAGAGGTTGAAGAACTTTTGGAATAACTACAGAGCCGTCTTTCTGCTGAAAATTTTCCAAGATAGCGATTAAAATTCTAGGTGAAGCAAGAGCTGTATTATTAAGAGAATAGCAGTATTCTGTTTTTCCTTCTTTGGTTTTGTATTTAATATTTAATCTTCGAGTTTGAAAATCTCCCATTATAGAGTTGGACATTGTTTCGCCGTACCCGTTTCTCGATGGCATCCAGGTTTCTATATCATATTGTTTGATTTGTGGTTCGCCCATTTCACCTGTTGACATAAGGACTACACGATAGGGGAGATTTAATTCTTGTAGTATTTTTTCAGCATTCTGTTCTAATTCTTCATGCAGTTTTTTGGCGTTATCGATATTGTTATCACTGAGAACAATTTGTTCTACTTTCCAGAATTCATGGAGACGGTAAAGACCTTTTGCATCTTTACCATAAGCTCCGGCTTCCTTACGAAAACAAGGAGAAAAAGCAACAACTTTCACAGGTAGTTCTTGTTCAGTTAACGTTCGATCAGAAAAGTAAGCCATGGCTGCAACTTCGGATGTTCCTGCAAGATATGCATCTTCATCGTTAAGTTTATAAACATCCTGTTCGCTCCATGGTAAGTGTCCTGTCCCGAACAGAGTAAACTTCTTGACGATTGAAGGAGCGATAATAGGAATGAAACCTGCTTTAGTCAATTTTTGAAAAGTATAAAACAGTAAGGCAAAATGGAGAGTTGCCAATTCATTTTTAAGAAAATAACCGCGAAAGCCAGAAACTGCTGAACCTCTTTCAAGATCAAGAAGATCAAGCGATTGCCCAATTTCTATATGAGTCTTGGGTTGAAAATCGAATTTTGGCAATTTCCCCCATTTTTTAATTTCCTTATTTGCTGCCTCATCACCAACTGGAACTTCGTCAAGTGGAACATTGGGAACATGTGATAAAAGATCATTGAGATTTTTTTCTACTACAGAGAGTTCGTCTTTTAGTTTTTTTAATTGGTTTTTTAGTCGGCGACCTTTTTCTTTTACTGCTTCAGTTGTTTTTTCTTTGGCCAATTTATTTCTTTCCTCCCGAAGAGATTGAATTTGTATGATAAACGCTTTTCTTTTATCATCAAGTTTGAGAAGTTTTTCTATATCTACTTCGCGGCCTTTGTTTTTGGCGGCGGCGATTACTTTTTGTTTGTTAGCGCGAATAAAATCTATTGAGAGCATAATTTATTGTAGCAAAAATGGTTTTATTTTTTTTACCAATCGTTTAACGGCTTTTAATCTGTGATTAATCTTTTGATGTTCTTCTTCTGTTAACTCATCATAATATTTATCCGATTCTTTCACAATAAAAAGAGAGCGGAAGGGGTAGCCTTTGATTCGGCGGACGCTTGGTTTATCAGTGAAATATCCATAAATTCTTTCTTTGGCCAAAAAGATTGTTTTAGTTTGTGGATCAAAAAAGCAGACACACGTCTCAAAATAACCTGTTCTTTCTTCTTTAGGAATAGCAGCCAAACGTTTTAAAGTGTAATTAATTAATTCTTCATCAGTTGCTTCTCTTCCAAGCCACATTCTTGATTTGACTCCTGGCTCTCCGTTTAAGATATCAATCCCCAGCCCACCGTCGTCCGCAAGCGTCGGTAGATTGGTTAGTCCGGCATAAAATTTGGCTTTTAGCAATGCATTCTCTTCAAATGTTTTTCCAGGCTCATCAGGTTCTTCTTTTATCCCCAGATCATCAAGCGAAACTATTTTAACGCCACTTTGTTTAAGCGATTCTAACCCGAGCTTCAGCTCCTCCAATTTTCCCGGATTATGCGTCGCAACAAGAAGTTTTTTCATTCCCATTCTATTGTAGCAGGGGGTTTGTTGGTTATGTCGTAGACTACTCGATTCACGTCTTTAACTTCATTCACGATTCTGGTTGAGATTCTATCAAGAAGATCATAAGGTAGGCGAGCCCAGCGTACAGTCATCGCATCTTTTGCCTCGATCACACGAATAGCAATCGTTTCCCCATACGCTCTGCTGTCTCCTCTTACACCAGTTGTTTTTATTCCGGGATAAACAGCAAAAGCCTGCCAAACTTTTTTATCAAGTTTTGCACTCTGCAATTCTTCTTGGATTATACGGTCGGCCTTTCGAACTAGTTCAAGTTTATGTTCAGTTACCTCGCCAACAATCCTGACTGCAAGCCCGGGGCCGGGAAAAGGATGCCTTTGTAAAATTTCAGCAGGAAGATTAAGTATTTTTCCTATTTCGCGTACCTCATCTTTGTAAAAATTTCGTAGGGGTTCAACAAGAATAAGTTTCATTTTTTCAGGCAATCCTCCGACATTGTGATGTGATTTAATCTTATCGCTGTGCTTTGTGCCGGAACTTTCAATAACATCAGGATAAATTGTTCCTTGAACGAGAAATTTTGCTCCTATTTTTTTTGCCTCTTTTTCTAAAACATCAATAAAAGTTTTCCCGATAATCTTTCGTTTTCTTTCAGGGTCAAAGATATTTTTAAGTCTCTCTAGAAAAAGTTTATCTGCATTAACAATTTTTATCTGCATACTGTAGTGCTTTTCGAAAACTTTACTAAGATTTTCAGTTTCTCCTTCTCTCATTAATCCGGAATCAATGTGAATACAAGTTAAATTATTAGCGATTGCTTTATGAGTTAGCACAGCAGCAACAGATGAATCAACTCCTCCAGATAAAGCACAAACTACTTTTTCATTTTTCACAGAATCCTTTATATCCTTGATAAGGTTTTCAACGAGCTTTTGATTAATTGCAGTTTTTTTAATCTTGACTTTGCAAATCTCAAGAAAATTTTTAAGAATTTGTTCTCCAAATTGAGTGTGAATCACCTCGGGATGAAAAAGTATTCCGTATATTTTATTTTTATCATCGGACATAGCTGCATTGAAAACGTTTTCAGTCTGTCCAATTTTTTTAAAAGCTGGCGGAATTTTATCGACTTTGTCTCCATGAGTCATCCAAACTTGGAAGTGGGAGGGAAGATGTGAGAAGATCGAAGACTGTTTGGTTATTTTAATTTCTGCTGGTCCGAATTCTTTTTTCAAGCCGGGTATGATTTTTCCTCCTAAAAGATAAGCAGTGAGTTGTTGTCCATAACATATCCCAAGTATTGGAATCCCAAGTTCAAAAACTTTTTTATCAATTACTGGTGCATTTTTTTCATAAACTGATGCGGGACCTCCAGAGAAGATGATTCCTTTAACATCTTTTTCTTGGATTTTTTCTAGAACGTTTTCAGGCAGGATAAGTCGTGCATCAGCACCCATTTCGTTGATCCTTCGCGAAATCAGATGGGCTGTTTGCGATCCAAAGTCAACAACTATTATCATAAAATCTCTTAATCAGTAATTTTTA
>OBEQ013025576.1_pt1 | contig 34697 bp, 40 predicted proteins | sample 1670901 | NCBI WGS metagenome assembly OBEQ01 (sample SAMEA104232315, study PRJEB22302) | groundwater metagenome | biome: forest; feature: aquifer; material: groundwater | place: USA | collected 2011-08-07 | depth 5.4 m | reverse complement strand
ACTGGCTCTCTTGGTATCAACCAAGATGTCCCATTGGTAATAAGAGGGGTAGTTGTGGGATACGGTGGGATCTCTCTCCAACGCGATCTACCCCCAGCAACAGAAAAAACCACTCCGGGTGAACTCTTCATAACCCGACCAGATACAATTATTTCTCTCCCTTCCCAATGGGGCAGGAAACTTACTCGTTGGAACCAAGGAACACCCTAGATCCGTTAGATCGCCCTTAGCGTCACTTGTGTCTTAAATTTGATTGTCGCTGTTTCTGAAGTATTTCCTGTACCAGTACGAGCCACCGTGTAGTCAATATTAACTGTCGGCGATTGACCATTGCCACTCACGCACACAAATGAGCAAGGAGAAACAGAAACGCTATTACTAGTCAAACGAATAGTCGCACTTCCTGAAGCGATAGTATTGTTGACACATTCAAAGTACGCGGGATTCTTATCAGCATCTTTGTAATCTACTCTTGATGTTCCTGTACAACTTGTAAGCTCGGAGGCATCCTTAAGTGCCCGGGTTATAACAGACAGGGCATAATTACCATTCTGCTTCACTTCTTTAATCGACTCCGATTTAAAAGAAGCTCGTAGAGAAGCTAGGAAAATACCACTGATTGTCACCATCACCAATGCAAAAATAGTCAACACGACTAGCATCTCGATCAACGTAAAACCGCTAACAATTTGAAATTTGTCCTTTTTTCTCATTGCACTCTCCAGTTAGTTAAACTTCCGGAGGATACGGAAGTATGAGATCCCTTCGAATCGGTCCAACGCACTTTTGCTGTCACAGATACTTCTTTGTCAACAGTTATGACCGAGACTATTATCCAACGACTAAATTCGGTACCAGAAACTACGTTTGCCCCACAAGGAGTCGCACTTGATTCGTTAGGTACAGCCCCAGTCCACACTAAATTTCCCATACAATAGCCACTCCCGTCGCGAGCTGAAGTATTCGTATAAAAAAGGTCCCAGTCTTTATCTCGTTCACTCCTTAGCCACTCCAATTCTTCCTGGGCATACTTGGTCGCCTGAGCCTGTTGTCTAGCAAAAGTGGTCGAGTATATAGCATTCGTGACTACCCGCACCAGTCCTACAATCATGACTGCTGCAACCCCAATAGCCAGAGTCACCTCCACCATAGACTGTCCCTTATTTGTAGTCGTTAGTCTAAACTTCATGTTCCAAAACCTGGAGGAGGGCCAGGGGGAGGGGAAAACTTTGGTGTTGGAGTGGCAATAGGAGTAGGAGTCGCAGTCGGACTACCGCCACCACCTCCTCCACCACCCACGGCTCCGTCTTTAATCTCTCCTCCCAAAGTTACCATGACACTCTGCGTTATCCCACCCAATCCTGACAAGGTTATTGTCGCATCACCAGACAAATTAGTACCTCCCCCCAGAACTTTAAATCGAATAGGTATCGCCGGCTTAGAGGTGAAAGAGACGTTTGTTGGTAAGCTCTTTGACAAAGTAGAGAGTGTGCCATCGGACATAAATTTGGTTACCCCGTTCTGGCACAAACCATAAATCTCATAAGAAGTGGCAGATGGAAAACTCACTTCCCATCCCAATATCGTTGGGTCTCGCGGGTCACCACAAATAGCACCAAATTTGCCACACGCACAACTCCCTTTCTCTCCCGAAAGCGCATTGGCCTGAGCTACTCGCAAATCAGATTTTAGTTGTCTTACAGCCGCCTTGATAAGTTGAGTTCTAGAAAACTTTCTATATTGCGCAACTCCGACCCCTAACAAAATCGCAGTTACTGAAACTGCAACCATCATCTCAACTAAGGTGAAACCTAAATTAATCTTTGTAATTTTCTTATTCATTTTTTTAATTTACGGATTTTTTACCTCATAGTTACATTGCCCAGTCCCACAAGCTGCCATACCAGGACAATCGGGAGCAGTCCCTGTCGTCTCGGTCTCGAGCTTTGCACACAATCCATATCCGATGCCCGCTGACAGTTGCACGTACACATATCTCTGGGCACTTAGTGGATCGACCGGGTAAGTGCTTTGATAATTAGGTACTATGCCACTTGGCTGTCCAGAGACTGCAGCAGGATAAATAGGTGGTGTCTGATCTGATCTATAGGTTTCCAGTGCCTGCCTAACACTTTCCAAGTCTCCTTTACGTTTAGTGTCACGAGCCACAGCTCTACTTCTTGAAAAGGAAGGGAGAAGCACTGTCACCAAAAGCCCGAGTATCGCCATGACCACAACCACCTCGATGAGAGTAAATCCAGCAATAATTTGAAATCTATGTCCTTTCATTTCAGTTATAGAGTCATAGTTGGTGGAGAAACTACCTCACCACTTCTTCCATCAGAACATACTTCAAAATAATTTCCTATCTCTAGCTTTGCCCATATACAATAATTTATCTGTGACCCGTCAGAGCTTGTCTGATATTTATAATCGGGTTGAGCTCCTACTCCGCTACGCGGATCACCAGCACACCGCCCAACATATGTGGGGGCAAGGGACAAACACGAACTGGATGTAAACGAAATAACGCTAACTGAATTAGGATATAGGCCACCATTTGCATTGGCATACTGCTCCAAGGCACCTCTGTAAGCATTCATATCCGACCTTCTGGCAGAATCTCTTCCAGATCTCTGGGATCTAATAAAACTTGCTGAAATGAGAGTAGTGATAATCCCAAGCACGGTAATCACCACCAATGTCTCGATCAGGGTAAACCCAGCAACAGTCTGAAATTTGAAATTTGAAATTTGAAATCTATTTCTTACGATCATGGGTATTGTTTTGAATACTATTAACTAGTCTTGGCAGGCAACATAAGTCAATCCGCTACCACTTGCACACCGGGATTGGGATTTAGTCGCATCGGTATCATTTGAGTTCTCCAAAAGCGCAGTTATGGTGAAGCTATCATCACTAACCTTAGTATACCTGTAGGTATTGCTCGCAGCATTGATGGGATCAATTGGCAATATGTTCATGTATACACGGGAACAGCCTGCACCACCCGCACACCACTGTCCCCCCCATGCACATGCACTAGTACCACTACCTCCACACCCCAAAATCTCTCCATTCCCGTTATTGGCTGGGAAATATCCATAGTCAGAGTAGTAAAGCGCGAGAGCAGTTTTTACTTCTTTAAGATCACTCTTGCGTTGACTATCGCGAGCTCTTTGCTGTGTCGACCGGAAGCTCGCCAAGAGAAATGTCGCAAGCATTCCTATCACAGATATAACTACTAAAAGCTCGATGAGGGTAAACCCTTTGGGGATTTGAAATTTGAAATTTGAAATTTGAAATTCTCCTTCTTTGATCATGGTGCTTGCAGGTAATAGCATTTCTTCGTGTAGCTAGCATTCAAAAGATTGCATCCCTTAACGTCCAGTATTGAGTCACTCGCGTTTTCAAACCTGGCATACAAATTATAGTTATTGCAAAGAGTTACGGCGTTATCACACCCTGTTGGCTGGGATTCGTAATAATAATTAAACCCTGTCGCCGACCCGTCCCTTGGATTTGTCGCATCTGTGTCGTTAAGATTCTTGGGGTCTCTGGGCCTGGTCGGCAAATAACTAGGTCGCAAGACAGAAAGAAAATTAGAATTATTAGAGAGTGCTGTCCCCATTGGATATCTTTTGTTGTCTTGGAAATAAAGTTCCAAAGCGTTTTGCATCTGCCGCATATCATTTTTCCTCTGGGCGTCTCTTCCTCTCTCGCGAGTAGCGTTGTAATTAGCCACCAAAAGTGTCGCCAGGATACCAATGATAGATATCACAACTAAAAGCTCAATCAGAGTAAATCCCGATTTGGTCAGGGCAGGCCAACGTTTCATGTCACAAGTTAATTTAAGGTATCGGTAAGTGTTACATTCGCACTGCTAACACCAAAGTTACAACTCACAGTCCCGCATTGTTGGGAAATTCCAGAAACGATAGTCTTGTCATCCTGATTCTCAAGAGTCGTAAATATCTGATATTTATCTCCATTGGTTGAGACTGCATACAAATATTGACTCTTGGCAGGTGTCGGATCAGTGGGAACTTTCTTCATATATACGGTCCCATCAGTGTCTTGAAAGTCACCCAGGCCCCAATCACATGCGCTACTAAACCCTGGAGACCCACAACCCACCACTTTGCCGTTGGCGGCCAGAGGATAAATACCATAATCATTAAAATAAAGCTCCACTGCGTTCGCCAATTGTTTTATGTCGCTCTTGCGCTGCACATCACGAGCTTTAATCTGAGAATTACGAAAATTAGCCACCGACACCAAAGCAATTATGCCAATTATTGCCATCACTACCAAAAGCTCAACTAAAGTAAACCCAGCCTTTCGGACCTGTCTCATACATTCCATTGTCTATTGTCAGCTTTCCACTGTCAACTAATCTTAATGACACTTGTTATCACAACAGTCCTCACCGAAACATGAGTTAGCCGGTTTGCAAGTAAATCCTCCCTTAAACATGTTCGTATCAATTAAATTACATATTGAACCCTGGCAACCATAAGAACTCCATCCCTCCTCACAGCCTTCCAGGCCCACATTTGGACTAGTCACGCCCCAGTTGTAGCTTGACCATCCATTGTTACACCCACCCACACATCCAACACTCGCGATATCTGGATCGTTTTGATTCTCAAGGTTTGTAAACACCTTAAACCACTTACAATCTCCAGCGTACTGGTAATAGTAATTGTGTTGCGGATTATTTAAAGGGTCACACGGTGTAAGTCCATACTTACCAAAGTCGTCTTTGCATAGATATTTAGGGAAACTCGTAGGATAGCATCCGTTATCGCTGTAATAATCTTCCAAGTTTTGTTTAAATTTAGCCAGATCACTTTTTCTTCTAGCATCCCTGGCCTTTGAAAGCTGAACCCTAAAAAGAAGCAGTGCCAAAAGGATCAATAAGATAATGATCGTTATTACAACCATTACCTCAATTAAAGTGAATCCTTGAGTTTTCTTTTTTCGAATTTCCATCTAACTTTGAATCAATTACCCAGCATTAGATACCATGATAGTATTTTCTCCCCCCAACCCCAAGCCACAACCGTCCCCAATATCAAAAACGGCCCAAATGGCAATTTACTCTTCCATCCCTTTCTTCTCCAAAGTAATAATCCCAATCCCACAATCGCACCACTTAAAAATGCAATAAATAATCCTACTATAATCTGCGGGAATCCCAACAAAAGACCCATTATTACAACATACTCTACGTCTCCAAATCCCATACCATGACCCGAAGTAAGAGCCCATAAGGCAAAGAAGGTGATTCCAGCAGCCAAGCTACTAACTATATAAGGCAATATTATTATCCACTCACTCATGCCTACGCTGTAAATTCTCAGCCCGACGACAAGAAGAAAGAGTGGAAACATAAACACATCGGGCAAAGTCATAAATATCAAATCGGAGATTAAAAGCCCGGCTAACAGTGTCAAAATAACGCTTCCAAACACTGCTTGAGACAAACTCCAAACCCCATTTGTTACAGCAGTTGCTACACCCAACCACAGAATTCCTAACAAAACTTCGACGATCGGATATTGCAAAGATATCGTTGTCCTGCAATTTCTACATTTACCCCCCAGTCTTATATATGAGAGTAGGGGAATATTGTCTCTCCATTGAATTTGCTTCTTACACTTGGGACATTTCGATCTCCCCCATGCTATGCCTTCGTAAACCTTCTTACGGTCCCCATATTTGTGGGGCTCGTTTACACGCAACACAATCACATTTAAGAAGCTTCCTAAACACATCCCAAGCAAAAAAAACACTATCTCAACCATCCTATGGCAGACACACCATCTCTTCAAAAAGAACTACTGTCTCAAACGCGGGAGAGTAATCAGCCTTAGGACACGGACCTGCAACCACACCTGTAGCTGGAGCTCCAGATGTTGCTATAAAACCTGTGGGGCTTTGGCACCTAGTATATGCTTCTTTAGCAAAGGATCGGGACTGTGGTTTAAAGCAAGTATATGTAGACGAACCCCTTACTTCATCATTGTAATAAACATAAATCGAGTTGTATGTAGCACCTGTAATGCGGTCGATAAAAGTCTGCTTTACCTCATCAGTTGATGATAAAACTTGGAATACAGTCTTTACGTCAGTGCCATTAAGAGTCACTCCACCCTTTATTTGAGTCCAAGGCACATCGGGGCTTCCGTTGTTCACATTCTCGCCTTCTGAGGCTTGCCAAGGATAATAACCAATCGAAGTATTGTACCTATCTAAACTTGAAAGAAGTTGGGCGGCATCAGACCTGGTCCTTGTGTCTCTTCCTTTGTTAATTTGTTCCAGGGGATTAAGGGAGGATAAAAGAGCTACCGCGAGTACCCCAATCACCGCAATTACGATAAGAAGCTCTACCATGGTAAAACCTCTCCTCATGGTAATACTTCTATTTTTGATAAGATGGGCAAGATTCATATCAATACATCTATATTGGTGGCTCGGTAAGAGCTTGTCAAGTAATTAAAATTGGGACGTAAGATTATATATAGGCATAATAATCGCTATAACCAGAAAACCCACACCAATCCCGAGAACCACCATAATAAGTGGCTCAACCGCCGTAGTTAGTCCTTTAACCATCTGTTCTGATTCAGTCTCAAAGTAATGAGCCAGTTTTCCCAAAACCTCATCCACTTTCCCAGTCTCCTCGCCGACCGAGATCATCTGCGGAACAATCTGCGGATAAATCGAGTCTGCGGCCAAAGTAAAAGCTAAGGGAAATCCTTTCTCGACTTGCTTTGCTGCCGATTTTAGACTCTCCTCATAGAGCACGTTTCCTGACGCCTCAGAAACAATATCCAGCGCATCAATTATCGAAATTCCAGCTCCCACCAACAAAGAAAGGGTCCGGCTAAACTCGGTCAGCACAATTTGCTTGTTCAAATTTCCGATTATAGGAAAGCTCAGTTTTAAGCCATCGATCTTCCTCCTCCCAAATTTGGTCATAGAAAACTGTTTGTACCCATAAGCGGCTCCCACCAGAAGCAAAAGAGACAGCCACCAATAGGAAGATGCAAAACTGGATGCGGATATAAGTATCCTTGTGGGTAGTGGTAAGCTCGCCCCAAACTCGGAATATAAAGATGTTAACTTGGGCACGACAAACACCATCATAACGACAGCCACGATCATCATACCAACCACCACAATCACCGGATAAATAAGGGCTCCTTTAACTTTTGACCCAAATTCTCTTTGCTTCTCCAGGTTGTCTGCAAGTCTCGAGAGTACCTCATCCAGAACACCCGCAGTCTCTCCTGATTTGATAAGTGAGACATAGACTCTGGAAAAAACTTCAGGGTATTTCTTAACCGCATCCGCCAGAGACGAACCTCCTTGCACATCAGCTTGTATAGATGTAATTATCTCTCCCATCCCAGGCCTGGATTGGGTTCGTAAAATCGTCAACGACTCGGTCAGTTGCAATCCTGCAGTTGTCATCGTGGATAATTGCCGAGTGAATGTGGCCACGTCCGAGAGTGATGTCCGTCTGAAAAACTTAACCAGAAGCCCACCCAATAACCCTCCGGTTAGCTCGGTCAATTTAATAAGCACTAAGCCTCTCTCACGGACCACTCTGGCAGCCTGCCGAGAATCAACAGCCTCGACCAACCCAGTTATTTTTTTTCCTGACCTATCTCGGGCTATATATCTAAATTTCTTCATTCTCTTTGAGCTAACTCAAGTGAATTAATGTAAACATCCTCTACTTCCCGGTCCTCCCGTGAATTTGTCGTGACAACTCCTCCGGCCTAATGGCAAATTCCAGGGCCGTATCCAAAGAAATTCTTCCCTCCCTCACCAGCTGTGCCAATGACATCTCAAGCTGAACCATGCCTAACTCCCCAGACGTTTGAATGATGTTGTCCATCATGTGTGATTTACCATCTCTTATCGCTGTCTTAACAGCCGGAGTTCCCAACATAATCTCATGCGCCACCACACGGCCTCCACCTAATGCTGGAATCAGTCTTTGGGAGAAAACAGCTTCTATTGTTGAGGACAATTGCATCCTTACCTGATCCTGCTGTTCCTGTGGAAAGACGTCTACAATCCTATCAATGGTCTGGGACGCACTATTGGTATGCAATGTAGCAAATACTAGATGCCCCGTCTCAGCCAATGTCAAAGCCGCCGAGATAGTCTCATAATCTCTCATCTCGCCCACTAAAACCACGTTTGGATCCTCTCGTAAAGCCGAACGCAAAGCAACGTCCCAGGAGTGAGTATCTCCGTGCATCTCTCTTTGAGAGATTATCGACTTCTTGGGTTCAAAAACAAATTCTATTGGATCCTCAATAGTCACTATGTGTTCGAAGCGATTGGTATTTATCTCATCGATAACAGACGCCAATGTCGTCGACTTGCCGTGACCCGTAGGTCCCGTCACCAGTACAAACCCCTGGCGTAACGTCGCAAACATATGACAAATCTTGGGCAAACCCAGTTGTTCAATCGTTGGAGCTTTGGGGGGTATTAGCCTAAAGCTGGCTGCAAGATCTCCTTTCTGGTGATAAGCATTGACTCTAAATCTACCACCGTTGGTCGGTGCTACAGAAAAATCGATCTCTTTGTTAAGCGACAGTACTTCTCTTTGCTCGGCTGTAAGTATCGCATATACCATCTCCTGCCCCCGTTCGTGAGACAGTACCGGTTCCCCAGGAACCGGCACGAGCACTCCTTCAATCCTGATCACTGGCACCGAACCGACCAGAACATGCAAGTCAGAAGCTTTCCTAGAAATCACCAATTCTAGTAATTGTTGTATGTTAAGCATGGGCAGTTATATTCATTAAACCATAAAATATTATTAATTAGTCCTGCGCTACTCTAAGCACCTCTTCAATCGAGGTAACTCCTTCTACGGCTTTTAGATATCCGTCCTGTTTCATGGTTATCATTCCTTCTTCAACAGCCAGTCTCTGTATATCACCTGCCGATGACCTTTCTAGAATCAGCTTTGAGATCTTCTCTGATATCCTAATCACCTCAAACACCCCAATTCTTCCCGAGTAACCGGTATCATTACACTGGGCACACCCCTCTCCTTTATATAGGGCTATCTGTGTAGTTTCAGAAACAAGTTTCCCCAAGACCCGCTTTATATCCTCTACCAACTCCGGTGGGGGAGTATATTGTTTCTTGCAATGGGCACAAATCTTTCTCACGATACGTTGAGCCAAAATAGCAGTCATTGAAGAGGCCAGAAGAAATGGCTCGGCCCCCATATCCAGTAATCTAGGCAATGCCCCAGCTGCATCATTTGTATGAAGGGTAGAGAAGACTAAATGCCCAGTTAGGGCAGCCTGCACCGCTAAATCGGCCGTCTCTGAATCTCTAATCTCTCCCACGAGAATAATATTGGGATCCTGACGCAAAAAAGCTCGCAGTCCAGAGGCAAAAGTAAGACCAGCCTGAGGATTAATCTGCACCTGATTAACCCCGGCAATAGCGTATTCAACCGGATCCTCAAGAGTCACAATATTCACACGAGTAGTATTAATCTTGGATAAAACACTATATAGAGTAGTGGTCTTTCCAGATCCTGTTGGCCCGCACACAGTAACAATTCCATGAGGTCGCAATATCGCCTCTTCCAAGTTTTTAAGAGCAAGGCCTCTTAGACCCAAATCAGCAAATGTAGGTACCCCACCAGATTTACGCAACAACCTCATCACAATCTTTTCTCCATGAGAGGTGGGAAGAGTTGATACACGCAGGTCTACCTCATCCTCCCCAGCCCTAAAGTTAAATCTGCCATCCTGAGGCACTCGTTTCTCGTCAATCTTCATTCCACCCAGAATCTTGATCCGAGACACCAGTGCATCATGTACTTTCTTGGGTAAAACCAACTTCTCATGCAAAATTCCATCAATCCTATACCTCACGCGGGTCTTGTTGTCTTGGGGTTCTATATGAATGTCAGAAGCCTTAGACCGCATAGCAAACTCCAAGAGTGTAGATACAATTTTCGCAATGGGGGCCTCACGGATAATCTCTCCCAATCGTTTAATATCCACGGTTTTTACCTCATCAACGCTTGTTTCTTTAAGAGCCGCGGTTACCTCGGCCGAAAGAGACTGGGCATATCTGTCTTGAATCGCCACATCGACACTTTCAGGTATCGCCGCGAAGGGTTTTACCTTGAATCCTGTTTTCTTCTCTACAAACTCAATAGCTTCAAGGTCCAAAACATCGGCCATTGCGATCATTAGTTCACCTCTTGCCCGATCAACGTCAAACGGTAGCACCCTGTATCTTTCAGCCACTACCTTGGGCAAAGCATTAAGTGCCTCGGGTGATGCCGCCTTCTCAGCTAAATCGACAAATGGGACATTGTAAAACTTTGCTTTCGCTTTTGTGAGTTGCTCATCAGTCACCATACCGCTATTTCTTACCACCTCGTCAACTCCCAATCCTGACGACACCTGATCTACCTTAAATTTGCTAGCAACCTCAGCCGAAATTACCCCGTCGGCAACTAATACATCCACAACAGAAGTTGCAGAGCCAGCATTAGTTGATGGTGCTCCTTGGGCAGAATCCATAACCTCATTATGTTATCTAAGCTGCTAAAATACAACTAAGTCCATGAACACTTTCCTTTTAACCGGTGGGGATCTCGCATCCAGGCAAAACGAGATTGAAAAAACAATTTCACATCTAACATCGTCGTTCCTTTTTGGCCCCACCAATCCTGACCTGTTTATTCTCGATCTTCCAGAAGAAAGTTCCATTGGAATCGAACAAATACGAGAAGTTACCCGGTTTGCCTCAATAAAACCCTATTCTCACACACATAAAATTGTGGTAATCAACGACAGTAGTCGTCTTACCCCACAGGCACAAAATGCTTTGCTTAAACTACTTGAGGAACCGCCTCTTTTTCTACTAATTTTTCTTGCCTCTCCAACTGATCAGGATCTTCTTCCGACCGTCCTCTCCCGATGTCTACATATAAACCTAGGTCAGCTCACTCCCACTCTCTCCAAAGAACAAATAACGCATTTCCAAGATCTTATAAACAACATAATCAACGAGCCATTTCCCGCGGCTGTAGAAATTTGTGAACAGCACTCCAAAGACGCCAAATCTGCAGCTGAATTCTGTCAGTCAGCGGTTATTGCTCTGGAAAAAAATCTTGCTTTGCCTGCCACATCCATAAATAGTGCAAAATATATAAGGATCATCCAGAAATCGCTCAAGTTTCTTGAGGCTAACGTCAACCCCAAGCTTACAATGGACAATCTTATTCTTTCGCTAAGGATGACTGCTAAAAAGCCTTGATGTGTCATTTTATAGTTGCTAGAATGTTCGAGTCTTACCGTTTTTCATATGAGTCCATCTTCCAACTACAACGCTGATCAAATTCAGGTTCTCGAGGGTCTTGAGCCCGTCCGCAAACGACCCGGGATGTATATCGGATCCACAGACATAAGAGGGTTTCATCATCTACTTAATGAGATCATTGATAATTCAGTTGACGAGGCATTGGCTGGATTTGGGAAAAACATCGATATCATCATTGGCACAGACGGTTCGGCAACTGTCAAAGACAACGGACGAGGCATCCCCATAGATAAACACAAATCAGGAGTAAGCGCCTTGGAAGTAGCTATGACCAAACTTCACGCAGGAGGGAAATTTGGCCAGGGGGCCTATAAAGTCTCGGGAGGTTTGCATGGAGTGGGAGCATCTGTCGTCAATGCCCTGTCAAGTTTTACCCGGGTTGTTGTCTTTCGAAACGGTAAAAGTTACTTTCAAGAATACAAAGCAGGCACACCACTAAGTCCTCTTAAAGAAGTCACCAAAAAATTAGAAACAGACTGGTACACTGACACAAACTACGCACCCTTACTTACCACTCAATCGACCGGCACGCTAACTACCTTTGTCCCCGACAAAAACATCTTCCCGGAGATCCAGTTTGACAAGCAGCGCATTATAGACGCCATCCGTAACCGAGCTTACCTTGTCGCTGGTATTAAATTCCGCTTCTTAGATTTGCGAGACGTCACAGACTATACCTTCTATTTCGAAGGCGGTATCAAGTCCCTGGTTCAACACATGAACAGACACAAAAAGACACTAAGTGATGCCATCCATCTAAGTCGAGAGTCACAAGACGTCTCGGTCGAGGTTGCACTTCAATATACAGATACTTTCTCCGAGTCGGTCAACAGTTTTGTCAATGTCATAAACACCACCGACGGAGGAACCCATGTCACTGGCTTTCGCATGGCGCTAACCCGTGCCATCAACGACTACGCCAAGCGAATCGGAGCTCTTAAAGAAAATGAGGATTCCTTAACTGGTGAGGATATGCGCGAAGGGCTCTCCGCCGTGGTATTTGTCAAAATGCCTGGCGACACCATCCAGTTTGAGTCGCAAACCAAAGCCAAACTCAACAATCCAGAGATTCAGGGATTGGTCCAAACTCTGGTCAAAGAAGGTCTGGACACCTACTTCGAAGAACATCCCAACGATGGTCGAAAGGTTGTAGAAAAGGTGCTTCTTGCAGCTCGTGCCAGACTTGCCGCTCGCGCTGCCAAAGACGCTGTCCTTAGAAAGGGTGCGCTGGAAGGCATGACTCTCCCTGGCAAGCTCGCCGACTGTCAGGAAAGGGATCCTGCCATGTCAGAGCTATATATTGTGGAAGGTGACTCTGCCGGCGGGAGTGCCAAGCAAGGAAGAGACCGCAAATTCCAGGCCATTCTTCCTTTGGGAGGAAAAATCCTTAATACCGAAAGAGCTCAACTGGACAAAATCGTCGCTTTTGAAGAACTCAAAGACCTAATCATTGCCCTAGGAATGGGAATAGGGGAGACACTTACCCTTGATAAACTGCGCTATCACCGCGTGGTTATCATGTGTGATGCCGATGTCGATGGTCAACACATCACGACTCTTTTATTGACTTTCTTCTATCGCCACATGCGACAAATCGTCGATAACGGACACCTTTATATTGCCATGCCTCCTCTTTACAAGATCGAAATAGGCAAGAGCACCACTTACGTTTACGATGACGCCGAAAAAGACAAGGTTCTAGGAAAAAGCCCAGGTACTAAATTTACTCTCCAGCGCTACAAAGGTCTGGGAGAGATGAATCCAGAACAGCTTTGGGAAACCACCATGAACCCCGTAAACAGGATTCTAAAACAAGTAGGAATCGAGGATGCAGCCAAAGCCGATGAAACCTTTAGCATGCTCATGGGAGACGAAGTCCCACCCAGAAAACGGTTTATCCAAACGCACGCCAAAACAGCCACGCTTGATATATAATCAAAAAATGACTGATTTCAACCAAATTTTGACTCCCGGTAAAATTAGCGAAGGCCTAATCAATGCGGTTATCGAAATTCCCGAAGGCTCAATCCTCAAGATCGAGTATCGTCGTACCACGGCCACGTTTGAACTTGACCGCGTAGAACCAACTGTTTTCCCCAAACCTGTTAATTATGGATTTATCCCTCAGACACTAGATGGCGATGGCGACGAACTTGATGTTTTGGTTATTTGTGCCCAACCAATTCCCACAGGTGTCCATCTACAAGCTAAGATTATTGGTGTTTTGAATTTCGAGGATGACAACGAAGTCGATCATAAAATCATTGCTGTCCCCACCGATGATCGCAACACCGGCAATAACATCTCCTCACTTACAGACCTGGGCGAGAGATGGAAACAAAAAATTGAATTTCATTTCAGTCATTACAAAGATCTCAAGAAGCCTGGCACTACAAAAGTTGTAGGATGGGGGAATACAGAGGACGCCCAAAAGATTGTCACGGAAGCTATAGCCAAGTATCAATCTTCAAAATAACTCCCGGTACCAATATTTAGATTAAAAATGATCGATCCTAATCTCGGCAAGATCCAATCAGTCGAAATCACCCAGGAAATGCAAAAAAGCTACCTGGATTATGCTATGTCCGTCATCGTCGCCCGTGCTCTTCCGGACGTTCGTGATGGACTCAAACCAGTCCACCGCCGAATTCTTTATGCCATGCACGATATGGGTCTTCATCACAGCGCCAAATACACCAAGTCAGCCAAGGTGGTAGGAGAAGTCCTGGGTAAATATCATCCGCACGGAGACATGGCTGTATACGACTCGCTCGTAAGACTTGCCCAGAATTTCTCCCTGCGCTATCCATTGGTCGACGGCCAAGGCAACTATGGGTCAATCGATGGTGATAGTGCTGCAGCTATGCGTTATACCGAAGCAAGACTCGCCGCCATCGCTGATGAGATGCTAGAGGATCTAGATAAGGAAACTGTCGACACATATCCCAACTTCGACAACACCCTCCAAGAACCTTCGTTTCTCCCTGCCAAACTCCCCAATTTACTTCTCATGGGATCAGAAGGCATCGCGGTAGGTATGGCTACCAAAATCCCTCCCCATAATTTGAATGAGATTTGCGAAGCTATCTCTTTCTTGATCAAAAATGGAAAAGTAATTAATAAATCCGCCGAAAAAGCTATCGATAGCGATTGGAACCTATCTAAAATTTCCCTGGGAGAGGTAGAAAACCAAGCAGTCTCAGCAAACACTCATCTGGATATCAGCTTTGAGTCAGACGCCAGCGTCGAAGAACTGATGCAATTTGTAAAAGGCCCAGATTTCCCCACATATGGAGCTATCTATGATGTCAAAGCCATTCAGGAAGTCTATGCCACAGGTCGCGGTCGTATAGTTATCCGCGGTAAAGCGGAAATCGAGGAGACCAAAGGAGGCAAATTCCAAATCATCATCACAGAGATCCCTTACCAGGTAAACAAGGCGCTCATGGTTGGGAAAATCGCTAGTCTCGTCAAAGATAAAAAGGTAGAAGGCATCTCGGACCTGCGAGATGAGTCAGATAGGCACGGAATCAGGGTAGTAGCGGAGCTAAAACGCGATGCTAACCCCAAGGCAGTTCTTAACAACCTCTACAAACACACAGAACTGCAAACCACATTCCCGGCAAACGTAGTTGCTCTGGTTGACGGCACCCCCCACACCCTAAATCTCAAACAAATCCTCACCGAGTACGTCAAGCACAGACAACTAATAGTCACCAGAAGGTGCCAATTCGAGCTCAAATCCGCCAAGGCCCGAGCCCATATATTAGAAGGGTATCTCAAGGCATTGGATCATCTTGATGCAGTTATTAAAACCATTCGTGAATCTAAAACCCAAGACGATGCCAAGAAAAATCTCATGGAAAAGTTCGGCTTCACCGAGATCCAGGCTGTTGCAATTCTAGACATGCAGTTGCGCAGACTTGCCGCTCTGGAGCGCCAAAAGATTCAGGATGAATATGATGAAATCAGCAAAACCATAAAATATCTGGAAGATCTGCTGGCTCACCCCGCAAAAATTATCAAGGTTATCGACGATGAACTCATCAAACTCAAAGAAAAATACGGCGATGAGAGACGCACCAAAGTCTACAAGAATCCCGTAGGAGAATTTAGTGAAGAGGATCTGATTCCGGCCGAAGATACTGTCGTCACAGTTACCGCAACCGGCTATATCAAACGTCAAAACCCCACAGTCTTTAAGGCCCAACACAGAGGTGGAAAAGGAGTTACGGGTATGACCACTAAGGATGAGGATGAAATCAGCCATATTCTAACGGCTAACACTCATGACGATATTTTCTTCTTTACCGACCGCGGTCGAGTATTTAAAGTCAAAGCTTACGATCTACCAGAAGGTAGCCGCCAGGCCAAAGGACAAGCGATGGTTAATATCGCCAATGTCAGCCAAGATGAAAAACTCCAAGCTGTATTGTCCCTGGGTAAAGAAGACAGCGTCAAATTCCTTCTTATGGTCACAGAAAACGGCACTGTCAAAAAAACTAAGCTCTCAGAGTTTGCCAACATCAGAACCACAGGCATAATTGCCATCAAGCTCGAGAAGGGCGATTCTCTGCGCTGGGTCAAGCCCACAACTGGGTCAGATCATATCCTTCTTGTTTCTCACGAAGGCAAGTCAATCAGATTCAAAGAAGAGGATGTCAGAGCCACAGCCCGTGACACCATGGGAGTTCGTGGAATTCTACTTAAAACAGATGACAATGTTGTCGGCATGGAAATCTTCCCCAGCCAAAAAGATGCACCCGCTGACAAACGCCGCAAAGTTTTCTCCGATGTTCTTATCGTCACCGAAAACGGCCTCGGCAAAAGAACTGGTGTACGTGAATGGCCACTCCAAAACCGTGGCGGCCAAGGAGTCAAAGCTGCCGAGATCACAGCCAAAACCGGCAAGATCGTCTCGTGCATAGGGGTCAATGAGGGTGTAGAGCAGCTCATCATTACTAGTAAGCACGCTCAAATCATCAAACTGCCTCTCAAAAATATCCCTCAACTTAGCCGTCCTACTCAGGGAGTGATTCTCATGCGATTTGCCCACAAAGGTGATCAGGTTGCAGCTGTCACCTGCATCGACAAAGAAAGTGAAGAGAGTAGTGACAAAACAGCCCCCAAGACCTAAACTAAACCAATAAAGCCAGACATGAAATCTTGGATCGCCAAATTAGTTTTCTCAATTGGAATTATCTCTCTGTCTTTCTATCTTTTCGCCCGCTTCGGTCCAGGTATTCCCATCTCTTCAATCGTCACCCAAAAGCAAGATTTGTTTACAGTTTCCGGTGAGGGGAAAGCGACAGGAACCCCCAATCTGGCTCTAGTAAATCTAGGTGTCCAAGTCCAAAGACCCACTGTCAAAGCTGCTCAAGATGAAGCTAATCGCGTTTCCAAAGGGCTGACGGATTCTCTCACTAAAATAGGCATCGATAAAAAGGACATTCAAACTGTTAACTACAACCTCTATCCTAATATTGACTATACAAGCGGTACCCAAAAAATCACTAATTATTCGATAAACATCAACTTCGAAGTAAAAATCCATGACTTTGACAAGCTCAACCAGGCTATCGATAGTGCAACAGCCGCAGGCGCCAATCAAATAGGGGGGCTCAATTTCACCTTTGACGACAAACTCAAAAAGGAACTGGAGAATAAAGCCCGAGAAGAAGCAGTCAAAACCGCTCGGGAAAAGGCAGAAAGTCTAGCCAAAGTCTCTGGATTGAAACTCGGTCGACTGGTCAATGTGCAAGAGAATTTTGATAGCTCTCTGCCGATAAGATACCTCAAAGCCGACTCAATTATCCCACCAGCCGGCGGTGGTGGGATCCCTACAACTACAGAGCCAGGTCAATCTGAGCTCTCTCTAGCCGTCACCCTCACCTTCGAGACCCGCTAAGCCTCCATTTAGCCTCAAAACTTGATTTATTTACCTCCAAATAGTAAACTATAGGTCATCGTATCGGCCCTTTAATAAAGAGGATCCCATGAAGTTCTTAATTTTCCTCTTCGACGTGTTCGGCACAATAATGTTTATTGCTGTCATCGTCCTCTTGGTCCTGATGGTCCTTGGAGCGGGGCGGTGGTAAAACTCAAAAGGAGTAAAAATGCATCCCAATATATCAGATCTTGCCGTACCATTTTTTCTCGTCTTGGCTCTGGTTGTCATTGTTTGCCGGCATCTTTCCACTCCCAAACAACAACCGCAACGAGTGCTAGCCAAAATCCACCGCCCCGGCGAAAAAGGCCAAGGATTGGTCGAATATGCAGCTATTCTTGTTCTGGCCGCCATTGTGGTGATCGTTATAATGGCTATCTGCATTGGCACATTAATCGTGCCGTTAATCGCTGGTGGCGGCATTGTAGTGTTTTGGCACCAGATCGTCAGTTGGGTAACTGGCCTCGTCGACGGCATTAAAGCCGGAAACAACGCTGCCATCGCCACCGCATTAGTAATAGCGGTTATTCTCTTTATTGTCTTGAGCCTCCTGCATCGACGCCGTTAATCATTTTGTTTTTCTCGCCCGAGCCTAAATAGCTCGGGTTTTTGTTCCAGATTGACACTTTTAGCAACCAGTCTTAAACTATAGGTTAATCATATTGCTCGTTAACTTCAAAGGAGGCCCTTATGCACGCGCAGACGCAACACAAATCGCACAAAAAGTTATTTTTGTCCGTAGGGGTATTATTAGCGGTCATTTCGACAGTCTTCCTCGGCCGCCATAAATTAGTGGATGCGCTGTTGAATCAAATCGACAAGGTCCTATATGGCTAACAACGATCTCTTTCAACGCAAACCCGCCAAACCCCCACCACTCGCCCCCAAGCCCCAAAAAAAGGGGATAGGCGACTATCTTCTGGTCCACGTCCTTCTGGATACAGTCTCCGGAACAACCCTCGCGCTAATGGGCTCAAAAGCGCTGGAATTCTCGGTAGCACTGGCCACAAAGCTTAATGTTGTACCAGGGATCATGAACATTATTCTCGCCGTCCTGGTCTTAGCCGCGAATAGTCTCGTGGCACTTCTCTTGTGGGTCATTCTCCCATTTGGAAAAGAAGAACCAGCGATCCCTGAAAAAAAAGACGTTGATTCCAAGCCATAAACCAATCTCAATCAACTATATTTCTTTAACCCCGAGTTCATCTCGGGGTTTTTCATGCCCATAGGTCTCTCTTTTCATGCTATCTGTCAACCCCCAACCAAACCAAGCACCTCCCAGCCTCATAATTACGTGCAAATAGCCTTCCCTGAGGCTAGTGGGTGAGTTAAAATACGAGGCTAGAAAGGAATTATGGGCAGAACTAAAACCAAAAACTACTCCCAACCTGACGACTATACCTGCGGTCCCACGTCACTCAAAATCGCCCTAGAGATCCTCGGAGTTCGCAAATCATTGAATTCTTTAATCGATCTTTGCCAAACCAGCAGAAATGGCACTTCAGTACGCAAGATGGTCAAAGCCATAAATAAGCTAGGTTTTTCTGTTCTGGTCATGGAATGGGCAACTCTGCGACATCTGCAATCGGCGCTGCGTTATAGCTCTCTCAAGCCGCGTGCCATCATCGTAGATTATCTATATGATCTAAAAGAGAATCAGGAGCCTCATGAAGATTCAGGTCATTACTCCACAGTCGCCTCATACTCAGCCCGTGACAGCCGCATCGTCCTCTTTGACCCTGCCAATGAAGGAAGAAAGAAATCATTTAAGTGGTCAGATTTCCAGAACCGCTGGTATGATTTTGACTACAAAAGAAGAAAAATTCAAAAAAGAGGTCGCAGTTTCAAGCTAGTTAAAAATTGGAACAATAGACTCATGTTCATCCTCGCCCACGATTCGAAACATCTACCCAAGTTCAAAACTCCTTACGCTCAGGTATTCACGCCTTAGGGAGCCAAAAACAGAGAAGTTGAAATACTCGCTTCTTCCCTAAATCTCCTGGTTGCCACACTTACCAATGTCTCGATCATTTTCCCGTAATCTAAACCTAACGCCTGGGCAGACGACCAGGTGGCATCAAACTCTTCCTGAGTCAAAGACGGATTCACATTTATATCCAAGATATATACGTCCTTTCCCCTAACTCTCATATCAAACCTTACATAATCGCGACATCCAAAAGCGATAAAAGCTTCCTTCGCTAGTTTCTCAATCTTAAGGCGAGTCCCCAAATCTAAAAGAGCAGGGGATTCCAGTTTCACGCCTTTGTACTCACTAGAGCTTTCGTCCCATTTGGCATCATAGGAATAAATTCCCCATCCTGCGGATTCAAACTTGTATTCAGAAAGAGGCCATACATCAAGCCTCTTCCCATTACCTACAACCGTCGCATGAATCTCTCGCCCTTCAATGTATTCCTCAACCACCGCTCTTCCTGGGTAACTAGACAAAACAAACTCCAGCCTGCTTTTAAGCTCGAGGGTATCCTTCACTACACTTGCCTGGGCAATTCCTATTCCAGCATGCTCACTCTCAGGCTTCACTATAAGCGGGTATTTCATCTTCGCATCCAGGCGAGCATCTTCGCTCTCAAAGAATTGAAACCTGGGAGTAGGCAGGTCATGAGCAATAAGTCTTCTCTTGGCGGCAACCTTGCTAACACTTGCCCTCAAACTATCATATGAAGACCCTACCACTGGCTTTCCCAATAAATCCAAGGTCTTAGCTACCCTTACACTCAAAACCCACTCTTCATCCTCAACAATATTGAAAAACAGATCGGCGTTAAGTCGGCGCAAGCTCCTCAGATTCTCGAAATTGACCGGAAAGTCGACAGTACTAATACCGCTCGATTCCAAAGCACCCCGAATATGATTAACCATCACCAGCGTATCTTCCTCATCTATCTTAAGAGCGTGGTCAAAATCGTTGCGAAGAAGTATGGCCTTCATGCTCCCAATACCCCCAATCTCAATGAGTGTAATCTCGCAATTCTTCTCTTGCCATTTCTATAGAAAGCTGAATCCACAATTACAGAAATCAGATCCTCAAAGCTCATTCCTAGATTTCTGGCTGACATGGCCATTCCGTAATCTTCCTCCCAACCGATACCAGGATTTACATTCACTTCCAACACATATGGAATCCCTTTTTCTTCTCGAACATCCAAACGGACATAATCTCGACAATCCAACTGCAAAAATGTGCGCTTGGCAATCTCACTTACCAACATCTCAAACTTTTTCTCCTCCTTATATATCCGGATGTCAGATAAATTAGCCTCAGGAGAATCCTCAAACCATTTGCTTGAAAAAGTCAAAATCGGCTTATATCCTTTGGTCTTCCGGTAAACAATTTCGGCCAAAGGCAACACCCAAGGCTCACCTTTCTTGCCCAACACGGTCACTTGGTATTCATTACCACCAATAAACTCTTCAACCAAAATCGGCTGGCTATAATGCTCATACATAGCCTTCACTTTTCCAGGCAGTGCAACGGGGTCTGCAATAACCGAAGTTTGGTCAATGCCTATAGCACAGTGCTCCCATGCAGGCTTAACAACGGCTGGCAATCTAAAATTATCCGGCAAGTTTAGCTTGCCACCTTCATAAACACACCAATTGGCAGAGGGGATATCAAACTTATCAAACAACTTCTTCATAAACTGCTTCTCACAGCACCATAACAAGTTCTCACTACTTCCACCGGTAAAGGTAATTTCGTTCTCCTCAAGTATTTGAGCAACCCTCACTCCCAATTTATAATCAAGCCCAGCCCACTCGCAAAGGTTAAACACTAAGTCGCTCTTTATACCCCCCACCTCTTCCATCTCATTCGGTTTAATCAATTTCAACTTTGTGACAAATCCCAACTTCGAAAGCGCACCCGCCACAATCTTAGCCGAAGAGACAGTATCTTCGTCCGCAATAGCGGAAAAATTATCTATCCTTGTGGGACTTTCTGCACTATATATAACTGTAGCAGTCTGCATTCAATTCTTCGCATAATCTGTCGCTTTTTAAAAGCGACAGCTAAATGGCCAAGTTTGACTTGGCAAGGCCCCATCCCCAAAAAATCTGCCTCCACCGTTTCTTGGGTTTACACCTACTCGCTACAAATATATCTCACACATTTTGTGAAAAAGTAGCTACAAACAGTTAAGGGAATATCTCTCTTATTGTCAAGTTTTTTTGGGGCTAAACGAAGGGATTTTATTGCATTTTCAAAGCCAAAAAATCATCGAATCACAACTACTCTCCTTTACCATGAAAACGATCGTGTATTTCTTTGAGTTGTTTGTTGGTTACATGTGTATATATTTGAGTAGTTGAAATATTCTTATGCCCCAACATCTCCTGCACGGACCTAATATCAGCACCAGCCCGCAATAAGTCGGTCGCAAAAGAATGTCTTAATCCGTGAGGTGTAATCTTGATTGGTAAACGGGCTTTCTTCACATATTTTTCAACAATCCTCTGTATGCTCCTTGCCGTCAGTCGACGTTTCTCTCCCACGCCTTTATCGAACTTCTCCATATCATCCTCAATACTGGAACCCGATCGTCTGATTAACTTATGAGAAATAAATAACGGTTCCCATTCATCGGATCTCTCTCTTATATATCTACCAATCCATTCGGTTGCTCGCGGTGACAAAAACACTACTCTGGCCTTCCCACCTTTTCCAACTACGCCAAATTCTCGTCTCTCTAGGTTAATAGTGCTTCTATCAAGCTTTACCAGTTCACCAACACGAAGACCCGTGGAAAACAGCACTTCCAATACAACCTTGTCTCGCAACCCCTGTATAGAAGAAATTGATGGTTGTGACAAAAGTCGCTCAACATCTTCGTTGTCCAAAAAACTCAGGGATTTTGACTCAGTCTTAGGGAGGTCAATTTTCTCAGGTGATAATACGTTGTGATCATTCTTAACCAGCCACTTAAGAAAAGACCTAAGGGCTATAACATGATAATTCTGTGTCACTCGTTTAAGAGACCTACTGCTGCCATCAAGTCCTATAGATCCTAAATACACCCTATATTTACGTACCGTATCCAGATCCAACTCCTCAATAGATCGGTCCTTTCCATCAAGAGATAAAAACCACGCGGCGAATCTGGACAAATAATGTCTATAATCTCGCAAAGTAAGAGGGGAGACGCCTTTCTCCACCTGCATGTGTTCCAAAAAGTCGGCAATCAGTTTCTCGATGGAGGAATCTTTTAAATTCTTGGGCATACCTATTTGTGAAAATACGCAATTATTTTTGTGAAAACTGATACTGATTAGAGAAGGGGAGTGTAGTTCAAGTTAAACAAACAAGAGGCCAGAAGTCAATATTGTGCGACATTAACCAAAGTCTAAAAATCTATCTTTTCACCAGCCTCACTAGTCAAGAATTTCATGCCTGATTCGTAGAATTTCATCAACAGTTGGGTCTTTTTGCCTCTTAAAATTCTTATCCTTTGTAAAACTCCCATGGTGGCACTTCTACCAATCTTATCCAGATTATTAAGTTCATTTAAGTTAGCGGACAATTGCGAAATCCTATTATCAATTGCCTTACAAATCAGCTGGATCTTACCCTCGACAGTCCGCCGCAAAAACGCCTCGTTTGCAGATAACATTTCAAAATCTCCAGAGTTAACCAAAAATTGTAAATTTTGTTCAGCAAATTTTGCCTCCACTAAAGAGATCTGGGAATCGTTTGAGCTAAATAAATCCTTTTTGTTTGCCATATTTAGACATTATACCTTTAGTAGCAATACGAGGCTAAACTCGAGCCCGTAGAATGCCCTAGAACGGCTTTTCTCATGACTTAACCACTAATTGACCGTCTCAATATTCGCTCGATCTGCAAACGGCAAGTTATATTCGGGTTTTATTAGAAAACAGGTTTAAGGACCAAGTCCCGTAAATAGAGTAACCATATCTAAAATTAGGCAGACCAATAAGGGCTCTGGAGGGCTAAAAGAATCAATTGGGACCGTCTACCAACATGTCTCTTCACTCCTCTAACAACCCTATTTGTGTCGTAAAAGAATTATTGTGCGACAACATGTTTAAACCTTAAATCTTTTGTACTCAGTTAACTTTTTGACATTCCACTCAATAAACCTTCACACTCACCGAGAAGAGAGAATCCTTCTCAAGCTTCAATCTCATTGTTCTCCTCCGGGAATAAGCTCTGGTTAATCTACCCAAAGCACCATTTATATAGACAACCCAAGAAAGGGAGGGTGTGTAGACATAACACACTCACTTTATCCACAACGCTCTCTCGCAAATCGTTTTATATTTCCGCATTCGGCAACTAAGATCTGTGTAACAATAGCTTCCTGGACTATATCACTATGTATCAGCAAACCAACAAAGAAAGCGCCAATCTATGGCCCTTTTCTTAACAATTTAGCCTCGAAATATGTAAAATAAATTAATGGGCAAAGCAGAAGAACAAGAGAAGAGAGGGTCCACTCTCCCCGAGAAATCACCCTCAAGTAAATTCTCGAGTCCTTCTCAAGGCAACAACTCACACCAATCAGCCTCATTATCATACTTCCAGCCTCAAATCTGTGAAAAATAATTTCCGCAACTGTGAAAAATTACTCTCCTAGCCTCAAAATAGTCCTATAATAATATTATAGGGCTTATTGGCCTCTCTCCCCTGTTTTGGTGTATCTACCTAAAAAAATTATTCCTGTTGATTATTAAACTTAAAAAATTTTATCTCGACATCTGTCGTTTTCAAGCCTTGATAATACTGTCTTACTGCACATCCTCGTTCTTCGCCACAATCATAGGTCAAGAGAGCTTCTCCCCTTCTGTTTCTGTATTCTTCACATCCACATTCCCATTTTCGTCTCATCCCTAATCCTTTCCACGCATCCTGGATCTTAAGACCAACTTCCTTTCCCACTTTTTCAATTTGTGAAACCGCAGCTCTTACAAAAGTTTTCCCGTCTTTTTTTATAACCGCAAGTTTGCCGCGGCCAAATGGCAATTTATCTTTTGATGAGGATACATGCACCTCCACTTCATATACAGCATCCTCAAGTTGTAAACTAGCCTTATCTGTCACATACCGCTGCCCCACAATTCGTCCAGTAATCCTGTCTTTGCGGGACCTGGCCAACTCCTTATCCTCAAATAAAGCATCCCGTAGCTTCGCATACTCCTGCCATAACTTAATCTCCCCCTCGTGTTCAAAGTTCACCCACAACACACCCTTTATGGTATCCCCACCATACTTCTTGATTAGCATCTCAAACATGTCTTTTTTAGCTCTCTCTCCATTTCCCGAATTTCCTTCACGTCGCCCAGAATTCAAAAAGCCTTCCTGATTCATAACCCATTTCCAATAATCATTGTCTGTCATGGGTAAACTGCTATTGCGCTGTGGCCTTGAGGTATTCTTATTTCTAAGGTTCTCGGCGTGTTCTAATTTTTTCCCACTTAAGTCAGGTACGAACACTCTAATCTGGCCGTCCTTAGTTCTACCTAAATAAGCGTCGGGGTAAAGAGCTAAGGCCTCAGAAAGCATACTCCTGTAGTAATCAGCATCTCCACGAGACAAAGAAGAAAGGAAACCTTCAAGATCTATTCTGCTCTCTTGATCTCTTTTTAAATTCGAATTAACTTCTTTTGTCTCTGGCATAATCAAATTAGCCACCCCACTGGGTAGTGAAATACATAGTAAGAAGTACCACTGTGCCTACACCCAAATATTCCCGAACAGTATTTGGAAACAGCCGTTCGTCAAGATAGTGCTGACATAACCCCAAAACCACGTAAAGACACGCTGTTAAAAACAAACTCCCAGAGGTCACTGTTAAGGGCCAAAATGAAATCACTCCGGCAACTTCCAAAAGCAGAAGAGAGATAATCCCCGAAAAAACCAGCAGCCCTTTAGTGATCTTGTCATTGAGCTTAACGCTCCACAGCCCTTGTAGAGTAAGTGGAAAAGTACAAATCCCTACCAATAGCGCATTACTCCAAAAAGGTAGCTTAGAGGACAATATAGCGTCATACAAAAAAAACGCGGTTGCCAGAGTCAACAAAAACCCTACGGCATGAGCTGATCTAAACAATTGAATAGTCCTTACAGCTGCTACTGTAAAGATGTTCTCGGTTAAAAGCAAAGCGTACATTCCCGCACTGTAAGCCAAGGCGACCGGAAGCCTAGTTAACCACGAGGAAGGAAGTAGGAAATAAAATAAGCCAACACCAGCTGTATATAAAGGTGGAAGCAATAGCACCATCAGCCACGCTATTCCTCCCAATCCTTCAAAAAGGGACCAAATAGACAGCAACATAGTAAGCAGAGACAACCCCGCTATTGCTTGATATCGCCAATCAATATTAAAAACTTGAACCGATATAAATCCCAAGGAGAGAATTGCTGAAGAAATAACGTATTTTTGTCTCTTTCTCATTTTAAAAATTATCCAACAGGCTCAGCATTTACATAGACTTTTTGCACGTCATCCAAATCCTCAAGTTTTAAAAGCAGAGAATGAACCCTATCTACTGTCCCCAGTTCCACAGAAACAGTCACTTTAGGATACATTATAAGTTCCGCTTCACTAACCGCAAATCCCAATTGCTCAATCGCCTTTTTAACCTCATACAGAGAAGCTGGCTGACAGAATATCTCAATCCCTTCATCGGTCGAGTCAACACTCTCAACAGGCAGGTCCATAATTTTCAAAATAGCCTCATCAATATTGGAAATACCCTGGGTCGAAACCAACACAAACCCTCTCTTCTCAAACATATACGACACGCTTCCCGCACTCCCCATAGATCCCCCACCACGATCAAATACACTTTTAACTTCACCCAAACTTCTTAGCCGATTGTCTGTAACCACTTGAACCATTACAGCAGTTCCACCCGGTCCAAAACCCTCAAGCATTATCTCCTCAAAGTTAACGCCTCCCGCCGCTCCAGTTCCGCGATCAATAGCCCTTTGGATATTGTCCTTTGGCATGTTTGCAGATCTTGCCTTGTCCATGGCCAATCTGAGTTTAAAATTGGCTTCCGGATCACCTATTCCTCCTCCCTCTCTAACCGCAATAGTTATGGCATTTGCAAGTTTTGTGAATGCAGCGCCTCTTTTGGAATCATTAGCTTCCTTTTGACGATGAATTGTTGCCCACTTAGAATGACCACTCATACAAGAGAGTATTATACTAAAAACATACTTGCTTTGGATTAGATTCAAGATATAATTTCCGTCCTTGACAAAAAAGACCAGTTACTCGAAACTGTTTCAGAATTAAAATCTTTAGAATGGACGAAATCACCGCACAAGCAGTAAAAAAGACTTTGGAAGGAAAGTGGGAAGAAGCAACGAAGCTAAACCAACAAATTCTTGTAAATAATCCCGAAGATACTCAGGCACTTAACCGTCTAGCAAGAGCTCAAGCCGAGCTAGGCAAAATTAAGGAGGCTCACTCTACCTATCTAAAGGTTCTTAAAATCGATTCTTTAAACGTTATTGCCAAAAAGAACCTTGACCGACTGAAGTCCCTCAAGTCCGGAAAAACAAGTAGTCACATTCCCCGCCAGGCCGATTCTGACACCTTCTTGGAAGAACCAGGGAAAACAAAAACGGTCTCATTGGTAAAACTCTCATCACCTGACATCCTTTCGCAATTTAATCCAGGAGATAAAGTAGATCTCACTCCGCGACAACACTGCATATCTGTAATCTCAGGGAATATAACAATTGGACGCCTACCTGATGACATCTCAGCCAGACTTCAACCCCTTATAAGGGGTGGTAATATCTACTCCACAATCATCAGGTCAATCATGGCAAACTCTGTCAAAGTTCTAATCAAAGAAGAGAAGCGCGGTAAAAGATTCCAAAACACTCCTTCATTTCCAACGACAGATCATGCATCCTACAACGCGTATATTCCTGCTGAACTAATCGAGGACCCAAGCGCTCGAGAAGAAGGTAGCGAAGAATCAGAAGAACAATCCTAATTAGCCTCTCCTACTAATCCAGCAAAACCCTCACCCAAAACTACCGTCATATCACTTCGGCCATGCACCTCATTTGAGCTAAAATCACATCCTAGCCAACCCTGCAAACGAGACAGTGTATGTGAACCCTTAAGCTCAGGCCTCGCATTAATAAGGCACTTGGCAGGCCGCGACTCTCCTTGTCCCTCACGTATCACGCGAATTCCAGAACTGCGCAAAATAGTTCCTACCAATCTCGCAAGGAGCGGTGTTTGAGTTCCGTTGAGCACAGTTACTGTGACATTCTCATCAACAATCTGTTCATCTCTTATCTTCTGATAAAAAAACTGGAGGGATCTCAACAGATCAACTTGTTTTACAACATTATTATCAGGTTGAAGATGTTCATCAAATAACCCTGCGTCAGATAGACCCACCACCTTGACTCGCGGTGTACCAACACCCGAAACCAATCTAAATAATGCTATCTTTTCCTTCCATGTCAGACCACTGGCTTCAACTTCTTTAAGTCTCTGCCATATTCCCCGAGCCTTAACTCCTTCGCCTTCTATCCCATATCCCAAACCTCCTGCGTCTTTACCCACAGCCGCGTCTATACCTATTCCTAAAGTTATCATTACAGCATCTTTGGCAAAATCCATCCCTCTTTTCTCTTGACCCACAAACTTAGGGAAATTCTTAGCCGAAATAGTTCCTCCTCCATGAGGAATAATTATTTGTGCATCTGCCGAAATCAAAAAATAGGTTATCTGTCTTGAGTTCAGATCATAAGAAACTACTGCCAATGGGTCCTGAATAACCAAATTCGCCCTCCCACCCTGTCCGAAAACATTACGACTCCTCCACAATTTACCCAAAGAAATAACCAAAAAAACAGCAATTAGGCACAAAGCCAAAAACCGACCCAAATTCAGTTTCTTGTAAAATTCACTTCCCATCTTCTTGTTCACCTATAAATAATATAGAAAGGCACGAAGTATAATCAATTGCTCCTATGAAAACATCCCTGTTTGATTACGTTCTTCCGCCGGAGCTTATTGCCCATGTTCCTCACAATCCCCGAGATGCATCACGGCTACTAACGATCAATCGTAAGGCAAAAACTATTAAACATCACTCGGAGTTCTCTTCCCTTGAGCATGTCCTTCAACCTGGAGATGTTCTTGTCCTTAACGACACCAAAGTCATTCCTGCCAGGCTCATGGGTCACAAGCACACGGGAGGCAGGATTGAAATTCTCTTAGTAAAACCGACACGGGAAGGATCTCCTTGGGAAGCCCTCACCAAACCAGGACTCAAACCCGGCCAGGAAGTAATTTTTACTCAAAACCTGCGAGCCAGATCAGTTGGTAACCAACAAAACGGTCTCACTACTCTGCAATTTAACACGAACGACAAACAACTAATGGACTTGCTCACAGACATCGGAAAAACCCCTATTCCCCCCTATATCACCCCACAACAAAATGAGAGTGAACTAAGAGAAGCCTATCAAACGGTTTTTGCCACACATCCAGGGTCGGTAGCCGCTCCCACTGCTGGTCTGCATTTCACCCAAGATTTATTAAATAGACTAAACAAAAAAGGTATTCAAATCTCATACCTTACCCTCCATGTCGGACCTGGCACCTTCAAGTCAGTCAAAACTGACAGCATAGCGAACCATTCGTTACACCACGAGTCATTTAACATCGCGCCCCATACTGCCAAGACCATTCTAGACGCCAAAAATGATCACAGGAGAATAATTGCAGTGGGCACAACCACCACTCGGGTCCTGGAAAGTCTAGCCAATCAAAAGGATCCCTTTAAAAATCTTAGTGGAGAAACCGACATTTTCATCTATCCCTCCTTTAAATTCAAGATAATAGATGGACTTATTACTAATTTTCATCTACCCCAGTCCACTCTTCTTATGCTCGTAAGCGCGTTTGTGAGCTCCCCCAATACTCCCAATGAATTTACCAACTTTCGCAACTCCCTTGCTGGTATTGCCTATGCACAAGCAATAGAGAGGAAATACCGCTTTTACTCCTTTGGCGATGCAATGCTTATCCTATAGAAGTCCCGAGCCACTCCTCAACCGTTCGATCGTTCTTATCATTATCCTTAGATTATGAATCGACGCCAATCTGTAATATAACAATTCTTTACTCCTTAAAAGATGATGCAAATAACCTCTTGTAAAGCCCTCTGTACACGTATAACAGTCACATGTTTCCCAAATCACATTCTTGTCGTGAACAAATTTACTTTTGTTAATATCAATTCTTTCGCTTAATTCCTCGGGGTGATAAAGCAAACCGCAACGAGCTAGTCTAGTAGGCGCCACGCAGTCAAACATATCGGCTCCGGCCTCCACGACCGATATCAAATCTGACGGCCTCACTCCTACCCCCATCGCATACCTAGGTTTTTCGAGAGGTAGTATATCTAATACCCAAGATATTGTTTGCGCAGTCTCTCCTGGGTCAGATCCGATAGCCTCACCCCCAAATGCAATTCCCGGCAAATCCTGCTCTACTATAAATTTAGCTGATTCCCGTCGCAATTTCTTATTCTTACCTCCCTGTATTATCCCAAAAAGAGCTTGCAGCGGTTTCCCGTTTGTAGCCTTTTCCTTCTCCAAATCCAGCCATCTCCTTTTACTTCGCACTAACCACTGATGAGTCCTCTCCATCGCCATCCGCGAATAATCCTCATCTGTGTTTGGTGTACACTCATCAAAAGCCATAATAATATCAGCCCCCAAGCTCTCCTGAATCTCAATTGATTTCTCTGGCGTAAAAAAATGTTTTGATCCATCTATGTGAGACTTAAATTCAACTCCCTCATTTGTCACCCGCGATAATGCCAAATCGTCTTTCACCTCACCAGTATTTTGGTTTTGTTTTCCTAAACTGGAAACCTGAAATCCGCCACTATCAGTAAGAATTGCTCCATTCCAACCCATAAATTTATGTAGTCCGCCAAATTCCTCAACTATGTTCTCTCCCGGCCGCAAATGTAGGTGATATGTATTACCCAGAATAATCTGCGCCCCCACCGAAGATAAATCCGCCGGAGAAAGAGATTTAACACTAGCCTTAGTCCCCACGGGCATAAACACGGGAGTAGCAACTGTCCCATGAGGCGTAAGCATCTCTCCTAGCCTTCCTTCACGACCAATCCTCCCATGAGTCCTAAAATCGAAACTTTTCATCCATGAATTTTACTACACAACGCCCTTCACAAAGCCTCCTTTGAGCAAAGTCACGATATATTCTCCCTCCAGAGAAAGAGGCACTACTACCCTTGTCGCCCCTTTAACAAGTAAATAATCGGCCTCCGCCTGACTATTGGCAGACAAAATCACTTTTGTACCGTTGGCAAGCTTCCCCCGTTTTCTAAGGTAGGAGAGGATTGCCAAGCTATCATCCATATCGCGAACCGTTGAGATAATCAACTTGGCTCTGGCAATCCCTGATTCCTCTGCTACTTCGGCTTCTGAGATATCTCCAAAGATCACTTTCACCTTCATGACTCTAAGCTTCTCATGAACATCAGGATTAAAGTCTACAACCACTACTTTCGCGTGGGATTGTTTTAGATAATTCAGAATCCTTAATCCCGACCTGTCACAACCTATCAATACTACGTGGCCCTGATTCAAAGAATCAACAGATTCAATCTTGGTCTCGAGAGCCTTGATAAATCTCAACAAAGGACTCACGAAAGTATAAATACTTTTGCTCAAACCAATAAGTGTACCAGATAAAATCATAGAGACTATGGCAACTATTGCCATAGAGCTTGTGAGTTTGGGATCAAACTCACCCACGGAAGAGGCAATGGCGAGCATGATAAGTGAGAATTCACTGACCTGAGCCAAACTTAAAGATACCCAAAATGAAGTAAACCTGCGAAACTTCACAATGGCCAGTAACAGTAAAAACACCAAGGGCTTAACTATCATTACCACCCCCAACATCCACAACGCCGGGACCACTTCAAATGCACCCAAAGACCTCCCCAATTTTGTCCCCAGATCCACAAAAAAGACAGCTACAAAAAGATCTCTCAGTGGCTTCACCTTTGCGGCTATTGCTAGTTTATATTCACTTGATCCTAAAGCCATACCCGCAAGAAAAGCCCCGATCTCAAACGAAAAACCTAAAAACTTAGATATTCCACCCAAAAGAAAACATACCGAGACAGCAGTCAAAAACAGCAATTCGCTCCATCTTGAGACTAATCGCATCAGCCTGGGCAAACCCCAAGCTGAGAGAAAATAGATCGCGAGCCCCAACGCAACACCTTTGACACCTAGGGTCATGAACGTCGAAACTCCAACGCTCCCTTTGAAAGAGAGAAACATCAGCACCACCACCGCCACCAAATCCTGTACCAATAATATCCCCAACGAAACCCTGCCATGAAGTGAATCTGCGTCTTTGTTATCAGCTAAAAATTTGACAACTAAAATCGTCGAGGAGAAAGACAACCCTATACCTAGATATAAAGCCGACAATGCCTGATATCCTAATAATCTTCCCAGTCCAAACCCTACTGCCGTGACAAATGTCATATTAGCAATTGCCGTAAAGGCCACCTTCGCACCCACCTCAGTCAATTTCCTAAAATCAAGCTCCATCCCAACGAGGAAAAGCAAAAATGATAGCCCAACTTGAGGTAAATAAGCCAGCTCTGCTTCAAAGCCTCTAGATACTTTCCCCAAAACAAAAACCAGAAGTCCTGCGGTGAGATAAGCAACTATTAATGGGAGTTTTAAATATTTAAACAACACCCCTATGCAGGACGCCAAAATCACCACCAGACCAAAACTCAAAAGGGCAGTCGATTCCATAATCTTCTCACTACATATAGTAGCATCAATCTTATTCTTTAGTCTCCATTATCTTTCCCAAAGCCATATTCAACTCATCCGGCAATTGCGACACGAATGTAACTGTTTCACCTGAAACCGGATGTCTAAAACTTATCTCCTTGGCATGCAGGAATAGTCTTGGACACCAGGTTCTATCCTCTCTTGCGGTTTTGCGACCCGCGTAGAATTCGTCGGCAACCACAGGGTGACCAATAGATTTCAAGTGTACCCTTATCTGGTGCGTCCGCCCTGTAAGTGGTCTGAGTTCCAATAAAGTAAACCCGAAGTCTCTCCCAGGAAACTTGCGCTGCTTACTCTGGGTAGCTTCGCGTTGATATCTTTTAATCACTTCGTACTCTGTCACCGAATTGCGCCCCTCATCAACCACTCCAAACCTTTCTCTGTTCCAAGGCAATCTTGCCAAATCTGCTTCTATTCTTCCTCCATCATCCACGACTATCCCGTGGACCAAGGCTGTATATTTTTTCTTCACCTCTCTTTTGGCAAATTGTGCTTGCAAAAGAGCAAACGCTTCGCTTGTTTTGGCAACCAGCAATAACCCGCTCGTTTCTTTGTCCAACCTATGGACAATCCCGGCCCGGTTAACAAAAGTCTCCTCCTCGCTATCAGTTTCAAATTTCAAATTATAAATTTCAAATTTTTTCTCTACCCACTCCTGAATCGTCATCCCTTTTACGCTCTCAGCCCTGTTAACCACCATCCCTGCCGGCTTATCCAAAACTAAAATTTCTGAGTCCTCAAATATTATCTTGGGTTCCATTTGCACGAATTCTACCGTGAAAAATAGTTACTAACAACACTAAGCCCAAACCGACCACAATCGCTATGTCAGCCAGATTGTTCTTAAATACTCCAAAGACATTGATAAAATCAATAACTCCTCCTCGCAATACCCGGTCCAGGGTATTGGAAATCCCACCCCCAAGGATCAAGGATCCGCCTAGAATCTTGAGCCAGGAACTCTCAATCTTTGAAAACTTGTTCGCCCATATAAACACCAGCAAAAGCATAAATATAGAAATCGAGCTATATATACCTCCCCGTCCCGAGAAAATCGATAAACTCCCCCCAGGATTAACTACATATCCAACTTTGCTTCGTACTACCCAAACTTTAATAATTTGATCCAAAACCACCACCGACAGAATAATTACCCAGGCTTCCCAACGCAATCTATCGCTCTCTCTTCTTCTCACAAGATACACACAATGTAGCCTCGGGATAAACAGTCAATCTATCAGTATCAATCATGCGCCCGCATTTCTCGCAAATACCGTATTTACCGATTCTCACTCGTGACAACGCCTTCCTAATCTGAATAATTTTACGATCAACGTCGCGTTTAAGAGCCGATATTCTTACATGACCAAATTGCTCGGCTGCCTCAGCATCTATGGCAGCACTTGTATTAAGTCTCTCATCATCAGCAAAAGGGTCTTCGGCTTCAAGCCTTTTCTTTCGCGTCTCGAGCTTCTTAATCTGGGTAGACAAAAAGTCACCTATCGGAGAAAGCAGATCAGCCGGGAATCTAAGTTTTTTGCCCGAGGATCCTTTATTTGAGTTTTTTTGTTGTTGGATTTTCATTTTTGTCTTAACTTCTGACTCAAAACTACTCTTGCTGATCTAAAAGATTTAGATAAGTTACCTACATCCTGACTCAATTTCCTACCGGATCTCTTGTAAATGAAAATTGCGCAAAGTAGCATTCCTACAATGTCAGCAACCTGTGCTACTTTTACTCCATAGAAGTATACCCCTGCGTCCCTGAATTTTTCAAGTAATAAAAGCCCTGCCAGCCAAAGAAACAGCGTTGACAAACCTACAAAACCTACCTTGCCACTGGGATACCACAAGAACCTTCTATAACTCTTTCTAAACCAGGCACAAAATACCAAGCAGGCCAAAGAAATCCAAACCATATATAAAGCAACTGGATGACGATCCCCGGAAAGCCCCAGCATCTTCACCCCAATTGCCAACTTAGTCTCTTTTCCAATCATAGAAGAGGATAGAAATCCGCCTATAGAACCCACTGATATTACCCACAAGGCGGATTCAATCATGGCATCCCAAACCTCCCAGAACGACCAGTTTTTTCTCGAACAAAACACGATCGTTGTTAAGATTACCGCAATCCCCGCCCCATAAAGCGATAGTCCAGGAAAACGCACCAGAGACAGAAAACGTAACACTAGTTCATGTCCAGCAAATCTACCAAAGTCAAATATCACCGACGCCACCCTCCCACCCAACAAACCAAACAACCCCAGAGATAAATAAAAGGTCAGCAAATCATCCTCATCATAGTCTTCTCTCAGTCTTCTCCAAAAAACAAAACTGCCAGTCAAAAACCCTATGGCTAAAAACAGTCCAAAACTGGGTATAACTAGTGGACCCCACCAAAAAAGTATTGGCCTCATCTTTCAATTATCAACCAACAAGATTCAAATCTCAACTAATTAGGTGCTCTAGTTT
>OBEQ010749838.1_pt1 | contig 34699 bp, 33 predicted proteins | sample 1670901 | NCBI WGS metagenome assembly OBEQ01 (sample SAMEA104232315, study PRJEB22302) | groundwater metagenome | biome: forest; feature: aquifer; material: groundwater | place: USA | collected 2011-08-07 | depth 5.4 m | reverse complement strand
GGATATGCCTTAGTCGATATCATCGTTAAGGCAGATGCACACTCATTCGCGGTCAGTGTAGCATAGTTCATGGTAAAACGCAAGCCCGGCAGTTCTCTGCCGGGCGGATTTCTCAATGGCGGCATTTTTAGGGCCGCGTGATGGGGATCTCAGCTGATGCCTCGACGGTCATCTCGCCGACGAGCTCGATGATCTTCAGCATGGTGGGGAGCTCCGGAATATCGAGTGCGAGGCCTTCCCTCATTCTCGTAAAATGCAGACGGGGATTTTGGTCAATGTTTCCCCCGTCGAGATTGCCCTCATCGGGCATTCGCTCCCCTGCGGCCACGGTCAACATACGCAATGCCCCCGGCGTTTCAACATAAAATCGGCCTTTCGAGCGCCTGAACGACCAAAGCCGCAATGCCGCCGCTTTCTCCGTTGATCCAAACCCCACTATGCCAGCGTCATAAGGAAGATAGAGGATATGGTATTCCCGAGCACCGTATTCGTCCCATCCCCTTGTTTCAAAAATTTCTTCTTCGGCTTTACGCTCCTCTTTCAATTTCTCGAACACCGTTTTCAGGATTTCTTTCGGATCCATTTTTTCTCCTTTCGCCCATAAGATAGCTGTTCACAAGCATAGCGCAGGTTTTTGAATGTTGCAAAAAGTTCAGGCCCCGTTAAGCGGGGCCTGGATTCATTATTCGCCTTTTGGTAGTGGGGGCTGTGTGGACGAGGGGCTATTGTGATAAAAGATCCTCGTCTGACATGCTCCGTCTTGGCAAATGGTTATGGGGGTATCGCCCTCCGGAAGACCGGAATTAATGGGCAATCCGACACGAAGTTGACGCTGGGGACCAAATGGAATTTCTTCCACATTGCCTTTCACGGGCATCCATCCCACGACTACATCAACTCGTGATTTTTGGAATTTTCCGGGCGCGGTAACCTGAAATGATCCGTTCGTAAATGTTTCGCTGATTGGCCCTTCCAGTTGTGGCCCGTAGTATGCGAGCGAGGCTCCGCTAAAAGACACGTGGGCGGTCACGCGGGAAACCTTCCCTCCAACCACGTTGAAAAAATCGAACTGGACATTCCACCCATTCAAACTTCCCGGAAACATTCCATCCCAAAGATTCATGTACACCATAAATGGCGGCGGAGCGCTGCAGCAGTGATCCATATCGAATATGCCGTATCCCCATGAATCGCCATTAGGAAGCGTTGCTTTCGCCGTAACGATTCCACGCATCGGCTCCGTGGAGATAAACAACACCCGTTGGGATCTCGATTGGTTTGGTTCCCGTATGACTTGGATTACCCCTTCTGCTTGAGGATAATCGAAATCTCCCAAGTCAAGAGCGGCAACCGATCCGCCAGCAAGCTTTTTTGTTGCTCTATGCGAATCAATGAGATTCCAGATTCTCGCCACATCCGAAGGATCGTCAATCGGTTTCGCAACCGATGCGATGTCCACGTAGCTGGCTTGCGCTGGCAGAGTGGTTACGCTCGCCAAAAAAACCAACAAGAACACAAAAACTCTTTTCACGCTTCACCTCCAAAACCAAAATGTAAACGTTAAATTCTCAACCGGCATATCAAAAGCCACCGGCGTAATGCTGGTTAGACTTTATCATACTTTGAATTAAAAGTCAATCTCTGCCGAAAATCGATGGCGTTTCAGCTTTTTTTGAACACCAAAAACTTGTAGCCGAGAAAATCCCAAAGGAATGCGCCCGCGACGCCCGACATGGGAGAGACAATGTTCGTCCAAAAATTGCTGGGGTTCGTTCCCCCGCTCTTAAACACCAATGTTGATACTATATTATCAATAATAAACCCCCCCACGGCAACGATATAAAACTTTGTTGCTTCTTTTTCCCGAGAACTGCCCGGGGCGCTAAACGTCCAATATTTGTTCCAGAAAAAGCTATTCGTCGTGGCGCCGATAAATGAAAGCCCTTTGATAACCGAAAACACGACGCCGCTCGGCGTGGCGCCATAGAGGAACGTGAGTATGTTGAAGACCCCCACATTGACAAAGGTGTTGAGCACACCCACTGCGGCGAACTTCGCGAACTGATAGAGCACCGCGGAGACAAATTTTCCAAGAAGCGATGCAATGAAGAGCGCCGTCGGGGCAAGAAAAAGAAATGCGAGAAACACTCCGATGCGAAGAAGGGGCGCGGTCGATCCCTGCATCGCGTGTTGAAGGGCGGGCACGCTCCCCAGAATGGGCTGGGCAAGCAGGCCCACCAATCCGCCGATGACGGTTACAAGCTGAAAATCTTTTTTCATAGTTGGCTACGAAATACGAATTTGTACCTGCCTACCGGCAGGCATGCGAATATACGAATAGAATACAGTTAATATCGCTATTATATCCGAGAAGCTGATTTAATTATAGCACGAAATTCTTTTGGTTTGAGCGACGCGCCGCCGACGAGCGCGCCTTCGATCTCGGGCTTGCGGAGAAATGCCTTTGCGTTTTTCGGATTCACCGAGCCGCCGTAGATGAAGTGAGTTTTAGGTCCTAAGTGGTAAGTTCTAAGTTCTCGCTTTATGAAGCGGATCATTGTGGAGGCATTTTCCGGCGTATCGGCATTGTTTTTGCTTTTTCCCTGCGCAGTCGAGATTGCCCAGACCGGTTCGTAGGTGATGACCAATGACTGATGACCAATGATTGATGACACGCCGCGAAGGGATTTTACGAGTTGGCTTTTCACGAAACGTTTCGAGGCCGCGATGCCTCTCTTTTTCATTTCTGCGGTCTCCCCGACGCAGAGGATGGGCGTGATGCCCGCGCGGAGCGCGGCGATAACTTTTTTATTCACCATCTCGTCGGTCTCGTGAAGAAGACGGCGCCGTTCGGAGTGGCCGACAATCACATAGGACACGCCGAGGCGTTTGAGTTGTTCTGCAGACACTTCTCCGGTGTAGGGGCCGTTGGGTTCCGAGAAGATATCCTGCGCGCCTAGTTGAGGACTTAGGATATAGGACTTTCCGCCGGAGGCGCCCGCCTGCCGGACGGGCAGGGATCCGCCTTTGGCGGAAGGGTTTAGGGTTTTTGAAATGGATTCCAAAAAGACGAATGGGGGGCAGAGTACCACGTCCACGTTCCGCGGCGCGCCTTTCACGCTTTCTTTCGCGAGGCGCAGGGCCTCCGCGGAAGAGGCAGGGTTACTTTTCCAGTTGGCGATTATTATTTTGTGATTTTTCATAAAGAACAGTTGGCGACAACTAATTGAAACGTTGTTCAAATTATAGCAAGAAAAAAGAAATGCCGCCTCAACGAGGCGGCGCGAATTCTGGCTGGATTCCGAACCCTAATCCACATATTCGATTCTTTCGCAAAGGTGTGATTCGGCGTAATCCTTGAGCGAGTCCCAACTGTCCGAATGCCGAATGCCCTGTCCCACAATAAACACAAGGACAATCGCTACGGACCGCCACAACTCGAACCCTGCATAAGCCCAAAGGCATATCGCCCCGACAAAATGCCATAGATAGAGTTCCGCTGTCCCCGCAGCGACGATCGGCGAGCGAGGATGAAAATAATCCTTTGGATCATAGTCCAGAAAGAGCTCGAACGGCCGGAACCTTTTTGGGAAAAATCCGAACAGCGCCGCAATGATCCATACTGTAAACGATACGAGCGTAAAGCACGCCGCCTTCATTGGTGCCAAAACCAGCGCGATAGCAACTTTTTTCGTATGCTCACATTTATCCCACGGCTCACGTCTGCCAAAAGAAGAATCGTAGCCGAACATCCAATTTTGTAAACGGTAGTGCCAGCTTTTCCTTGATACCTTCATATCTTTCTCCTCTCTGATCTGAAATAACAAACAATACTGTAGAAAAGATAGCGTACCAAAATAGGATTGTCAAAAAAGCCCCGCTTCCGGTCGCCTGAGGCGACCTCCCTAGAAACCTCTGATTTTGTACCGCCACCGGGATTCGAACCCGGGTTTCATGGATGAGAACCATGTGTCCTAGACCAGCCTAGACGATGACGGCATCTTGTGGATTGTATGCAAAATTCACATCTCCTTCAAGGGTTCTCGCGCTCTTATTTCTTCCACAACTTTTTCCAATTGCATCGCGCGCGAACCTTTGACGAGCACGAGGTCGCCGCGTTTCATCATTTTCGGCAACGCATCGAGCGCCGCTTCAGCGCCTTCGAAACTCATGATATTGCGTTTTTGCATTCCCGCGCTCTTTGCGCCTTCCGCGATGAACTTCGCGTGCGGACCCACGGTGACAAGAAGGTCTAAAAAATTCCCCGCAAGACGCCCCACGCGCTCGTGCGCCTCCATCGAATATGTTCCGAGCTCTTTCATGTCTCCCAAGACCGCGATTTTTCGTTTTCCCGGGAGCGATTTGAGTGTGTCGAGCGCCGCGTGCATGGAAAGCGGGCTGGCGTTGTAGGCGTCGTCAATGACGAAAGAATCTTTGATGCCGAGGACGAGTTCCATGCGCCCGTGGTCGGGACGATAGGCGCGTAGGCCCTCGGCGATTTTGACCAGATTCATGCCGAACGTAAGCCCCACGGAGGCGGCCGCGGCGGCGGCGTATGCCTGCACTCTGCCGAAGACCCCGTCGATCTTCACCGGCACGGAGCTACCGCCATATTCGAGCTTGAAGAAAATGCCCCCGGCCTTCGGCCCTGAACCCGAATCCTGAAACCGATGTTCGAATCCGATGACGCGCACGTCTGCGCCCTTCGCGAACCCGAACGTGATCGTATGCGCCCGCGTGCGGTCTTTGAGATTCATTACGCTCTCGTCGTCCCAATTCAGCGCCGCAAAGCTTGCCGAAGGAAGCCCTTCAATGAGCCGCGCTTTCTCGCGCGCCACGTCATCCGGCCCGCTGTAGAATTCCACGTGCACGGGGATATCCCCCACCGCCGTGATGACCGAGGTCGAAGGGTGCGCGATCCGGAGGAGTCGCTTGATATCCCCCGGGCGGTCCGCGCCGTATTCGAGTATAAGGATTTCAGGATATCGGTCGGAGTTTTTCACGATGAGCCGCCACGTTCCCCGACACAGCACCTTTCCCCAAAAAAAACACTTCGCGAGTTTTCTGCTTCCCGAAGGCGTGGTACGGCTCACCAGTTGCAGGTCTTTTTCGCGCCACTCGCCCAGAATCGCGAGGGGGAGCCCCAGTTCGTTATTCAAATTGCCCGAGGACACGCGCACCTTGCGGTCGCCTCCCATGACCGCCGCGATGGCGCGCTTCGTTGAAGTTTTGCCGACGCTTCCCGTCACCCCGATCACCGCGGGCCGATAGCGGAGGAGTGTGAGCTGGGCAAGCTTTTCCAATTTCCACGCCAATATTTTTATAAGAACATTATTCATAACTAAACTAAATTCTAAGTCCTTAATCCTAAGTTCTAACGGCTAATCCGGTCCGGAGGCACATCATAATAGTTCAGCACGAACTGCGCGAGCTCGCGGAACGCGGGCACCACCGAGAGTCCCGCGACGGGAGCTCCTCTCGGATCGACGAGCTTCATCAAAATAATAAACCGCGGTTCGTATGCCGGCGCAAATCCTACATAGGTATTGACGACGTGGTCAGTGTACCCGCCCTTCTTGAAATCGGGAATGAAGGCGGTTCCCGTTTTCCCCGCGACCGCATAGCCGCTCACCTTCGCGACTTCGGCTTTATCGACTGCGGAAACCATCATCTCGGTCACTTTGCGGGCCGCATCTTCCTCGATCACCCGCCGGATCTCTTGAGGCGCGAGCGCCGCGTTCACGTAGGGGCGCATCATGATCCCGTGATTCGCGATCGCGGAGATTGCCGTCAGAAGCCCGAGGGGCGTCACCGCCACCCCCTGCCCGTAGGACGCCGTGGCATAGGCAATATCGCGCGCTTTGGGATTCAACTGGCGGATATCGCTCTTCACTTCGCCGGGAAGGCCGATGCCCGTTCGCTCTGCAATGCCAAATTTTTCCAGATAGGAACGGAACAGCTCGCGCCCGATGAGGCGCTCGGCAAAGACCGCGCCGGTATTTACGGAGTGTTCGATGACGTTCGTCATCGTGATCTTTCCGTACGGACCTTTTTCTTTGAGATCGTAGTTCTGGATGTGGCGGCCGTTGATCGTAAGGCCCCCGGTATCCACGTAGGTTGTCTCGGGCGTGAACTTCCCCGCGTCGATACCCGACGCCATGGTGATGACCTTGAAGATTGATCCGGGTTCGTAGATCTGTTGGGTCGCCGGATTCAAGAACGATGCGATGTCGGATTCGCCGTACTTGTTCGGATCAAAATGAGGAGCGCTCCCCATCGCAAGGATTTTTCCCGTCGAGGGCTCCTCGATGATCACCGTGCCGCCTTTCGCTTCGTATTTTTGTATGAGGCCTTCCAGCGCGCGCTCCGATTCGGCCTGGAGATTCAGATCGAGAGTGAGCGCGAGATTCTTTCCCGACGGAGATTTTTTTTGCTGGCCCGCGGCAGTACTTGACCCCGCGCCGGAGAGCACCGCGTCATAAAATTCCTCGAGGCCGTACCGGCCCGCCATTCCCTCTCCTTCGCTTTTTGGCCCCACGTAACCGATGACCTGCGACGCAAGCCCGCCAAAAGGATAAAAACGTTCCGGCACGCTCGTCACATAGATTCCCTTGATCTCTAACGACTGCACCGCATCCGTAACTTGAGGAGGCGCCTTTCTCACAAGAAGCTCATAGGCGTCGCCCTTCTTCGAAAATTTTTTTACGAGTTCATCCACGCTCACTCCCAAAAGCGGCGCCAGGCGGCGCGCTGAATCCTTCGGATCTTCGATCACTTTCGGGACCGCGTAGATCAGGGGAAACATTTTATTCGTCACCGCGGGAAGCGCGTCCCCCTTCTTGTCGGTGAAAGAGATGACTCCTCGTTCTGCGATCGCATCACCTCCTCCTCCGTATTGCGATTCCGCCCGCGCGAGATAATACTCCCCGTTTACGAGCTGGACCTGAAAAAGGTGCCCGACAAGATAGCAATAGGCTCCGACCACGATTCCCATCAGGATCCAGAAACGGGGAGCCATTGCGAGGTGTTTGGTGGTTATTGATCTTATTGCGCGAGTGACACTTGAGGCTGGGGTTCGAGATAGTGCGGATGCCGCTCTTCTATGAACCCTTTCGATTCGGCGAGCGACCGCAGATGCTGCGTGTCGAGCAGGGTAAAAATGGCGTCTTTGAGCTCTGCGTTTTCCATCTGCGCGGTCCGCAGCGCTTCGTGTCCCGAAGTAATGGCGTGCTGGAGATTCACAAAATGATTATAGAACATCACGAGCATGAGCGCTTCCCCAAGGAGCGCTATGATGAGAAACGCGATCACACGATTGAAATGGTGTGCAATGTGGGGTTGTATGATGGTCATATTTTTATAGGAAGTAGGCAGTAGCGAGTAGGAAGTAAGGGGTACGCGAATAGGTTTTTTGTTCTCTTTTTTTACTTCTCCTCCCTTTCAAGAAATATTGCTGTCCTTAGTTTTGCCGAGCGGCTGCGGGGATTCTCTTTGCGCTCCGCTTCGGAAGCGACCACGGGCTTTTTGGTGAATATTTTCATAGTGCCTTCCCTTTCCTGCCGGCGGAACGATTGTTTGACGATGCGGTCTTCGAGGTCGTGGAAGCTCACCACCGCGACGCGCCCTCCGGGCGCAAGGATCAGGGGAAGCGCATCGAGGAAGCGCTGCAGATTTTCGAGTTCGCCGTTCGCGAAGATGCGAAGCGCTTGGAATGTGCGCGTCGCAGGATCGATCCGCCCGCGTTCATATCCCCTCGGAAGCGCACGGCGGATAACTTCTGCGAGCGCTCCGCTCGTCTCGATCGGTTTCAGACGCCGCTCGCGCACGATCGCCTGCGCGACGCGGCGCGCGTACCGCTCGCCTCCGAAGCTCCGGATCACTTCCGCAAGTTCGTCTTCGCGAATTCCTTTCAATATCGTTTTGACGGGAGTTCGCGAATGGTCGTAGGTCATCAAGAGCGGCTCGTCCCGAAGAAAACTAAATCCTCTCCCCGCTTCCGCTCCAATCTGTTCGGAAGAGAATCCAAGATCAAGGAGTACACCATCCGCCTTCGGCAGCTTTTTCTTGCGAAAAATAATTGGAAGGTCAGCGTAATTTCCGTGAACGAGCGCTATATTTTTTACATCACGAAAACGTTCTTTCGCTTTCATGATGAGCGACTCATCCCAATCAATTCCGAGGAGCGTTCCTGAATTTCCTATGTGACGGGCGATCTCTGCGGCATGGCCACCGCCGTTGATCGTCCCGTCAATAAAGAATTCTCCGGGCTTCGGATCGAGCAATTCGATTATTTCGCGTAAAAGAACAGGAACATGATCCATGGCAAGTAATTAGGCAATTAAGTTATTAAGGTTATTCATCGTTCTTCAATAACTTATTTACTTAATTACTAAATACCCAATTCGCCGAGCCGTTCCGCGATTTCTTGGGATGCGCTTTCGGTTTTCCACTGATACGCGGTCCACGCTTCGCGATCCCATACTTCAATGCGGTTATAGAGGCCGGTCACCACGACTTCCCGCTTTAAGCCCGCATACCGCCGGAGATAATCGGGAATAAGGATTCTTCCCTGATGGTCGAGTGACACGTCCATTGCACCCGCGAGCATGAGCCGCACGAACGCGCGCGAATCCGCTTGCGCGAGCGGGAGCGCCGTGAGTTTCGCCGCAAGCACTTCCCACTCAGCAGACGTAAAAAGAAAAAGGCAATTATCGAGTCCGCGAGTAATAATGGCGCCGGCAGTGATCTTCTCGCGGAACTTCGCCGGAATCGCCATCCGACCTTTGGTATCTAAATTGTGTAGATATTCTCCGAGGAGCATAGGGTTTAGGGTTTAGGGTTTAGGGTTTAGAATCGTTGAACTCTATACCCTATTGGCTAAACCCTAGTGGCTAACTAATGAATACTGCACAGAAATGGTCACTTATCCCCATAATTATCCACTGTTCACCACTTTGATGTAATTCTATGCCACCTTATGTGTATGTCAAAAAACTGCCGCGAGATCCGCGATTCAGAAAAAAGCGTTGATTTACTTACTTAAAGTGGATAGCAGCTTCGGAGTTATTCACAAGTTATGCAAAACAAAAACATCGCCGATTCCCCACCTTTGCGAACATATCCTATAAAAGATATGCCCGATGCATCAGTTTCTCATCAGAAAGTTCCTTTGAAGCGCCTTCGAAGCGTATTTCGCCTCCGGCGAGAAGATAGCCGCGATCTGCGAAACGGAGCACGAGGCGCACGTTCTGCTCCACAATAAGAAGCGCCACTCCTGACGCATGCAATTCCTGGAGCTTTTCAAATACTTCGTGCGTGACTTTCGGCGAAAGTCCCAATGAGGGCTCGTCGAGCATGAGAAGCTGCGGCGACATCATAAGTGCGCGGCCGATCGCGAGCATCTGCTGCTCGCCTCCCGAGAGCACGCCCGCGCGCGTCCGCGCTTTTTTCTTCAGTACGGAGAACCGCTCGAATACCATCGATAGATTTTTTTCAAGCGTTTCTTTATGGTTCAAAAGATATCCTCCCATCTCCAGATTCTCGCGGACCGTAAGCGAAGGGAACACCAACCTGCCCTGCGGCACGAATCCGATTCCCTCCTCGAGGAGCGCATGCGTGGGAAGATGCGCGATATCATTTCCTCGAAAACGCACCGAGCCCGCAGTTTTCTTGGTAAGTCCGATGACGGACTTCAAGACCGTTGACTTGCCGGCGCCGTTCGGGCCGATGAGTGCCACGATCTCGCCTTCGCTGACCGACAATGATACGCCGCGAAGAACTTCTCCGCCCGAGGCGCCCGCCTGCCGGACGGGCAGGGATCCGCCTTTGGCGGAAAACTCTCCATATCCAGCATGTACGTTTTTTATTTCTAATAACATTCCTAATTTCTCATTTCTCATGTCTCATTTCTGCGGACCGAGGTATGCCTCGAGCACTCGCTTTTCCGCGAGGACCTTTTCCGGAGTGCCTTCGGTAAGCACACTCCCTTCTTCCATCACGATCACGCGGCCCGCAACGCTCCGCACGAAATCCATATCGTGTTCGATGAGCAAAATCGTTTCTCCCTTTTCCTTGAGGCGCGTGAGGATCGCTTTGAGCGCTTCCCGAAGTACGGGGTTCACTCCCGCGACCGGCTCGTCGAAAAGAAGAAAGGTATGCGGGTTCAATAGCGCCCGGGCAAGATCAAAAAGTTTTTGCTCTCCATAGGAAAGATCGGTGATCGGCACGTCGAGCGATTTTTTGAGTCCCACGAACGCGAGCATTGCAGAAATTTTTTCTTCAAAAAGAATGTCCGGCTCGTGGCGCATGAACATCCGCCAAAAGAGATCGTCATCCTGCCGCACGGCTAAGATGAGATTCTCGCGAAGGGAAAGGTTCCGAAATATCCTCGAGAGCTGGAAGGTGCGGCTCATCCCGAGACGGGAGCGTTCCCAGACCGAACTTTTCGTCACGTCCTCGCCGCGAAAATGTATGGCGCCCCGGTCCGGCAGGAGAAAACCGTTTATCATGTTAAACATCGTGGTTTTCCCGGCGCCATTCGGGCCAATGAGCGCGGTGAGTGTCCCTTCCTCCACATGAAAACTGCAATTGCGCACAGCGTGCACACCGCCGAACGATTTCGAAACATTGTTCACTTCGAGCGCGAATGTTCCCTGTTTCATTCGAGTTGTGCCCTTCCGAGAAGTCCTTTCGGTCGCGTGAGCACCACGAGAAGCAAAAGCCCCGAAAACGCCATAAGCCGCACCGGACCCACGAGGTCGGGGGAAAGCGGGAGGAAGCGGACGGATTCGAACATAAGATAGACGAGCGCCGTTCCCGCGAAGACGCCGCGGAAGGACGCAAGCCCTCCCACGACCGGCCCCGCGAGAAGAAACACCGCATTGTCGAGCCAGAATATCTGTCCGTTGATGAATTGGATGAAGTGCGCGAGGAGGGCGCCCGCGAGGCCTGTGAGAATCGCAGAGAGCGTGAGCGCGGTCATGCGGAGCTTCGCGGTGGGTTTGCCGAGGGTTTCCGCGACAACGTCGTCATCGCGCACCGCTTCGAGCGCGCGCCCGAAGGGAGAGCGGAGGACGCGGTGCACGAAATAGGAAATAGCGCAGAGCATTCCCGTTACAAGAAGAAAAAAGAAAAACGGATCTTCGAATCCTGCCGGGCGGCGGATGCCCGATATCCCGAACGGCCCGCCGGTAACTCCGGTCCAGTTCACGATCACGCCGTTCACGATAAAAATAAATCCGAGCGTGATCAAGGCGTAGTAATCCCCTTTCACGCGCCGCGCGGGAAGAGAAAGAAGAAAGCCCGCGAGCCCCGAGGCAAGCGCCGCAGCGGGAAGCGCGAGCCAGAACGAGACACCGTGCGTCGTAAGAATTGCGGCGGTGTAGGCGCCCACGGCGAGTAGCCCCACCTCGCCGAAATTCACCATGCCGGCGTACCCGAGCGGCACGGCATACGCGAGCATCACGATCGCGTAGATGCCCGTGAGGGTGAGAATATAAATGAGATACGCAAACATGGATTATGGAAATGATTTAGGATTTAGAACTTAGGACTTAGCAACGAAGATTTGTTTTTACTCTTTTCCTTTCGCGCCAAACATTCCCTGCGGCCGCAGAAGGAGAAAGAAAAAGAGAATGTTGAAACTTATGACATCTTTCCATCCCGCGCCAAAAAACCATATCACGAACTGCCCGACAGTTCCCAAGAGCAGTGCGCCGCAGATCGTTCCTCCAAAACTTCCCACTCCTCCCACCACCGCGGCGGCAAATCCGGTCACGGCAAGGAACACTCCCATATTCGGATCGAGGTTAAATTCAAGGCCGAAGATGATTCCCGCGGCGCCGGCGAGCGCGGAGGCAAGGAGAAACGCTACGCGCCGAATGCGCCGCGTATCGATGCCCAATACCTCGGCGACCGTTTCATTATCCGCAGTCGCGCGCATCGCTTTTCCGAATTTGGTGAAGCGCGTGATCCAGAAAAAAAGAACGAGGAGCGCGGTGCTCGTTCCTGCCTCAATAAGCTGAAGGCTTGTGGCCGAGACGCCCCCGTATTCGATGAGCGTTTCGTGAACCTGGAAGGTGCGCGGCGAGGCGCCGAAGAGCGCGATAATAAAGCCCGTGCCGAAAATGAGCATCGCGAGAGTCGAGACGAGGTAGCCAAGGCCCTTCGCTCCCCGGCGCCGGAGCCGCTCGTAGACAAATTCATTCATCACTACGCCGATGCCCGCGGCGGCCGCAAGCGCAGAGAGAACGGCAACCAGAAAGGGAAGGTGCATATGCGCCCACGCCCACCAGAAGGTATACCCTCCCGCAAGAATGACTACCCCGTGGGCGAGATGGAAGATGCGCGTCGTGGAATACAGAAAGGACACCCCCGCAGCAACGAGCCCGTAGACAAGGCCGATAAAGATGCCGTTCCAGAGGATCTGCAAAAAAGGGATAGCCATTTTTACCCTTTATCTTTCTGGAGAAATTTTCTTTCCCTATGCTCCAAAGGACGCGAGATTCGTTACCACTCCATTTAAAATCTTTCGCACGCTCAATCCCAAGAGCGGATCGCCGTTCCCGTCCATCGTAAGGGAACCCACGGCGCCCTGCCAATTTTTTACGCCGTAAAGCCAATCGCGGATCTTTACGGTATCCACGCCGCCCGAGGCGATGATCGCGTCTTTTACAAGATAGACCGCATCGTAGGCGTTCGCCCCGAAACTTCCCGGATCTTTCCCCTGGAACATCGCGCGATGCGCGTCGCGGAACGCTTTTGCTTTTGGATTTCCGTCGTAGTCCACCGCAACTTCCACGCCGATCACCCCCTCGAGCACCGCGGCGTTGTCTTTGACGATTTGCCGGTCAAGCAGGACTTCCGCGGTCGTGTAGCCCGCCTTCACGCCGCCCTCGCGAAGCTGGCGGAAAATGGAAATGCCCGGCGTCGGCGATTGCACGACCACATAGACCACGTCTGGCTTCGCCGTTTTTATTTTCAGCACCTGCGTGCGGAAATCGGTCGTCCCGGTGGTATACGTTTCATCAGCCACGATTGTGCCGCCCATTTCCGTAAAGGTCTTCTTATACACCTCGCGCAAGCCCTGCGCGTAGTCCGTGAGCTCCGTAATGAGCGCCGCCTTGCGGTAGCCGAGCTTTTTTATCGCATATGCGGCATTCACCTTTCCCGCGAGTGCATCGGAGGGATACGTGCGGAAGACAAAATCGCCCGCGGCCGTCACCTTAGGGCTCGACGCGGAGGGAGAAAGCAGAATCACTTTCGCCGGCTCGGTAATCGCCGCGGCGGCGAGCGTTTCGCCCGAGCACGCACCGCCGATGATTATTTTTACTGTATTGATGTTCACGAGCTTCTGCGCCGCCGTGCCTCCCGCCTGAGGATCACACTTGCCATCCTCCGGCACGATTGTGATCTTCCGATTCAGCACGCCGCCCGCCTTGTTAATCTCATCCACCGCCACCTGAATGGCGTGGAGTTCCGACTCACCGTAGGATGCCGCGTCTCCCGTCAAAGGCTGGAGCACCCCGATCACAATATCTCCCGTGTCGCTTAGAGGCCCGGACTTTTGTACGCTTTGATATCCGATAAAAAGAACTGCGAGTATGACCAATGCGCCAATCGCGACTTTTGTATTTTTACTCATTTGTTATCTTTATATATAATGTTTTCCCGACTTTTTTGCTTAAAAGACTCCTTCAATGATATCAATTTAAATCCTCCCGTCAAATTCACCAACATTCTAATATTCTGCAGAATGTTAGAATGTTGTGCAACGCTAATATGGCGGGACTTTGATCTTCTCGTAGAACTGAAAATCTTCCGGCGCGATGGTGAACTGGGTTTTACAGTTCTGACAGGTGCGGGCTTCAGGATTCATGGTTCAGGTTTCAGGATTTCTGCGCCGTGCGCTTCAGCGCCTCGATGCCGGGAAGCTGTTCTCCCGCAAAAAAGTCGAGCATCGCGCCGCCGCCGGTTGAAATGAAACTAAAATTTTTGTCGAGCTTGTGCTGTTTCAAGAACATCACTGTCTCGCCTCCTCCCGCGACGGAAAATGCGGTGCGGTTCTCCGCGATCGCCTCGGCGATCTTTTGGGTGCCGTGGGAAAATTCTTTCCGTTCGATAACACCGAGCGGGCCGTTCCAGAGGATCGTCCGTGCGACGCGGATCTTGCTCATAAAGTCGCGAAGCGTCCACTCGCCGATGTCGAGTATTTTCCCCCGTTCCATTTTCCAATCGACCGGAAGCGTAACATTTTTCCAGCGGAGCGCTTCTTTGAGCTTCAAAAAATCTTTTTTATCCTTATCCACGAGCGAAGAGCCGATCTTCACTCCGTTCAATGAGAGAAGTGTGTTCGCGGCTGCGCCTCCCATGAGAAAATAATCCGCAGTGTGCCGGAGGTAGCGCATCACCGCTATTTTGTCCTGCGCCTTGCTTCCCCCGAGGATCACGACGAAGGGCTTCTTGGGATTGTCGCGAGCTTCGGAGAGCGATTTCAATTCCCGCTCGAATTCAAGGCCGGCATAGCTCGGCAGGAATCTCGTAATCGCATCCACTGAGGCATCGTCGCGGTGCGAGACCGCAAAGGCATCATTCACATAGTAGTCGGCGAGCGAGGCAAGTTCCTTTGCAAAACCCTTATCGTTCGGCTCCTCGCCCCGGGCGAATCGGATATTTTCAAGAAGGATGAATCCTCGCCGAGGCGCACGCGCGATCGCGCGGCGGACTTCGAGAAATTTTAAGGTGGGCACGAAACGCACGGGTTTTCCGAGAAATCCGGCAAGCGCCCGGGCATCCCGCCGCAGGCTTAGCTTCGCGTCATAACGCTTCGGACGCCCGCGGTGGCTCACGATAATAATCTTCTCGGCTACTTTTCCCAAGAGCCGCAAGGTGGGAAGCGTAGAGACCATTCGCCATTCGTCCTCGGTGTTGAAATCGAGCCGCACCAATGCCTTTCCTTTGAGTGCCGCGGAGCGAGCCGTGCGCAGATACCGGATCATAAAATTGGCTTTATTATACTCCCATCGCCTGTATAATAGGAAACGTGGCTTCTCGAAAAAAAATTTTGGTGTTGGGTGCCGGATTCGGCGGCATGCGGGCGGCAATCCTTACGGCAAAGTCTCTCCGCACGCTCGGCCTTCTGGATCGCTATGAGGTCATCCTCATTGACCGCAACGAGCATCACACCTATACTCCCCTGCTCTACGAAGTGGCGACGACCTCCAAAGACACCGCGAATGTCGTGCACCTCCACGACATGGTGACGCATCCCGTCTCCCGCCTCGTCGCCCATCTCCCCATCCGATTCCTAAACGCCGAAGTGAAGCTCGTGGATCTTGTCGAAGGAGGCGTACATCTCAAGGACGGCACCACGCTCGCGTGGAATTATCTGGTGCTCGCGCTCGGCGCGGAGGTGAATTTTTTTGGCATCCCCGGCATCGAAACCTACGCGCTTCCCCTCAAAACCTTCAGCGACGCCATTCGCATCCGGGACGCAGTATGGAACAAGATGAGCGAAGGCGCAAAGGACGTTCGCATCGCGGTAGGCGGCGGCGGGCCGACGGGCGTCGAACTTTCTGGGGAGCTTGCCGCGTGGGCAGGCGAACTGCGGGACACGTTCCCCGGCACCCGGCTTTCCCTCACGCTCATCGAAGCGTCGCCCAGTATTCTCTACGGTTTTGATCCGCGGGTGATCCGCAGCGTGAAGAATCGCCTCGCCCGGATCGGCGTGCATATCATGGAACAGGCACGCATCCAAAGCGTTGCGGCGCATGAAGCGGTACTCGCCAATTCCCAAAAGATTCCTTTCGACATTTTCATTTGGGCGGGCGGCATACGGGCGCCGCAGATCTTCGGCACGATGCCCATAAAAACCGAGGAGCGCGGACACATCGCGGTCCTTGGGGAAATGGAATGTCTTCCCCAACGCCCCACGCTCAAACTTCATGCGAACATCTACGCCCTGGGCGACTGTATCTGTTTTTATGATCCTCTGACGCAAAAACCCATCCCCAGCGTCGCGCGCGCGGCGCTCTCGCAAGCGAACGTCGTCGCGCACAATGTCATTGAAGACATCAAAGCCGAGGAGAATCCCCGCTACAAACCCTTCCGTCGTATCTACCGCCCAATGGAGTACCCCTACATCATTCCAGTGGGAGGAAAATACGCGGTCTCCAAGCTCGGGCCCCTTGTCGTTTCGGGATTATTTGGATGGGTCTTGAAAGAACTTGTGGAGCTCAACTATCTTTTCTCCATTATGCCGCTTTCGTATGCGTTCCAAACGTGGTTCAGGGGATTTGTGACGTTTATCAAAAACGACCGATTGGGGTAGCTCCCCCTATACCAAAAACCTTCCGCGAGGAATATGAAAATGCCGCGAACGAGTCGCAGCATTGTTGACATGATTTTTGTTCAGCACTCATACTACTCACCTCCTCTTTTTTGAGATTCTTAAGGACAGGCGTCCTTATTGCTGTGATAGTTTTACACTATTCGTACGAAGCACGTCAAGCTCTATCTTGACTTCGTACGCTCAAGCGCGCGGTCCTGATCTCCGCCCACCTTTTTCCCCGGGTTAAAAATATTCAGCGGGTCGAAGATTTTTTTTGTTGCTCTGAATAATGCGTACATGTTCTCTCCGTACATCAGTTTCACATAGGGCGTGCGGATGAGCCCGTCGTTATGCTCCGCGGTGATGGAGCCGTGGAATTCCAGAACGAGACGGTACACTTTTTCTGAAATTTCGGGGATGATGCGCTTTGATTCCGGGTTCTCAAGATCCATGAGCGGGATGATATGAAAATTGCCGTCGCCCACGTGCCCCGCGATCGTGTAGATCATCTCTTTGCGATAGGGCTCAAGAATCGCGTTGAGGCGCGGGAGAAACTGAGGAAGATATTCGAGGCGTACGATCACGTCGTCAATAAACGGCACGGTGCGCCTCCCGCCCGCATGATGGCGCAGGAGGTTGAAGCTCTCGCGGCGGATCGTCCAGTATTTTTCGGCGTCCGGGCCGCTTCGCGCGAGGCGCATGGGCATACCAAACCGCTCGAGGGATTTGAGGAGCGCCTGTGCGCGAAGGTTCACCTCATGCTCGCCGTCCCCGGCAAGCTCGATCAAGAGCACGAGCTTCGGCATGCCGCCCTTAAGGAACATGAAAAACTCCGGCAGAAACCGGAATGCGAGCGCCACGAGTCCCGCGTGCGTGGTCGAGACGAGATCGGGCAGGAATTTTAATGCAACATTCAGCGTTTGATCGTCATACGATTCGAAGCTCTCCGGTTTGTACTTCAAGACTTCTTTTGCGATATCTGCGATTGGCGCGAGGTCCTTCAGAAACACGACTGCGAGGCGGGAATATTTTTTCTTCGGGATAAGGCGGAAGGTGATTTCGGTTACGAGGCAGAGCGTGCCCTGCGAACCGACGATGAGCCTTGGAAGGTTGAATGTTTCGCCGTCTTCGGAGACCACGTTCCAGAGATAGTATCCCGACGAGTTTTTCGAGACTTGCGGCTTTGCCGCGCGGATCGCCCTCTCGTTTTTCTTAATCAACGCGGAAAGTTTGCGGTAGATCTCGCCTTCGAACGTGGTGAGTTTGATTTTTTGGGCGAGCTCGCTTTTTGTGAGGGATTTTACCGTGTATTCATTTCCGTCGGCGAACACCGCCTTCAGCTCCTTCACGTAGTCCTCTGTTTTTCCGTACGCAAGCGTTTTCTCGCCGCCGGAATTGTTCGCGACCATTCCTCCCACGGTGCAGATGCTTTTTGAAGCGGGGTAGGACGGGAGCATCACGCCGCGCGCATCCGTTTCTTTTTCGAAATCGCGATAAAATACGCCGGGTTCGACCACGGCGTACTCGCGCGCCACTTTTTTGATGCGATTGAAATGTTTCGTGAAGTCCACGACCAGAGAATCCGTGAGCGGGCCGCCGGTCATGTCCGTGCCGCCGGAGCGGGCGGTCAACGATAGAACATAGGACTTAGGACTTAGATGGTGAGAGGTTGGTGGCTTGCGCCTGCGGCTCACGAATTTGACGAGCGCTTTCACGTCATTCACGTCCTTCGGCGCGATGACCGCCAAGGGGGTTACCTTAAAAATAGAGGCATCGGTCGAGGCGCGCTCGAGGGTTGCGGGATCTGCGGACACTTCGCCGCGCACCACCGACTTAAGCTCGGTAAGCCAATCCCCCGCCGGAATTTCTTTCTTTTTTACTATCCACATTTTTTATTCTCTCAACCTCTTGTACATCGCCGCTTCCACTTCCGCCTTGTCTGCGCCGTACTTGGTCCGCGACAATTGCTTCACAGCCTCTGCGCGCGCGGAATCGCCTTTGGACCACGATGCGGTATCAATTTTAATATTGAACGGGCGCGAGGTTTCGCCATTGATGAGTAATTTCACATACGCCTGCAGATTGTCGATATTCACGAGATCGTTCTCGTCGAAGACCGGCGCGAACTGCTTCACGAGGAATTCCGCATCCTGCACGCCGACGCGGAAGGCGACCACGCTGCCGACGTTCCCGAAGACCGCATCGCGGATCTTCTCGGTCAACTGAGCAATGAACTGGTGCGCCATCGTAAGCGAAAGCCCGTACTTCCTCGCTTCGGAGAGAATGGAGGCAATCGAATCAGTCGTGAAACTTTGGAATTCATCAATGTAGAGATTGAAGTCGCGGCGCCCGGCGGCGTCTTTGATGTCCGCGCGCGACAAGGCCGCCATCAGGATCTTCCCCGTCACGATCATGCCCAAAAGCCCCGCGTTGATGTCGCCGATCCTGCCCTTCGAGAGGTTCACGAGGATGATCTTTCCCGAATCCATCGCATCACGAAAATTGAATGCGGACTTGGGCTGGGCGATGATGGGGCGCATGTAGTCGTTCGAGATGAAATTGTTGAATTTGGAGGTGATGTAGGGCGTCATGTTCGCAAGCGATGCCTCCCCTCCGGCTTTCACCGCCTCACGCTCCCAGAAGTCGACGACGACCGGATTCTGTATCCGCGCGAGCTTGCGCTTTCTGAACTCCGCGTCGGTGAAGACGCGCGGGATCTCGACGAGCGTCGCCGGCTCGTTCTGCATATCTTCCATCAGCAAGAGGAGCCCATTCCGCATATATTGCTCGAACATCGGCCCCATCGTCTCCGGCGGGAATAATTTATTAAAGATCCCCTGCATTTCGTTCACAAGGAACGTCTTTTCTTCCGGCCGAGAAAAATTCCACTCGATCATGTTGAGGCCCAGGGGACGCGCGGTATCGGCAGGGTCGAAATAGACTACGTCGTCCTTTCGCGATTCAGGAATGTGGCTCAAAATATTCTCCGCGAGATCGCCGTGCGGATCGATCATCGCGACGCCTTTCCCTTTTTCGATATCCGAGAGGATCATGTTGCCGAGGAGCGTCGATTTGCCGGTGCCGGTCTGCCCTACCATATACACATGCCTCGCGCGGTCTGCGTCCGTGAGATAGATCGGCTTTGCCTCGCCGCGGAAAGACGTTCTCCCGAGAAGCACGCCCTCCGCGGGCAGGCGCACGGGCGGCGGCGCCTCCTTGGCCTTGAGCCAATGGACGCGGGGCGTGTCGGTCGTCGAAACCGGAAGATGGAAAAAGCTCGCGATCTCTTCGCTATTGAGCGTCACGCTATAACTTCCCGCAAAACGCCGGAAGACGAAATCATAGACAAAATTTTTCATGCTCCGCGGTTTGACCGCTTTGAACCCGTTCCTGCGCGGCGCGGCAAACTGCGTAAAGCCCGCGGTGATGCCGTCCAAGATTTCATTGGCCCGTCGCTCGTCCGCGCCGGAGGCGACAATGCGGATGTTCAGGTTGAACAAGGGCTTGCCCGCTTTCATCTCGAGCGCTTTGACCGCATCTTCGTCAACGATTATTTTTTTCTCCTCTTCTTTTTTCTTCTCCGCACCCATCCCCAGCGCGTCGCCGATCTCGCCCGCGGAGAACGGGAACTGATGCCCGATAATTTTCTCGAGCGTTTCTCCTTTTTTGAGCGATTCCAAATAGCCCGTGAGGCGCCGCTTTGCCTCTTTCGAGGAGCTCTTCATCACGATTTGCAGGGCCGCCCCTTCGCCCGCCTGATGGATCTTTGCGAATCCCCCGAAGATTGCGCTCGCCGTGTCCGCATTCATGTCACCGTAAGTGCGGATCGGAAGGGCAAAATCCTCTTTTAGAGTGAGATACGCTCCCGCAACTGCTCCCGTCGGCGCAAACACGTTGTAGTCTTCGGGAGCTTCTTCGATCTGCGCGCCGCTCCAGAGCGCCTGGATGTGCTGGATGGCATTCCCGCTTTGACTGCGCGGCAGAGAAATATAAAAACGGATTTCCTCTCCCACGTGGTGCACGGCAAGCTCAAAAACGCAGGGATCTTTTGCCGAAACCACCGCGGAGAAGAGCTGCTCCGTGAGCGCGATTTCGGACTTCAACTCCCGCTCGTCCGTTTTTTCCTTGCGCACTGCGGCGCGAGGAATCCGTATCAGGTAGAGCTGATAACGGAGCGACTTGCGGAGGGACCTCCGCTGGAAGACTTTCACCAGCACATAGGCAAGCGCCAATGCGCCGATCCCCGCTCCGAATCCGATGATGAAGTACATGAAATGTGGTTTTAATTCTATGTCCTCAATTCTAGGTTGTCAGTTCTAAGTTCTAAATCCTAAGTCTAAGTCCTAATCAACAATTCCCCGCCGTTTGAGTTCCGGATACAGTTTTCCCGTAAGCGCATCGTGCACCGCGTCGAGCACATACGGGCTTGCCTTCGCCGCTTCGTTCAGAGCGTGGGTGACGCCTTTATGGAGCGCGAGGTCTACAAGATATTCCACTTCAAGCTGGATCTCTGGCGGCGCTCCTTCGGTATATTTACGGAGCGGGTCGTCTGCGACTGCGGACTGCGACGCGGTAGATTGCTGCGCAAGAGGAGTCAAGGACCGGAGCGCGTGCTTCACCGCTTCTTGCCCGGTCCGCGCTTCGGCGCTCCGCTCCGAAACGCCTCCTGCCGCGGCGCGAATTTCTTTTGCGAGGCGCTCGATCGAGGACTCCAGCGCTTCGTGATTAAATTCCTGACCCAATTCCTCTTGCATAAAAGTGAGTGCGAATTTCAGATAAGTACGTTACAATAAAATACCATGACATCAAAACGCGCTGGATTCTCCCTTATTTCGATTCTTATTATAGCAACCTTTCTGCGGCTCTACCATTTTTCCTCGTACACCGGGGGCACGGGGCAGGCGTCCCTGCCGCCGGGGCTCTATCCCGACGAGGCGATGAAGGGCAACGACGCGCTTGAGGCGCTCCGCACGGGCGACTACAAAGTATACTATCCCGAAAACAACGGCCGCGAGGGCCTTTTCATCGGCATTCAAGCGCAATTCCTCCGCCTGCTCCTGCCGGCAAACGGCAATCAGCCGGAGCCGTGGATGCTGCGCCTGCCCTCCTCGCTCTTCGGCATCATGACCGTGCTCGGGCTTTATTTTTTGGGACGGGAGCTCGTGTCGAAGCGCGTTGGCCTCCTCGCGGCGTTCTTTCTCGCCACAAGTTTCTGGCACATTAATTTCTCGCGCATCGGATTCCGTGCGATCATGGCGCCGCTCCTCCTTACGTGGTCTTTGTGTTTTCTCCTCGCATCATTGAATCAAACCAGAAGAAATTCCAAATCCCAAGCACCAAATCCCAAGTGGTCATTGGTCATTGGTCATTGGTCATTTCCCATCCTCGGAGGATTGGTGTATGGCCTCGGTTTTTACACCTACATCGCCTATCGCGTAAGCCCCCTGCTCATGCTCTTTATTCTTTTTTATTTTTGGCGGACTTCAAAAAAAGAAAGTTGGCAGAAACAATTCTTGCGCGTTACTGCCTACTTCCTACTCGCCGCTTTCCTTGTGGCATTACCGATCGGCATCTATTATCTTCAACACCCCGCGGACTTCCTCGGCCGCACCGCGCAGGTTTCTGTCTTCAGCTCTCCCGCTCCCCTACATGATCTGGGGATGAACATTGTAAAGACCCTCGGCATGTTCAATGTTGCAGGCGATTACAACTGGCGGCACAACTACGCGGGGAGACCGGAATTATTCTGGCCTGTCGGGATACTGTTTATTATTGGCATTGCAATCGGCATTAAATCTCTCCTTGTTACGAAATACGAACGTAGTACGAATATACGAAACACAACCGAGAGCACTATTCGTACATTCGTACAAAATTCGTATTTCGTAGCGAATCAAAAACTTGGATTTATTATTTTATTCTTATGGATGTTCCTCGCGGCGTTGCCGGTCGTGATTTCGAACGAGGGCATCCCCCATGCGCTCCGCTCGATTCTTCTCATTCCGCCCGCGATGATGCTCGCGGCAATAGGCGGGGTCTACGTATACGAATGGGCACTCGAAAAAACCAAAACGGGCACTCATGCGCGGAAAATTCTATTTGCTACTTGCTACTTACTACTTACTCTCTTCATATTTGAGTCCTACCACACTTACTTTGTCCTTTGGGGAAATGACCCGAACGTGCAAGGGGCGTTTGCCGCGGATTATGTGGCAGTGGGCAGAACATTGAACGCGCTTCCCGTGAACGTGCTGAAGTACGTGGTCGTCCCCGAGGGCGGCGTGCTCGTCCGCGGTATCCCCATGCCCGCGCAAACCGTGATGTTTATGACCGATACTTTCCTTCCTGAAGGGCAGAGGCAAAAAAATATTTTCTACGTAATCCCAAAAAATGAAGACACCATCCCTCCTGGGGCAATGATTTTTCACTTGCAATGAGAAAAAAGAATATCAGAGTTCGAATCGCCGTACTCTGCGGCGGCCCCTCAAGCGAACGGGATGTTTCGATCCGTTCGGGCAAAAATATCGCGCAAGCGCTTTCGGGCCATTATCATCCCCTTCTCGTCACGCTTCCCCGCGAGAAACATTTGATTCCCGCACGGATTGAACGCCTCCGGGGAACATGCGACCTTGCGCTTATTGCGCTCCACGGTGCGTTCGGCGAAGACGGCGTGATTCAGGCGATTCTTAAATCATTCGATATCCCCTACACCGGTTCTGGCGTACTCGCGAGCGCGTTGGGCATGGACAAGGCCAAAACCTACGGCGTCGTTCGCGCGGCGGGCATACATGTCCCCGAATGGCGCGCTCTACGTCGGCGCGATTCGAAAAAAACTATTTTCGCGCAGGCGCGTGTAATCGGTTATCCCTGCGTCGTAAAACCCAATGCATCCGGATCGAGTGTGGGCGTATCGATTGTGCGGCACGAGCGCGAGCTTCCGCGTGCGCTGATCCGCGCGTTCCGAGAAGACCACATCGTGCTTCTCCAAAAATATATTGTGGGGCGAGAACTGACGTGCGGCGTACTTGGCAATACGGGGCAGACAAAACTTCTCGCGCTCCCGCCGGTTGAGATTGCGGTTGCGGCAAAAACATTTTTCGACTATCACGCAAAATATTTCTCGAAGGCCACGCAAGAACTCTGCCCCGCACCGGTGCAAAAGGCAGTCACCACAAAGATAACAACGGTTTCCCGAGTCGTTCACGCTCTCCTCGGCTGCGATGGGCTCACGCGATCGGATTTTATTCTTGATCGCCGCGGGAAATTGTATTTTCTGGAAATCAACACCATTCCCGGCATGACAGAAGCCTCACTCTGCCCGAAAGAAGCCAAAGCGCTTGGATGGAGCTTTCCGAAATTTTTAGAAAAGATCATCCAACTCGCGCTATTGAAATCAAAAACATAAAAATACCCCCGAGGGGGTATTTTTATGTTTTCACAATCTCCACCTCCGTAAAATGTTGGCGGTGCCCCTTCTTTTTGCGATACCGCGTTTTCGAATGATAGCGGAACACGATCTCCTTTGGCGCGCGCGCCTCGCGGAGCACCTTTGCTTCTACTGTTTCACCGCTCACATAAGGAGTGCCCACCGCCACTTCGTTCCCCTCTGCGGCAAGGAGCACTTTATCAAATACCACGGAACTCCCCGCTTTTCTGGCGAGTTTTTCTATTTTTATTTTCTGGCCAGGGAATACGCGATATTGTTTCCCTCCCGTCTCTATGACTGCAAACTTGGTCATTGTTTTTTATTTAGGACTAAGCCGGCTTGCCCCGTAGAATCCCGCAGGATTTGTGCGAGGTTTCGATGATGGCGAATTTCATAGTAGGGAGGTAGTAGAAAATCTACAACCTAAACCCTATCACCTAAAAGCTAATTCACCGAGATGATAGCCGCAAACCCCACAAAAATCAAGAACCCGAGGAAGAGGGTTGCAACGCCGAGGAATCCGGCAAGAAAATTGTCCCTTTTGAGGAGAGCCGCGACAAGAAACGAGTTTATCGCGAGCGCGACCAGGGCAACGAAGGCCGTGCCATAGAGCACGCCAGGGGTTCCCACACGGAGGATGCCCATCTCGTTTGTAAAGCTTATGACCACCGTTCCGCCGATCCTGTGGAATGCAACCCACGCCCAAAGGAGCGCGAGAAGCACGAAGCACACTCCCACAGAGGAGAGAAGAAGAGGAATGCGCACGCGAGCGAGAAACTGCCTCATCATGGCCGCTGATTATTTTCCCCTGCGCAGCATGCGTGCCGCAACGTCGGGATCGATCATATTGACCTGCACGTGGGTACTGAACTCAAAGCCGGCATTAATATGCATATGGGGCACGATCGCGATGTGCCAATGATAGTGGTGGTAATTCTTCCGGTGCTTCAAGGGGGCGGTGTGCAGCATAAAATTGAGATCGGGGTCATTCAGATATTTCCTGATGCGCTGCATGCTTGTCTGAAGGAGCGCCACGACGCCGCGGAGATCGCTTCGGGATGCGTACTCAAATGAAGGTTCGTGGCGTTTTGGATATATGCCCACTTCAAAAGGCTCTCGGGATGCATACGGGGTAATCGCGATGGCGCCTCCGTTCTCCGCGATGACCCGCTTTTTCTCTTTGTGCTCATAGCTTATCACCACACAGTGAGGACATTTTTTATGCGCGTTGAAGTAGGCATCGGATCCCCGGAGCGAATGAGCAACATGGGGAGGAATGATGGGAAGACTTACTATCTGATAGTGAGGATGATAGACCGTCGCGCCCGCGAGCGGGCCCCAGTTAAAAAAAGTGGAGGTATAGAAGAGGCAGGGGTCTTTCGCGAGCATGCGGTAACGCTCCTGCAGGAGTTCGAAGACTGCCACCCCTTCGTCAAGCGTAAGGTCTGCGATGCTCTTGTCGTGATCGCGCGTGACAAGAAGCTCGTGAGAACCGACCGCCGTGAGCGCTTCGTAGGGGCCATTTCTCGTTGGCACGGCGCAGACATCCCGATGCGGGAGCACGGGATATTTGTTCGGAATGATGACCGCGTGCCATTCCCCCGTTTTGGGAATCTGGAGCATTGGCGGCCAATTCCCGCTCGTTTCAAGGTGTTCAAAGGAACAGCTCTTTTTCGGCGCACGCTCGCGCACTTTTTTCTTTTGCAGGAACGCCTCGGGCCGCTTCGCGCGCTCGGGGGCGATGATAATCCAATCGCCGGAGACAATATGTTTTCTTATTTCAGCCATGCCAAGAGATATGAGAAGTGAATGATGTCTTATGTTTCATTTCTTTATCCTGTTCCAATAGTACCAATTTAGGACGTCTTTTGCGATCGGGACGGCGTTCAAACTGCCTTCGCGCGAGTGCTCCACGAGGATGAGAATGGCGAGCGGAGGCCCCATGTGCGATGGATCTCGCGGCGCACCCGCCTCCGTCCAGACTTCGGCGGGCAAGTACCCGACGAAGAATGCATTTTCCTGCGCGTTATTTTCCCCCTGCGAGCTGCCGGTCTTTGCGCCGACCTGAAACGGCAGATCCGCCAAGAGGTGCGCGGTGCCCAAGGGCGAAGTGACCGCCTCGTGCATTCCCTTTTGCACTTCGCGGATCTCCGGCGCAAGCGGCCGCAGATCGGCAAGCACGGTTGCGCGCGAAGCGGCCTTGCCCAGCACCGGCTGGTAGATCGTACCGCCGTTTGCCACCGCGCCTATATAATCCAGAAGCTGAATCGGGGTCAAGAGAAGATCGCCCTGGCCGATCGAAACGTTATACGTATCGCCCAAAAGCCAAGGGTGCCGCCCGGATTTTTCCTTCCACTCGATGGAGGGGAGAAATCCCTTCGCCTCGCTTGGAAGATCAATGCCTGCGGCAACTCCCAATCGGAACTTCTGCCACCATTCCCGAAGGCGATCAATGCCGAGCCCCTTCGTGCCCGCGACGCCTCCGCCCACTTCATAGAAATAGACGTTCGATGATTGCGCGATTGCGGAGGCGAGATTCACGTTGCCCTGGTAACGCCAATCTTTGTAGCGCGTGGGGTGTTCGGGATCGTAGGGATTCGGGATATCAAGATACCCGGGAGAGAAAATTTCTCGGCGCGGATCAATCACGCCTTCTTTGAGCGCGGCGATGCCGACCATGGGCTTCACGGTAGAACCGGGCGTGTAGTAGCCGCTCACCGCTCTATTGAAGAGCGGTTTTGTCGGCGCGGTGAGCATTTCCGTACGGGCATCTTTGAGGTCGGGGTGCACAAGGACGTTGTTGTCGAATACGGGAAAGCTCATCAGCGCGAGCACTTCGCCGTTCCGGGGATCGATCGCAATACCGGCGCCCGAGGTGCGTCCCAAGGCACGAAGCCCTTCGGCGAGCCGGTGCTCGAAATATTCCTGAAATGCGCCGTCGATCGTGAGCGCAATGGTGCCGCCGGTCTGCGGGGACGACCTCTCTGCATCGCCCAGGGGATTCCCGCGCGCATCCCTCGGCTGAACGACGGCCCCCGGCGTGCCCCGCAGTTCCTTGTCATAAAACGCTTCGATGCCCGATTTTCCCACCATATCGTTCCCCGAAAGGCTTTCGTCGGATGAGAGATCGTCTTTGCTCACAAACCCCACGTATCCCACCACTGAGGAGAACACTTCTCCTTTGGTGTAGTCACGCTCAAAACTACTCACGACCTGAAGCGCGGGAGACGGCGCGCTCTTCACCTTCACCAGTTGCCCCTCGCTCAACTCATTCGAGAGCACGAGTGTCTCGGGGATGCGCTCGCCGCTTGCGTCATCGATGCGGCCCCACACCTCGTCAGCGCTCATGCCGATCGTATCTTGCAGGTAACGGAGCGTCGCCTCGCGCACGGCTTCGTCCTTCATAAATTCCCGAAGGTCGAGCACCAGCGAAAATGACGCGTGATTTCCGGCAAGCACGGTCCCAAAACGGTCCTGTATCGCGCCGCGCGGAGCTGCGACCCGTTCGGTGCGGTTCATATTCGCCTGCGCGCGCGACGCGTACACATCCCCGTTCTTTATTCCCACAAAAAGCACTCTGCCTCCGATCGCAAGCACCGCGGCAATCGCACACAGCTTCAACAAGAAGAAGGGCGCATCACGCAGCGGGACTTCCATCACGCGAACATCTCCCGCCCACTCTTCGCTTAATGATTCTTCGAATATGATTTCTTTATCCTGTTTCATCGCCGCGATAATGAGGGTTGTTCCGCCCACCGAAAGAACCTGAAGACCAGCGCCGCGACGACGCTGCAGAGGATGGCCTCAAGCCCGATACGGGAAGGAAACGCGAACACGCCGGAGGGATTCGCGGCGAGGTACCACAAGAGGACGCCTGCGCACCCTACGAGCGCGGCGTTCAGGGTCGAGCGGAGCGGAAAAAATCTCTGGAAGAGCGAGAGGAACAACGGCACCGCGAGGTAGGCCGCGAACTCCGGCGTGACACCGGGGCGCCAATTGAGCAGAAAAAACGAAGAGAGCGAAAGCAGGACAACGCTTCTGGCATCAATGAGAAGAGACAACGCAAGAATTGCCGCGAGCGGCAGTTGGAGCGGCACGCCCCACGGCTCGAGGAATCTCCACTCGACGAGGATGAGGAGTACCACGATAAGAAATGAAATCAGCAATCTACTGAGCCGCATGGTGTGGGAGAAGAAGCACGCTCACGATACCGTTTATGTCATACCCCGGCACGAGAAGCGCTTCCTGAAAAAGCTCGTCATGCGCAAGCCGCACGTCCCGCACGGTGCCGAGCGTGAGTCCGTAAGGAAACTCCGGCGCGACGATGAGCACGGGGTCGCCTTCGCGGAGCGCGGCGTGTTTTGCGATGAGCGTGATGCGGGGGCTTGTGCCTCCGGTCAAAAGCCCCTCGGTCCCCGCGTTTCCGATGCGCACCGCCGACTGAAAACGGGGATCAAAGATGGTGCGCAGAAGGGCGGCATCTTCAAATACGCTCTGCACGCGTCCAAGAAAAAATACTCCGGCCGATCCCAATGAGCTTGCCGCGGGAACGACCGCGGCCCATCCTTCTTCCACGCCATCCCCACTGCCCGCGGCGACAAGAAGCTCTTGTTTCAACGCGAAGGGATAGCGCGAGTAGACCGGTGCGGGAACTCCGGCAGGCATGCTGCGCCCCTGAAGCGGAAGGAGGGCCGCATCCCGCGCGATTTCGGCTTTGAGGGACGCGTGTTCTCTCGCGAGCTCATTCGGCGCCGCCTCGGAGGAAGGCCGCACGAGGCGCTGCACCCTCCACGCAAGTGAAGGATCAACCACCAGAAGAAGCACCGCCGCAAGGAGAAGTCCTCCGATTACCCAACGCTCCCGCATCATGAGTGAAATGAAAAATGGGACATGGTAAATGGTAAATGGAACTATCTTTCGAACTTACGCGCCCTTGCCCCATGTCACATTCTACATGTCACAGGTTAATCGCGAGGGGTTTCAGCGGATTGTCCAAAAGTCCCCGGTGCATTTCGAAGCGGTCCACTATTTGCCCCAGTCCCCGCACGACGCACGTGAGAGGATCTTCCACGATGTGCCCCTCGACTCCCGTTTCTTTGTGGATCACCTGATCGAATCCGCGGAGCAGGGCGCCTCCGCCGCAGAGATAAATCCCCTGCCGTAGCATGTCGCCCACGAGCTCCGGAGGCGTCGCCTCGATCACCTCGAGGATCGCATCGCCCATCGTGCGGAGGGATTTTCCCAGCGCCATGCGGATATGGCCGTTCTTAATGATGATCTCGCGCGGCAGGCCCGACCCGACATCGCGGCCGCGGATCGGCGTCTCCATCCGCTCGTCGAGAGGGATCGCCGAGCCCACATGGATCTTCGCGAATTCCGCAGTCGGCTCCCCGATCGCGAGCTTAAACTCATCGCGCACGAAACGGATGATGTCATCGTTAAACTTATCTCCCGCGATCTTCAGCGTCCGCGACACGACGACGCCTCCCATCGAGATGACGGCAATGTCCGTCGTGCCGCCGCCGATGTCGATGATCAGATTCGCGGTCGGCAGTTCAATGGGAAGATTCGCCCCCAGCGCGGCGGCGATCGGCTCCTCAACGAGATACACTTTCGCGCAGCCGGCAGAGAGCGCGGCATCCTCAACGGATTTTCGCTCGACTTCGGTCAAGTTGTCGGGGATCGCGAGGATCGCCCTCCGGTAACTCTGGAAGGGCCCCGCGCCGCGCCGCAGGCGTTGGAGAAAATGGTGCAGCATTTCCCTCGTCATCTCGAAATCGGAGATCACGCCGTTCACGAGCGGGCGAACCACGCTGATGTGGGAGGGCGTTCTCCCCAGCATCTTTTTCGCTTCTTCCCCCACCGAGAGAATCTGGTTCGTTTTGGTATTGACTGCCGCAAAGGAGGGTTCGTTAATGACGAGCCCGCGTCCCTTCAGATAAATGAGGGAATTCGCCGTGCCAAGGTCAATGCCGACGTCTTTGAAGAAGGGATCGAATAATGACATAGTTATTGGGAAAATAGGTAAATAAGATATTGGGTTAATGGATCATTAAGGAATTGAGTTATTGGTTATTAAAAAATAACTTATTTATTTATTATCTTAATAACCTCTTCTAATGTCATCAATTTCATGTCCTTCTCATTACGCTTTTTTACTTCTACTTTATCCTCAGATTTTGGACTTATTACTAAACGATATGGGATGCCGATAAGGTCGGCATCGGCAAATTTCTCCCCCGCAGAGGCCGTCCGGTCGTCATAGAGTACTTCAATCCCCTTCGCCTGTAAATGCTTGTATGCTTTTTCGCCCAACCCCTGACCAAGCTCGATAAGATGGACCGCAAAGGGTGCCACGGACTCGGGCCAGATAAGCCCCTTCTCATCCGAGAGCACTTCGGCAATCGTCCCCATCAAACGCCCCAAACCGATGCCGTAGCTTCCCATCACGACGGGCTTTTCTTTGCCGTCTTCATCCCGAAACCGCAAACCGAGCGCCTCGGCGTAGCGCGTGCCGAGCGGGAAGATATTACCGATCTCGATTGCCTTTACTTCTTCGAGCGCCGATCTGTCGAAACCGAATGCCGCAATATTCTCATCGGTATACACTTCCTTGTTGATCGCGAGCTTCCGCGCCTTATCAATGTAAACCGTATCCTCTCCCGCACTACAGACCGCTTGGAATTCATCCGTGAGGCCACTCGTGAACGAGCCTCCCGCGGCGATCGTGCGATAGGTCAAGTGCCCAATGCCGACGCGCTCGAATATCTTCGTATAGGCCGCGGCGCACTCCTCATAAAATTCTTTGAACTCTTTTTCCGAACGGCTGAATGAATAGAGGTCCTTCATAATGAATTCGCGCACGCGCATGATGCCGGACTTCGCGCGGAGCTCGTTCCTGAACTTCGTTTGGAACTGATAGACCGCGAGCGGAAGATCTTTGTAGGAATGCACGAAGTGCGTGAGCGCTTCCGTGATCGGCTCCTCGTGCGTATTCGCGATGCCGACCTCACCGCCCGCGACGAGCTTCGTCTTAAACCAGATGTCCACCGCCTTGTCATCCCATCGGCCGCTCTTCTTCCACACTTCCGGATCCTGAAGCGTGGTCATTAAAAGTTCCTGCCCGCCGATGGCGTTCATTTCCTCCCGGATAATGGTTTCGATGTGTTTGAGCACGCGGAGACCGAGCGGCAAGTAGGCGTAGGCACCCGCCATTTCCTTATAGATGAACCCGCCGCGGATCAGAAGCTCCGCGTTCCGCGCCGTTTCATCCTTCGGCGCGTGCCGCTCGGTTCTTGAGAAAAGCTTGGATTGGCGCATTGGGGAAGATTATCACGAAATTATTGAATGGACAAAATGGAAAGGCCCGCACAGGATGTGCGGGCCGAGAGGACTATTTCCCCAACACGATTAGTTGTGCCTGCCGGACAAGGTCTCCTACCGGCCCCTCGTGCTCATATCGTTCATCAACGATTCGTAGCATTTGCCCATTATTCGCATTATTACCAAACGATTCGCATTACCTGCCTGCCGGTAGGCAGGTTTGCGATTACTTCTAGAAGAACCGCGCCAAAAAGAATATCACGAGGCCCAGCGTTGCCATCATCGCGGAGAGGATCCAAAAGCGCATCGTGACCTGCGATTCCGGCCAGCCCATCGCTTCGAAGTGGTGGTGGAGCGGGGTCGAAAGGAATATTTTCTTCCCGCGGAATTTTTTGCTCAACATCTGGACGATGACCGAGAGCGATTCGAGGACGAGGATGATGCCGAAAAACGGCAGATACACAAAGGTGTTCGTGAGCATCGCGATGACGCCCATCGTGATGCCCAGAGACATCGCGCCCGTGTCGCCCATAAAGAACTTCGCGGGATAGATGTTGTACCACAAAAACGCGAGTAAACTGCCGATCATGACCCCGCTGAAGGCGGCGAGGTTGTAGAGCCCCGCGACAAAGGCGACCGCGGCGAGAGCAATAAACGAGAAGAGCGACACGCCGCCCAAAAGCCCATCGAGACCGTCGGTTTCGTTCGCCGAAAACGCGCTCGCGACGATGATGAACATAAAAATGGGGATGTACCACAGGCCGATTTCGTAGGTGCCGAAGAACGGCAGGATGAGCGCGTGGCGCTCGAGACGGAAGTAGAACCACCACGCCCCGACCGCCGCAAGCACCGTGTAGAGGATGAGCTTGTGGCGCACTTTTAGTCCCCCGCTTTTGGCGCCGCCAATCTTCAAGATGCCAAACCAATCATCCACGAACCCCAGGAGCGCGGCGATGACCAAGGCCGCGAGGGGAAGGTACGTTTCGCTCCGGCTTATAAAATTGAACTGTTCAATGCCGCCGCCTACGGTCCGCGCAAGGATCCAAAACACCGTCGCGACGAGCACGACGCTTCCCCAGATAATCACTCCGCCCGCGGTCGGCGTGCCCGCTTTGTCTTTGTGAAGGCGCGAGAAGACGGGCGCTTCCTCGGATGCCCGGATCTGCTTCCGGAAACCCCCGCGGAGAAGGAATCGGTACCAGAAAGGAGTCACGAGAAGCGCCACGGCGAACCCGATTGCCGCGAGGACCAATATCCGGACCGCCTGTATTAATACTGTATTCATTGGTAGTTTGTTTTAAACCAGCTCGCGAGGGTTTCCGTTTCGCGAAACCGGTCATCGCTTCCCATCACGAGAAAGAAGACGGGGTGATTTTTATAAGAGAAGATGCTCAACAGGTTTCCTCCTGCCTCATCGGTGAATCCCGTCTTCCCGCCGAGAAATCCCGCGGTGCCCGCAAAAAGATTGATGCTCGGGACGTTCGTGCGGCGACCCGAAGCGCGCTCCTGCACCGTCACGGCCGATTTTCTCGTGAGGTCGAATATCATCGGATGTTCTCCCCAAATGTGGAGCGCCATCGCGCGCAGGTCTTGCGCGTTCGCTTGGTCAGAAGGCGAAAGCCCGCTCGGATCAGAAAGCCTCATGGACGAAAGCTTCCACGCGCGGGCAACCTCCTGCATCTCCGCAAGAAAACGTTCACGGCCATAGGAATCCGCAAATGCATCCGCCGCATCGTTCGACGAGGCAAGGAGCATAATCCCCATCGCATCCCGCACGCTATAAACATCTCCTGTCTTCACGAGCGCGGGTTTTGCCGCATCTCCCGCCGCGGAGGCCTCGTCCGAGAATACTACTGTATCGGTAAGCTTCATGGTACGGACGACCGCCGAAGCGGTCATCAGTTTGGTGAGCGATGCCATCGGCCACACGCGATCCGCGCCCTTGGCGAAATACGATTCTCCGGTCTCGAGATCCGCGACAAGCGCCACGCGGGCGGTGATCGAAGGCGGCGCATCGCTCCGGACCCGATGGAAACGCCCGGAGAAGGCGGCATCAGCGGAGCGCACAACTCCCCGCTCGGATCCCGGGAGCGAGTTTGCTTCTTGCACCGCTTGCGCTTCCGGAGGGCCGGCTTGCGCGGAAGGCGGAGAAGGCAATTTTTCTTTGGGCCTGTTCAGTTCCAACGGAAACGCAGCAGTTTGTGTGGCAACCTGGGATGAAGAATTGTTCAGCGATTCATCGGGCATCAGCGGAGAGTCATGCTGCGTGTCCGACAGCGAAGCCGAAAGTGCGGACTCGCTTCGCGGGAGCGAAACGGGAGCGCTCGTAACAAACGTCACGAGTATCCCTTCGCGGCGTTCTCCTTGTCCGCGATCCGCCGTAAAGCTTCCGCCAAAGACCGTCAAGGCAAGCACTACTGCGACAAACACCACTTTCGGGAGCGCCTCTTCCATGGAACATGCTACGGCTCAGCGACGGGAGGCGCCTCGGCGCTGTTCTGCGATTCAAATGAAGTAAGCAATGACTGAAATTTTTCGTAATCGGGGAGGAGTTCGCGGCGCTCGATCCCCAGATGGCGGAGCAATGCAAAGCTCGGCCGATAGAGGAATGAGTTGGGATGCGCGGGGTCTGGCGTGCGCTCGATAAGGCCGCGGAGAAGGAGATTTCTCAAAATAAAGCTCGAATTGACGCCGCGCTGATAGTCAATCCGCATCCGCGAGAGGGGGCCGAAATAGGAAACGATCGCGAGCGTTTCCACGGAGGCCGGCGTGAGGTCTTCGGAGAGCTCCGTTTTCACGAACCGCTCAAGGATGCTGTTCCATTCTGGCTTCGTGACGAGCTGGACCTCATCGCCTTCGCGCGCGAGCGTCAGTCCCCGATCGCCGCCCTCGATGCATTTCGCGTATGCATCCACCAGCGCGGCTGCTTCTTCTGCCGCAACGCCCAGCACCTCTCCGATTTTTTTTATCGAGAGCGGCTCGCCGTGGATGAAGAGCAATGCTTCTACACCAGCTAATTTATTGTTTGGGATAGCGTCCATATGTTGAATACTACATAAGATGTGGCTTTAATAAATTCCTAATTTCTAATTGATCTAATTTCTAAATAAATCCAAATGACGAAATGAAAAAAATCTGTTTTGGTTGATTGGTGTATTAGTCATTTTTTAGGTCAATTAGAGCAATTAGGTCAATTAGTTATTTTCTTTTAATGATTATATCAGAAAGATGCCGTTCCTGTTCTATGAAGACTGCCTGCTCCCGGGCAAGGTGCAGGACGGCGAGAAAGGTCACGATGAGCTCGCTCCGGGAGGCGGTTTCCGAAAGCGTATGGAAGCTTGTCTCGGCGATTGCCGCCATATGGCGCACCACGTCGGCCATCTTCTCCTCGAGCGTTGTGATCTTCTCGCGGATCACCTGCTCTTCCCGCATCAGCCGTTCTGCGCTCTCGAGTATTCCCGCAAGTGCGCGCGCAAGCGCGGCGGCGTCGGTGCTTTTTCCGGGATAGAAGACTCGCGGGCCCGCCTGCCAGCGCCTCGAGCGCAGGCGAGTGGCGGACAGGCAAGTCAGCGTCAAGTCCGCGTAAGTCCGCGATTTATAAAATTTTACAATGATTCGGCCTC